>Ga0172370_10000712_pt1 | contig 52150 bp, 34 predicted proteins | sample LakKiv5m_FD_114538 | JGI IMG/M metagenome (GOLD analysis project Ga0172370, IMG submission 114538) | Freshwater microbial communities from Kabuno Bay, South-Kivu, Congo - kab_022012_11.5m | ecosystem: Environmental > Aquatic > Freshwater > Lake | place: Democratic Republic of the Congo...
ACACGCAGTTAGAACTGCGTGTCTTAGTTAACCGGTGAGAAATTTATATAAAATAAGCGCATAGCGTGTTACCTCTTGTTGTAAGCAGTATAGCCCTTTTCAAAAGGCGAGTCAATAACCGATTCATGGCTTTCTCAAAGTAGATTGACAAAAAGAATAAAAATAGATACTTCTCGGTAAACCACACGGGGAAGATGAGTCGCCGGAAATTACAATATTATCGTACAGATTATCAATTCGAATTTGGGATTATGGATTCCATCAACAACCTGGTTTTAGCGTTGACCAACAAGCAATCTTCTGTAATACCGCGCAAGCACGTCGGTGGTTTGCTGTCAACATCTTCTGCGCTTTTACCTTGCTTATCGCGCCCGGTTTGCTACTTTGAGGAAGTCGTAACGCCTTTTTATATGGTTTTTGCAAAGTTGCTTGATAAAAGGTAAAAAATAAGATCCTTCCCAGTAAAATTGCAAGTGAGAACAAGCAAAAGATTGAGGAGAATCTAAAATGGGGTATAGCACGGTCAGGAAGGATCAAGAGATAAGCGCAGAGGGCGTGGTCTATGACAAAGGCAGCGTGTATGATCGTCTGCATAAATTGCATGATATACGCAAACCTCGCGGCAAGCGATACAGTCTGGCGGGACTGTTGATGATTATTCTGCTAGCAAAGGTGTGTGGCGCAGATAAGCCGACCGAGATAGCAGACTGGGAAAAAAATCATCAAGAAGAGTTACGCACTTTGTTAAAGTGGAAAAGGCCAAAGGCGCCAAATGAGAGCGCGTATCGTCGGGTAATGCCATACAATCAAAAAGGGGCACAGGGGAAAATCTATGCGTTGGACGGCAAAGGGTTGCGGGGATGCGTAAAAAAGATGAACTGGGGGTGGAATATCTATTGAGTGTATATGACGTGGAACAAGGTAAAACGATGGCGCAAGTGGAGGTAGGACGCAAAGAAAACGAGATCAGCAGGGCTACTGAAGCGTTAAAACTTGTGAAAATCTCCGGAAAAGTGTTTACGGGCGACGCCATGCACACCCAAAAACGATTGTCCCAGTAAATTGTGGATGAAAAAGGCGACTTTGTATTTCCGGTCAAAGAAAACCAGGAAAAATTGTACAAAAACATTCAGGCGCTATTTGCGCCGGAGTATCCTAAACCCGGTTTTGGAAAAATCCAAACCGATTTTTTGACTGTCCAAAAAGTGAACAAAGGTCATGGACACATTGAAACGCGTATTATCACAACCAGTGAAATATTGAATTCTTATTCAGGCTGTTCGGGACTGGCGCAAGTCTATCGTTTGCAACGCAAGTTTGAATGGTGGCGTTATGGCATTTGCTATCACTCTTCAGATGAAGTTGAATTTGGAATTACGAGTCTGTCACGTGCTGTGGTAAGCCCATCTCGATTACTTGAAATTCGCCGCGCTCATTGGCGCATCGAAACAGGCTTACATTACCGTCTTGATGTTACTCTCAAAAAGGACGCTACCCGAATGACGGTTGGCAATCTTGCAAAGGTTATGGCTTGCTACTCCCTTTTCCTGACTTTGCAAAAGCCATGCGTCTTTGGGAGTACCTAAAGGCAAAATGATATAAAATAGCAGGATGAACTGCCCAAAATGTAAATCAGTAAATAAGCAAGTGAAAAATGGATTGAACGCTTCAGGGAGTCAAAAGTATAAATGCAAGGAATGTGGAGCAGTTTATACGCCTGAACCGAAAGAAAACGGGTATCCAGCCGAAACACGTTTGCTGGCGGTCCGCATGTATGTGGAAGGCAGCAGTTATGGTTCGATTGCGCGTGTCCTGAAGGTCAATCCACAAAGTGTAGCCAATTGGGTCAACCAGTACACCAGTAAATTGCCTCCCGCCCCCGTACCCAAAAAAGTCAGAAAAGCGGAACTGGACGAACTGTACACCTTTGTTGGAGAGAAAAAAACGAAATCTATGTCCTGACGATAGTGGATCGCGATACGCACTGTGTGCTGAGTTGGGATGTCGTGCCTCACAGAACGACCGAAGCCTTGCAAGCCTGTTTGGAGCGAGCTCCGCAAGCGAAGCAATGCTACAGCGACGCTTTTCCGGGCTACGATACTTTGTATTATGGCGCTCCTTATGAAATGAGAACAGATAAGAAGGAAACTTACTCGGTGGAAGCCGTCAATACAGATTTACGCCATTATCAGTAGATCACGAAAGAGCGGCATGAGCATGGCGAGAAACGACATCAGCCAGATCGAATAAGTTTTCAACGGCGTGAGCAAGCATACGCGCCAAGCGGCGCAAGGTCAACCAAAGTTTTGGAAAAAACTTGGCAGGATTTTTCAGGCAAATTGCAAAATGCTGACGGTTGGCAATGTAGAGGTTGAATAGAATAAAAGCCAGACCCACGAATAGTAAGCGGAACACGGGATTGCGTGAAGTAGTGCGAGCGCGCACCTGATTCATTTGGCGATAACTCGTCTCAATGCCAAAACGTTGACGATACATCTCAAAGACCTGGTGCGGTTCGACAGACTTTGGTAATCCTGCGACTGCGTAAGCAAACCAACGCGCGCCCTTTCGTTTGTAGCGTCCTTTGGAATATTTTTGCACAACGACGGCGTTTACTTCCAAGCATCCATGCTTCGGGCTATTGATTGTATAAGTTGTTTTATGGCTGGCTGAGGCTTCAAACAACTTTCTCACGCCACCCGATTTCCCGCGCACAGGAATGGGGATGATAAATTTTATTTTGCGCCGTTGCAGGGTCTTGAGGACTGGCACGGAGCAAAATCCTTTATCAAAATAGGCGCGTTTTATGGAGATTCCTATAGATTTCAACCGATTTAATAGCCAAGCCACAATTTTTTCCATGCTTTCGCCTTTTTCCACGAAACGCAACGCGACGACATAGCGCTGGTTGTCATGCACAATCGAAACGGTCGCATACCCGTGAAAATGGGTTGTGCCTGATTTCGGCTGAGAGCGCACAATCTCTTTTTCATCTGCATAATGTTCGCCATGATAGGGGATCAAGGTCAAATCCATCGCAATGTAATATGCCCGTTTTCCTTTCTTGACGAAACGCGGTGTTTGAGCCCGCAGAATCGTATTGAGCGCGCGTTGCAATATCGCTCGTTCAGGCAAGGCTTGCGCCAGCACTTCGCGTAAACGGTTGCCAGATGGCGCTTCTTTCAACTCATTACACGCCACATCTATACTCATACGATGAACGCTGGCATATCCCAGCACGGCAATGATGTCTTCCGCTGTAATGCGTGTGTTTCGTAAATCCAGCGGTAAATACGGTCGCACGATTGCGATCAAGGCATTCAGCACTTGTTGAAATTTCAGAATTCGGTTATTTTTAACGGTGCGCTTGAACATGGCGGTTTGGTCTCCTTGGTAAGAGCCAAGTAAACCATGTTCAAGCCTTTTCGTGAACTACTGATTATTTGAAGCGCTTAGCCCGCAAGTCCAGATGCTTCTCCCGCAGGATACAAGCGCTCGTTCGAAACATTCAACTTTTTGTGTATTGTTACAACCAACGACAACTGATGAAACGCCTTTATCCAAAATATTCCTTTCGCTTGGTTGACTTCCTAACACTTCCAGTTTAGGTAATCCCTTTTTCTCAATTTTCTTGCGCCAAATTCATATTGTTGTATAATGGCAGAAGTTTGGGTTAAATATTTAATAGTATAAAAAACTATTCCTTGATAATAGCGTCAGATAAAATAATAATGAAGTGACATTTCGTTCCGAAATAAACGGAATAATCATCTGTTGAATCCATAGACTGTAAAGGAGTAAAAATGGCTGAAATTCTCGTCCGTCCTTCTGAATTGCGTCAAGCCTCTGACCAATTGCGCGCTAGCGCAAAAAAACTTGGAGCCGCATTACAAGCTATTGATCAGGAAATGCTTTCTCTAAAAGGGGATAAGTTCATGGGTAACCGTGCCAACGCTGTACAGGCACATTACGCTCCAAAACGCGAGGCGCTACTTAAGGCAAAGGAAATCGTTGCTCATTTTGCCGAAGATTTGCAAACAGCGGCGTCTAACTTTGAACGGGCTGATAAGGCTGGAACGTCTCCCACTACTCCATCTCCGGTTACACCAACTCCTGTGACCCCTCCGTCAGCGCCTGTTAATCCGCCTTCTGTTCCCACGGACCCCACCTTGCCGCAAAAAATCAAAGATATGATCCATGCCATGAATGTGGCAGGGAATTCTAAATACCTTCCAAGGAACGGAAATACCTATTGCAATATTTTCGCGATGGATTTTTGTAAAAAGATGGGCGTGCCTTTTCCTGAATGGTTGGATTGGAATAAGGACGGAAAAATTGACGATTACCTGAACGCCAACGAGGCGATTAGTTGGTTAGACGGTTCTTACAACAAAGGGGGAGTTCAAACGGGCGCTCAGTTAGGTTGGAAGGAAATTTCATCCGATCAGGCTGCTCAATATGCTAGTCAAGGAAAGGTGGTATTAGCTGGCTGGACAAACCCAATAGCTAGTCAGCCGGGACATTTGGCTGTGGTGCGCCCAGAATCAACGGTTGGAAATATCCAAATTGCTCAAGCAGGCGGAAGCAATTTTGAGCAAGGCTCAATTACTAAAGGCTTTGGAAGTAAAACACCGACCTATTTTGTGTATAACCCGTAAAGGAATTGGAGGAAAAAATGGTAGACATTCTTGTTCGCCCACAAGAGTTGCGCCAGGTTTCCGAGCAATTGCGCGCCAGCGCACAGAAAGTTGGTGCGGCTCTACAAGCCATTGACGATGATGTTCGCTCACTAAAGGGAGATAAATTTTTGGGCAATCGCGCCAACACAGTGCAGGCACATTACGCGCCTAAACGGGAGGCTTTACTTAGGGCAAAGGAGGTCGTTGCTCATTTTTCTGAGGATTTAAAATATGCTGCAAATCGATTTGAGCAAGCAGATAGATCGAATAACTTACAATCTACATTATTCGAAATTCCTTTATCGGGACTGCCTTTTGGCTCGAGTTTTGGGTCTGCTTATTGGAATCTTTATGAGGTTGACAAAAATTTCCTCGACATCATGACAACTTTCATGAGTGGTCGCGGCGATTTCAAAGAAACGCTAAAGTTGCTTGGCATGAAAGATATGTATGGCTTTTTCAAAAATGGCATACCTTATCGAGATGCGTTCGATTCCGCTTTGCGCAAATTTAATAACCCTTTTGGCTTTACCGATTGGAAAAAGGAATTTGGCGGCTTTTTTGTAGCTAGTGTTGCAATTGGCACTCTGGAAGACCTGACGCGCGGTACTTACGAAAACGGTTGGAAGGCGCTTGGCGTGAATACAGTAGACGGGGTAATTAATGTTGGACTCAGTAATATTCCTCATGTTCGCGCTGCTTTGTTGCTGAATGGCGCGGTTCAATTAGGCGGGAACCTTGAAGTTGGTCTTGAAAAAATCGCCAGTGATTTCATCGCCGCTGATGATGGAACTCGAAAACTACTTTTAGACCAAATCGAATATAGGGCTGATGCTCTGGAGAAAATGGATTTGGGAAATATTACAAAGTCGTTCAGCGAATCGATTTGTGATGGATTTGTGTTTACCGAGGGTGGGCGTAACGATCTTGTTAACACAGGCAAATCGGTTGTTAATGTATTGGATGGGGCAACCGAGTTTATTGCGGCGAATGTCCTTGAACCGGCTAGTTTTGGAGTAACCTCGTTGGATAGAGCTATTCAATCATTGCCTGTGTCAGATGAGTTTAAACGCGCTTCGACAAGCGCTACACACGACACTTTGCAATTTGGACAAGACCTGATGAAAGGTTTTGTAAACTTATTTGAATGGAAATGAGGAATATAATGAGCACCCCTGTTGCAGCACAAAATACTGCTGCCTTTCGTCTCAGTGTAGAAGAATTATTGTATTTGCTATCGGCATTGAACCTTAAAACAATACCCGATCTTGGGGGTAATCCATTTAGGGATATATCGCCAGAACAAAAAGAGCAAATCCTTATGTCAGGCTTTAATGGACTGCATGCGAAAGGATGGGTGGAAGTGTCCGGGGATGAAAAAACGCCCATAGTTGTTGACAAACTTTTTGCGTCAACACTTCTTGTTTGTGCCAAATCCCCAAAAATGCTGTCGGTTATTACTAAGTCCAAGTCAAAGCCTTCATTGCAGGCGTATCTATATCGGTCTCCTGAAATCATCGTTGCACATCGCTTGATTGACGCCGGCGTACATGAGTTTGTTATTACAAGCGAGCAAAAAGAGGCTGCAACCATATTCGAACACATGATAGATGTACAACTTCCAGATCAGCCATCAGTTTTGCCTGACTTTTCAATTCCCGGCAAAGAAGCCGCAAATCTTATGGAATTGGTCCGAGACCGCGATCTGAACAAGATGCGAGAAACATTGCTGGATCTAAAAATTAATAATAATAGCGCTGATGCATTTCTAGATTGTCTTGAGAACCTATCCCAGGTGGTTACACTGATACTTATTAACTTCCCGGAACACATGAAATCCATTGATGATCTATCATCCAGTACAGTTAGCATTTTAAACGCAGCAGAATCAAGCTGGATCATTGAGAATGAAGAGAAATCGGGTGTAAGGTGTTCTCCATTGCACCCAGACAGCTTGGCGACTTGGTTACGTTTTTTTTCTTGAAATAAATGCCTTGCAAAGAAATTATCCGCTTTGAGGTAAGGAGTTTTTGACTATGAACGACATTCTCATCCACCCGCAAGAACTACGCCACGTTTCCGAGCAACTACGCACTGGCGCGAAGAAGGTTGGATCGGCTTTGCAAGCCATTGATAATGATATTCTCTCGCTAAAGGGGGATAAATTCTTGGGCAATCGCGCCAATGCAATGCAGGCACACTATGCGCCCAAACGCGAGGCGTTGCTCAAGGCAAAAGAAATCGTCGCCCATTTTGCTGAAGATTTGCAGGAAGTCGCTGATCGCTTTGAAAAAGCCGATCTTGCAAAAAATTCTATTTACACAAAAGAAGGGAATCGTCTCGTGCCTTTTATCGGCGCGAATGGCGAATCTGATATTCACCCTAATGATGTTTCGCAGGGTGGAATTGGAGATTGCTATTTAATTGCGGCTTTAGGATCTTTAGCTACTCAAGACCCTGAGGCAATTCGAAGATTAATTCATGATAATGGTGATGGGACTTTTACGGTAACTTTCTATAAGAAAAAATTATTGGGCTTGGGCGGCTACGACGAGGTAAAAATAACCGTGAATCGAGATGATTTAACAGGCAGTCTTCCTAAAGGGATTAATAGTCGCGCTAATTTAGGTGACGTCTCTGGAGGTAGTCAAGAAGGGTGGGTAGCTATTATCGAGAGCGCTTATGCTAAATGGAAAGGCGGTTACGATAAGATTAATGGAGGGCATGTATGGTCCCCTGATCACGTACTACAGGAATTAACGGGAAAAGAAACGAATACTGATGTCATATCCTTGCATGGTTTTGATAGGTTATCCAAGAAGTTTGAAGACGGGTGCGCTATCACTGTTGCTTCTTACCAAACTGCCCGAGACACTGATTTTTATAAAGACGGCACATTGTCTACTCAACATGCGTATTATGTGGCAAATGTAGATGAAGTAAATAAGACCATTACAATCAACAATCCATGGGGTTGGGATAGACAAGGCAACATCACGCTCAGTTTTGATGATTTCAGGAAGAACTTCGAATATGTCTATTACAACCCGATTAATTAGGTGCATTCCAAGCAAGGTGTTTCTATGCCTCATATTTTTTTTGACAACACTACTTGGCGCATGTAAGTCTCAACCAATTTCAGATTCGGAGAAACTCATGTCTAATAATCAATACACAATTTACAGCAATACCCAATTGACGCACAACACGCTTCGCGTTGCAGCAGGGAATATATGGGAAGAAGATTACTTGGATATTAATGAAAATTCTATGCATGGCGTAACCGCAGGTCTATGGCTTTCAGTAAAGGACCGCGCTGATCTAGACGAGTATGTTCGAGGTTATCCTGGTTTGAAACTTAATATTGAAAAATATGAAATTGTAGTAATTGAAGTAAACTCTGATAACGTTGTTATTGAAATCATCGAAAAGTAGGAAGTGAAGCATGACTAACGCTCTTATCTGCCCCGCTGAATTATGCTAAGCCTTTGAGTAGTTGCGCCAAACGATTTGGCTGTAATCAAATATACGGCTTGTTTGTGACTGAAGTAAAGGAGAACCTACATGACCGACATTCTCATCCGCCCCGCTGAGTTACGCCAAACCTCCGAGCAACTGCGCGCCGGAGCCAAGAAAATTGGCGCGGCTTTGCAAGCCATTGACCAGGAAATCCTCTCGCTCAAGGGAGATAAGTTTATGGGCAATCGCGCGAATGCAGTACAGGCACATTACGCTCCCAAACGGGAGGCGTTGTTAAAAGCAAAAGAACTTGTTGCGCATTTTGCCGAAGATTTACTAGAAGCCGCTACTCGATTTGAGCAATCGGACAAGCCTGAATACGCGTATACAAGCGAGCCAGGCGGAGATGCTGAAAAACTGCCTTTAGATACTCGAATGGAGAATTTGGAAAAATTGTGGGGTAGTTTATCAGAAGAACAGCGCCTTGTGTTTTTACAAAAAATCGTAGATCGGCTTGCCCAAAAATATGGTTTTGATACTGTTCCTGTGGCATTAGGGGAAATACCTTACTCAGGACAATACGTCCATAATCCTTTGTCTAAAGAATTATGGACGGGAGACCTTGGACATATAGTGTTGTATAGCGTGGGTGGAGACCTAAATGGAGAATTACGCACCTTGTTACATGAAACTAGGCATGCTATGCAAGACTACTTTTTACGCCATCCTGATGAAGCCCCAGCATCTATTTCAGAAGAGCAGATTGATGCTTGGAAGAAGAGTCAAGATGAATGGAATGATATGCCCGATAAAATTGATCATTTATCGCCTGAAGAAAAACTTGAGTATGGAGAAAAAGGTCTGAACCTAGCCCATGAAGTTGACGCAAGAAAGTTTGCAGAAGAACAAATAAAGGAGATTTTTTTTGAAGAGAACTTTGAGTATTATTTTGAAGGAAAGGGAGTGTGGTAAAGGGTTGCAATCATGACAAATCCCATTGTTTACCCTGAAGAACGTCAGCAAATTACCGAACAACATCCATTTGTCGTTCCGACGCCGAATCCTATATCTGATAGTTGAGTTTAGTTCGGATATATTCAATCTTAATTTTTTTTAGCCTCAGCTTTCAATTTGTCAACAAAAGCATCTCTCGGAAAGTTTTATGCTAAAATATCTATATTCTATGATAGGGCGGAAAAGCCCAAAATAAAAACATGAACTCTAACCTCAAAAAAGCAAATCAAGCTCTACTCGAAGGTGATCGGGACAGTGTTCTGGAGTTATTGGAGAATGCATCTCAAACTCCTGAAGTTCTATGGTTGCGCGCCAATTCGGTTTTATCAGACACCGAGCGAATCGAGATTTTACGGCAACTGGCAGGCGGGGCTGGGCGTTACTCTCAATTGGCGGGTGAGTTTTTAGATCGGGAATTGAAAATTCAAAAAGCGCTTGACGAGCCGCCAGATTATAAGTTTTGGAAGCAGCCCACATGGGAAAAGAAAATGGAAAAAATGCGCGCATATCGCATGTGGGTGTTTGGCGGCATCTTGTTAATCGTACTTGCAGTTGTTGGGGTGATTGCCAATAACAAGAATAGGGAAGAATATGAAATATATACGGAAGGCGTGAAAGCAACGCAAACCGCGCAAGCCTATTTTGCCGGTAAACAATTTGCGGAATATCCCAGTGGTACGCTTTCGATCATTGATTTTGAAGACTCGGTAAATCAGATTGAGCGCCCTGTAACCTTTGGTGAAACACAGGATAACCAACAGTATAAACCGGTGGACCCTGCGCAAGGGGCAAGGTTTGTTGCGGTTAGGATTGACTTTAAATGCGCCATGGCGATATGCGAAAACCCGCCAGAGGCGGACCTTAGGCTACTACTTGCCGACGAAACATATACCCGTGCTTTTAATTACTCTTCCCGTGCATTCTTTATTGATGAACCGCCCACCACTTTCGACCGTATTGCAAATGGGCAATCCGTCAAACTTTGGTTTGTATTTGAGGTTCCGCGGATCACCTCTCCAAAAGGGTTGATTGTTGTTGCTCCCAATGTTGAGGAACCTCTCATTGTATCGTGGCCAGTCCATTAAATGTTTAAACTATTTGATTGATTTTATATCATAAGGAGACACTATGGCAGAAATTCTTGTAAAACCCCCGGAGTTGAAATTGGCGGCAAATGACCTTCGCGCTCATGCGAAGAGACTCCAGCAAGCGCTTGACTCTGTGGACGCGGATATTCACTCGCTAAATGGCAGGTTTGAAGGCGAACGCGCAAATGCCCTTCAAGCGCGTTATAGCAAAATCCGCGAGAGAATCTATCAATTTGCGCCGTTGATTATGCATTTCGCAAAAGACCTCGACGAAGCTGCCACGCGCTTTCAGGCAGCCGACAATCATTAACCCGATTACCGACAAGGAGATATCAAAATGGCATACACCATTCGCCTCACCCCGCCTGAATTGCGGAATAAAGCGTCCAACATTGACAATAACGCCGCCATAGTTCAGCGCGAAGTCGCCGCGATTGAGCAAATTGTCAATCGCTTGCGCCCGACTTTTCTTGGCGAAACCGCTTCATCTTTTTTCAAGGAATTCAATACAGCACTGAGCAACATGCAGCAATGGGACGACATTGTGCGCTCTTTTGCGACGGAAATCCGGGAAGCAGCCAACAAGTTGGAAGCGGCAGACCGCGGTCATCACTAACGTTGTTTATTGCGCACGGCAATTAACAGGACTGGCTTAATTGCCGTGCGCACTTGAAATTATGCTCGTGTCATTATTATCTACTTGCATTATGTTAAAAACTGCCCATATCACAGGAAGATTATGACGGATAGAATTCACAATACAGACTCTTTCAACCGGCCGCCGCGGTTGCAAAATAGTTTTCAGCCGATTGAAATTGACATCCCCGCTCCGCCTGTTAAACCCGACGAGACAGCGCACAATTTGTTGATGTCAATTCTTCCTATGAGCAGTTTTTTAATTATGGGGATATTTTATGGCTTGGTTTTTAGCGGGGGAGGCGGCGCGGGGTGGTTGTACGCGCTTCCCATGTTGGGCATTGCTGCTTTTACCTTTGTTATCGCCTATATTACCTTTGGAGAACAAAAGCACGAACAGAATCAGCGCTGGTTAAAGCAACTGCGGGAATACCATCGGCTGTTGGATAAAAAAGAAGCCCGTTTGCTCGCCGCTCGCGAATTACAGGCAGGTTTATTGGCTGAAAAATTCCAATCTCCTCACGAATTGTTGCGCCGCGTAAAAAAAACGGAAGTATCCATCTGGGAACGCAGGCGCGAAGACCCGGATTTCCTTTTGCTGCGACTGGGAATTGGGGAAACGACTTCCGCAGTTACCATCAAACCTCCTGATCCAGACGCGAACAGCCCATATATTCGCCGCGCTTTCGGCTTATATACGGAATACCGCAACATTCCCGATGTGCCAGTTGTGATTGATCTTCAAAAAATGGGGTCTGTCGCCCTTGTCGGCAACCGCAATTTTACTCTGCCATTATTTCGGGCTTTAGTTAATCAGTTATGCACGCTAAATTCCCCTGACGATGTTCATTTGTACGTGTTTTCGTCTGAAGCCTATTATAGGACTTGGAAATGGCTGAGATGGTTGCCTCATACCAGCGAAAATCATGTAGGCGGCCAGCCGTCTTTCATGGCGTTTACAGACGCTCGGAGCAAACAATTATTAACCTTCATTGCCAGATTGCTTGAAACTGCCAGGCAAACCAGCAGCCAGCCAAATGCCTCTGATTATAGACTATCGAACTCGGTCATCATGTTGTTTGACAATGAATCCCGCGGACTTCGTGATGAATCGATTTTTTGGGAATGCTTAAAAAACGGAAAAAACAGGGGCATCTATTCAGCCTTTATTTGCGATAAATTGGAGGATGTGCCAAGCGATTGTGGCAGTATTATTGAAGTGGACGCGAGCAAATTTGTATTTTCCGCCACGGGACCTGGCGGCTTTACATTAAAAGGAAAACCGGACAAGGTCGCATTAATCGAGTCCGATAACCTGGCTCATCGCCTTCTTCCAATTGGAATTCGTGCGCTTGGAAGAAGTTCGCAAATTCCAACACGAGTTAATTTTTTGCAACTCTATACCTACTATGAAGGTGATAGTACGTATACACCAGTGTACGACTATTATAAGGAAAAAGACGAGAATAAAACCTATGATATGGTTGAGCGCATTGAGCAACTAAACATTCAGGAACGATGGAAAAGAACGCCGAATAAAGATGGTTTATTGCCTTTTCCGGTTACGCTCGGAAACGCAACATATAAAGATGCTCTTGTTGTAAATTTATCTGAAAACAACGATGGCCCCCATGGGTTGATTGCTGGAACAACTGGTTCCGGCAAAAGCGAACTTTTACAGACTTTGGTTAGTTCCCTTGCGTTGGATCACCACCCATACTTCTTGAATTTTATGTTGATTGACTTTAAGGGCGCTAGTACCTTCGGTATTTTCGAGAAAATGCCGCATGTAGTCGGGTTGGTGTCCAACTTGGATAAATTAAGCGCTAATCGCGCTTTGGAAGCTCTGAATACTGAAAATTTGCGTAGGCAAAGATTTTTATTGCGATATAAAACGGAAGACATAGTTGAATATCACAAATACTTAATTGCGCATAACAAAATTCTTGACCCTGATATTGAACCTTTGCCTCATCTTTTTGTAATCGTGGACGAGTTTGCTCAAATGGCGCAGGAAGTCCCGGAGTTTCTTGACCGCCTTAATGAAATCGCCCGTGTGGGACGTTCTTTAGGCATTCATTTGGTTCTTGCGACCCAAAGACCGGCGGGTGTAGTGAAAGACGAGATGCGCGCAAACTTAAATTTCAGGATATGTTTGCGAGTCCAGACGATTGACGATAGCCGCGATATGTTGCGCCGTTCTGATGCTGCATACCTGCCCCATGATTTGCCCGGCAGGGCATATTTCCAGCTTGGAGATGGTGGCACACCGCGCCAATTTCAGGTTGCGCGCGCGGGAACTGAATATAACTTATCGAACATCGAAGATAAGCGATACGATCTTTATGTAGTGAAATACGAGCAAGACCTTTTGGTGCAGGATGGCTTTGGAACAAAAAAGGATGCATCAAAGATTTTATTTACATTAGACATTGCTTTTTCAGATGTTTTGGATACAGGACGCATAAGCACAACGTTGCGCAAAGAATTTCAAAGCAAAGGCGTGCTTTTGTCAAAAAATATGGAAGTGAAGGTAGAGGAGCAGGGGACAGAGTGGTTGCTCACAGATGGAATCGCGCGATATCGTGTTCGCAATGAAAGTCAGGATTTGCAGGAATTGAAAGTATCCATAGATACTGTCACCATTGCCAAAGCCTTGGCGGAAAATATATCTGATTTATACTCATCTATGCCGTATAAAAAAATGGATCAGATTTTGCTTCCTCCGCTTGGTAAAAACATTAGCATCGAGTCCATTGTGTTCGACAATGAAAAAAATGACCAATGGAAGGAATGGTGGAATGAAGATTGGTCGGTAAAGTGGAAAAATCATTCTTTTCCGAGCCTTAAAGAAGGTGAAAATGAGAAAACGCCTTCGGTATTCCAAGTCCCAGTTGGGCGTTTGGATTCTCTTGAAACTCGTTCTCAACCGCCATTTTATTTGGATTTTTTGGAGCATGGCGGACATGTGATGGCGATTGGTGGTCCTCAGTCAGGAAAGACCTACTTTCTTAAGTCTTTGTGTTACAGTCTCTCTACTTGTTATAACCCCGCACAAGTTAATGTGTATGTTTTAAGTTTTGCTGGCAAGGACCTGGATATCTTGGAGCGTCTTCCACATGTCGGTTCTGTAATTGATGGAAATGATTCTGAAAAAATTCGCCGCTTGATTCGCCGCTTGCAAAATGAGTTAGAAGATAGAAAATCTAAATTTAGTACAGTAGGCGTTAAAGACCTGCATGATTACAATGCAAAAGCGGACATAGATGTTCAACTACCCTATATCTGTGTTTTAGTCGATAATTTTGGCGAATTAAAAACGCTCGAATATGACGATGAACTTACAGAAATAGGAAAATTGCTTAACATTGGACGCATGTATGGGCTGCATTTTATTATCACTGGTTTACAATCAGCAGATATCCCAGGCAGGTTAACAAATTTGATTCAACACAGAATCGCGTTCAACTTGACAGATCGCAGTGAATATCTTCTGTTAGTAGGACGTCCAGATTCTATTGAATTTGACGCGTTGCCAGAGGGGAGAAGTTTTATAAATGTGACCAATCCCCCCATACGTTGTCAGATTGGCAAACCTCCCGAAAATCTTGAATGGGACAAATTAGCATCTGAGATGCGGGATGCATGGGGGGAAAGAAGTGTTCCGCAACCGATTGTGAAATTACGCGATAACGAACCTCTTTCTGGTTTATTTGCGCGCTTTTCGCCGCCTATGGAAGGCGTTTCTTGTTTGGCTGGAGTGGATGGAGATAATCTATCGCTTTATACGCTGGATTGGAAAAAATTCCCGCACATTCTTGTTGGCGGTCCGTCACAATCTGGGCGTACTAGTTTGCTTCACTCATTTATATTAGGGTTGTCATATACCTATTCACCGTCTCAATTAAATATTGTGCTGGTCGACGGGTCAAGAAGTTTGGGCAAGTTGAATGACCTTCGGCACGTGACGGATTGGGTTACGGAAGAAGATGGGTTGATTAAGAGTATCGCAAATTTGCAAACAGAACTTGACTACCGTCGCCATCACCCTGACGAATTACATAAACTCCCCTTGATATTTTTCGTAATGGACGATTATGACTTGACGTGCGAAGCGTTTGCTATAAACGAAGTGATTTTATCCAAGCTTGGCAAACATATTCGTCAGGATTCGGATTTGGGCTTCCACTTTCTGATATCGGTTTTGCCTGAAAACGTGGCGCATGCCGATATGCTTATCAAACAAATTCGTCTTGCTCGCACGGGTATTTCCTTAAGCACTGTAGATATGCTTGAAAATTTGGGCGGGCGGCCTACTTTGGCAATGCGCAATGAGGAACTAAAAGAAGGGCGAGGGTACTTTTTCGAACGGGCTTCTGCGAGGCTGGTACAGTTTGCTTACCCTGATGACCAGGCATACGTTATGGTGAAAAATAAATGGGAGAAGTACGACAAGGCAAATTGGAAAAGGCAATCTTTGAAAGAAGATATCGAGCGCGTTCGCAAGCAAAGCGAATCATCTCCAGCCAATAAGCAAGCCGGCGACGCAACTTTATCTTCCGCCTTACCAGCAGGAGGATACATTAATATGGATGACGCTGTCAAGAGATATATACAGCAACAGCAACGACTTAAAAAGAGCGCACAATAACATGAGTGATATCATTCTTTCTGTGCAAGTACTATCAGGTAAGTTTCTTGCCCATTCAATTAAATTTGGAGAGCCAGCGTCCGCTACTTTTTCTGGCGCGTTCGAGCGACTTGTCTCAGGGGAAAACCCTAGTGAATATAAAACCCTTGTCGCTTACCAACTCCTAGTCCACGAATTGAATCTTGAAAATCTTTTTTACAGGAAAGATGATAAAGGCGCAAACATGGCTGAATTTAGCCCATCTTTGGAAGAACTAGACCTGAAAACAGGATATCATGTTTTTTTTATCAAACCAGAAGAGATGGCAACAAAAGGTCTTCAATTAGAAGTGAATGGGCAAACTTGGTTTGTAGATAAGCAGACTTGGAGAATTGGCAGGGCAGATGACGCAAAATTCATATTCCCTGATTTGGACTTAACGCCATTACTTGGAGAATATGCCAATAAAGTCTCCAGAAAATTACTTATCCTACGAGAGTCTGAAGGTACGTGGAAGGTTGATCTTGATCCTGATGCCCGTTCAAGCGTATTTATTGATGGCGCTATCTTGCAACTCGGCAAACCTCTGAATATCGGCAATGAGATTAATGTTGGAATTTCAGCAGATAATCCTTACCTAAGAATTAGAACAATAGTATCTGCAAATAAGCCAAGTAAAAAGCACAATACCATAGACGTCCTTAATCTTTTGGCGCAGGTGATTCCGGATAAGTTTACTGAATATAAGGTCGATTCCTCAGATTCCGCTTTTTCTGTATTTGCTCGTATACTTAGACAAATCGAGAATAGCGGCGTTACAAACATAGATCCAAATGAGTATCGGGTGCTTATTGCCCACCAACTATTGTCGCCTGAATTGCCATTTAAAAGTTTGTTTCCGGGTCAGGAAGGTGAAAATGGATTAGCCAAAGATGCGCGTTCGAATATCCCCACTGCGTCACTGGAGGAAGTGAACCTGAAATCGGGTTACTATGCGCTTTTTGTTAAACCAGGAATGGTTTCTACAAAACTAATGATTGATATAAATGGAAAAAAACAACTGGTAAACAAACAAGATTACATGATTGGGCGTAGAGATGATTCGAAAGGAATAGTTCCAGATGTCGATTTATCGCCTTACCTTGGCGAGAACGTAAATAAAGTTTCTAGACAATTACTGATATTTAGAGAAGTTAATGAAAAGTGGAGAGTGAAACTTCATCCAGAAGCTCGCTCAAGCGTTTTTATTGATAAAATTAGATTGCGGCACGATGAGGAAGGCATGGAGATTGGCGACACAATCAACATTGGAAACTTTGCAGACGATCCTTTTGTAAGAATTGTAACAAAGATTGTAAATGAATAACCTGTTTTTGGAGATAACAATGAGGAAAATTTGTTCGATTAGCTTGATTTTTGTTGTATTTTTATTTGCCAAAATACCGTCTGGAAAAGCGTTCGCCCCAGAAATTCTTCAAGATGAGCGTCCGTCTGTGAATTTCTGTCTGTCCGAAGCGCCGGATTTCAGTGTTTTTCCGGATATGAACCTTGTGTTTAGGGTTTTTGACAAAGACCTGTTTCCTATTAGTAATTTATCTGCCAAAGACATACGCATCTCTGAAAACGGTCAAACGCCGGTTCCGCCTTTGGAGGATATGCAGGTTAGTGCAAATGCGCTGGGAGTTGATTTCTATGTTGTTATTGATAAAGGAAATCGCACCGACCAAAACAGCGTAAAAGACGTCCTCAATTCTTTTTTGCGATATTACGACCAGTCGAAAGACCAAGTGTATATATATACGGACGACAAGAACTCACTCACGCCTTATTTTACGCCTAATACAGGGGTTTCACTTGCGCAAGCCATTGCTGATTACTCCGCTGACCGCGTTTCGAGTTATCGCGTAGCAGATGGCGCAATTCAAGGCGCGATCAATGAGATAGATAAAGGAACGAATAAATGTCAAAAGCATAAGTTCCTGTTTTTGATTCTTGGTGATAGCACAATTGACAAAGAAAAATTTTCGGAGATTGCGCAAAGAGCCCAGAATGACAATACGAAACTTGTAATATTCCATGTTCCTACTGAGAATGGAGACTTAAGTGACGAGAGCGCATATCGCGACCTTGCGGAACAGTCTGGTGGGCAATATGTTTCTGTATCAAATAATGATGTAATTCCATTTCTGAATACGATAGATACATATAGGCAGTCATACTCGGTAAAGTATCGCTCTATCAGTGGGGTGAGCGGGCAACGCGATATCACCTTTGTTTACCAGGGGGTAAGTCTTGCTACGCAAGGCAATACCTCGTATACAGTAAACCTCCTTGCCCCACAAGTAGTTCTGCTTACTCCCTCCGTTATTGAACGCACGGCTACGCAAGTGATGGACGAGGGGTTTTTGTATAATGTAAAAACAAGCACGGGTTCGATACAAGTTGTTTTCCCTGACCAGTTTCCGCGTGCCATTGAGTCGGTTGCCTTAATTATCAATCGTCCTGGTAAACCTGAGTTACGCGTCCCTGTTGAAATCACCTCTTCAACAGGCGATACTTACAAATTTACTTGGGAACTTGGGGATTTGGAGGATGTCCGCCAAAACGAACTTTCTGTCAAGGCTGAAATTGTTGACGAACTAAAGCAGCCATCTGTCAGTCTAGACGTGCCCGTAACGGTACTTACTTATATTCCTTTGAACCTTTTGGCGGAAAGATATTATCTTTATATAGCGCTTGGCGTGATTGTAATTTTACTGATTGCTATGATAATTATGTGGCGAAGATTGAAAAATTCTGCAGTTGGGCAACGAATTACGGCAGTTGTGCAAAATGTGCGAAAGACTCTGGTAGGCGGTGGTAAACGCGGAAAACCGCTCGCAAGTTTGAAAATCATGGATGGTCCCCCCGCGATGATTGGACAAGAACTGAAAATATTGACTGAAGCCGTGAAATTGGGGCGCGACCCTCAAAGATCGGATATGACTTTCTACACGCCCGATGCAAATTCGTCTGTTAGCGGGTTACACGCCCGTATCGAGCGGGCTGCAGGCATTTGGCGTATTGTGTCATTGTCGCAGAGCAGTGAAACTTTCGTGGATAACGAATCAATTTCATCGAATACGCCCTATCCACTGGAAAATGGTCGGATTGTTAGACTAGGGTACGTTGCGCAACAACCCGTTACATTTGAATTTAATGCGCTTACGGCATCTGAGGCGCCCATTCGAAAAACGGACGTCGGAGGGACCGACGTAGATTATCGTAAAACCGACGTGAGCGATGCTACCATGCCGTTCCCCAAAAAGAAACCGGTGAGCAGCAAGCCCGTCTCGCAGGGCCAAGATGATGACATCTTTAATGAATTTAGAGACCAGTAATAACCGCTTTTATCTTTGAATCAAAGCAGGCGCTGGAATGGAAATAAAATATGTGGTTGGTAGCCAGCCATAGCGTTGTAGGCGATATGCCGTAAATGAGAATACCGTTTTTTTGCGACGATATTCGTCGTCTCCAGTTAACGCCTTTATTGGTTGGCGTTGTTGTGGATGGAGTTGATGGCGAAGATTTAGGCGTCTGTAGCGTTAAGATGGCGATAGATGTAGATACTGTTGCGAACTGTTTACTCCAGAGTCAAGGTAGCGTGATGACGATGGAATCAATGGTAATCAGCTAGACTGTGGCGTATGACCGACACTGACATAACTGATACCAAGAGGATTAATTATGGCATACTTATCAAAAGGTTCTAAATTGAATCGCTTTATCATCGAAAAGCCCTTGTCGAATAGCGGCGGTACAGCGTCCGTGTATTTGGCGTATGTTGAAGGAACAAAACATAAGGTGGCTGTTAAGATTGCCAATACTAACGCTGGTTCTGCTTCTCATGAAGATATGTTATTGCAATGGGAAGCAGAAATTTTAAGAAAATGGGAATGGCGTCACCCAGGCATTGTCCGGTTAATGCCTATTCCGCTGGCAGAACAGAAGCCGGAATATGTGATGAAGGCGCTAAAAGTAACAGACGAGCCGTGGTATATGGTGATGGAGTTTTTGCGCGGAAATTCTCTGGCGCAAAATCTATCCATTATCTACAAATATCCTTTGGAATGGAAAATTGAACTCTTTTATCATATTTTGTTGCCGCTTGCCTTTATGCATAGTAAAGGATATGCCCATCGGGATATAAAACCAGATAATATTGTTTTTCGTTCTCCGATATCGCCAGATAGGATACCGGATCCTGTTTTTGTGGATTTTGCATTGACGACAAGCGGCGAGGAACAGCGTTCAATTATAGACAATAGTTACACTCTGGAATATGCGTCCCCAGAAAGGGTGCTTCGTTCCATGCCAAATATGGATACGGAAACTTTGGAACCTGAGAACGTGAAAGCTTCGGATATTTGGAGTTTGGGCGTAGTTTTATATGAGATATTAACAGGAAGGTTATTATTCACGGGTAGTAATAAAGAAAAAATTAAAACAACCATTATTCGTGAACAGATAGATCCGGATTTGCCCATCAAGGATGAAAGGGGCCACGTTCTGGCTTCATTTATTCGCTCAATGCTTAACAAAGACCCGAAACGTCGTCCAGATATCCAACAGATAATTTACGCTTTGGAAGCGAAATTTCTTCCTCCGCATATAGAGATACAATAGTCATACTTTGCAGATTAGGAGATTTGATATGGCAGAATATATCCAAGGAAAATATACGTTGGGAGCCATGACAAAAGTTGGCGACCCCCGCAGAAAGCATGAAGACCGAGTCTACAAAGGCGAGGTAAATCGCACGGGCGGCGAGCCGGTCATCTTGGGTGTCGTCGCCGATGGCGTGGGGAGCGCGGACGCAGGTGAGCGTGGCGCCCAACTGGCTATTGATACCGTAGTTGGCACAATTAAGAATAGCCAAGGCGATAATATACCCGATATGATTGAACACGCAATTATGTCTGCGAACAAAGCGGTGTATGAAGAAAATCAAAAAAATGACGCGGATGGCTTAACCACCTTGACTGTGGCTGTTATTTACAAGGATCGCTGTTTTATCGGCAACGTGGGCGATAGCCGCGCTTATTGGATTCAAGGCGGAAAAGCGGGAAAACTGTTACAACTTACCCGTGACCACAGTTACTATAACATGTATGGCGGTGTTGACCCGAATAGCGACGAAGGTAATATTTTGGTGAATGCGATAGGTAAAAAAGACGATGTTTATGTTGACTTGGGTTTTTACCTCAAAGGAGACGACCAGGAACAGGCATTACGCCTTGGACTGAACGGGCTTCCTCTTAAAGAAGGGGATGCCATCATGCTTTGCTCGGATGGGTTAATAAAGACAAATCCTGCTGGGGTAAGGTATGCGACCGATAACGAGATTGTTGAGGCTTTGCGAACTGAATATGAAACAGACATGGCAGCTATTAAGATGGTTAGCGCTGCGTTGGGGCGCCGTCCGGATGATAATGTTTCTGCGGTGACGATCCAGAATTTGTCCCAACATGTCATTCAGGAGATTGCGACTAATAAACAGCGTGAGCAAAGAAGTAGGGTTATCAAGCAGGCAGTTCCCGTAATTGGCATTCTCTCCGCTTTGGTTGTTGTGGTTGCTTTAATTGGCGCAATAAATAGATATATTAACCCGCCGATTCAAATACTCCCTACTTACACTCCTTATCCTACTTTGTCTTCGCCTAATAACATATTTATTGGCGGTCAAGGCGGCTCAATCGGAAGGCTAACACCGTTTAATGGGCAATCACAGGAATTAACCAGCGGCATTTTCTCTATTGCTGATAATACGCGCATTGAAATTACCCAAAGTGGCGCAAGCATTGGGCTGGCGGATGGTTCCAGTTTATATACTTCCGCAGGGACAATTTTTATATTTACAAAAACCCAAGGAGGAGTTGAAGTACTTCTTGAGACCGGTTCCATCATGGTGCGTTTGAATGGCGTTGCCCCGCTTTCCGTAAAGGTTGCTGATGGTTTTACATCCCAAGTTTCAGGATCCATTATGGGCGTTCAAAAAGCCGAAAGCGGCGTATATGTTGACTGTTATGAAGGTCACTGTGTGATTTCCGGCGGAAGCGTTCCCCCCACGATTTTGGGCGCACAGATTTCCCGCTATGTTCTTTATTCGGTTGGCGTGGCGAATCCGTTTGACGACGTATTCGAAAGGTGCGCTTATTGGAAGTCCGCTATTGGTGACAATACAGTCGCTTCCTTGGGAATTACGTGTGAAAGCACGCCGCCTACAGAGCCCCCCACGTTTACTCCTGCTCCTTATACAGGACCAACCCCCACGAAAAAGGATCGCGACAATCCCGCGCCGATAGGAACACCATAGCGCAAATCTGATATGAATGTGCGAAAGAACGTGTTTTTCTCCTTGATAGGCGTGCTTGTGTCCATATACTTTTTTATATATACCGGCAAGCCAATCTCGGACGATGAACAATTGTTTGCGAACGTGGCAAGAAATATATCTGTGACTGGCGGAGTAAGTGCCGCATCGCTTTCTGGAAACTTGAGGCTCAAAGGAGATTATCATGGAATAGAGCCAGCGCATCCTGCGCTGGCTTCCCTTTGGTTTCGCCTTTTTCAAGGCAGCAACTTTGGCACGTTACAAATTTTGTATTTGTTACCAATCATTTATTCGATAACTTCCTGTGTTCTATTGGCAGCTTTAGCAGAAAAACTTGGATACCCCATGGAAGCAGGAATTATGCTTGTCATGCTTTACGGCTTGGGTTCAATGTCGTTTCCGTATGTTAAAACATTCTTTCGCGAGCCGCTTGGTGGTATGGTTATGTTGGCAATGTGGCTTTTTTATCTCAACATTGGCGATAGCATTGCCTGGAAACGCAATTGGAACATTGCGTTTTTTGTTTCATGTGGAATATTTTTATTATTTTTAAAGGTAATTTATGTTTCAGCCGTAATTCCTTTTTTGTTGTTGTGGATTATCGAGCGCAGGGGACGTTTTACGCGCCGGTCCGGGGCATGGCTGCTAGGCGGACTTCTGTTGGTTTTGTGGTGGATGCACTACTCCAATCAATTCACCGATAATCACGTGTTTTATCGTATCTCTGGGGGATTTGTTCGTGATGCAATGTGGCGGCTTATATATATGCCCCATGTTCATTTTATTGAAACGATGATTTCTGCTTTGTTTAGCCCTCTCAAAGGCATTTTTTTTTATACACCTGCGCTTTTTCTAAGCATATTCTCAATGTTGAGGTACGGAAAGAGGAATATGCATTTGTTTGCGTCACCTTTAATAATTTCGGCATTTCTCCTGATTTTTCAAGCGCTGGCATACGATAACCAACAATGGTGGACGCCTACATGGGGAGCGCGTTTCCTTTTACCCGCCGTACCCTTGCTTCTGATAACGGCTCTGCCTTTAATTCATGATTTGGTTAATATCAGGCATGGAAGGTATGTCCTGATTTTTTTCTTTGTAATTGGATTTGCTTTTCAATTGCCGGCTGTTTTATTCAATTCGTCGTTGTTCTTTGCTCAAGCGTATAATTATAGTGCTCTTCCGTTTTGGAATATTTCCAAATCCCCTTTGTTTTTGCAATGGGGCATTTTGGGGAATAATCCTGAGTTTGACTTGTTAATCTGGCGCGTATTTCCGTACCGTCCTGACCTTGCTATTCTTATACTTGTTCTTGTTTTAATTCTTTTGCTCACCTCTCTTTGGGGGCTACATACTTTATTATCAAACAAAGAACTCCAAAAGAATTCGTTCTTGATGGGTAAAGTTATCATTTCTCTTGCTGCGCTTTCATTAGCATTTAGCGTTCTGAAGGCTGGACAGTATGACCCCTTTTATCGTGCTGCTGAATTCGATCCACTTTGCCATTTGTTACGCACCCAGACACGCGCAGGGGACATAGTAATAGTTTATTCTTATCCCGGAGACCTTTGGGATTATTTTTCTAATTCGGAATGTGGTCAAACGGTTTGGTACTCGTTGCCTTATCGGTATTATCAGGATGCTAGCGATGCTAAATACGAAATTGGAGTGGATGTATTCTCGGAAGTAAAGAATAAAGACTTTTTGCGTCTGTGGTTTATTACACAATACGATGAAAAGCCGTTGTCAAACTTTGAGCAGGAAGAATTCAATTGCGCACCTTATAAAATTCTGCAATCTGGATATGTTAATGATCCCGTTCCTGTATTTTATGCTTTGTATTCCTTAAGGTAATTCAATGTATTATTTTCTATACTCTCTTTTTGCTTGTTTGCTCTTGCTGCCTTTTCTTTTGGTAATGTTCGATATCTTTTTTCGCATTGTATTTTTGACTGTGGTAAGTTTTCCTAAAAAACAAAAAAAAACAGAATTCGATTCTGGAATAAATAATTTCTCTATTCTCTTTGTGCTTCCCGCTCATAACGAGGAGCGGATTCTTGAGAAAAATTTGGAGATACTGCATACGCAATTGATGTATGAAAATAACGTGGATTTGCTTTTGCTCGCAGATCATTGCTCCGATACAACAGTTGATATTGCTTTAAGAAACGGTGTTCAGGTTGTTGTACGAATAGACGGAGATTTTGGTAAAGGGCGTGCCCTTTCATGGCTCGTGACCGAAAAAAAAGAGATTCTTGATGATTACGACCTTATTGTGGTGATTGATGCAGATACGCTTATTGCAGAGGATTTCTGCACAGTTGTACGGAAAGTTTTTAGTGCGAAAGCGGACAGCGTACAAGTTGTACAATCCTACGTAGAACCGGTTAATTCAAACGGGCAATCACTTGCTTCTCTTGCGGCATTTTCAGAAATCTTATCTCAAGAAATTGACGACAAAGCGCGATTACGACTGGGGTGGACTTCCCCCCTGCGAGGGACAGGTATGGTGTTTCAGCGTGAAATTTTTTTACGGGCATGTCAGAATCTGCAAACCCAAGTGGATGATATTGAAATTTCACTTCATTTGGCGGATATGGATATTCAAGTTGTGTACTGTCCAGACCTAAAGATTTTTGACCCTAAAAGTGTCAATATGCTGGAACTTGCCAGTCAACGCGGTAGGTGGCTGAAAGGGCAGCGAGAGATTTGGCGAGGATGGACTCAAAGTATAGGAAAACTTACCAGTATTTCTAATTGGGCGCTTTTACATGCTCTATTATTGAAACCCAAAACAGCGATGTTCTTAATGAAGGTTGTGCTGCTGAGCATTTTTTGCTTCTATCAAGCAAATATCTTTGCTATTCCCCTTGTCGTTATCCTGCTTAGTTTATTTATTGATCTGATCTACTATCTATCGGGGTTACGCTATGTCTCGGATCCGCAAAAATATCTGTTATCTTTTCTCAGCGCACCTCTTTTTCTTGTAATGTGGGGAGTGGGGTGGTTTTTCTCTTTCGGCAAGAAGAAAGAGTGGTTGAGAGCGCGGGATTAAATTCGAGCGCAGCACAGACATGTATAGAAAAATGGATTCCCGAAATGCATACTGCAGCCGCTGACATCAGGTTGTTCAAGATGGATTAAAGAGAGATCTGTATACATTTTCTATGGCATCAACCATTTTTATATCACTATATGATAAAGATTTTTGTTGTGCATTTTTTCCCATGGATTCTCTTAGCAGAGGGGTACTCAACAGTATTCTTAGTTTTTTAGATAAATTGTCATAATCGTTTATTTTAACAATAAAACCCGTCGCTTCATTCTCAATTATGTAAGAATTATCGCCTACATCGGTGGCTATTATTGGCAGATGAGATGCCATTGCCTCTAAAATAACCATTGGCATTCCTTCGTATCTGGATGGCAAAACAAAAACATCAGACGCTCTTAGGATTGCGGGAATATCATTTCTAACGCCCCAAAAAAATATCTTATTTTCCAGATTGGATGCCCTGACTTTTTGTTTCAAAGAATTGTGCTCTGCGCCGCCGCCCACAACCCAAATAAAAAAATCCAGTTGATACGTGGATAACAATCGGGCAGATTCCAGCAGTATGTCAACGCCTTTTTGTCTATCTAATCTTCCAACAAAGCATATTATCGGCGTATTTATTGGCACGTTTAGGCGTTCCCTTATCTGTTTTTTGTTATATCCACTAAACAATTCTAAATCTATACCGTTGTTAATTAGACTCATTTTGTTGACAAGAGATGGGCAATTGGCTTTAGTTTCTTGATATGTCCGCCTTGAAACAAATAAAATCCGATTGGCATATTTGTATATACATTTTGTTGAAAATTGCAAATATATAAAGCGTTTTATTTTTGAGATGAGATTACGCCCAATTACGTACTCATGAAGAGAAATATGCACGGTATATATGGTTTTTATCCCGCAAAAAGATGCCGCTGCTTGCCCTGCAATAAACGCGCGCGGATCATGTATATGTACAGCCGAAACTTTGTGTTTCTTTAGCAACCGGATCAAGCGCAAAATTGCCCTGAAGTCAAATAAGCCTTTAATGTGCCATTCTACTGCGATAATATTATATTCTTTTATTTTTTCGAAGAATTGGGGTGATATAGACGCAAAAACAAACCAGTTAAAATTTGTGTGGTCTCCACGTTTGAACAGCGAAAGCAGATGCGTTTCGACTCCGCCAAAATCCAGGAAGCCCGCATATAGAATGGCAATCCTAGTTTGTGTAGGCATTAATCTATTCCTTTGAGATATGGGTTATTCATTAATTTGTTAGCAATCTTTTCCCCAAGCATATTTGACATCATAAGTAATTTCCAGGTGCGAAACCTAAAAGGACATAAACTCAATGCTTTTTTTGCATATAGAAACGCCGCGCTTGTCTGCTTAGCCCAAAATGCCATATGAGCTGCGCGATAATATACGTTGTGCATGGTTTCCTTCTCTATTTTTTTGATTGAATCTGGTAAGTTTGCGTTGTTGAATAACTTAGCGTAGATTCCTATCAATTCCTCTGAAAAATTTTCCAAATTCTTTATGGATTTGGCTGTGCGATGTAGGCGAAGTTGAGCCAACTTAACAGGAATATAGGCGATTTTGTGCCGCGAACCAGATCGTAGCCAATAATCAAAATCCATAGCATAGTGCAAAGACTCATCCAAAAAACCCACAGATTCAAATACTCGCCGGCGAATAAAAGTTGCAGGTTGGGGTATATAATTTATGGCATTCAAAACTAATTGAGAGAAATTGAAACTTGTCACAGGGTATGCGCCTAGATGAGCGCCGTGTCTATTGATATAAGCACAGTCTCCGTAAATAATATCAACTTCTGGGTGCTTTTCGAATACCTTGGATATGGTATCAAGAGCCTCTGGCTCGTATTGATCGTCTGCATTTAGCCATCCCAGCAATTCGCCTTGCGCTATTTGCCATCCTAGGTTTATTGATTCGGATTGGCTTTTTCCGCTATCTGTAACAATCTTTATTGTTTTAAAACCAGATAATACTTCTTGCGTGGAATCTCGAGATCCTCCGTCGACAATTATGTGTTCTATTGACGGGTGGCGTTGTTTAAGTATAGATTGAATAGCATAAGAAATAAATTCGCCATGATTAAGCGATGGCGTAACAATGGAAATAGTAGTTTTTGATGTTTTGCATAACATGGTTTTTTAGGGAGACGTGTATATGTTGCGGATGGGCTATGTTTACTCTTTTGAGATTTGATAAAACCTATAAGTTGTATTTTCGTAACGTAGCGTAATGCCGATGTTTATTAGTCTTCCTGAAGCAAGCGCATTCTCGGTTATTTGCTCCATAATTGAATCGGAATATGTGTTGAAAGGATTAGGATAGTTGGCAGGATCTACAAGCATTACAAAGCCGCCAGTTTCATACATCTTATTGAGGACACCTTCAATAGCAATAGATTGATAATAAGGGTCGGTAGCTTGTTGCTTTGTGAGTCCAAAGTCCCACGCTTGGTATGGCGTTTCTCCAGATTTTATTGAGCAGCCTAATTCTATCTGCGCTAGGGAAATCATGCCGCTTGTGATTGGGGTAAAGCCGGAAAGATAAATTGGGGTGTTCTGAGAATAGACGGCGATTTTCTGTAATGTGTCTTCGGCGTTTTTTCTGCTCTGCGAAGATAGGGATTCGACGCTGGTTGCAAGAGTGTAGAGGTTATATCCGATCACAAGAAACATAAATCCTGTCACGCATGACAGGATAAACCTGCTGGCTTGCTGTTGTTCAAGGCTTGACATGGATAATGGAAATAACGCAATTGCTGCCAGTGCTGTATAAATTACATAAGGGTTGCCTGTGCTTCTTGAAATTATTAAAGGTGCAAGACTTGATAGGATTGCCAGAAATACAATTGCGTACTCATTCCACTGGATATTGCGCCTTATGACTATGGCTGTAAGCAAAAGCACGCCTGCGATGACGAGCGTGACATTCCCAATGCTTGTGACATAAATCTGTAAATTATAGGATAGGCCTTCTATAAAGGTTGAAGCGCTAAAAGTATTAATATTAACTAAAGTATAGTAATCATAATATCTCTGCGCATTGGGAATAATAACGGGAGCACAAATCAGGAAAGCCACAATCAGAACGATAGCCAACCCTTTCGTATATGATTTTGCTTGGGCTGAGTCTTTTTTTGCCCAAACACATAAAAATCGAAGGGCAATAAAAAGCAATCCCTGAACAATAAAAACTGGACGATATAAGATTGCTATCCCAAGCGTCCCACCCAAAATCGCTGATATTTTGAATGACATATTACCTTCCCACCAAATATACGCAACCCAAAAAAATAGGGCTAGGGAGCCGGTCACGAGGTCTAATCTTTGGTCAAGAACCCCGCCCATGAGTTCCCTGAAAGGCGTAGTTGTTAGATAAATTCCCCAACCCAAAAAGGCTAGATTGGCGGATCTAGTTTTTTTGTAAATCAACAAAGCGACAGCAGCTACTGCAATCATGTGTGTAGGCAAAAGATATATATAAAGTATAAAGCGATTTCTTGGCAAGAATGGACTAATGGCTGCTATATAGAGTTGATGTAGTGGAGCATATGTAAAGGATCTATATGCATATTTTACGCCATTGATGTAACCACTATCCTTTTGCGCCTGAACGATTGCTACGCTTTTATTCTGATAGCTGAGAGAATCAAAAAAAGGTATAACCTTTATATACCATGATGTCCCTAATGATTGCCAAATGACAATTAACACCATCGAGAACGATAAAATCACACAAAAGAAAATCGAAGACTTGATTTTCACGAGTTCACTCCATGTATAAAGTAGGTCTTTTACGAGGGTGCTTAATTTCAATCTTTATCATAGCCAAATTTTTCCAATATCGGCTTCAGCGCCCTGTTCAGTTCAAGAATTGTTTCGGCTTTTAACTTTGTTTTGTACTGACCAATCTGCCCGCTCCGTTTGTGAGCTAAAAGATCTTCTATTTTATTTGGACGAGATGCTATGTGTATTTCCTCTTTTATTTCATCGGGTATGGTTATGTATTTACTGAGGTCTCTCATGAAGCCCTCAAAATCATTTATCAGGTCTTCGTATTTTAGAATAACGTGGCGCTTGCACGCTCTGGAAAGATCGTAAAGGATCTCAAATCTTTTTAGGATTTTTGGAATATCCCTGATTACAAACTCATCAATAGAAAGTGCCGACATGTTCTTTCTAAAAACTTGCAGTTCGTTTGCAATTTGCGGATTTGGGCTTGTTACATGCGATCTTCCCATTGAATAGTATAGGGATACCAATATATCGCGTGGATCTCTAATGAAAAAAATAGCTGTTTTGCCGGCGGCAAATTCTTTTCTGGAAACATTCTTCAATATTTCCGAATATATTCTTGACTGATTCGGTTCTTGTATGCGGAAAACGCCATAAATATAGTTATGTTTTTGATATATGCATTGACCGGTGTGCGCATTGTCGAACAACATAGTCTCGTAATCAATGTGTGTTAATTCAGTTGTATTCCTTAGGATATGGGTAAAGAGCGACGTTCCTGCCTTGTGTAATGAGTAAAAATAAATAGATTCAGGCTCATACAAGATCAGTCTTTCCTCATCTTTTGTGAATCTATCCATTAATTTCATCGCCTTGAGATTTAACTTGTAAAGCCAGTGGAATAGTATCGAACACAGCAAAAAAAAACGAATATTTTTCTTGATTTCATTTGAGTCTACAGTGCGTCCAAAACTTCTTTGGCGTAAACCTGTTACTTCTCTTTCCCCTGTCTGCGTGATAAGCGCGGAAGTTTTTTGCGTTGGATGCACTCGAAATGCGGATAAAAATCGGGGCAAACGTTTAATTGTTGCGCCACCTTCCTGAAATCGCAGGAGTAAATCCCAGTCCATGGCGAATTGAAGAGTTTCGTTAATTACCCCTCCTATTTTATCCCAAATACGCCTTCGCCAAAATAAGGTTTCTTGGGGTATAAAATCTGCCCAGCGCAAAGCGTTATTGTCATGTGGAGGCATAACCCATTCACCTATGATCAAGTCCTCTTCGTTAATGATCAGCCGATGCCCGTATACAACATCTACGTTCGGATGTGTTGAAAAATAATTTGATATGTAATCCAGCGTGCCAGGCAAAAATACATCGTCTGCATTTAAATAAGCCATTACTTCGCCAGTAGTATTTTGAAATCCCAAGTTGAGGGCGTGAGATTGTCCGTTGTCCTCTCGTGACTCAAAATGCGTAATGTGGTTCTTGTACTTTTCGATGATTTTAGCGGTGTCGTCAGCTGATCCACCATCTTGTACAATGTATTCCAGACGCGGATATCTTTGATAAATTACACTTTTAATGGTGCGTTCTAGAAAATGTCCGTAGTTGTAAGTTGGCGTGACGATTGAAATCATTGGCGCGGGTTGAATTAAAACTTTAACATAAAAATATCTGGCTGGAATATCACATACTTTTGGAGGAAATTGATTCAACACCCCTAATCGGGGAGAAAAATAATATCGGGTTACGCTTTTCAGGCGCGTTTTCCAGTGATCTGCGATTTGATGGGTTTTCTTGAAAACGGGTAAGTGACGAAACGGACCGTTGGCGAATGTGTAGGAAAATGAATTTCGAAAACTTTGGATTACATTTTCCTTGTCTATTAATTCTTGGTCTTTTATGGATAATATTTTTTGTTGGGCGGACAGGTTCTCTTGAAGCGACTCGGTTTGCTGTAACAGTAAATGATTTTGAGTCGCGATTTCTTCTTTTTCTTTCTCTAGCACTTCCACTTGACTCTGGGCTTGCTGTAATTGCGTGCATGCCTCTACTAACTCGCCGACTATCTTCCCTTGGGTGCTGATCAATTGATTGAGTAATTCTGTCTGAGCACGTTGTATCGTTCCCGTATCTTGAAAATACTTCGCCGCCAAATATTCCATACGAATTGAATTTTCTTCGTTATTATTTCTGTACCCAAATTGGTGCATTGTATTGCCATACTGTTCCCAGAACTTAATATGAATTTCTGGCGTCATTTCGGTCATCCACGTATTGGTTCTGCCTTTTCGGTAGAATAAATTATTCTTATTGCTGTAGTTAGAAAAATCAGGCAGAAGGGTCTTGTTTGTGATGGGTGTATTATTGATCCCTAATTTTTTTATAGTGGATTTAACTATTTTCAATTGATTTCGTGGTTGGATTAGGTCTTCATATCTTATTACGTATGTATTTGCAGTCCGTCTTGTCCATGCAGACACATGCTTTCCCCATCCACTAAATTGATCAGGACTATTAATAAGAGCATTTAGCGCCCATTGGAGTAAATTTTCTGGCGGAGTATCTGGGAGGTTAATTTGCTTATCAATTATATAATGCGCATAAGATGTAATAACGTCGCGCCCATCGCGTACAATATAGATGGCGGCTAGGTTATCGATTGGCATTTCGTGTGTTTTAACGAAGTATACATCCTGGCTTTTTTTTGCAAATTGGAGTTGATCTACATTTAAATACGTGTAGGTATCCAGATCAAAATCCTCATAGATGGAATACAGGTGAGTACCTGTATGGTGCTTTAGTAAGTTGGCAAATAATGAATTTCCTGAACGAGGATATGACGCTAGCCAAACAATCATATTATCTCCACGTCACTGCCAATTATTGCAGAGGAAGGACAAAATGGGGTTTGCGCAAGGATCAAGATATTTTCAGGAAAATTGTTTTTGTTTGGATTTTTCATAATTCAAAAGGACTTCTTGAGCGTCTCCCGATGCTTGGATTTTCCCTTGGTCAAGCCAGGCTATTTTCGAACAGATAGAACTTAGTAAATTACCATCGTGCGACACTATAATAATTGTCGAGCCGTTGGCATGAAATGCTTCCATTTTCAACAGACATTTTCTCTTGAAAAAAATATCCCCAACCGCAAAAACCTCGTCTAAAATCAAAATCTCGGGTTGCCATGCAGTGGCAATGGCAAATCCCAGCCGGGCAATCATGCCGCTGGAATAGGTGCGAATGGGAGCGTTGATAAAATCCGCGATTTCCGCAAAATCTAAGATGTCATCCATTTTTTTTTGTATCTCGCGTCGCGTTCGCCCAAGCAGGGTGCCATTTAGGAAGATATTTTCTTTTCCGGTCAATTCCGGGTGAAAACCTGCGCCTACTTCCATTAACGGAGAGACATCACCTCTAACGTACAACCTGCCCGCGTTGACAAGGATAATACGGGAAATAACTTTTAGCAAGGTGCTTTTTCCCGCGCCATTTCTGCCGATAATTCCCAATGCTTCACCACGATGAATTTCAAGATTAATCTCTGAAAGCGCTAAAAATTTCCGACTGCTCACCTTTCCTTGTAGGTAACGAATGGCGTATTCCTTGAATGAAGCGATAGGTTCATTCGGTACGTCATAGCATACTGAAATATTTTCAAGACAGATAATGGTTTCGGTGTCCAATCGCAAAAAATCCTTTACATGTACGCTATTGCTCTTGCCTTTTTTGAGAATACACCCCATCCCGCAAGTAAGGTGATGACGGCTATGGCTGCGCTGGTCAATAGCGTAGTTGGGTCGGGAAGTCTGCCTTCATAAATGGGCAACCTATATAATTGCATGAGGTAATACATTGGATTCAATCCCAATATAAAAGCGCGGGAAGTATCCGGCAGGATATTTGCCGGGTAAAAAATAGGGGTAAGGTACATCCACCCGGTTATGGCAATATGGTACATTTCTGCTACATCTGGAAAGAAGATCACCATTGAAGAGAATAACAAACCAATCCCTAATGCAAACAGCGTAATCAATAAAACGGATAGAGGCAAAACAAGAAGCGCCTTTGTAAATGGAACGCCGATAAATGCCATAATGACGCTAAGCGGAAGCATGGCAAGCAAAAAATTCACCAAACCGGTGCCTATTGCGGAAACTGTAAAAATGGTGCGCGGTAGATAAATTCGATGATATAAACTTGCCCCCCATACTGTTTGCTGCATTGCTGCCGTTGTAGTTTGGGCAAAGAAATTCCAGGCAATCAAGCCGCTTAGCACGTAAACTGGATATTTTTCCACGGAGTCGAAGATCTGCGAAAACACGATGGTAATGATGATCATTGTCCCCAATGGGTTGAGCATTGTCCATGCAATTCCCAATACCGACCGTTTGTAACGCGCGACAATGTCGCGGCGAATCAGTTGAAATACAAGGTCGCGATACTTGATAATCCCCTTTAATTCTTCGATGGCGGGATTATTTTGCTTTGCGCTGTCGTAAATATTGACGTTTGAAGCAGTTTTTTCCATAAGTGATTGCAAGATTTTACCACAGCATAATTAATTTCCCTTTTAGTATACTTACTCTGCGTGTTTTTTCTCAAAGCGTCAAAGAAAATATTCCAACTCGACTATCTTGACCTCAGTCCCATCGTCATTTGTCACGACAGTCTTGCCCGCAAAAAATCATCGGACATGGTTATCTCAGTCCATGTCAGGGGACAGGCGTGGCGTCAGACTTTATCGTGCTGAAAATGACAGATACTTTCGAAGAAGTCGGACAAAGTTCGACAACATCTAACCAATGTTTAAGGGCTTAGATACCAACCGAGTTTCCAACTCCTAATTGTAGACGCACAGGTCACGCCGTACCATATCCCTATCAAGAATGGGCAAGCCATCTTCGGCTGGCAGGTCCTTCTCTCCACCTTTGAGGTGGGCGATGGTGGATGAGGCGCGTGCTGAAAGCCAAGGCGCCCCTAGCGTTTACTTTCAGCACGCATGTTTATGAATCCAAATTTTCCTGCCAAGTTCTGTGATGTTTGTCATTCACAGAACTACCTCTCTGCCCTATAATTGAACCTATCAGCCCCGCAGGCGTTACGTTCCACGAGGCTTTCAATGGGGACGTATCTAACTTCATTCCGCCTGCAATTTTGCTGGCGGTTTTATTTTCTATCGATGGCAAAACTTTATCCAGAGCGTTTACCAGAAAGTATTCTGAGCGACCCAAAGCGAAGCGCGGAGAAGAAAGTCTTTGATGCGCTTTTGGGGTTGGGGTCTTCGTTTGTCATTTTTTATAGCGTTGCATGGCAGGCGCGGAAAGACGGCTGTACCCGCGACGGCGAAGCAGACTTTGTGATTGCTCACCCCGATCTTGGCGTTTTAGTGATTGAAGTCAAAGGTGGTGGCGTTGCATATGACGCTGTTACTGGACAGTGGACAACTACTGACAGATACGGGGAATCCTTTGATTGACCCAGTCGAACAAGCGAAAAAGAGTCACTACACCTTGCTCAATAAATTCAAGGATTTACCAGAGTGGGATAGTAATCGGTTTCTGACAATCGGACATGCGGTATGTTTTCCAGATGTTCCATTTAGCAACAAGAATTTGCGATTGGACATGCCGCGAGAAATCGTCATTGATTATGATGATTTAAGTAGAGTTGAAGAAAAGGTTCAGCGCATATTTGAGCATTACGCGGATAAGAACAGACGCGCACCTTTGGGCAGGGACCGGCTTGCTATTGTTGAGTCTTTATTGGCTCGTTCGTTCAACATCAAGACTCCTTTGGGCGTGGAGTTGGATAAAGAAGACAAACGGCTGATTGAACTGACTGAACAGCAATTTGGGCTGTTGCGTTTTCTGAATTCGCGCCGCAGGGCTTTGATTGCTGGATGTGCAGGGTCAGGAAAAACCATGTTGGCGGTGGAAAAAGCGCGACAACTCCACGAACAGGGGTTTAATGTATTGCTGACTTGTTTCAATTCTGCGCTTGCGGAAGACCTTGCGAAACGGCTTCCCGATATTACAGTGATGCACTTTCATGGTCTGTGCAGGGAAGTGGCAAAAGAAGTTGGCTTCACTATACAAGCGGTGACTGACCAGCAGAAATACTATGATGAAACGCTGCCTGAAATGCTCTTGAAAGCGGTAGATGAAACTGGACCGATGTTTGACGCCATCATCGTGGATGAAGCGCAAGATTTTATGGAAACGTATTGGGCGGCGCTTGCCAGCCTTTTAAATGACAAAGAAGGAATTTTCTACGTTTTCTATGACGACAATCAAAACCTGTATGGCGGCGATTCACTCAAAGGGATTGTGAACGATGAGTCATTTTTGCTGTCTGAGAATTGCAGGAACACGAAGGCGATTCATAAGGTAGTGAGTTCATTTTATAGCGATAGAAAAAGATTGAGTTGTAAAGGTCCTGAAGGACGGCTGCCAGAATTGCATGAGTATCGAGATTCAGCAGAAGTGCTAAAAGGCGTGCAGAGCATTTTGAATAAACTTGTCAATGAAGAACATGTTGCCGCTGAGGATATTGTAATTCTGACACCATACGCACAGGAAAAGACTTTATTGAAGATTGGAACAAAACTGGGTAACTTTATCCTTTCTGACCTTCCTCCACAGCGCAGAAACGAAATTCAAGCAACGACAATTCACCAGTTCAAAGGCTTGGAGCGGAAGGTCGTAATTGTGGCAGAAGTGGACAATAGATTCAGGTACAATCCAGAGACGCTTATGTATGTGGGGAGTTCTCGCGCCCGCACCCACTTGATATTCTTTGTAGCACAAAACGCCCCGACCGAAATAAAATCCCAGATCGAAGCGGCTTGTAAACCAACCCGATAGACTCAGGAAGCAGACTTATGAAGTATCGTGACTTAATCCAGTTCGAGCCAGTTGTTGATGTGATCCAACTCCGTCAGGCAGACGAGAAAAAACGCGCCGAGAAGTTGGTTTCGACGTATGTGATCTCTGATCGCATGACGGATGTGATTTTGCACCGCATTCTGCCCAGCCTGAGCATTGGCGGCGAAAAGCCTGGTGACGGTCTATTCATTGTCGGTAACTATGGTACGGGTAAATCGCACTTGATGTCCATTGTGACGGCGATCGCGGAACACAAGGATTTATTGAAGCATGTTACTCACCCCGCAGTAGTAGAAGGTTTGAAGCCAATTGCAGGGAAATATAAAGTGGTTCGTCAGGAAACGGGCGCAACAGAAAAAAATCTGCGCGACATTGTTCTGGAAGATTTAGAGAAGCGCCTGAAAGAAATGGGAGTGAAATATCACTTCCCGCCGATGGACAGGGCTTCGAGCAACAAAGAGTTGATCGTCGAGATGATGGATGTTTTCCAGAAGGTTTACCCTGGCTATGGTTTGCTGGTGGCGATGGATGAATTGCTGGATTACTTGCGCGCTCGCAAAGATACAGAATTAGTCTTGGACTTGAATTTCCTGCGCGAGATCGGCGAGGCGTGCGAAATTACGCCGTTCCGATTTATGGCGGGCATTCAGGAATCGCTGTTTGATAGCCCGCGCTTCCAGTTTGCAGCGGACTCGATTCGCCGCGTGAAGGCGCGTTTTGAGCAGGTGCGCATTGTGCGCGAAGATATGGCTTACGTGGTTTCGCGCAGGTTGCTTGCAAAAAATGACGGACAACGCAAACAAGTTCGCAAGCATTTGGAGAAATTCACCAAGTTATACGCTGCGATGGCGGAGCATATTGACGAGTATGTGGAACTCTTCCCCATTCATCCTGCGTATTTGGAAGTGTTCGAGCAGGTGAATGTTGTTGAAAAACGCGACCTGTTGAAAGCATTGAGCAAGCAGATGGAAAACCTGCTTGACCAGGATGTACCAGCCAACGAGACGGGTTTGTTCTCATTCGATTCGTACTGGGCAATCTTGAATGATGATCCTTCGTATCGCTCGGTGCCAGAGATTCGGGATGTGCAGGATAAGGCGCGGGTGCTTTCAGAGCGTGTTCGGACGGCGCCGAATGTCAAGGATTACCGACCAGCCGCAAATAAGATCATTGCCGCGCTGGCAGTTCATCGCCTGACATTGAATGATTTATATGCGCCCGTGGGATTGACGCCCGCAGAGTTGCGCGACAATTTGTGCATTTATCTGCCCATCCCTGAGCAGGAAGCGGACTTTCTTTTGACATCGGTTGAAGCGGTGTTGCAAGAAGTTTCCCGCGCGGTGAATGGGCAATTCATCTCGCACAACAAAGAGAACGACCAATATTATCTCGACCTGAAAAAAGATATTGACTTCGACGCGTTGATTGATCAGCGTGCTTCATCATTGGATGATACGCAATTAGATCGCTATTTCTTCGATATGCTGGCGCGTGGTTTGGAGTTGACCGACAGCGCATACGTGCCAGGCTTCCGCATTTGGGAGCGTGAACTGGCATGGACAGGGCAAGGCATGACCCGCAAGGGCTATGTCTTCTTGGGCGCGCCGAATGAACGCTCGACCGCACAGCCCGAGCGCGATTTCTATATCCATTTTCTTGCGCCGTTCTCAACTGCAAATATCAAATTGGACAAGAAATCTGATGAAGTGTATTTCTCGCTCGGACAGAAGGATGAAGATTTCGAGCGGAACATGAAACGCTATGCAGGCGCTCGTGAAATGAGTTCCATCTCATCGGGCAACAACAAAGAGCGATATGAGCAAATTGCAGATGGCATTCGTCGCACCATAATTGCATGGCTGCGCGAGAACATGACGCGAACAATCGTTATTCGCTTTAGGGGCGAAGAAATGAAGGTGCCTGAGGCGTTGTCGAAGCATCGGCTGACCATCCGCGACCTTTCGCTGCGCGAGCAAGTCTTCAAATTGGCTTCGGCGTTTTTGAGCGAGCAATTTGAAAAGAAGTATCCGCTTTACCCGAAATTCAGCGGTATTGACTTCACTTTTGAAACGCTAACCCAAGCCACAGACGGAACATTACGCGCCATTGCGGGAAGTTCTGCGACCAAGCCTGCGCAAGTGGTTTTGGAAGGGTTGGGATTAGCGCACATCGAAAATGGCGAGTTGACCTTCACTACCGAAGACAGCCCGTATGCCAAGCACGTTTTGAAATCGCTGTTTGCGTTGGACGCGGGCAAGGTGTTGAACCGCAAGGATTTGATCGGCGGTTCGAGCAATGCGGAGGTGGATCACAAATTCGGGTTGGAACCTGAATGGATGATGGTGGTTTTGCTCTCGTTGGTGAGACAAGGCGAGATCACGCTGAACCTGCCTGGGATTCGAATCGACTCGACCAATCTGGATGAGGCGGCGCGGATGGGCGTGGATACGCTGGTGAAGTTCACCGCGGTCAGCCGCCCGAAGCCCATCCCTGAACAATCGCTGCGGGTGTTGTTCGCCAGCCTTGACCTGCCCGAAAATTTAGTGACTGACTCGAAGAAACTGGAGTTGGCTCCCATTCAATTGGAAGCGTCAGTCAGCGCGGAATTGAATCTAGTGGTGCGCTTGCTGGAAAATCTGCGTGAAGGTCCGCGCTATTGGCGCGAGTCGTTGTATTCGGCGGCGCAGTTGCAGGAATTACGCAGTGAGTTGACCGAGTACAAAAACTTCCTGACTTCGTTGCAGGCGCTCAATTCGCCTGGCAAGTTGCGCAACTTCTCGACGGGACAGGGCGAGGTGCGTCAGGTCATGCGGACGCGCAAAGTGGTGGGCGAGATCAAAGCCTTGTATGAGTTGATCCAAGCCGTGCAGCCGCAGTTGGATTACGTCTATCAGGCGGAAGTGAATTTGCCGAACGGCGATGAATGGCAAAAGACCGCCAATAAAATGCGCGCGGAACACTTGAAACTGTTAGCCACGCCTGCCGAGCGGACAAAGCCCGCTACGATCTCGCGTCTGAAGGGCGGACTCTCCAATTTGCAGGACGCGTACGTAAAGCGCTATGCGGAACTGCACACCTTGGCGCGGTTGGACTCGTCGCTCGACGCGCAGAAAAAGCGCGTGACGGCAGACCCGAAATGGGTCCAGTTGCGAGCGCTGAGCGGACTCGACTTTTTGCAGGGCAATGATCTGCGCAAGTTGGAAGCCCAGATGGGCGAAGTCCGCTCGTGTCCCAATCTGAATCCGAAGGATATGCAATTCACCACGGTTTGCCCAGCCTGTGGATATTCGCCGCGCACGCAGGGCGTTGAAAAATCAGCGGGACAACAATTGCGCGAGTTGACCGATGGCTTGGATGGTCTTCACAAGCAATGGATCAACGCGCTGGTGGCGAGTTTGAAGAGCGACAGTTCGCAGAAGAACCTGACGATGTTGGGCACGAAGGAACGCGAGCAGGTGAATGAGTTCCTGCAAAAGAAGCAACTGCCCGAGAAGATCACCGACCGTTTTATTTCGGCGTTGAAGGATACGCTGCAAGGCTTGGAGATCGTCGGCTTTGAAGGCAGTGATTTCCTGCTGGCGCTCACCCGCCCTGGAATGCCCTGCACGCCCGAAGATTTAAGCGCGCGCTATCAAAAATTCCTTGCCGAAAATATGAAGGGCAAAGACCCCGCCAAAGTCCGAATCCGTATTGATTGGTAATGAGATTCGGGGCAGGCTAAAGCCCTGCCTCAGTACGTGGAAGTCCGCTAAAGCAGACTCGACCCAGTCGGCTTCAGCCGACTTCAATGCACTGAGCAGTGGGCTTTAGCCCCGCGAAACCGCGCGAAAAAATTATTTTGAATTGGTAAACACCCATGCCGAGAAAAAAGCAGACCGACGCCGAACAACCCGAATTGATCGCGGAAGAAGCCGCGGAGTATATCGTCTCGCCTGATGAAGAAGCCATGCGCGCGGAATATCGCCAGCGGTTGGCAGAGGCGTTGAAAGACCCTGAGTTCCGCCAGATCGAGGGCTTTCCCATCGGAGAAGATGAAGCGATTCTCGCGCTGTCTGACCCGCCCTATTACACGGCTTGCCCCAACCCGTTCTTGAATGAGATCGTGGAGAAGTGGCGGCGGGAACGCGCCGCGCTGCGCGATGAATTGGGCTTGCCCAACGATGAGCCTGCGGGGAGCAAGTACGCCATCCGCGAAAATATGCCAACCAAGAATTATCACCGTGAGCCATTTGCGGCGGATGTTTCGGAGGGCAAGAACGACCCGATCTACAACGCGCATTCGTATCACACCAAAGTGCCGCACAAAGCCATTATGCGTTATATCCTGCATTACACCGACCCTGGCGATGTGGTCTTGGACGGCTTTTGCGGCACAGGCATGACAGGCGTTGCGGCTCAATTGTGCGGCGACAAAAAGGCAGTTGAAAGTCTTGGCTATACGGTAAAAAATGGTGTTGTGTTTGAAGAGAACAACAAACCTATTTCTAATGCTGGCGCACGAAAGGCTGTCCTTATTGATTTGTCTCCTGCTGCAACCTTTATTTCTTATAACTACAACAATCCTGTTAATTCTCGGCAGTTTTCATTAGAAGTAAGAAGGTTGCTAAAGGAACTCGACAAAGAAATCGGATGGCTTTATCAGACTCACCATCAAAATGAGTTAGGGCGAATAAATTCCACAGTTTGGGGAACAGTCTTTTTATGTCCGCAATGTTCAAAGGAAGTTGTCTTGTGGGATTTGGAAAATAAAGAAGATGAGGAGTCGGATTCTCTGAAATGCCCTAAATGTGAAGCGATATTTAGCAGAGAACAATTGGAGTATTTCGTTGAGACCATTTTAGATCGTGTGTCTGGAAAGCCCAAAAAGAGAAATAAAAAAATACCAATTCGCATTAACTATGAATTTAATGGACATCGATATGACAAAGCGCCTGACAAAAACGATTTAGAGTTACTGCAAAAAGCAGCAGATTTATCTGACGTTCCTTGGTTTCCAAATGACTTATTTTTGTTTCGCGGGGAAAAATGGGGCGACACTTATAGGGCTGGTTACCATTTAGGTTATCAGCGGGTAAGTGATTTCTATTTTGAGAGGGTATTGCGGTTGCTTGGCGGGTATTATAAAAAGGCTCAATCTTTAAATGGAAAAATGAAGCAACGGGCTATTGCACTGCTTACCTCTGTTGCTTTTGCCGCTACTCACTTATACAAGTACAGAACTACTGGCGGAGGGCAGCCAGCAGGAAACAATTTGTATATTCCTGCCCTAATAAAAGAACAAAACTTCTTCGACGCTATAGAGAGGAAATTAGAAGCATTTATAGTTGCCGAGAATGAGAAAGCACCCTTAAGTAACCCACCTCTGATTACCAATCAATCTACAACTCAGATTAAGCAGTTGCATGATAATTCTATTGATTATGTATTTATAGACCCTCCCTTTGGGGCAAACATCATGTATTCAGAGAGTAATTTTATTTGGGAGTCCTGGCTGCAAGTATTCACACAGCAGACCAATGAGGCAATAATAAACAAAACCCAAAGGAAGAATTTAGAATCGTATCAAGGTTTAATGCACGGCTGCTTCAATGAATTTTACCGAGTTCTAAAACCAGCACACTGGCTTACAGTTGAATTTCATAATTCACAAAACGCCATTTGGAACGCAATTCAAGAAGCCCTAATGCAAGCAGGTTTTATCGTTGCAGATGTTAGGACACTTGATAAAAAGCAGGGAACTTTTAAGCAGGTTACTTCAGAAGGAGCCGTTAAACAAGATTTGGTTATATCTGCCTACAAGCCCACTTCAGAATTTGTACAACGTTTCTTGTCTGAAGGAGGAACCGAACAGGGCGCATGGGATTTTGTTAGGCAGCATTTAGAGCAATTGCCCTTACCTAATTTAAAAAATGGAGCAATTGAATCCTTGCAAGAGCGATTTCCTTATTTGCTTTATGACCGCATGGTGGCATTTCATATTCAGCGCGGTTTAACTGTTCCGCTTTCTGCACCTGAGTTTTATCAAGGCTTGAGTCAGCGGTTTTTGGAGCGCGAAGGCATGGTCTTCACCGCCGCCCAAGCCGCCGCCTACGATAAATTACGTCTGCAAGCCGAGCGCGTCGAGCAACTGGCGTTATTCGTCACGGATGAAAGTTCCGCCCGCCAGTGGCTGCGTCAGGAATTGGAACATGAGCCAAAAACGTATGGCGATCTCCAGCCGAAGTTTGTCCAGCAGTTGCACCAGTCCAAGTATGAAGACCTGCCCGAACTCAAAGTCATTTTGGAGCAAGCCTTCCTGCAAGATGACAAAGGTCGCTGGTATGTCCCTGACCCAGAGCGCGCCGCAGACCTTGAAAAACTGCGTCAAAATGCCTTGCTGCGTGAGTTCAACGAATACCGCAAGAGCAAAGGCAGGCTGAAAGTCTTCCGCAGTGAAGCAGTCCGCGCAGGGTTTAGCAACGCCTGGCGCGAGCGCGAGTATGACGTCATTGTCGAGATCGCCGAACGTATGCCTGAGTCCGTGCTACAGGAAGATCAGCAATTGCTGATGTACTATCACAACGCTGGGCTGCGTCAGTCCAGTCAACCAAAACAGGAGAATCTTTTGTAAAGGGGCTTTTATGTCACGAACACTGAAACAATGGGAAGCATATCTCTCGAAGCAAATGCCGCGCGTTCGGTTATTGTCCGAACTCGGGTTGAACTATGAGGATATGCTGGAGATTGCGAATCTAATCAAGGGGGAGAACAAGCGACACAAGAACGTCCGTCAAACAACCAAAGACCTGGTTGACGACTTCCCATGCACGTTTGTGGCTTTCCTTGCCGCCTTCGCCGCGCAAAATACCGAGCGGGAATTTTGGGACGCGGTAGCGCGGTTGATCGGCGTCACTGGCACGGAGTTAAATAACTCCCGCTGGCGTAATTACTTTATTGAGATTTTAGAAAAGAACAAAAAACCAACTTTTGACAACGTTGGTCACTTGTATGTTGGCAACATGCGTATTCATGGTGGAATCCCCGCTTATTCCCTGCGGGATTTTTTCGCCAACATGCTCATGCCTTCGATTGAAAATCCAGAATATATCGAACTCAAAGGCAAAGAACTACTCGACGCACTCTTAACGCGCTCCGCCGTGCAGATGTTCACCGATTCCACGGTGCGCAACTTCTTTGAAAACACCGAAGAAATCGGCGTGAAATATCTCGAAGATTGCCGTCAAGTCGCAAAGTCTTACAACTCCAGCAGGCAAATTCCCAACCTGCACGGCTTGCCCAGTTACGTGGTGGATAAACTGGTCAACTTCCTTGAATATCAGGAAGATGAAAAGCGCGGGCTGCGCCGCCCACGAGTCAAATTCTATGAAGGTGATGGCTTGATTCTGGAATTGCCCGAAGAACCCATCAGTGGTGTGGATGTGCGCGGCGGTCAAGTCCGCTGGCAGGTGACTCAAAATCAAAAAACGCTGCATAACCTCACCTGTCGCATTGTCCGCAGCGGCAGGGACGTCCACAGCGAAGAGCAGGCGCTTCCATTGGGTTTTCTCATCGAGCCGTTTCAAGTCGCGTTCAGTTTGCCCAGTCAGGATGGCGGCTTTACCCAAATCCGCGAATGGAATTTTGGCATCCGCTCGCAGGAAGTCCCCGACCTGTTGGTTTTCCGCAGCGAAGACGGCAGCCTTGTCCGCTGGGATCAAGCGCTTCCCGCGCAGGATTTACTGCTCGTCCATCCCAAAGACGTCACGCTGGAATTTGACGGTGACGCGCGGCTCATCCACTCCCCAGATATGTACGCGGCGGGCTGGCAGAACTGGCGGGCGGAATATCGCGCGCTCAGTCACGGCGCTCTTTCATTGCTCAGGAACGGCGAGGCGTTTGCTACGATCTCGATTCAAAAGCAACTGGAATTGCCGCGTCTGACGGGCAAAGTCTTCCAACCTAATCTCGACCACAAACCGCTCTATCTTGGCGGCGCGCCCATTTTGCGAATTCCGCTCCGCGCGGGCGTGGACATCGGCGACGAACTCAAACGCTGGAAGATCGAAATCAACTCCGCGTGGGAAGCCGAGCCATTTATCCGTCAGGAATTCAAACTGATAGACCATCTTCAAATTTTAGACGCGGAAGAAACCGCGCTGAAATTGAATCTCGCGGCGGTCTTGGGCGACGAACCCAAAGGGACCTACACCCTGCGCGTGCGTGGTCCGCGCGAAACCGACGTGGAGATTCCTTTCCGCGTCTGGACCTCCCTGCAAGTCAAAGATTTGCCTGAATTCATCCTGCCCGCCGAAGATTCAAAAATCACCTTGAACTTTGTGCTCCCCACTCACGCCGCGCTCGAAACGCAAGCAGGCGCGACGGGAGTCAACATCACAGGGCAATATGGTCGTCATGCCGTTGAACTGGATGAAACCGTCTCCCAACTTGATTTGAACCTGACTTGGGAGACTGAGTCTTCGGTCATTCACGTGCCGTTTTCCATGCCCATTCCGCGCGTCAAATGGCGTCTGGCGCTTGGCGAAGATTCCAAAGTTGAATGGTCAAACCGCTCCATCCGCAAACCTGTGGACGCATTTCTACAGTCCGCGCAAACGCCCGCATTGCTTGTCCAAATGCCAGGGATTGAAGCACATGCCAATTTATTGAGATTGCGTCTGATTGACCCCGAAAATCCAAAGGAATCATTGCAGGAATTTCCAGTCCAAACCAGCGTATTGGGAACGAATCACGCCCGCTTCCTGCTCAGCGCCAAAGACACGCTCAGCGCCCATAAAGATATTTCTGTCTTTGAGTTTCAGTTATCCTTTGTCAACAAAGCAGGCTTGTACGAATCGCTCAACCTGTTTTCCCTCACCCGCGATATAGACGTTTCCAATGTCTGCATTGAGGAAATGGATGATGGTTTATTCCTGATATGGGATGAATCCACCCCGCTGAAAAATCGGCGTGTCTTCATCCGTTCCCTGTGGAAAGTGTGGGCGAAACCGTGGAATATCAAAATCCCCGATGACGCGCACGATAACTTTAACCTGCTTGCCGCTGGATACGGCTTACCGCCATCATGGTACGAAGTCCACTTTTACGTTGCGCCGTCCTGGGAGCAGGATATTCAGTCCGCGCCAGAGCATTCGACTTTTGTGGTCAAGACGATTTCACCCGAAGAGCAAATTGCATGGCTGGAAGGGAATCTCCAAAAGAAACCAGATACCGCCTTTGTCAATCACTTTGAACGTGCTTGCGTTTACGCCACGGTTGGAGAATCTGCAAAACGAGACGCGGAAACTCAAACTTGTTACTCGCAAGTTGACCACGCCAAGCATGAAGCCTTGTTTGCTTTTCATGAATGGCTTGAGAAATACGACGCGAATACAAGGCGCGCGCTGCGTATGAAAATGTACAGCCCTGATTTACTTCAAAAACTGTTTGCAGATTACAAGCCCAAGCATGAATTCCGCCAAAAATATCTGGGCTATCTTCTTCAAACTAACCTCAGACCAGACAGCGCCATTTTGCTGCTCGAAAATGAAAACGACCCCGCGCTGGTCTTCCATGCTTTACGCGAACTGATAAAAAGGCAGGATACCCGCTTCATCGGCATTGTCAAAAAGATGGTCAGCGCTGGCAGTTTATCGGATTCCGACGCCCTCAAATTGCTGTCAATAGACGAGCAACATTCTATATCCGAACTGGACGCGAGCGAACCCGAACCTGTTACCTTGCGGCTGCTTTCTGGCTTGCTCCGCAATAAAGACGAACTGATCGCCGCCCTCTCAAACGAGAAAATCCTCAGCCTGGCTAAAGCGGAATTAGACCCAGAGACCATAAAAAAATATCTCGGCATTCTGATCGAACATCAAGATCGGCACGGTATGGAGTTCATCATGGAATTGTTCCAGAATGGGCGATTACGCGGTGATGAAGTGACCGAGTTGTTGGGAAGAAATCCAAAATTTTCAACACAAATTTTATCCAATGCGCCGCAGACTCACGCGCATTCTACTCAAGTTTCGGAAATCGCCCGAAAATTTCCCGTTGAAACAGGATATATTTTGGCAGGCATGTTTATCAAGACCCGCGCTGGCTGGTGCAGGGTTGACTCCATCGAAGACATAAGCGGCGTAAAATTGACGCACGCTTCAAAAGAGAATACAGAAACTAGGCTGCAAGTTACCTTACATCCCGACACGCCCCACTCGATCATGGGCATTATTCACATGGAAGATGGAAAATTAAACCTCATCAACCCTGGACAATATTACCAATGCGGTAGGTGTGGCTACGTAGCCAACGACCATAACATCATCTTGCGTCAGCATACGCGCGAAGTCCACGACGGCATTGGCGGCTCATTTGCTCCCATCTCGACCCGAGTTTCCATCGGCGATAATTTAGAATTCAGTTTGTCACTCCCCAAATAAGAGGCATACATGGCAATCCATCCTTTAAAGACTACAGATCACATCAGGCAGACCTATATCCGCTATCTCAAAACCATCAAGCCGTTTCAAGACGAAGGCTTTCGGGATGCTTTTGCTACGGCACTTAATGAAAAAAATATGCTGGTCAAAGGTCCGCTGGTTGAAATTGCGCTGCCCTACAAAAAAGGGAAGAGCATTAAAGATTTGGTGGAAGAAGGCGTGTTATCCAAAAAGTTTGCAGATTTAAATTCACCCGACCTGCCTTATGACCGTAAACTTTACGAACATCAGGTCAAGGCAATCAGAAAAGCGGTCAAAGAAAGAAACCTGGTCGTTGCCACAGGTACTGGCTCGGGCAAAACCGAAACCTTCCTCGTTCCCATTCTGAATTACCTCTTCAGGGAAGAAGAAGCGGGCACACTCAGCAAACCTGGCGTCCGCGCCATGTTGCTCTATCCCATGAACGCGCTTGCCAACGATCAGATGAAGCGTTTGCGAAAATTGTTGTTAAATTACCCGAAAATTACTTTTGGTCGCTATATTGGCGAGACGGACGATATTGAAGATAGAGACAAAGCGAAAGAAAACTTTAAGAAAATCTACCCACAAGAGGATGTGCGCGATAATGAATTGCTCACGCGCAAGGAAATGCAAGACAACCCGCCGCATATTCTCTTAACCAATTACGCCATGCTGGAATATTTGTTGTTGCGCCCGAAAGATTCGTCTTTGTTTGACGGCGCGACAGGCGAACATTGGCGCTTCATTGTTTTGGACGAAGCCCATGTCTACGACGGCGCAAACGCCACCGAAATGGCAATGCTCTTGCGTCGCGTGGTAGATCGCGTGGTGGGTGATAAATTAGGCAGGTTGCAAGTCATTGCTACCAGCGCCACGCTTGGCGGCAGTAGAAAAGATTACCCAGATGTTGCTCAATTTGCTGTTAATCTCTTCAATAAAGATTTTTCTTGGGTAGATGATGACCCTGAATTGCAAGACATTGTGGAAGCAGAAAGAGAACCAATCGAAAAACTCGGTGAAGTTTGGGGCGTAGGTACGCCCGTTTTATATAAAGAATTAACGGAATTGATTAAAGAGCCTCCAACCGATGAACCTGCCATCCAGACGGTATTGTCTCAATGTATTGCATTATTCGAAAAACACAAACTTTCCGCGCCATTGGAGTCCGCCAAACAAAAATCACAAAAAGAGTCTGCTACCGCTCTGCAACGTTTCTTGTATGAAGTCCTAAGCGGCGACAAGAATATTCACGCCGTTTTATACGCGCTGCAAGGAAAGCCAGCCCAACAACTCGAAGATTTGGCAAAAGAGGTCTTTCCCAATGCGCAAAACTCTGCCGATGCTCTCGCTGACTTGGTGGCGTTGGCAGTCTTCGCCCGCGCCGATTCAGAGTCCATGCCGTTGCTGCCTGCCCGTTATCACGTCTTTGCCCGCGCACTGGAAGGTGCGTTTGTATGTTTGAATGAGGAAGCGCATAAAAGCCTCTCGCCTGAAAAACAGGAAAGACTATTCCTCCACAGGCAAAAGTATTGCCCACATTGCAAAAGCCGTGTGTTTGAACTGGCGACCTGTACGCGCTGCGGTACCGCATATTTAATTGGCGAGGAAAAAGAAGGCTATCATATCCATGACGAGAAGGAGGGATTTGAGCCTGTTAAGGATGGGCTGTATTTGCTTCAAAACAGCGTTTTATATGGCTCACCCATTGCAAGAAAAACGGAGTATTTCACATTAGATGCGAATTTCTCTGACGTTGACGAAGATGAATTTGTATCTGACGCGAATACGGATCCCGACGACTTAAATGAAAAAATGAATCCAGCAGAATTAGCGTTATGTCGCTTTTGCGGGCAAATTAAATCTAAAGGCGCAAAACAATGCGACTGTAAAAAAGGCTCTTTTCTTCCAATTACAAAAGTGGAATTAGGCAGAAAGAAAACGTTAAAGCGTTGCGTAAAATGCTCTGTGCGTTCCAGCAGCGGAGTGGTCTATCGTTTTTTGACGGGGCAGGATGCCCCCGTCAGCGTACTGGCTGGCGCGTTGTATCAACACATCCCCGCAGCAAGAGTCAAGGAAAAAGATGAATTAATTGGGCAGGGGCGCAAGATGTTGAACTTTACGGACAGCCGTCAAAACGCGGCATTTTTTGCGCCCTATTTAGAACGCGCCCACGAAAGAAACCTGCGCCGCAGACTCATTATGATGACCTTGCAAAAAGACCCTGACGCGCAAAAAGACGGGCTACGCCTTCCTACTTTATTGGAACGTTTGATGTTTAGAATTCAAGAAGAAAAGGTATTCCCTGTGGGCGAACCCGCTGACGAACAAGAAAAACGCGCTGCAGTATGGCTAATGCAAGAATTTTCCCCCTCTTTGGATCGTCGTATTAGTCTCGAAGGCTTGGGCTTGTTGCGTTTTGAACCAGACATACCGAAAGATTGGTTTGTGCCACCCTTTTTGCAAGCCGAACCATGGAATTTTACGCGCGAACAATCCTTTCTTTTGATTGTTAATTTGTGTAATTCGTTGCGCTTTCAAGGCGTAATTAATTATCTTTTGAAAGACAAAACGGACATTTTTCGAGGTAATTTTAATCCGCGAACCGTAATGTCGAATGTTCGGCTCACTCCATCAGCAAAGGGTAGGGAAAATATCTATGCTTGGTTACCATCCGCGCCTTACTCCAATGCTCGCTTGGATTATTTGAAGCGCATTTTAGCAAAGCGAAATTATCAAGGAAGTACGCCTGAAATTTCAAGAAAATTCTTGGAAGAACTATGGGGATACATCACCACGCCACCTACTATCTGGTCGCGTTGTTTTGAAACAATCAATGATCCAAGAGAAGGTCCCTTGCAAAGAATATCCCATACGGCATGGAAAGCGATTCCGACAGGCGAAAATTATTCTGGTTGGATGATCTGTAAAAAATGCCAGAATATTACATACGGCTCTATAGATAATATCTGCCCGACATACGCATGTGATGGCGATCTTGCTCCGCTTACTGAAAATTCAATCGGCTTCAAGGATAACCTATATAAAAACGAATATCTTGACAGCAAACCGATTGCATTAAGCGCCAACGAACACACAGCACAATGGACGCCAAGAGCGGCGGCTGATATTCAAAACCAATTTATCGGCGGAAAAATCAACGTCTTAAGTTGTTCCACCACCTTTGAACTGGGCGTGGATGTTGGCGATTTGCAAGCCGTGCTGATGCGAAATGTTCCGCCCACTACTGCCAACTACATTCAGCGCGCGGGACGGGCGGGGCGCCGCGCCGATTCTGCCGCCTATGTGCTGACGTTTGCCCAAAGACGCTCTCATGACCTGACCTATTTCAAGAAGCCCGAAACAATGGTTTCAGGAAAAATTAAACCCCCCGTTGCATTCTTAAGTAACGAGAAAATCATCAGACGGCACTTACATTCAGTTGTCTTTTCGGCTTTTTTCCGCTGGGCATATGAAACTTACGGGAGAACGTTCAAAACGGTTTTTGACTTCTTGGAAGAGAGTGATTCTGATGAATCTAAAAAAGAAAAAGGCTCAGACCTTTTCAAAGTATTTTTAGAATCCAAGCCCAAAAACATTAAAGAAGCGCTCATAAGAATTATCGACTCGACATTGCATGAAAATCTTGGCGTGAAAGATTGGTCATGGATTAACGAACTTACGAATCCAGGCGAACCAAAGTCTTTTGATCTTGCCGCAGCAGATTACTTGGACGAGATTCAAACGCTAGAAAAACTTCGGCAGGCAGCGCGAAATAAGGATGACGCCAAAAGCGATAAAGAGGCTCAAAGATTTCGGAAAATCATGGAGCAAATTCGTCAAAGGCAATTATTGGGATTCTTGGGAACAAGAAACGTATTGCCAAAATACGGATTCCCGACTGATGTTGTTGAGTTAAAAACGGATCATTTGTCCGCTATTACGGAAGCCGTAAACATTCAATTGGACCGCGACCTTCGCATGGCAATTTCCGAGTTTGCGCCAGGGAGTCAAGTTGTGGCAGCCAAGAAAATTTGGACAAGTCGAGGTGTGCGCGTGTTACCCAATCGCCACTGGGAAGAAATCTATTACTCAGTATGCAAGAAAACAAATAGCAGCGGCGAATTATGTAATACGTTTCATTGGGGAATTAATGAATCGGACATTCTTCCTACTTGCCGATCTTGCGGCGAATCCCTTTCTACGCGGGCTAAATTCATTATCCCCGCACAAGGCTTTATTGCGAAGAATGAAGCGAAAACGCCTGGCGAAAATACGCCCGATAGAATCTACGCCAGTCAAGTATATTTTACAGAATATAGAAATACAAAAGGAAACACGGGAGATGATAAAGACCCAGAGCTCGACGCGTCGCTTAATTCAATGGATGTTCAGGTTTTTACAAAATATTCACAGCATGGGTGGCTTACGTTGGTCAATGATGGATTTGGTCGAGGATTTCGGATTTGCGAATTGTGTGGGTGGGCTGAGGCTATTGCTCTCGTCACCCCTAATAATAAGATCAAAAAGAAATCGGGGCATGAAAACCCAATTACAGGCAACGACTGTAAAGGACCTACCAAAACATACCATTTGGGACATCGGTTTATGACGGATGTTTTGGAAATCAAAATAGATGGAAAAGAAAAATTGTTTTATAGGCGACCTGCCGTGTTATCGCTTATGTATTCCCTGCTTGAAGGCGCGAGTGGCGCTCTTGGTGTTCGCCGTGATGATATTGAAGGCACTTTGTTCTATAAAGAATTTCAAGGACAGCCGCATATCATTCTTTATGACAATGTGCCTGGAGGAGCAGGACACGTCAAACGTATAAAAGAAAAACTACAAGCGGTTGCAATATCTGCGTTAGACAAGGTGGCAACTTGCGAATGTGGCGAAGATACAAGTTGTTATAATTGCTTGCGTAATTACCGCAACCAGTTCTATCATGACGATTTGCAACGCGGTGATGCAATAAAACTGCTGAAAGTGATATTAAATCAACAATAATGCCTCAGTATCTTGTCGGTTTTGATCGATTTGTCGCTCTCGAATGGGCAAATTACGCATTCGAGTTGTCATCGTGTAAAGACAGCCAGGTAGCCAAGGTCTCGCAACTAAAATCCTGGCTGTCTTTGCGCGTTTCAGGAAAAGACGCCACCCGAAAAACGGCGAACGTTCTCACCCGGCTGTGGCTTGATGAAAACCCTGATGTCGCATATTTTCACGACGAAGCCGTAAAACTTAGGTTTGATGCAAAAAAGAGCGATTTTATTTTCTTTCACTGGGGTATGGCGTTACTGGCATTTCCTTTTTTTCTTGAAACTTGCACTCAAATAGGACGTTTGATTTTATTGCAGTCAAAATTTGCTCGCCGCGAGGTTCAAGTACGCATGGCAGAGAAATATAGCAACCAGGGTACAGTCCCCCGTTCAGTGGATCGAGTTTTGCAGAGTCTTGTGGATTGGAGAGTTCTTGAAAGACTTTCCCAACAAGAATTAGGTCTTAAAAAGTACCTGTCTTCTGACTTGCTGCTCAAAAAATGGCTTCTTGAGTGTGTTGTGTTTTCTGCTCCACATAAGCGGATTCCCTTGCAGGGGATTTATAAAATGCCCGCTCTTTTTCCTTTTGAGTACAACGGTGATGTTGGACAAATTGTTGGTAGTTCAGCCAAAGTGAAAATAGAGCGAGATGGAAATAATTCTGAATATATCGTGTGGGGTGATAATTAAAGATAAGGCGTCAAGCAATTTATGAACGCTTCATGAACCCTAATACAAATTACAGCGTGTTCCTATGATGCTTTGAAATCCATTCAGCCACGCCATTCTGCTTGTATTTTCGTACCAATTGTTTAATCTGTGGCGCTCCCAAATTCAGGATTACCCCTGCTTCTTTTTGTCTCATTTGTTGTCGCTCGCTTTTTGTGTCACTTCTAAGCGGCTTATTTCTTTTGTACTCATATTCAATATCTCTTTTTGCGTCCTCCGAAGGGGGGATTTTAACTTGGCCTAATGCGCGCGCTTTTAATTTTGCTTGACGCTTTAATCTTCATGTGCTACCATCAAAAAACGAGTATATATATGAAACACACAGGAGTAACTATGAGTCATAAAAAGTACGGGTTGTTGGCGG
>Ga0172370_10000714_pt1 | contig 52040 bp, 37 predicted proteins | sample LakKiv5m_FD_114538 | JGI IMG/M metagenome (GOLD analysis project Ga0172370, IMG submission 114538) | Freshwater microbial communities from Kabuno Bay, South-Kivu, Congo - kab_022012_11.5m | ecosystem: Environmental > Aquatic > Freshwater > Lake | place: Democratic Republic of the Congo...
AACTGCGCTTTCCGCTCTCTTCCAGCGCGGAACTTTCCGTGCATCAGAAAGGGGAATAGTATAAATTCTTTCAATATCTGCCATAATAATCACTTTTAAACTTTAAGCGTGCTGCGTCTCCAGTTGCGTCTCTTTGGATGTGTCATTACATTTCTTTTTGTCTTCACGATAACCCATGCGGGGAGGCGCTGGTTCTGGTTCTGGTGTTTTGCCAGTCGTTGCTTCTTTGCTTTTGTCCTTTGAGTCATAAGAATTCACCAAATAAACTTGAATTGGAATGTCCTCTAGGTATGGATTCATTGATAAAGCTTTTGGATAGATTTTTATACCCTCCTGCCATTAAAACCTAATCAGGGTGATTATAATGGAAAAGTCCTCAAATAAGTCCTCAAAGATATCAGGTTTTTATAAGTTAAGCCCCCAAGAAAGGCTCAAGATCGTAACCGAATACTCAGGTCTCACGGAAGAAGAAGCATCAAGTATCAGTGCCACAGGATCTCTTTCGCTTGAGGCGGCAGACCGGATGGTTGAAAACCTTATCGGGATTATGGAAGTGCCCATGGGTGTGGCTGTAAATTTCCTGATAAACGGCAGGGATTATCTAATTCCCATGGCGATCGAAGAGCCATCGGTGATAGCCGCTGCCAGTAACGCTGCAAAGATGGCGCGCGAAGGCGGGGGCTTTATCACGAGCAGCACAGGTCCGGTGATGATAGGACAAATACAGACGGTGGGGATTGCCGATCCTAATGGCGCAAGATTAAACATCCTTGAGAAAAAAGAGGAATTGATACGACGAGCCAACGAAGTTGACCCGATACTTGTGAAATTCGGCGGCGGCGCAAAAGATGTTGAAGTCAGGGTGATAGACACACCCGGAGGAAAAATGGTCATTACCCATCTAATAGTGGATTGCAGGGATGCCATGGGCGCTAATGCCGTCAATACGATGGCTGAAACTGTGGCGCCGTATATTGGGGAGCTGACCGGTGGTCGCGTATATCTTCGTATCATCTCGAATTTCGCTGATAAGCGCCTCATGAGAGCGAAAGCTGTTTTCACAAAGGAAACAATAGGGGGAGAAGAGGTTGTGGATGGCATCCTTGCAGCATATCATTTTGCGGCAGGTGATCCGTATAGGGCAGCCACCCACAACAAAGGCATCATGAACGGTGTGACTGCTGCGGTGCTTGCAACAGGTAACGATACAAGAGCAATAGAAGCTGGAGCTCATGTTTATGCCTCGCGAAGCGGAGTTTACCGTCCTTTATCATGTTACGAGAAAAGCGCAAATGGCGACCTTGTAGCTACAATAGAGATGCCAATGGCCGTGGGTCTTGTGGGCGGGGCAACGAAAACGAACCCGATAGCCCGCGCTGCTGTAAAAATCCTTGGCGTAAAGACTGCAACCGAGATGGGAGAAGTATTCGCTGCGCTGGGATTAGCCCAGAATTTTGCAGCCATGAGGGCGCTTGCCACTGAAGGTATCCAGAGAGGTCATATGGAACTTCATTCGAGGAATGTGGCGATTCAGGCAGGAGCTACCGGTGATATGGTCGATAAGATAGCCCTGGTAATGGTCAGGGAAAAGAAAGTCAGGGCAGATAGAGCCAAAGAGCTTCTTAATGAGATGATGCTTTAAAAAATAGAAAAATCCGGCATTAAAATATTGCCGGACTTTTGCCTTCGTTACTTTTGTTATAATTACAGGATACGCTATTCTCAATATATCTGGTCGATTATTGAGCCCCTGCTGTTCCTGTTATTATTCCTGGTTTTGTCATTCGCTACCTTTATTTTCTGTTCGACTAAAGGAGTATTGTTGCTCGTCGACATGCTTTCAGCTCTTGGACCCATTATCTGTGCAGAGTGGATACCTGTCATTATAGCCATGCAGCGTACCTTGCCCTCGTATTCCTTCTTTACTCTTGCGCCCCAGATAACGTTGGCGTGGGAGTCAAGTTCATATGTCAATGAGGAAGCGATCTGTTCTGCCTCAGAGAGGGACATATCCGTTCCGCCAGTGATGTGGAGCAAGCAGCCTGTTGCGCCCTTTGTATCAACATCAAGCAGCGGGTGGTTCAATGCCGCTCTTACGACCTCTTTTGCCTTGTCCTGTCCTTTTGCTTCACCTACGAGCATTACTGCAAGTCCTCCACCCTTCATTATAGCTCTGACATCGGCGTAGTCAAGGTTGATCAATGATGGCTGGGTTATTGTTTCTGTTATGCCCTTTACGGTCTCAGAAATTAACTGGTCCATTACCGAAAATGCCTGGTCGATAGGGAGATTCGGGACATAATCAAGCAGCCTGTTATTATCAAGAACAATTACTGTATCTGCTGCTTTTCTCAGGTCATCCAAGCCTTCTTCAGCCTTGAACATTCTTGAGCGCTCTACCTTGAATGGGCTTGTAACCATTCCTATAACGATAGCTCCCTGGTCTTTTGCGACCTGTGCGACTACTGGTGCGACGCCTGTTCCTGTTCCGCCTCCCATGCCTGCTGTTACGAATACAAGATTTGCGTCCTTTAGAACGTCTTCTAGTGTCCCCCTTGCCAGCTCAGCGGCCCTTCTTCCAACTTCCGGGAAACCACCTGCACCCAGTCCCCTGGTTATTGATTTGCCGATCAATATCTTCTTATCTGCCTGAGTGATATCCAGGTGGATCTTGTCTGTGTTTATTGCGATAGTGTCCGCGCCTGCGACTCCAATATTATAAAGACGATTTACAGTATTATTTCCGCCTCCGCCGCATCCGACTACTACGATCTTGGGTGTTCCGAATTCTTCTATCTCTTCAGACGAGCCACATGCCGCCTGCTTGAAAGCCTGTTCCTTTTCTTTGAATTTTAATGCGTCCTGTACAAATGATTCCATAGTCATCCCCTCAGATGATATTTTTGTAATTCCTTCTATTGTTCCTCTTTTAATCGCAAGAATGTATCAACATTCTTTGATTGTTCCTGTGCCTTATCGAATAATTTCATCCTGCCAACCAATTTATCACTTCGTAGATCGATCAGATCCCTTATAGCCGTCCTGATTGCTTCACTTGCGGACGGAAATTCGCCATATTGAACGAACATGTCGATCATTTTTAATTGCTGTTCTGGGAGCCTTAGTGTTACTCTTTGCATTTTGGTATCTCCCTGTGGGAGGTTGATGTACCCGGGATTTTTCATTATTTTAGACGGGGTCATCAATGTTGCATATGATCGTCCGCCTTTTGTGTGACGTTCGTATGCCAATTGTCTGACATATTGTCTGACGCTAAGCTATATAAAACTATCGTTACGGTAAGTTTATGTATTATAATAAGTATTAAGGCAGCTTGAATCAAATTTTCTGGTTCAAATTTTACCGTAGCAGGCAATGCCTGCGGCGTATGAATTGAAGCAATTCGAACGCATTGGCCCTTAATCGGTTTTGCGTGAGTCGGACCTTAAATGGTCTTACGGAGGAAAAGAATGAAAAATAATTACAAGACAAATCCAACACTGTTAGACCTGATATCAGGTCTAAAAGAGCAATCCAGGGAGAAACAAGTCCCTCTCTGGAGAGATATTGCGAGAAGGCTTGAGCGCCCGACTCGAATTACACCTGAAGTTAATCTCAGCCGGATCAACAGGTATACAAAAGACAAAGACCTGATCCTTGTACCGGGAAAAGTATTGGGAGCAGGCGAATTGAACCATACATTGACCGTTGCTGCCTTGAATTTTAGCGAAGGGGCAAGGAACAAGATAATAGAAGCCGGAGGTTCATGCCTCTCCATCAAAGAATTGATGGAAAGGAATCCAGAAGGCTCCAGGGTAAGGATAATAGGGTGATAAAATGACAATAATAGATGCAAGTAATCTTATTCTGGGAAGAATGGCTAGCATTGTAGCTGGGCGAATATTGAATGGCGAACAAATCAATATAATCAATGCTGAAAAAGCGATAATCTCAGGCAGGAAAGATACAACATTCCATAGATATAAGGCTTATGTAGATAGGGGTTCAAGGGAATTCGGCCCTCGTTTTCCAAGACGTCCTGACCAGATAATTGCAAGGACTATCAGAGGTATGATCCCACACACAAAAACGACAGGCAGAGATGCCTATAATAGGTTAAGAGTTTATATCGGGGTTCCGCCAGAATTGAGCAAAGAGCAAGCAGGCACATTAAATGAAGCAAGTATTATGCGTCTTAGTACTGCTAATTATACCGTGCTAGGTGATTTGAGTACGAGATTAGGGTCAAAATATTAGGTGTTATAAATGAAAATCGTTAATTCATCCGGAAAAAGAAAAACCGCGATCGCAAGGGCAACCATACGGGAAGGAAAAGGTCGCATAAGAATAAATAAAAAACCTATAGAGATCCTTGAGCCTGAACTTATCAGATTAAAGATGTCTGAACCTCTTGATTTTGCAGGTAATGTCGTTCCATCTATTGATATCGATGTGAATGTACATGGCGGCGGCATCTTTGGGCAGGCGGGCGCTGTTCGCACGGCTATTGCAAGAGGCCTTGTTGATTGGACAAATGACATGGCTCTAAGGGATGCAATGGCGCAGTATGATCGAAGTTTACTTGTTAATGACACCCGTTATAAACTACCAAAGAAATTCGGTGGGCGTGGCGCCAGAAAGAGAAGACAGAAATCATACAGGTGAAACATGATACCGGTACGATGCTTTTCATGCGGTAAAGTCGTCTCAAGCGTATGGGATGAATATAAGAAACGAATCCAGACCGAGGACGCAGGTAAAGTCCTTGACGATCTTGGGATTGAACGATACTGCTGCAGGCGAATGCTGCTCACACATGTTGAGCTTGTGGACCTGCTGGCACCGTACCAGTGAGGAGGGGTTGTAGGGTAGCCTGGTCCATCCTATAGCGTTCGGGACGCTGTGACCTGAGTTCAAATCTCAGCAACCCCATATCTCAGGACACGGCTATGGAATAGAACATGAACCACTCCCAGAGGGACTCTGGGAAAAATTATGTGTAAATTGTATTCATTGAAATTTCAGGTACAAAGGTTGTTTTTGAGGTGATTTAGTGAGTGAACTCAAATTAACGCGATATGAGCGCGCGAGAATTATCGGTGCAAGAGCCCTTCAGATTTCCCTGGGAGCGCCGGTTTTGTTAGATATTGACAGGGGAGAACCCATAGATTTAGCTATGGAAGAATTAAGACTGGGAGTAATCCCTATCACAGTGAAAAGGATAACAAAAACATTGAAAAACGTTTAATAAGGTGTGATTTAAATGGAAGATATTATTGATATAAAACAGGATGTAAAGCAGGATACAGGTTATGAATCGATCATACCGCAGGATGAATATCTCACTGCAGGTATACATATAGGGACACAGCAAAAAACAAAAGAAATGATGCGCTTTGTATATCGCGTCAGGACTGATGGCCTTTACGTGCTGGATATACAGGCAACAGACCAGAGAATAAGGCTTGCAGCGAAATTGCTTGCAAAGTATGATCCGCAGAAAATACTTGTAGTATCTGCAAGGCAGTATGGTCATTATCCTTCCGGTATGTTCGCAAAGGTTATAGGCGCAAGAGCAGAAACCGGACGGTTCATACCAGGCACGATGACAAATCCAAAATTACATAAATTCATCGAACCTGATATACTTGTTGTAACAGATCCTTCAGGAGATATGCAGGCAGTAAATGAAGCAGTGAATGTGGGAATACCGGTCATTGGTCTTTGTGATACCAACAATTCATTAACGAATGTTGACCTTGTGATCCCTACAAATAACAAAGGAAGAAAAGCACTTGCTTTGATATACTGGCTTCTTGCAAAGAAGACCCTTGAGGCAAGAGGGGATACAATAACACATACTGTAGCTGATTTCGAGGCTGAACTTTAAAATACCATGAGGGCTCCGGCAGTTTCGGGGCAGTTTTACCCGCGAAGCTTTAACGACCTGGAACGGCAGATCAGCAGATGCTTTGAAAAAGTGCCATCTGGTGAGAAACCAGTTCTTGGGGCCGTTGTTCCTCACGCGGGTTATATTTATTCCGGAAATACCGCAGCATATGTTTATTCGGTGTTGCCAAAAGCCGATACTTTTGTACTAATAGGGCCAAATCATACAGGACTAGGCTCTCCAATAGCGGTTTCAAGTGAAAAATGGAGCACGCCCCTGGGCGAAGTAAGCTCTGATATTGAATTCATAAAAGCGCTGCCTAAAAGGATTATCGATATGGATGAAAATGCTCACATGCATGAGCATTCCATTGAAGTACAGCTTCCTTTTCTCCAGTACAGGTTCAGTGATTTTAAGATAGTCTCGATCTGCTTGGGGATGCAGGATAAGGAAACAGCGTTCGATGTGGGAATGGAAATTGCTGAGGCTGTGCGTAAAGTGAATAAAAAAGTAGTTGTCATTGCATCAAGTGATTTCTCCCACTATAAACGGGAAAAAGTGGCTCGTGAAGATGACGCTTATTTCATAAGCTCGATCCTTGAAATGGATATTCCAGGCTTTTACCGCAAACTGTATGAGCGTGAAGCCACTGTATGCGGATATGGCCCGATTTCTGCGATGCTTGCTGCCACAAAGGCGCTTGGTGCAAAAAAAGCGAGTTTGCTCAAATACAGTACGAGCGGCGATGTTACAGGGGATCTTGCTGCAGTTGTGGGGTATGCGGGGATTGTTGTGGAATGATTGAATTTTAATTTTTCAAGTATCTGATTATTTTATCTTTAACTTCAATATTTTAACACGGTTAAGGCCAAATAACTTTTAGAAGTATATCGAAAGATTTAAAAGATGCAAAATTAAAAATAATCCTAATTGTGCAATTTCATTGCAATGGTGGTCTGATTAAAAAACAAAAACAATATCGCCAATATATTAAAAATGGTAAATCTTCAATTTGTTTTTGAGGATATCAGATTAAATATTAGAATAATGAAATGTGTGGAATCATTAACGAGGAGAGAGTGACAATGAAAACGAAATTTAAAAAGGCATTACTAATAGTCCTGTTTACGATCGCAATCATATCTGTGGTGGGATCAGCAGATGTGGATGTGTTAAATAAACCTGTAATTGTGAATCTTCAAGTGGATATTGAAGATGAAAACGATATGAATAATATAATCAGCATTCTTGATATGGTGGAAGAAAAAAAATGGTTAGTAACGGTATATGTTACGGGTGATATGGCTGAAAAACACCCTGATTTTATAAGAACAATAAATAACCGTGGACATTATATCGGTATTCATGGATGGGAAAAGGGGGAAAGACTGACTGATCTTGATTATGATGGACAGTATGCTTTGATAAATAGATCGTTATCAACCATTCGTGACATTGTTGATGATCCCAGGCTTGTTGTAGATTTTAAATCCCAGAATTTTTCATATAATAATGATACACGAGCTATTTTGCAGAAACTGGGATTAAAATCGATCACCGGTTCTTTTAGTTCTTCCGAACCATTTTGCCTATGTCGTTATGCAAAATCCCTGGGAAAAATTACCTTCCCTTACCCGATCTCTAATGATTTTGTGGCAGTTCCCATATCAGACATTAAGGTGAATTCATCGGATTTACTGCTTGATGATAGCGTTTTTTATAATGGGATAACGAGTTCGAACAACAAAGGGATTTCAAATATTGTTTCTGAGGATATTTATCTTACTCAACTCAAAGATGCATACCTTGCTCATAATATCACAAAAGATCCACTGGTTATCAATATTCATCCTTCGATCACAGGTGCTGATCCTGCAAAGATGTCAACTCTGGGCGCCTTTATCGATTTTGTTGCAGATCAGGGGGGCATAATAAAACCCACGGCACCGATTACTGTACAGAGCAACTATATAGCCAATCTTCATGCTACAGGCCCTTCATATGCCGTTCCAGGGGAAACAATTAATGTTGCCGTAACGTATAATTCTTTATTGTATTGTCCAACGTATTATTTTAGGGTATATGGAAGATATCCATCCGAAACAACATGGTTTTTCATTCCAAATTGGCGACTTCATGACAGCCATTCAGAATATGTCTCTAATGGTTATCATACATTTAATATGAAAGTAGATATCCCGGAACCTCCGGCGGAGACTGATAGCACATATACGATAAAGGTAGTGGGACGAGCATGTGCTGGTTTATGCTGGCCGAGTGATAATAATTATGAATCATCTTACGAATTTGATATAAAAATTTATAAAGCTAAAATAATTAAACTTGAAGCCGATGAAAATATTGAGATTGGAGAGGGTTTGGATGGGAGCGATGTTAACAATCCGATCTGGCAAAAACAGGATGAATACACATTTAAACCTTTAGCAGATATTGGAGGAACTCCACTCAAAATAAAAGTTGCTCTTGAAGGATTGAATCAGGGCGATTATATACCCACTGTAAAATATGATTGGGTGATATATGGCGGACCTTCGACGACATTACATAAAAGTGGCAAATTTGATGGGTGGAATGGAATTATTGATAATATTGATGTTCCCAAACAGGTTGGACAATATAATTTAGGTCTGATATTTAATATTTATAAAGACAATAAACTAATAGGTGGGCCTCAGATCATGACTCACAAATTATATGTGGTATATGATAAACCGAAGATATCGAGTGGGGATGGTCCCAAAGAAAAATGGCTTTATGTTGCCACGGATTTTGGTAAAGGTGCAGAAACTCCTGAACAGGTTGCAGAATTTGTAGTAAACAAAGAATATTCTAATCCTTTTTCCTGGATATACAAAAATCAAGGTGAGGACTGGGAAAATATGATCGATATTACAACTGGTGATAAGGCAAATTGTTATATATTTGCTGAGGTTTGGGTAAATTTGACAAAAGTTCTTGGATTGAATGTATTAAAACCGACATATGATCCAGGGATGAGTTTTGTAACATCTACAAAAAAAGCTATTGATGATAATTACGATGCAAATGCCAAAAATAATACCACTGGAATTACGGATAGATGGGAATTTGGCAGTCATTCAGTGGGAAAATTCTCTGGAAAATATTATGATCCGACCTTTGGTTTGAGTGGATACACGGACAGCGAACAAAATGTTGATTATAAAGATACAGGAAATTTGATTTCAGAAAACGGATTAAGTTTCCGGATATACAAATCTCCGAGAAATAGCGAAACCATAAAAGTCAGAAGTCTTGTTAATCAAAAAACACCCAATGGATGGCCAATATCCGAATATATTCCGAATCAATCTGGTGGTTCAAATAATATATTGAAATCTGATTTTCAAAAGATATTTCAAATAAACGGTTTAGCTGGTGCATTTTTTACAGGGAACATTTCGGATTCAGGATTTGATACCGATAGTGATGGTCTCTTCAATTATCTCGCTGCAAATTTTGAAATAAATGCAACAGAAACAAGTTATTATGAAATAGATTCTGTTTTAAATTCTGAAAATACAATTATTTCTTCCGGAAGTTTAAATACAGGATCAGGAATTCAGAGCTCATCACCTGATACAACAATTTATCTGAATAAGGGTATCAGGCAAGTGACTGTTTTTTTTGATGGCAAACATATTTATGATAATAATAAAAATGGAAATTTCACAATTTCTGCTATTATTACCGGAGAAAATCAAAGTGATTTAAAATTATTTAACACTTCATTCTATAATTATACCCAATTCCAGGGTCTGACTTTGAATGAAACAAATATTTCAGATTTTGGTTTTGATGGAAATGGAGACGGCTTATATGATCAACTGACAGTTCAAGTTGATCTCAATGTCAGAAGAGATGCATTTTACCAGATAGAAGGATTTTTATCAAGAGCTGGAAAACAAATAGATCATAATTCGTATCGTGATAATTTAACAAAAGGTATTCATACGATTTATCTAAACTTCGATGGGTCAAAAATTCGATCTTTCAAAGTAAATGGAAGCTATGTGTTTGAATTATTTTTGTCCGATGAAAATTATAATAAAATGTCATTATATAATACTTCATCATACAACTATTCAGATTTCCAGCAACCAATGGCAGAGTTTGCAGGAAATTATTCAGATCATGGAATAGATAGTGATGGGGACGGGAAATTCAATTGGTTATCAACAGAAGTTAAATTAAATATTTTTGTAGAGGGAAATTATTCAATTGCCGGATGGTTATCAAGAAATGGAAGTGAGTTAATATCGGCTCAAAACAATTCTTACCTGGAAATAGGCAATCATTCTGCTATATTGAATTTTGATGGTACTGAATTATTTAAACAACGGATAAACGGCCCCTATAACCTGAGCTATATTGCCTTAATAGACGAAAATGGCACAAAGATTGATGACAGATATAATAATTATGTGACATCTGCTTATAATTATGCGGATTTTCAAACACCTTTGGCCTATTTTACAAATAGTTTCACGGATTATGGATTGGATACAAATGGTGATGGACTCTATGAAAATCTAATTGTAAATGCAGGATTGAATGTCAATAATGCCGGATATTATCGACTTACAGGTGGATTATCAGGTAAGGAAAATTCAACATATAATTACACATATTTGAATGCTGGAACTCAAAATATATTATTCTATTTTGACGGTAAAACAATCTACGAAAATGGTATAAATGGCAGTTTTAATATAACACATTTGACATTATATAATGTAAACGGCACATCAATTGATTTCTTATATGAAAATTATACCACATCCCCTTACAATTATTCGCAGTTTCAGCAAGGGGGGCGGATATCGGGGATTGTCAATAATTCAGGAGGTATACCGCTATCTTATGCGTATGTTCACTTAACCGGACCCTATGACGATGTCAGGTTAACCGACGCCAATGGCAGCTATAGCTTCACAAAATTGGATGGAGGAAGCTATTCTCTAAATATCAATCCCTCAAATCCAAACTTGAAAAGCACATCCGGATCAGTGTCGCTCTTAGCAGGTCAGGCAGCCAGTCTGAACTTCACCCTCCAGAGCGCCGGCAGCATTGCAGGAAGGATCACAGCAGCTAATGGCACTCCAATAACGAACGCCATCGTATTCCTCAGCGGCTATGAAACGCCAAGGTACAGTGTTAACAGCACGGGATATTATGTGATCGGAGAGCTATCAGCAGGCTTACAAACCATTAATGCATATGCATCAGGATATGGTAGTTTCTATATTGGAAAAGACGGCATCTATTCAGGCAGCGGGACTTCAACACCTGTCGATGTAACAATAAACCGGACAGTGTGCATCGACTTTGCGCAGCAGATGCAATTCCAGTATGCTGATCTTGAACTGAACACATCGAGTATCAGCTTTTCAAAAATCTCCCCTGTTCGCGGGGAGCCTTTTAATATTTCTGCGACTGTATTCAACAAAGGCGATGGCAATGTATCAGCAGTTGAGGTAAGGTTTTATTCGGGGAATCCTTCTTTTGGAAAAGTGATAGGAAGCAATATAATATCAGTTCCCGGAAATGGTTCTTCAAAGGCTGTTATTATCCCATCGAATATCTCTGGTTATTATCCGCTGGAAAGCGGTTTACAGAATATAAGTGTTGTAGCAGATCCTGCAAATTCAATATTTGAATTGAATGAGAGCAATAATATTGCGAATTCTTCCATAAATATCTTACCCAACCAGCCTCCTGTAATAACAGGAGTGTCTGTTTCACCAGCTATTGGTTCATGGATAACGCCGTTCACTTACTTCTGGAATGTGACTGATCCGAATGGCGATAATGTAAGGATAATCCCTCAAATTTATGTCAATGGCAGATGGCAGAATGCCAGTGAGACGACATGTATAACATGCATAAATCCCACTCCGTTCCAGTATGAATACAGGTTCACATCTGTAGATAGAGGACAAACCGCAGCCTACAGACTGTATTACATTGATGAGTTCATTAATGGCAGCTATTACAGCGGCGGGATCAACACAGGTTATTATCCCTCAGAAACAGGGATTAGTGCCCCTGAAATTGATTCTGTTAGTTTCGAACTTGGAATTGTGGAAGGTGCAGGCGCAGGCTATGGAAGTTCTTTCTATCCATGGTCGAGTTATATGTACACGATCGTCCAGGCCGGAGACTCGATATCTGTTGGAACGGATAATACAATTAACAGGGTTGGTTTATACGATTTCACGGACAGTAAATGGTATTACTATCCCCTGGATAGAATTTATTATGCCGGAATAAATACAAATATCACAACTATCTTTTCCAGTCATATCGGTCATTTTGTTGAGGTGCATCTCTATAATGACAGCATAGCAAGGAACTTCCACCTGATAAAACAGACCGCCGAAGGCGGCATTGTTGAAGGAGGATATCCCGGAGGTGGCTCTTTCTCATCATGGTACACGAGCGCGCATACCATAATACTTCCAGGCGATTCAATTTATGCAGCTTCTGACGTCCCTGTCGATAGGCTTGCCGTGTACAGTTACTACGATGGGAAATGGGATTATTATAATATCACAACAATAACTCCTGCCAGATCGTCATCCGTAACAGTGATACCCACAGCCGAATCCATGGATATCACGCCTTACCTCCGGAATTATGAGAACAGGATGGTCAGGATAAAGCTGCTTCAGGGAGCAACAGAGCGGAATTTCCATCTGATTAAAAGAACCGCAGAAGGAGATATCGTTGAAGGAGGAGCTGGAGATAGTCATTCCGGGAACAGTTTCTATACATATTCAGCGGATTTATACACAGTCATCCAGAAAGGTGACAGCCTGTTCATATCTTCTGACACTTCATTTAATGCTGTCCGGATATTCGATCATATCAGAAACTCGTGGGAATACATAGATCTGGATAGAGAGTATGTTCAGGGCGAATCTGCGCAGATCAATGAATTATTATATAATAATCTGGCAGGTTTTGTCAATCACCTTGTCAGAATACAGCTTTATAATAATGTTGACCAGCGAAATTTCCATCTTGTGAAGAAGAACCAGAATGGAGGGATAGTAGAAGGTGGTTATGCAAGCGCAGATTCATCTTTTGGAAGCTGGGCAAGTTCCATGTCCACCTTATTCAGATATGGAGACCGCATACTTGCTACAGCAAATGGAGATTTTAATTCGCTGAAAGTATATGATTACTCGTCGAATAACTGGACCAATATCAATTTGAACAATACCTATCAGAACTATTCTCTTGTAGATATTACTCCATATTTATCCAGTTTTGAAGATAAATTCATCCAGATCCAGGTTTATTATGATGCAAATCAGCGTTCTTATCATATGATAAAAACGTTTGAAAATCAGGAATTGATCAGGAACCCGCCTGTTCTGACAGATGAGAGGATCTCTCCTTTATCAGGTTCCTGGAGAACTAATTATACATATACACTGAACATTACATCATCAGCCAAAACAGCTGTCACACTCCAGACATTCACTAACGATAGATGGATCAATAGAAAAACAAAAAATGCAAGCATCGGCAGCAGGATTCTTTCCTGGAACAGCTATTTCACATGTCTTGACAGGAGCCAGGTGAGTAAATACCGGTTCTATTATAATGATGGATTAAATACCGGATATTATCCGGACGAATCTGGAGTCACAGGTGCCTCACTTGATAATACTCCATGCGGAACAGGTCTGGTGGAAGGCGCAGGTTCGGGGAGCGGTAGCTCATTCTCACTTTGGAGCGATTATTTCTATACGATCGTTCAGGACGGAGATAATGTTTTTGCCGCATCGAGTGATACTGTCAACAGGGTTGGGATTTATGACTATACAGATGATACATGGTATTATTATGATTTGAATGCCACTTATTTACGGGGAATGAAATTTAATATAACATCTGCATTCCTAGAACATCTTGACAGGTTCATTCAGATAAAACTTTTATTTAACGATGCAGCGCGCAATTTCCATATCATCAAGCAAACAGCGTATGGAGACGCTATTGAAGATGGGGATCGAAATTATGGTTCATTCGGTTTATGGTATCCCAGCGCTCATACATTTGTGAATAAAGGTGACATCTTCTATGCAGCGGCAGATGTGCCTGTGGATTCACTATCCGTATATAATTATTCTGATAACAATTGGTATAATTATTCGATTTCAACGATAATTCCGATTAGAGACGATATTGTTGCCAATTCCAATACTTCTGATACCGTCATCCCAAAAGCAGTTGCTTTTAATATCACTCCATATCTGGAAAAACATACGGGAAGATTTATAAAATTAAAAATATCACAATATAACGTTGATCGTCCATTCCACCTGATAAAAAGAAATACCAATGGCGGCATTAGTGAAAGCGGAGGCGGCGATGGTTATGGCGAAAGCAGCTTCTATAAAGCTTATACGGATCTTTACACAGCATTCCTGAAAGGGGATAATGTGTATATTACATCAGACAGTGATTTCAGATATTTAAAATTATATGATTATAATAACGAAAGCTGGGATACCCTTTACATAGGTGGTACGTATACCGCTGGCAAGGTGGCCAATATCAGTTCATATATACCTGATAAATATAGGAATAAGCTTTTACGGATTCAGGTTCACAATACAATCGGACAGGTTAATTTCCACATCCTGAAAAATATCCAGTCCGGTGGTTTTGTTGAAGGAGGATATCCTGCGGGTTCATTTGGTTTAACGGGAACTAATGCATTTACAATAATCGGAAATGGTGAACGTATCCTGATAGCTTCGGATGATTATATTAATAGTATTCAGGTATATGATCATTCAACCGATGAATTTCAGAAGATCGACTTAAATAATGTATATCAGAAATATTCCCTGGTCGATATCACTCAACATCTTTCAGGATTTGAAGACAGGCTTGTAGAATTGCGGGTGTATTATGGAACTGTGCAAAAGAATTTCCATATGATGAAGACATTCCGGGAAAAAAATGTGACAGGGCAAAGAGCAGTATTCTTAAATGAAAGCGTGACACCATTATCAGGTTCATGGAAAGGGAATTACTCTTATGGCATTGATATCCGTTCAGATTTCACGGTAAATGTGACCCTTCAGACATTTGCAAATAACAGGTGGATAAATACAGGAACAATTAATGAATCCCCTGGTAACAAATCGCTAAACTGGAATTCCAGGTTCACATGCCTTGATAGAAACCAGACATCCAGGTATCGCTTCTATTATGATGACGGTTTGAACACTGGTTATTATCCGGCAGAAACAGGAAAAGCCGGAGTATTGCTTGATAACACACCCTGCGGAACAGGAATCGCAGAAGGGGCGGGAGCAAGTTATGGCAGTCCGTTCTATAGCTGGAGCACAAGCGCCTTTACGGCAATCCAGCATGGAGACACGTTGTTTGCCACAGCCAGCGATACAGTGAATAAGGTCGCTATATATGATTATTCTGACAATTCCTGGCATTACTATTTAATGAACCGAACATATCTACGGGGAGAAAAAATAGATATTTCATCTGCATTCTCTTTGCATGTTGATAAGTTAGTGCAGATAATGCTCTACTTCAATGATATTTCCCGGAGTTTCCACCTCATAAAAGAAACAAATAACGGCGCAATTGCAGAAGGTGGATATACAGGATATGGAAATTCATTCTCGCAATGGAGTACTGTTTCATCGACTATTGTTCTTTCAGGTGATATGTTATATGCCGCCGTGGATGCGTCGGTTGACAGGCTTGCAGTATATAATTATTCCAATGACACATGGGATTACCATCAAATATCAACAATAATCCCTGCAGGTCCATTGACAACAGCAGAAAACACAGTTCTGCCGGAAGGTGTATTGATAAATATTTCATCATATATACAGCCTTACCATAATAGATTCATTCGAATTAAGCTCCAACAAGGATTGACAGACAGGAATTTCCATCTGATCAAGAGAACAGCAGGCGGCGGTATTATTGAAGGAGGAAATGGAGAAAGCACATACGGCAGCAGCTTTTATCCATGGGCAGGGTATATGTATACACCCGTCCAGGCCGGAGATGCACTCTTTGCAGCGGCTGATGCTTCATTTGATACGATAAGAATATATGATTATACAAAAAGTGTGTGGAATTATATCAATCCCGGAAAGACTTATGGAAGAGGCGAAGTTGTTGAGATACCAGCTTCAATACTGTCCAATTATACCAACAACATCATCCAGTTGAATCTCTATTCCGGCCTGACACAAAGAAATTTCCATCTTCTCAAGAAAAATGCAAATGGCGGAATTGTTGAATCCGGATATCCAAATGCGGATTCATCATTTGGATCGTGGGGAGCTGACATGTTCACACTGTTAAGAGATAACGATCGGGTGCTCATAATCGCAGATGATTATATAGATCGCATAAAGGTGTATGATTATTCAATAGATAAATGGAATGATATATATCTAAACAATGTTTACCGGGAATATTCACTTGTTGATATCACGCCTTATCTTGCAGGATATGAAAACAAATTCATCCAGCTTCAGGTCTATTATGGTGATTTAAAAAAGAACATGCATATTATTAAGACCTCTGATAAAAATCAAACACCTTACACAGCGCCGGTTCTTTCGGGTAATGTTGCATATCCTTTATCCGGAACATGGAAGACTGATTATTCTTTCAGGTTAAATGTCAGCGCAGCTGGCGATGTAAATGTCACTCTCCAAGTATATTCAAATGGCAGATGGTTAAATTCCAGAACCCTGACTACTCATGGTTACAGTATAGCTCTGTGGAATTATTCATTCTCATGTCTTGACAGTGGATTTGCGAAGTACAGATTCTATTATAGCGATCCTTTTGTTTCAGGTTACTTCCCATCCGAATCAGGCGCTCCAGGTCCGGAGCTTGCTGAAACTTCATGCGGAAAAGGGATTGAGGAAGGTGCAGGAGCAGGAGCAGGAAGCGCATTCTATCATATGACGGATTCATCAAATCCGCATATGTTCACAACAGTCTCAAGCTCAGATAAAGTTTACATAACAGGAAATGAACCAGTCAATAATATAAGAATATATGATTATACCATATCGACATGGTTTACATACAGGTTGAACTCCACTTATGAAAGGGGCATTCCGATCGAGATAACGTCATTATTTGGCAATCATATTAATAATTTTGTACAGATAAAAGCATATTACGATGATTCGGTTCGATATTTCCATATGGTCAAACAGGCATCTTTAGGGGATTTCATAGAAGGCGGTCATTCCAGCAGTGCCAGTTCTTTCAATTATATGGCAGCCTATTCCAATACTATTGTATTAAAGGACGACAGGGTGTATGTTATTCCTGAGTATGAGATAAATCGCGTGGGTATATACAATCATACAAATAGCACGTGGTATTATTTTGCCCCGAATGGCAATCTGTCTGCGCCCGCTTATAAATTGCTGGACATAACTCCTTTCATATCAAATTTCCAGAACAGGTTCGTCCAGGTAAAAGTCATGGAAGATTCAACTGAAAGGCAATTCCATATGATAAAACAAAGCGCAAAAGACGGAATAGTTGAGGGAGCCGGCGTTGCTGGCGGCAGCTCATTCTATCCCTGGTATTCATCGCTTTATACAGCACTAGAGAAAAGCAACAGGCTATATATATCGCCTGAATTCGCTGTAAACAAAGTTGCCATTTATGATTATACGCAGAGTTCATGGAGTAATTATAATCTCAACCATACCTTCGCACGGGGTGAAGCGGTAAATATCACAGAACAGTTATCCAACCATACAAATCATCTCGTCCAGATAATGATGTATGAAGGAACAACCGTCAGGAATTTACATATGCTCAAGATGACAGAACAGGGCGGCATGGTTGAAGGTGGATATCCCGATGCAGATTCCTCATTCAATTCATGGGCAGGAGATATGTATACACTATTCCGCGATGGAGACAGATTGCTTGTAGCGGGCACTGATTATTTTGATTCTGCTAAAATTTATAATTATAATGACGGTGCATGGCATGATGTTTACTTTGACAATGTATTCCCATCATATTCTCTGACTGATCTTACACCATATCTTTTGGAATTCCAAAATAAGTTCATCCAGATACGTCTTTATAACGGAAATTCACAGATCAATTATCATCTTATCAAGACCTCAAATGGCATTTATTCAGACATAACTCCTGATCTTACAGTTGAAGATATCATTATTCCACGCCAGATTATTGCTGCTGGCAGTAAAGTCTCGATCAGCGCAATGATCAGGAATATCGGGGATAGTGACGCTTCCAATTTCATGGTCAGGTTTACGGATGAAAATGGCTCTGAGATTGGTTCGGATAATTTGATCTATACCCTGAATGCAAGCGGTAAAAATACGGTTTCCACAACGTGGAATGCAACGGCTGGAGTGCATACGATATATGTTGCCGTGGATGTCCTGAATGCCTTGCAGGAAAGTAATGAATCAAATAACAATGCTTCGCGTACAATATCTGTGCTTCCTGATCTTGTAATAAGAGAAAATGATATTACTTTTTCCGGTATTTACAGGCGAAGCATAACGATCCATGAAAATTCCGGAAATGATCTGACTGATTACCAGATCAACTTATCAGTGAACACACATCAATTAATTTATGAAAATAAGATGAGAATAGACTGCGGCGATTTCAGGTTCAGTTATTTAGATAATGGATCGCAGATCAATATTCCATACTGGTTAGAAGGAGGATGCAATACTCCCCAGACAAAGATATGGATCAAAGTTCCACGTATTCCTGCAAATTCTGAAGCTGTTGTCTATATGTATTATGGAAATCAAAGCGCGATCAGCAATTCAAGTCCAACCGATACCATGGAGAGACTTGTTCCTGACACCAATACTTCAGGATTGTGGCAATTCAATGAAGGATCCGGGAATGCAGCATGGGACAGCAGTAATAACAGTAATACAGGGATTTTGTACAATAATCCTGTATGGGTTGATGGCATATCTGGAAAAGCCATGAGTTTTGATGGAGTGGATGATTATGTTCTTGTAGGAGATCCTGTTCCTGCCTCTTTGCAGATTCAAAATGAAATAACTCTTGAAGCATGGATTTATGCTACACAATACCCTTCCAACGATATTGATCTTATTGTCGGCAGCCAGTATGATACAAACATTGCCGGGATCAGTATATTCTTAGATGGCAGAACAAATCCGGATGGTCAAACAGCTCCGACAGGTCACATCAATTTCCAAATCGGGGATGGCTCCTGGCATGTCACTAATTCCAATGCCCAGGTGCCGCTCAACCAGTGGGTTCATATTGCAGCAACTAGAAAAGCCAATGAAAATGCGAAGATTTACTATAATGGGGTATTGCAGCCCCTGGCAAGTGTTGCATGGACAGGTTCGATTTCTTATGCAGGAGCGCAGTTTGCCATTGGTCAACAGAAGACTTTAGGTCGTTTTTTTAACGGCGTTGTTGATAATGTTGCCATATACAACCGGTCCCTGAATGCAAGCGAGATCCGCTCTCATTATGAACGCCGCAAGATCGCTTCAATAGAACCCCTCATTTTAACCGGTAATGAAGAACTTGCGGGACAGGTAATGATAAATGCGGATGTTTCCAATACAGGCGGCATAAATGCATCCAATGTTTCAGTTACATTCTATGACGGTGTATCTCTAATAGGGAGCGCATTTATTGACACTGTTCCCACAATGAAAATGAATGACATGAACAGTTTTGATATATCAACTGATATAGATCACGATGGGAACTCCGAATTGGTATTCGGAAGCTATTATGCTGGTATGTATATAGTTGACCCTTCCACAAAGACAACTTTATGGAACTATGATCCCAACGGATGGGGTTACGCGGACTGGTGCAACGCTCTTTCGATCAACGATGTGGATAATGATGGAAAACCTGAGCTTATTTTCTCATGCGGCCTTCAAAACCGTTTCTACGTGTATGGATTCAACAATTCCTATCCTCTGGTACAGGAATTTTCAGCGGCTGTTGGCGATATATATGACGGAACTTCAGATATTACAACAGGCGATATCGACAATGATGGGATCGTGGAGATAATCCTTCCGGATGCTTCAACAAATCCCGATCATATGGAAGTATGGGGATGGAACGGTACATCATATATTCTTGAAAAAACATTTGCTCCCGATGAAGCAGATGGCATACATGCGATTGCGGTAGAGGATGTTGATGGCGACAGAATCCCGGAGATCGTTTTTAATGAATATACGGATTATGGCGTTTCATTATACATTTATGGATATAATGGCACGGATTATTCACAGGAATGGAAGAGCCCGGACCTTGGGGGCTATTTACAGGCGATAGTTATCGGAGATACAGATAATGATGAAGTACCTGAGATATGGACAGGGGACCGCGATCACTATGGAGAGAATAGCGGCGCGGTGTTTGTCTATAAGTATGATACCGCTTCCGGTTCTTACAGACTTGACTGGATGAGCGCTCCAAATGAAAATGGCTTTTCACGACACATGTCCCCTGCTTCTATTGCTGATTGGGATAATGATGGATTGAATGAAATCGCAATAGGATCATACAGATCAACAGACGAGACCGGACATGTGTGGGTATATGAATATGATCCGGCTTCCGGAAACTATGTCTTGGAAATTAATATCAAACCGCCATCCAATAGCGATCATACTACATCTCCAATATTTGGCGATTATGACAATGATGGCATCGTTGAATTGATGATAGGTGACTATTCAGGGAATGTTTATATTTACACGCCAGGAGGTACCCTTGAATGGTCAAATGGGAATTATGGAAGTTATGCAGCAGGCTGGAGCGGTGATAATACACTGATCACAGGAATGGCGGATCCAAGAACCCAGAAACATTATGGCAGTCCAACATCAGCAACGATATCCTGGAATGCAAACGCAGGCTCCCATAATATCTCGGCTGTGCTTGATGAAAATAATACAATACCAGAATTGAATGAATCAAACAACATAGCGCATAGGTCAATATCATTTGAAAATCTTTCAGACTTAAGTATTTCAGCCTCAGATATCCAATTCCAGTCAGACAATCCGGCAAGAGGAGAATTCCAGCAGATCAATCTGACGATACATAATACCGGGAATGTGCCTGCATCCGGTGCCAGGGTAAAAACATATTATATCGATGGAATGGAAGATAACTTCAACAGCGGTGTAGCAAATGATTGGACAGGAATAGATGGGAACTGGAGCGTTGAAGGTGGAGAGTTAAGTGCCAACGGTATTTCAAGTATAGATGCAAGAGCAGTGAGCGGAAAGAACTGGTCGGATTATACTTATGAAGGACGCTTGCGAATAATCGAAGGAGGAGGAAATCCGGAAGCGGGAATACTTTTCAGGATCAAGGATGCCGCAGCAGGAACTAATACCGGGCATTACTATATGATAGTTAATTACGCAGGATCCAACCAGGTCTATCTGTATAAAGTGAGCAATGGTGTAACCACTCTCGCTTACACATCATATGTGATTGATAACGGTATATGGTATAATTTCAGTTTGGTTTTAAATGGATCAAGTGTCAAATATTATATAAATAATAATCCTGTCATTACATATAATAATTTGAACGATTATCTGGAAGGCAGAATTGGAGTAAGGGCATGGAATCATGCGCATTTTGATGATTTGAAAATAACCGCAACCGGGATCATCAAATCAAGTATCATTCCCGCAATCAAAGGCGGCTCATCATCAACTTTGAATATCAAACCTGATACAGGTACCGACCTTTCCTGGTTACTTGAAGAAGGGACGCCAGGGATTCATGCGATTATTGATCCGGAAAATCTTATTCCGGAAGAAAATGAATCAAATAATGCAGCGTCTCGAATATTGAACGTCAGTGATAATCTTGCTCCCGTATTTTCAAATTCTTATGTGACTCCATTATCAGGAATATGGAAAGACGATTATACATACCATTTGAGTATGATAGATGATACAAGAGCCGATACGATAAATATCACGCTGCAAATATATTCAAATGAACAATGGCTGGATACCGGATCAAAAGTCGTGAATACATTCTCGCAAACGAATCTTACATGGAATACATCTTTTACGCCAGTTGATATCGGAGCGCAGATCAGATACAGGTTCAATTACACTGAATATGCAAGTTCTGGTAATTATTACAGCGGTATCATAAATAAGGGATATTATCCCTCGGAAAATGGTTCAATAGGCGCATTAATCAGTAATGAAAGCGGTCTTATGGGCATAGTTGAAGGTTCTGGTGCAGGCTATGGAAGTGCATTCTATCCATGGTATAATTATCTATACACAGTAGTTTTACCTGGAGATGATATCCATATAGCAGCAAGTGAAGCCATTGATAATATTAGAATATATGATTATTCAGTTGATCAATGGTTCACATATACGCTTCCAGTGCTTGACGCTGGTGTGGATGTGAATATTACAGGTTTGACCATGAACCATTCGGGGAATTTCATTCAGATAAAGGCATATTCCGGAAATTCGGAGAAAAGCCTGCACATGTTGAAATCGACATCTTCCGGCGGTATTGTGGAAGGTGGTTATCCGGGAAGCGGCAGTTCATTTACATCATGGTCGACATATGTATACACCATTATTCAAAATGATAGCAGTGTGTATGTGGCAGCTGACCTGCCTGTAAACAGGATAGCAGTTTATGACTTCGTTGATGAGTACTGGAATTATTATAATCTCAGTATGGTGACCGGGAAAGGAAGACTGGTTGATATTACCGAAATGCTGACGCCTTACACGGACAGGTTCATTGAAATAAAAGTATTGCAGGATTCCTCGGAACGTAATTTCCACATGATAAAGCGAAGCTTCAACGGCGGTATCGTGGAGGGAGCAGAAGGAGGGACGGGCGGCAGTCCGTTTTATCCCTGGTATAGTACATTGTATACTACTCTTCTAAACAGCGATAAAGTATTTATTTCGGCACAAGATCAGTTCAACAGCCTGAGAATATATGATTATACAACCTCAGAATGGACAAGTATCTCTCTTGATAGAAAATACTCCGGATCAGAAGTCGCAGATATTTCCATATATCTTGAGAACTTTACGAACAGGCTTATCGCTGTCAATGTTTATCATTATGACAACATACGAAATTTCCATATGTTGAAACAGACCCAGAATGGCGATTTCGTGGAAGGCGGGTATCCCGGCGATGATTCATCATTTGGAGCATATGGGGGAGAGAAGTATTTCTTAATGAGATCTGGTGACAGGATTCTGGTAACTCCTGCAGAAGAAATAAATTCTCTAAAAGTATTTAATTATTCAACAAGTGAATGGGACTTAATTGAACTTTCAAATACCTATGCGCGCCACAGGACTGTGGATATAACGTCATATCTCCTTGGGTATAAGGGAAAATTTGTTCGGCTGCAGCTTTACAATGGGCAATCACAGAAGAATTACCATATGCTAAAATTGACCGAAAAAAGGGATAGAGAAAAAACGAATGTTCCGCAATTCTCAAATATTTATACAAATCCGGACCATGGGACATGGAAAGATGATTTCATCATAGGTGCTACTATTAACAGCACCAGCCCTGTAAATATTACACTTCAGATATTATCAAATGATCTATGGAGAAATATTGAAGAAAAGCGGGTAGCAGGAACGGTTAACACCTTATGGGATCCTGAATTCTCATGTCTTGATAACGGACCTGTAAAATACAGATTCTATTTCAAAGATACAGATACTAGCGGATACTATCCTTCAGAATCAGGGATTGATGGAATTGCTCTTAATGATACTGCATGTGGATTCGGGATCGTCGAAGGAGCAGGAAGTGGATATGGGAGTTCGTTCTCTGAATGGAGCACAAGCCTATATACTGTCATACAGGAAGGAGATACAATATATGCTGTTACATCTGATGCCATAAATAAAGTAAAGGTGTACGATTATACATTCGATACATATTATGAGCACACTATTAACACAACAAATATGCGTGGTACGCCTGTTGATCTAACAGAAGCTTTATTAGCACATACTGGTAAATTTATCCGTGTCGAAGTATATTATAATGACATACAGAGATCATTCCACATGATCAAATATACAAAGGAAGGGGGTATTGTTGAAGGAGGATATCCGGGATATGGAAATTCATTCACAAGCTGGTCTTCATATATTTATACAATGATCAAAAATGGAGATCGATTATATGCAGCAGCTGATGCGCCTGTAAACAGGATCGCAGTTTATGATTATGTTGATGAATACTGGCATTATCATAATCTTAGCAGTATCACAGGAAGAGCACAGCTTGCTGAATTGACTGAGGCTTTATTGCCCTATAGCGGCAGGTTTGTGGAGATTAAGGTATTGCAGGATGATACAGAACGCAGCTTCCATTTCATAAAGCGGGGTCAGGATGGAAGTATTGAAGAAGGGGCAGACGGAGGAAGCAGCGGAAGTCCGTTCTACCCATGGTATTCCACATTATATACGACAATAACCAGCAATGACATCATATATGTATCAGCAAATGACAGGTTCAATAAGATGATGATATATGATTATACTGACAGTTCATGGCATACTGTAATTCCAGGATCGCAATTCAATAAGACAGACATTGTCGATATTACTCAATATTTGAAAGAGTATCAGAACAAATTGATAGGGATAACAATTTACCAGTACGATACTTTGCGTAATTTCCATATGATCAAGCAGACGCAAAACGGTACAGGTGATACCGTGGAAGGCGGTTATCCCGACAGCTACTCGTCGTTTGGAACTGTTGGTACTGATATGAATACTATCTTCAGGCATGGAGATCGAATACTTGTTACTCCGAATTATTATTTTGACACTTTAAAAGTGTATAACTATTCAGAAGATTTATGGTATACGATCAATCTAAGTAATGTTTATCCACAGTACAGGACTGTGGACATAAGCAACTATATATCACAGTTTGAAAATGGTTTCATCCAGCTGCAAGTTTATTATGGTAATTCGCAAAAGAATTTCCATATGGTGAAAATGACTGAAAGATCCTCGGATCATGAATCTCTTAATATTACATTTAATCACGAATATGTATATCCAGCAGTAGGCTCCTGGGAAGATGAATTCAGAATTGGAGCTGATGTTAATTCAAGTGAACCGGTTGATGTTACACTTCAGATATTGTCAAATAATATGTGGGTAAATGCGGGAACGAAGAGAATTTCAGGAAACACAAGCCTTGAATGGAACTACAATTTTTCATGCCTCATAAGCGGAGAAATTAAATACAGGATATATTACAAATATCTGGATAAAGGCGGATATTATCCGGCTGAATCCGGAATTTCAGGAATGAATCTCTATGATTCAGGATGTGGATCCGGGATTGTTGAAGGAGCAGGAAGTGGATATGGCAGTTCATTTTATGAATGGAGTACATCAATGTATACTGTATCACAGGAAGGAGATAATATATTCATTTCTGCAAATGATGCGGTCAATAAAGTAAAAGTATATGATTATTTCAATGATACAACATATGATTATAATTTGAACGATACGTATTTGCGCGGCTTCCCTGTAAATATAACTGAATATATCAACGGGCATCTCCTGCATTTCATCAGAGTAGAGGTTTATTATAATGATATCCAGCGATCGTTCCACATGGCAAAATATACGCAAAGCGGTGGTTTTGTCGAAGGTGGATACGGTGGATATGGCGGATCATTCACATCCTGGTCGACCTATTCTAATACAATGATCGAAAAACTTGATAGGGTATATATTTCAGCAGATGGCCAGTACAATAGGATTGGGATTTATGATTTTGTCGATGAATACTGGCATTATTACAACTTGAGCAATACAACACACAAAGGAGAACTTGTTGAAATCACCTCATCATTTTCAAATTATCAGGGAAAGCTGGTTCAGATTAAAGCTTTGATGGATGGAACGGAACGAAATTTCCATATGATCAAAAGAACATCCGGCGCAGGTATAGTTGAAGGTGCAGAAGGTGGAACTGGCGGTAGTCCTTTCTATTCATGGTACAGTTCGCTTTATACTACGGTTTCGCAAAGTGATAGAATATTTGTGGCTGCTGATAATCAGTTCAACAATATCCGTGTATTTGATTATACAGACAGTAATTGGCATACTCTCACTCTTGATAGACGATATAATAAGACCGAGATTGTGGAAATAACAGATTACCTGAAAGAATATCAAGATCGCATGATCAACATTAATTTATATCATTATGATGCACAGCGAAATTTCCATTTAATAAAGAAAACGCAGAATGGCGAGGGGGATATCGTTGAAGGTGGATATCCAAATAGTGATTCTTCGTTTGGTGGATATGGTCCTGATCTATATACTTTATTCTTGAAAGGGAATAGAATACTTGTCACGCCAAATGGCTATATAGATACTATCAAAGTTTATGATTATACAGATGATACCTGGCGTGTATTAAACATGGGTAATGTCTATCCTGGATTCACGACCATGGATATTACTCCGTTCCTGTCAGGATTTGAAAACCGGTTCATAAGACTTCAACTTTATTATGGAAATGTTTTGCAGAATTATCATATGGTTAAGACCATGTCTTTGAAATATTCAGTTCAACCTGTTACAGAACTGAACGCGAAAGCAGGCCTTACATGGATAAATTGGAGCTGGATAAATCCATCATCGAGTAGATTCAGTCATGTTTTGATCTATTTAGATGGTGGGTTCATTATGAATACAACATCAGGCCAGAATAGTTATAATACGACTGATCTGCTGCCTGGTACAGAGCATATTTTTGGAACACTTACTGTTGATGTGAATGGAATTAACAGCAGTATATGGAATAATAAAACTTCACAGACGCTGTCGTTCATAGATATTACGCCTCCAAATGTTTCAAATCCGTCTGTCAATCAATCGGATATCCCGGATGATACTGATAAAATACCATTATGGGGTGAGACGGCACAGCTTAATGTTACGGTCATTGATGCAAACGGCATAGCGAGTGTGACAGTCAACCTTTCGGAGATCGGTGGACCAGCTGTAAAACTTATGACAAACATAGGTGGAAATGTCTATTCAACGACCACCAATGCTTCGGCAGGCACAGTTCCTAAGCTGTATAATCTGACAGTGAATGCGACCGACACTTTCGGAAACTCCAATAATAGCGTTAAAATTGTGCTTAGAGTGAGAAAGAACGGAGATACAAATGGAAATAACGCAGTGAACATAGGTGATGCTTTAAGGCTAGCCAACAATGTTTCTTATCCAGGAAATCCTGCATATGCATTAATCAGCATTTACGCGTCTGATGTTAATGGAAATGGTGCATTAAATATCGGCGATGCGCTGAGGCTTGCAAACAATGTGTCTTATCCAGGGAATCCGGGATATATATTAAAATAAACGTTCGCTGATAAATCATCTGGATTTATCAGATTTTTTTTTCATCCGCGGATATGTCTGGATGCCAGTGTCATGATCCAGGTCTCAGGTACATTTGGTTCACGCCAGGAGGAAGCACAGCGATTGGGGCGGATTCTTCGACCCAAAGAGAGAACATCTCATTTCTATACGTTGGTGTCGAAAGGGACTGTTGAACAGAGTTTTGGGACGAATCGACAGTTGTTTTTGGTAATATAACCGGTTCATTAAATGTCTCTTAAAATAGCAGCTTTTCCGAATATGGCACTTCCTATACGGATCATGTTGCTGCCTTCTTCAATGGCGAATGTATAGTCGCTGCTCATTCCCATTGACAGGATTTGCAGATTGTGGTTTCTAGATTGTAGTTTGTCGTAAAATGTTTTTAGTGAACGAAATTCATTTCGTACTTGTTCTATATTGTCAGTGTTGGTTGCTATTCCCATTAAACCGATTATTTTTATATTGTGTAATTTTTTGAATGCTTCCGATAAGAGCAATTCTTCTGCTTCTTTTTGATCCATACCGAATTTAGTTTCTTCTTTGGCGATGTAAATTTGCAGGAGGCAATCGATCACTCTATTGTTCTTCAAACCCTGTTTATTTATTTCATGTAATAATTTTAAACTATCAACAGAATGGATCAGTTTTACAAAGGATGCGATGTATTTTACTTTATTGGTTTGTAAATGACCAATAAAATGCCATTCAATATCTTTAGGTAAAGCCTCATATTTTTTTAGCATCTCGTTGACCTTGTTCTCACCGAAAATTTTGATTCCTGCATCATAAGCCTGCAAGATCATTTCATGTGAATAGGTCTTGGTCACTACAATTAATGTAACTTCCTTTGGAAGAGATTTTTTGATCGCCTGAATATTATCTTGCATTTCGTGTGAGAATAGCGACAGTCGTATCTATGAAAATATAAGGTTTTGTATCTAACTCACGATGCCTTCTAATATTTCACGGATTACGCAATATATTTCCATCTGTTAAACATTGCCGCCTGCCCGACATACTTATCCTTCTCATCCACAATATTCCAGACGGTTCCCCGTTCTATCAAGAATCTGCGACCGCTGCCTGTGATGCGCACACCGCTATATGTGTCGATAAAACCATTTTGCCTCACCTGTTCAAGTAGTCGGTCACGATCCTCGCGGTTGACAGGTTCTGCCGTGAGTCGGGATGGCATTTTTGTGAATTCTTCCCATGTTAACTCCCACAGGTCAAGTGCTGCTTTGTTGCCATAGTTCAGGATCGGGTCAGCCTGTGTTCCGTGAGACAGAACAACGAACGGCTGGTCAAAGAGCATTATTGCGCGCTTATGCGGCGAAGATGCGGGCGGGATCAGTTCGCGTCCTGTCCATCGCAGGTAGCTTTTCAATAAGTTCTCGATATGTTTGAGAAGTAGCGGGTCATCAACTGGCAGCGACATAAATATGAATTATCCTGACCGGGCATAAATCTGCTGCCTTTTTCACCATTTCTACGAGCTTTCCCGTTATTTCTCCCTCACCCGGATTATTTTCAATCCTGTATTTGGGACAAACCTGACTGTAAGTATCTTTAGGGTTCGGTTCAAAGAATTCAGGACAGGTGTTCCAGCAATTCCTGCAATTGATACAACCCTTGCGGTCTATGATTACTTTCAGTTTTCCGGTCATAATTCGAGTAATGCAAATGCAACGTTGGCAGGAATTCTGAATCTATGCTTCCGCAGCTATCCGAAATACAGTTTCTTGACGAGCAAGGATTTTTTTTGCATGGATTTTATCAATTATCTTTTCGATATGCTCATCAGCTTCTGCTGTCAGATATTCAGCACCACATATAGAACAAATATCTGCATCAACATTTTCGATTGCGATCAGTCCATTTTCTGTTTCAGTTATAAATTTAGTCTTACTTCGTTCCATTTTACCGCCGCATTCAGGGCATTTTATTAATCTTTGCATAGTGTTTTATCATCAGTGTATACTTCAATTATTAAACCATTTTGTATGGCGGTTTATATTTACTTTCAGTTTTCCGCTCATGGAGTAATGCAATTATCCTCTTTGCCAGAGCTTCACTTTTCTCAACCGAGGTCATCATGGTATCAAATCTTACGGTTTTCATATCAAAATCCGCTTGTTCTGCCGTGTCTTTCTCGTCAATTATCATGACATCCAGAATATCCTCATAACATTTGGCAACTCCCAGCGATGAAACCTCAAAACCACGTGCTGCCATCAGTTTCCCTGCAGGACCCGATACCGGTGAATCACCGATCACAGGGCTTACAGCAATTACTTTTTTCCGGGCCAGTATTTCCCGCATCCCTTTTAATGTAAGAATTGGTCCGATGCTTGTAATTGGATTGCTCGGTCCAATTATTACATTTTCATCAGAATCAAATGCGTCAAGAACTTCTTTTGTTGGCACTGCATTTTCAATTCCATCAATTTTCACTTTCATTACGTCAGGAACCCCTTTTTTGCCAACCCAGAAATCCTGGAAATGCATAACCCCTTCTGGCGTACTGATCATCGTATCCACTTTTTCATCACACATGGGAAGAATTCTCGCTTTGATCCTGAGCGACTTGCACAGTTGCAATGTAGCCTCTGTCAGGCTTTTTCCTCCTTGCATTAATTCCGAGCGGAAAATACATGTTGCACGATCCGCGTCGCCAAGCATTAGTTTTTCAGGAAGGCCCAGTTCTTTAAGGGCTTTATTTGTATGAAAAGTATCATTCCTGATGCCCCACCACTTCTGGACGTCAAGTGATCCTGAAAATAGATATAAAACAGTATCAACATCAGGAGAAACAAAAGCTCCTGAAACGATAAAATCTTCCGCTGTATTCACTATTACCGTAACATCCTCATCTGGCACCAGTTTTCTCAAACCCTGCAGTAATTTTGGTGTTCCAGTGCCACCCGATAATACTATCACGTCAAACCCTCATCTTCCCGAACAATTTTCCACCAAGTGCTGTCATCGCAATTGAGAACATAACGAGGACAATTATACTGATCGATATTGGTATCGTTGAATTTCCAAGCAGGCACCACCTTAGCGCCTCGACCCCGTATGTGAGGGGATTAAGATAAACAAGGGTTTTGAGCCAGCCCGGAAGGTTTGAAATCGGGAAAAATGCGCCGCTTAAAAGGACAAGCGGCATTGTGAGAAAACTCATGACCATCTGGAAACCTTCATGGCTCTCTATTTTTGATGCGATCGCAATTCCAAGTCCAATAAAGCCTATCCCGGAAATGAACATGATCACTATCGCCAGGAAGACTCCCCATATCGATTGATATCTGACGCCTATGATCCAGGCGATTATCATTATCAATATTCCCTGTATCATAGCTGTCGTTACGCCGCCAATTGCTTTTCCCAGCGATACAAATAACCGGCTGACAGGAGCTATCAATATTTCCTTCAGGAAACCGAATTCCCTGTCCCATATAATGGAAACTCCTCCCATCAAAGAAGCAAAAAGCACTGACATGCCGATAAGACCAGGAGCGAGAAAACCCTTGTCAAATGAACCTCCGCCTCTTACCTGGAAGGACGAACTGAATCCTGCTCCCAGGATAATGAGGAAAAACAGAGGTGTTGCAAGTGCGCCTATGATACGCGATTTTGAACGGGAAAATCGTATCATTTCGCGAAGCCACATTGTATAAACTGTCTGGATCGCCCTGTTGAATGATGTGTTTGCCATCATTTCCTCCTTGATCTCATTTTATAACCCACCTTTTCAACTTCAGTAACTTCTTTATCCCTTATAGCACGCCCTGTATAATGAATAAATACATCGTCAAGTGTGGGTTTCCTGAGGCTTACCGAGGTTATGGAAATTCCTGCTCCGGATGCCAGGGAGAGCACATGCGGTATCTCGCGCTCACCGTTTTTCACTGTTATAAATACCTCGTTCTGTTTCTTTGAAACAATATTGGCGCATCCGTCCTTCTGGTATGTGCTGCATAATCTTTCGATATCGCCGGTTTTTTCAACTTCAAGAGTAATCACATCTCCTCCGAGCATGTTTTTCAAAGCTTGCGGAGTATCAAGGGCAACTATTTCTCCATGATCGATTATTGCGATCCTGTCACACAGCTTATCAGCTTCTTCCATATAATGAGTGGTCAGCATGATGGTCACGCCTTCTTCTTTGTTCAATAATTTTATATAATCCCATATATGGAGTCGAGTCTGCGGATCTAGACCAAGCGTGGGTTCATCAAGAAACAAGACATGTGGGTGATGCATGAGTCCGCGTGCGATCTCAAGGCGACGCATCATGCCGCCCGAATATGTTTTAACAATAGCATCAGCTCTTTCTGTGAGTTCAACGAGGGAAAGAACTTCTTTTATCCTGTCTTTCCTCGTTTTCCCATCAAGTCCATAGAGCCTGCCGTGAAGGTCAAGATTTTCCCTGCCGGTGAGGCGGTCATCAAGAGTTGTGTCCTGGAATACCACTCCGATATTCTGGCGCACAGAGTCAGCTTCCTTTACAACATCATGACTCCAGATAAGAGCGCTTCCCCCTGATGGTTCTATCATCGTAGATAGCATGTTTATCAATGTGGTCTTTCCAGCCCCGTTCGGGCCAAGCAGACCGAACAGCTCACCGGGTTTGACGGTTATGCTGATCTTGTTTACTGCGGTGATCTCCTCAAAATTTTTTGTTATTGCTGATGTCTCAATTGCATATTGCATGATTGTGAAGCTTATGAATTTAGAGGATAATAGAGATTCCCTTAAATTTAATTCAAATTGTTCCCCATCTTCTTTCGTTGCCTACTTACTTACATCTGCGGTCGTCGGTGACAATTCTTGGGCAAGGAATAAGGAAGCCTATGTCCCATAAGTTTATTACAAGGAAAAATAATTGAAAATCAAGCTTTTCACCATTTGAAAAAGTTTTATTAGTGAAAAACGCTCGCAAAAATGTACTAAAAACAAGCAAGTACATGCGCTCAACTAAACCAGGATAAGTGAATCGTATGTTAAATCCAGCATTCAATACAACTGATATGACGTTTATACTGATAGCGACCTGCTTGGTCATGGTAATGACCCCGGGTCTGGCGTTCTTCTATGGGGGCCTTGTGGGCCGCAAGAACGCGATTACAATTATGATGCAGAGTTTTATAGCTCTTGGCGTCTCTACGATCATGTGGGTTTTCGTTGGTTATTCTCTCTGTTTCAGTGGGGATGTGTATGGAATTATCGGTAACCTCAACAACGCATTTCTTGCGAATATCTCATCATCCACTCCATCACCCGTTAGTCCGGCATTGCCCCTCTATCTTTTCCTTGCCTATCAGCTGATGGTGGTAGTCATTACGCCACCACTTATCACCGGGGCATTCACCAACCGTGTGAATTTTAAGGCATACCTGGTATTCCTCATTGCATGGCAGCTTTTCATCTACTACCCGCTGGTCCACATGGTGTGGGGCGGAGGCGCATTAATGCAGTGGGGTGTGAAGGATTTCGGGGGAGGAATCGTTGTTCATGCAATTGCAGGAATGAGCGCACTTGCCAGTGTCATTTACCTCGGAAGCCGCAAAGTCCGGGACATGCCACACAGTATTCCTCTTATCGCAATTGGAATGGCTATCCTTTGGTTTGGCTGGTTCGGTTTCACAGCCGGAAATGCCTTCGCGATGAATGATATTGCCGTAATCGCATTTCTCAACACTGCAATCGCCGGCGGTTTCGCCGCTTTTGTATGGATGATGATGGACTGGAGCCTGGAGGGAAAACCTAAACTCGTCGGATTTTTGACTGGCGGTCTTGCAGGCCTTGTCGTGATCACTCCCGCGGCTGGATATATAACTCCAGGCATGTCGATGTTGTTCGGTATCCTGGCAGGAATGATTTGCTACCTTGCAGTAATGTTCAAGAACAAACGGAAATGGGATGACGCCCTGGACGTTTGGGGTGTGCATGGGATCGGCGGTTTCCTGGGAATAACGCTTCTTGGGTTATTCAGCTCACTTTCGGTCAATGACGCTGGCGCAAATGGTCTTGTGTATGGGGGCAGCATGTTCTTTGTTAAAGAGGTTGCATCTGTTGCCTTTGCCTCGATCTATGCGTTCATAATAACTCTTGTGATTTTCGTCATCATCGACAAGACGATGTCGCTACGTGTGCCGAAAGAGGTAGAAGAACAGGGACTTGACGAACATTTCCACGGTGAATTGTCCTATAATCCATAAATAAACTTTAAAAGAGACGGGATGGCTAAACCATCCATCTCTTTTGCGCTCTTCAAATCGCTCCCCATATTCCCTGTTCTCCCGATATCGCATATTATTCCAACTACTTTTTCGACATCCTCTAGGAAAGCATCATGACAAGAATATTCGATAAACGTTACAAATGTCCCAACTGTAAGCATGAGATTTTATTGACAAGAGCTGAATTCATTCAAGGGATTGCCCTGGCATCGTGTAACGATTGCGGCAGGGATGCATTTGCCATAGAAGAAATGTTTCTTGATGGATGAAGGAAAAAATTTGGACGCTCTTAACAATCTTGTTATTGCGTCCATTTTCTTTTGATGCAGGCAAAAGGATCACTTATTATCATCAATCAGTTTGTTGATTTTTGAAGTTCATTTATTGCTCTGAACTATGCCTGCTGAAATGCATATGAATATTTACTGAATGGGATTTTAAAACATACTATTAATTTTTATACTGAAAAGTTTTAAATATTATTAAATCTCCAGTAGGCTGTCGTTTACCTTAATGGAGGATGAAATGAGACAGATAGCAATATACGGAAAAGGCGGGATCGGTAAGTCCACAACAACACAAAATCTTACCGCAGCACTTGCGTCAATCGGGAAGCGCGTGATGCAGATAGGATGTGACCCAAAGGCAGATTCAACAAGGATGCTTCTCTGGGGAAAAGTACAGGCAACGGTGCTTGACACCATGCGCGACAATGGACCGGGCGGCGTAACTCTTGATATTGTCCAGCATACTGGTTTTGGCGGGATAAAGTGCGTCGAAGCAGGCGGGCCTGAACCCGGTGTGGGCTGCGCCGGAAGAGGAGTTATTACTGCAATAAAGCTGCTGGAAGAACTGGGCGCATATAATGAGGACTTCGATTTCGTCTTCTACGATGTACTTGGGGATGTAGTATGCGGCGGTTTTGCCATGCCTATACGAGAGGGCTATGCAAAAGAAATATACATCGTCGCAAGCGGGGAACTCATGGCGCTCTATGCTGCAAACAACATCTGCAAAGGTATAGTGAAATTCGCGGAAAGTGGCGATGCGCGTCTTGGAGGGATAATATGCAATTCCCGCAATGTGGATAATGAACTTGAACTTCTAACCGAATTCGCAAAAAAGATAGGCTCGCATTTGATCCAGTTCGTGCCGCGGGACAATATGGTACAACGTGCGGAGATCAACCGCAAGACTGTGATCGATTTTGATCCCGCATGTAAGCAGGCTGATGTTTACAGGTCACTTGCAAAAAACATCATCGGGAATACGAATTTCGTTATACCAAAGCCAATGCCAATGCAGGAACTTGAGAATATGATGGTTGAATTCGGTATTGTGGAGAAGTGAGAACATGAAGATGATACGGGCAATAATCAGGCCAAACAAGGAAGAAAAAGTTGTAGAGCACCTGGAAAAGGAAGGATTCTACTCCATGACCAAGATGAACGTATTCGGGCGCGGTAAGCAGAAAGGTATCAGGGTAGGGACAGTTTGTTATGACGAGCTGCCCAAAGTAATGATGATGCTTGTCGTGGAAGATGATAATGTATCAAAGGCGATAAAAATAATCCAGAACAGCGCCCGCACAGGGAATATCGGCGACGGCAAGATATTCGTAAGCGAAGTTTCGCAAGTGTACACGGTGAGGACAGGCGCCTCAGGATTATAGGTGAGATCATGAAGGAAGTTATCGCCATAATCCGAAGACACAATTTACAGGAAACAAAAGCAGGTCTTCTGGGAATAGGTGTTCCAGCGCTTACAATGGTAAGTGTGGAAGGAAGAGGCAAACAGAAAGGACATCCTGGCTGGAATTATGAACTCGATCCCGCATTAATGGATATAGAAGAGAAAAATACCGGCGTAAGCATGCGCTTTATTCCTAAACGGATGATTTCAACAGTGGTCGAAGATGAGGATGTACCAAAAGTGGTTGAGACCATAATTAGAACGAATCAGACAGGGCACATTGGTGATGGAAAAATATTCGTTTGCCCTGTGGAAGATGCAGTGAGAGTGAGAACAGGAGAAAACGGAGAACAGGCGATCAAATAGATAATTAGATAATTACAACGGAGAAAAAAATGACAACAATATTACCGGAATGCGACATCCCGATACCGCAGCGCCAGCCGCATATCGTATGCCATGATCCTGAAAACATGGTCTTGCCCATGTGCAATGTCCAGACAGTTCCAGGAGATATGACCGAGCGCGGCTGCACCTTCGCAGGTTGCCGGGGTGTAGTTGGAGGACCTGTAAAGGATGCTATCCAGCTTGTGCATGGGCCAATTGGCTGTGCCTACTATACATGGGGCACACGCAGGAACCTTTCTGACACAAAGCTGCACAGGAAGTACTGCTTCAGCACAGACCTGACAGAAGAAAGTGTAATTTATGGAGGAGCAAAAAAGCTATACAACTCAATAATAGAATCACATGAACTATTTCCCGAAGGAAAGGCGGTGTTTGTATATTCTACATGTGTTGTCGGGTTGATAGGCGATGATACAGACTCGATATGCAAACAGGCACAGGAAAAGATTGGAATTCCCGTGATACCATTCCACTGTGAAGGTTTCAGGGGGGTCAGCCAGTCCCTGGGACATCACATAGCCAACCGCACTCTGTTTGAAAAAGTGGTTGGAACAGCAGAACCGCAAGAGTCCACTCCTTACGACATGTGCATAGTCGGTGAATTCAACATTGACGGAGATGCCTGGATAGTCAAGCCGCTTTTTGAAAGGATGGGCGTGCGGGTACTTTCTGTATTTACAGGCAACGCCTCCTATAATGATATTCCGATCATGCACAGGGCAAAGCTGAATATCGTTCAGTGCCAGAGATCATCCACCTATATCGCAAAGATGATCCAGGAAAAATACTGTGTCCCTTACATCAATGTATCCCTATTTGGAATGGCGCAGACAGCACTGGCGCTTCATGATGTCGGGAAGTTTTTCCACCTTGAAGAGAACGCAGAAAAAGTGATAGCAGAAGAGCTTGCAAAGTACCAGCCCATGATCGATCACTATAGAAAGAAACTCGATGGTAAGAAGTGCTTTATATACCAGGGAGCGCCGCGTGCCTGGCACTGGATGGGACCAATGCGGGAGCTTGGCATCGAAACGATCCTCACGGCAACGACATTCGGTCACAAGGACGACTATGAGAAAATAATGGAAAAGGCAAAGCCAGGGCATATTTGTATAGACAATCCCAATGCACTTGAGATCGAGGAATACCTGGTCCAGCTCAAACCTGATTTCTTTATAGGAGGCTTGAAGGAGAAATACCTGACATACAAGCTTGGGATTCCCTTTATCAACGGTCATTCCTACGAAGAAGGGCCATATGCGGGTTTTGAAGGATTCGTGAATTTTGCAAAGGATATTGATGTTGCGGTTAACAGCCCAGTGTGGAAATTTATAAACAGACCCATCGAGGTGAGTTAAATGGCAAGAAGTGTTACAATAAATCCTCCCAAGATGTGTCAGCCCATGGGTGCCATACTCGCCTACATGGGAGTTCATGGTTGCGTTCCACTGGTGCATGGTTCCCAGGGATGCAGCACGTATCCCCGCTACAATATCGCGCGCCATTTCAGGGAATCAGCAGAAGTTGCAGTTTCTTCGCTTGCCGAGGATGCTGCCGTTTATGGAGGAGCCAAGAACCTGACCGAAGCCATAAAGAACGTCAAGTCCAGGTTGAACCCGGCTGCTATTGGTATTTGTACCACGTGCATGAGCGAGACCATTGGCGACGATGTGAAACTGATATCAAAGAAGGCACTTACCCCTGGTGATGCGATGAAGATATTCCCGGCATCCACGCCAAGCTATGTTGGCACACATCTCACAGGCTATGATAATGCCCTGAGGACACTTGTGGAAACAATGGCATTAAAGGGTGAGCCTAATAACAAAATAAACATTATCACAGGAATAATCAACCCCGGCGACATCCGGGAGATAAAGAACATGCTGCGCTTAATGAATGTGCAAAACATATTCCTTTCAGATATTTCCGAAACCCTCGATAGTCCCATATTGCCAGGAGGGCACAAATCCGTACTGCCTGACGGAGGAACAAGTCTTGCCGACATCGCAGATTCTGCAAACTCACTGGGCACAATAGCGATATGCAGGACAGCGGGTTCGGCGGCTACGTATCTTAAGAATAAGTTCAACGTTCCTCCTGTTCTTGACGCTGCGCCCATCGGAGTCATAAACACGGATAGGTTCGTGCAGAATATCTGCAAGTTAAGCGGAGCAATGATTCCAGATGAGATCATAAAGGAGCGTGGACGCCTGATTGACAGCCTGGTGGACGTGCATCACTATATGTATGGGAAAAAAGTCGCGATTTTCGGCGACCCTGATCTTGTGTCAGCTATCGTCAGGTTCTGCGCTGAAGCCGGGATGAATCCCACCGTTGCCATGACTGCAACGAAGCATAAGGACTTTGCCCTTGACATAAAGGCAGTAAATATCGAATACAAGACAGATACGCAGATCCTTGAAGGTACAGACCTGTATGAATTCCACGAGGTCGTAAAAACCCATGGAGCAGAACTGATACTTGGCAACTCCAAGGGTACGGATGTGGCAGCTGATGAGGGCGTTCCACTTGTGCGCTTCGGGTTCCCCGTATATGACCGTGTGGGCGTGTACCGCTATTCCATCATGGGCTACAATGGCTCGATATACATGCTCGACCAGATGACAAATGCGATCCTTGGGCACAATTATGACCCGAATAAACTGCACCAGTGAGGTGAAAATATGGAATACGTAACCGGAATAACAGCATCAGGCGGGAGCTGGACTCCCATCTTTGTGGTAAGAAGCAATATCAACAACTGCGGATGCTGTGGAAAATGTTTCAAGATATGCGGGCGCGGAGTGTTCGAGTATATCGACCACCCCAATGCCGATGACCTGTGCGGGGCAAAGGTCATGTCAGTAATGCATCATGAGAACTGCATAGGCTGCGGCGCATGTGCGCGCGGGTGTCCGAAGAAGAATATTGTGTGCGAGCCGAAGGTGAGGTGAGAAGGATAGAACACGGATTGCACGGATGCGTACAGATCCGTGAAAATCCGTCTGATCCGTGTCATCTGTGTTCCTTTCAAACTAGACGAGGAAATAGAATTATGTCAAAAATAAGCCACATCCTCCTCCCAAACCCGGTGGTCATTCCCACCGGGACACAACTCAATGAAGCTGCAAAGCTCATGAAGGCAAACAAGATCACAAGTGTGCTTGTCAGCAAAAACGGCAGGCTTGCAGGCATTATTTCTGTGGAAGATATTATGAATACCGTAGCAGAAAGAGACGAACTTGATATTCCAGTAGATGAGATCATGCACTCACCCAAGCTTACGATCGACTCGGATAAATGGATACTTGATGCGATTGTGATGTTTGAACGCTGCAAAGCATCATACTTAGGCGTGATCGAAAATGGAGAGAAAATAGGTATTATACGAGCGGATGATTTGTTGCATACGTACAGGTTTAATTATGAGACGCAAAGATAAAGAAATCAAGGATATAATGGAGATAGAATCCATTATAGGCAAATCAAATGTTTGCAGGATCGCTCTTTCTGAAAACAATTCTCCATATATTATTCCGGTTTGTTTTGGTTATAAGGATAATTGCCTGTATTTTCATTCTGCTAATGCAGGAAAAAAAATAGATATCATTAAGAAAAATAATAACATATGTTTTGAATTTGATGATTATGATGGATTATTGATATCTGAAAACCCATGTGATTGGGATTTAAAATATTGCAGTGTAATCGGATTTGGCAAAGCCTCTATTATTCAAGAATTCGATGAAAAAATAAAAGCTTTGAATATCATAATTGAACATTATTCAGACAGCTCTTATGAATTCAAAAAAAAATCTATTGATGCTGTTACAATTATTAAGGTTGAGATTAAGAATATTACTGGAAAAAAATCGGGATATTCATGAGAATTCATTCACTACTGCATGAACCCAATTAAGATTATTAAGTTATGGAAGACGCTTTTTTTATTGCACTCTTGATATTTGCAGCAGGGCTGCTCTACTCCTCGGTAGGTCATGCCGGTGCTTCGGGGTATCTGGCTGTAATGGCACTATTCGGTCTTGCTCCGGATGTAATGAAGCCAATCGCGCTTGTTCTGAATATTCTTGTGGCGATAATAGCCACATGGCAGTTCTACCGGTCGGGTTATTTCTCGTGGAGAATCTTCTGGCCGTTTGCTGTTGGTTCGATCCCGTTCGCCTTTATCGGAGGCGCTTTATCTCTTCCGGCTCCTGTCTATAAGCAAGTCCTTGGTCTAATCCTGTTGTTCGCAGCATATCGACTTTTTCAATTCAAGCACCTGGAGGCTACAGACCTGACAAAACCAGTTCCGGTTCTCTGGGCTATGCTTTTTGGGGCGGGGATTGGACTGATATCCGGAGCAATAGGTGTGGGAGGCGGAATATTCTTGAGTCCTCTGCTTCTGTTTATGGGCTGGGCAAAAACAAAGCAGACTGCCGGGGTTTCTGCTGCTTTTATCCTTGTGAACTCCATAGCTGGAATTTCCGGGCATTTTTCAAGTGTGAAGTTCCTGCCTGATGCCGTCTATCCCTGGGCAATTGCCGCAATTCTTGGCGGAATAATCGGTTCAAGTCTGGGCAGCCGGCGATTTGTAAATGCAACCCTATACCGCATGCTTGCAGTTGTCCTTGTTATTGCTGGCGCAAAGCTCCTGTTTGTATAATTCATCCGGAGGCAAATTCCATAAAAAAACTTGAAATCTTAAACTTGAATTCGCCAGTTACGGATGGGCTAGATTAACCATCCTCTCTTAAGGTTAAATCGCTCCTTTGCCTCTTTCTCCGGTCATGACAAGGATTATTTTTTCTGAAGGCATTATGAATAACTTCCCATCGCCAACATTTCCTTTTTTCCGGATTCGCTGATTATTTCTATGACTTTTTCAACATCAGGATCATCCACGACAAGCTCGATCTTTCTCTTTACAATCAGGTCAACCCTATATTCCGTGTGGGATATTGCAACACCATGCCTTTTGCAGCCCATGTCCTTTCACTTCTAGCATGTCATTCCTTCCTGCCAATCCTTTCGATCGCCAGAGCTCCCAGCCGGGCAATAGTATCAAGCACAACCTTATTTTCAGGGGTAAGAATTTGCTCAGGATTGTCGAAGTGAAATCCCACAACACTATTTCCAGTATCCGCCGTTTTCATGGGAAGATAATACGCCCAGGATTCAGGGAGCGTATCCGTACCCATACCGGCAGGTTCGCCATTGAGCCAGACCCAATTTGCTATACCAAGTTCTTTCGGATTTACCTGAAACCTGTCGGTAGAAGCCTTGACCGAAATTTGTCCATTCTCAGGAATAAAAATAGCCATTTCACATGGAAAAATTTGCCTTGTATGACGAATCATCAGGTGTAAAACCTGTTCAATGCTCTGTGTAGTGACTAAGTCCTTGCTTAATTCATATAAAGTTGTATTTCTGGACTCGCTCTGTTGAAGCTGATGCACTTTGTATTGAAGATTGGATGCAAGATTGCTAATTACAAAGGCAAACGCAATAAACAAAAGATAAGATAAAAAATATCTTACATCTGAAACAGCAAAGGTAAAATACGGTTCAATAAACAAAAAATCAAAAATGAGTACGCTCAAGATTGCTGCAAAGATAGACGGGCCTCGCCCCAGGAAAATAGCGATGATTACAACGGGTAGAAGCATTAAGAACAGCAAGTTGATCTGACCAAGAATGTCTCTTAAAAGAAAACCGAATAAGGAACCAAGAATAACTGCAACTGCGCTTATGACGTAATTTAGCGGACTGATGAGTGCTATTTTCTTCTTGGGAATATTTTGTTCGCTTTTGCCTGCAAAAAGGAAAACATCTATATCTTGTGTACGTACCATGATCTGCCGGGCAAGAGATGGGAACAAACCAAATCGCCTGGGTTTGCCCATTACGATCTTTGTCACATTATGGCTCTGTGCATAACGGGCTATCTCTTCGGCAATATCATCCCCTTTGACCCAGACGACGCTGGCACCCAGCTTTTCAGCAAGGTCCATAGCATTTTTAAGCCATTCAAGTTCTTTATCCGATAACTGCGCATGTTTGGCAGTTTCCACATAGATCGCTATCCATTCTATATTCAGTTCTGAGGCTATACGAAAAGCTGAGCGAATCAGTTGCTCTGCGTAAGGACTGGCCAATACTCCTACTAAGATACGCTCCGTAACAGACCAGGGACCGGCAATAGCATGCACTCTCATGTATTGAAGCATTTTGTCGTCTACGCTTCCTGCCACAAGCCGCAATGACATTTCACGTAATGCAAGTAAATTCCCAGGCTTAAAAAAACGCTTTACAGCATTTTCTGCCATATCCTTTGCGTAAACCTTTCCTTCTTTCAATCTCTTGAGCAGTTCCTCAAAAGTAAGATCTACGAGCTTGATCTCATCCGCTAACTGGAAAAAAGTGTCCGGGATTGTTTCACTTACACGAATTCCAGTTATCCGGAAGACCGTGTCATTCAAACTTTCAAGGTGCTGCACATTCAGGGTTGAATACACATCAATGCCCGCATTCAAAAGCTCCTCGACGTCCTGATATCGCTTGGCATGGCGGGAATTGGGGGCATTTGTATGGGCTAATTCGTCAACAAGCACAATCCTGGGCCGCCGCTTAAGAACACTTTCTAAATCCATCTCGGCCAGATGTACACCTTTATAATCAGTAGCACTGAGTGATATAGTTTCCAGACCTTCAAGTAGTGTTTCGGTCTCTGCCCTGCCGTGAGTTTCAACGTAACCGACGACAACATCAATTCCTTCCTTTTTACGCATTCTTGCATCAGAGAGCATGGAATAGGTTTTTCCAACTCCAGGTGCAGCGCCAAAATAGATGGTCAATTTTCCACGTTTTTTGGCTGTTTCTTCCTGTTGGGCAATTTCCAGGAGAGATTCCGGTTCCGGTCTTTTGGGTTCTGTGTCGTTCATTGAAATTCCATTGGTTTTCAAACTTAGTTAAATCGAACACAGATGACACGGATTAGAAAGATTTTCACGGATTATTGGTATCCGTGTGCATCCGTGCAATCCGTGTTCCATCATACATATTACTCCAAACGATTGCAGTGATTGAAATTCTACTTCAGATTATCCAGAGCAAGATTTAATTCTAAGACATTAATACGTTGCTCTCCCAAAAACCCGAATTGCCTGTTCTCGACGTGTTCAATCACCAGTTTATTTAAAGTTTCTTCGCTGAGATTGCGTGCTTTAGCAACACGGGGTATTTGTACGAGGGCGGATTGCATACTGATGTGAGGGTCTAAACCACTTGCTGAAGCCTCTACTAAATCAGAAGGTACCGGGGTCTGGATACCGGATGACTTCAGTAGCTCTGTTCTATTGGAAATTTGGTCTAATAAATCCTTATTCGTTGGTCCGAGATTTGAGCCTCCGGAAGCCATTGGATTATATGGATAACCGGAAGTGGCTGAAGGACGGGACCAGAAATATTTTGGGTCAGAAAAAGGCTGCCCGATCAGGGATGAACCTATGATATTGCCGCCAGAATCGTAAAGGAGGCTTCCACCTGCTTCTTTTGGAAAAATCAACTGGGCAAATACGGTTACTGCAACAGGGTAGATAACGCCGACAACAACCATCAGGATTGCAAAGAGTTTTAGTGTTGTCTTTATAGTTTTCATTACTTTTCCTCCTTCATCACATAAACATACTTATTACAATATCAATAATTTTTATCCCTATAAACGGCGCTATCATCCCGCCGAGTCCGTAGACGAGTAGATTGTACATCAATAGTTTTTCAGCAGGCATCGGGCGGTATTTGACACCTTTCAGCGCAAGTGGTATTAGCATAGGGATAATGATCGCATTAAAAATGACTGCGGACAGGATAGCGCTGTACGGGTTTGCAAGATGCATGATATTGAGAATCTCCAGCTGAGGGTAAATTGGGACCATTGCTGCCGGTATAATTGCAAAATATTTTGCAATGTCATTGGCAATGCTAAATGTTGTCAGAGTCCCCCTTGTTATAAGTATTTGTTTTCCGATCTCGACAATATCCATTAGCTTTGTCGGGTTACTATCTAGGTCTATTATATTTGCTGCTTCCCTGGCGGGTTGTGTTCCAGTATTCATTGCAACAGCTACATCTGCCTGGGCAAGTGCAGGCGCATCATTCGTGCCGTCTCCCGTCATTGCCACCATATGTCCCTGTTGCTGATTTTCGCGAATCAGGCGAAGCTTGTCCTCCGGTTTTGCTTCTGAAAGAAAATCATCCACACCTGCCTCTGCGGCAATTGCTGCTGCTGTAAGATGGTTATCGCCGGTTATCATAACAGTCTTGATACCCATTTTCCGCAACTGCACAAATCGTTCACGGATGCCGCCTTTTAGAATATCCTTAAGATGTATCACGCCCAGGATTTGAGCATTATGACATACAACAAGAGGTGTTCCTCCGGATTTTGCTATGCTTTCCACTATCTTGTCAAGCCCGGAAGGTGCAATTTCTCCTTTGCTCTTCACAAACTCTATGATCGCAGAGGATGCTCCTTTTCGATATGATTGCCCGTCAATATCAACTCCGCTCATGCGTGTCTGGGCGGTAAATGGAATTGATTTTGCACTGTGGGGCAATTCACTGATCCGCATCTGGTATTTATTTTTTGCAAGTACTACAACGCTTCTTCCTTCAGGCGTCTCATCCGTCAGGGATGCAAATAGGGCTGCATTGGCAACATCCTCCTCGTAATTTCCTGTCACCGGGATAAATTCCACTGCCTGCCTGTCACCCAGGGTAATTGTTCCTGTCTTATCCAGGAGAAGGATATCCACATCTCCGGAAGCTTCAATGGCTCTTCCCGAAAGGGCTATCACGTTTTTCGCAAAGAGCCTGTCCATGCCCGCAATTCCAATCGCAGGCAAAAGCGCTGCAATTGTTGTCGGTGCTAAACAAACAAAAAGTGCTATAAGGACGGTAAGTGATACGGGCATACCCTGTCCGGCAGATTTTACGCTATACAGTGTTAATGAACTGAAATTGATAACCACGAGCAGGAAGACCGCTGTTAAAGAAATCAACAATACTTCCAGGGCGATCTCGTTTGGGGTTTTACGGCGCTTTGCACCTTCCACCATCGTAATCATCCTGTCCAGGAATGCCTCCCCCGGATTCGCTGTTATGCGCACTATGATCTGGTTGGAAATGACTTTTGTCCCGCCAGTTACAGCACTTCTATCTCCGCCTGATTCTCTCACGACAGGGGCTGACTCACCAGTGACAGACGATTCGTTCACAAGGGCTGCACCTTCAACCACTTCACCATCGCCGGGAATAATCTCCCCTGCTTCCACGAGGATGAAATCCCCTTTGCGGAGATTTCCGGAAGGGATAAGTTCGTATTTGTCCTTTAACGCGGGATCTGCAACTTTTTTTGCCATAACTTCTGTGCGTGTTTTACGAAGCGACTCGGCGCGTGCCTTTCCCCGCCCTTCTGCAAGCGACTCTGCAAAGGTTGAAAAAATCACCGTCAGCCAGAGCCATAGGGAAACAGTTCCTGTGAACCAGGAAGGCTCACCCGATTCATAAAATAAGCCCGCAAAGAAACTGATAGCTGTAATAATGCTTCCGATTTCTACGAGGAACATGACGGGGTTTCGCCAGATACTGAGGGGGTTAAGCTTTTTTAACGATTCCAGGAAAGCCTGGCGTAAGAGTTCAGGTTCAAAGATCGTCGTTTCTTTTGTTTTAATATCGCCCATGTTATTGTCCTGCATACATAATCATATGTTCCACAATCGGTCCCAGTGACAGGGCGGGAAAGAACGTCAGGGCCCCAACGATCAAAATAACAACGGCGAGCCATAAGACGAATGTAATCTGATGCGTTGGAAGTGTTCCGATGCCTGGCGGGATATATTTTTTCTTCGAAAGCGACCCTGCCATGGCAAGCGCTGCCACTGCAGGAACAAATCTGCCGATAAGCATTGCAATGGCTGTAACCAGATTATAAAAAATAGTATTGGCATTAAGTCCTGCAAACGCACTTCCGTTGTTATTGGATGCAGAGGCAAAAGCATAGAGTATTTCACTTAAACCGTGAGGGCCGGGGTTTAAAATCGAGGAAATTCCCGCATATGTTACCAGTGCAATAGAAACAAAAATGAGTACCAGGATGCCTGAGGTAAGGACGATCAACACGGACATCCACATCTCAAAGACCTCCACTTTTTTTCCAAGGTATTCCGGCGTCCTGCCTATCATAAGACCTGCAATGAAAACCGCAATAATCGCAAAGGCAAGAATAGTGTATAGTCCTGACCCTACACCACCGGGAAGAACCTCCCCTAACAAAATAAGCAGCATCGTGACCATTCCACCAATAGGCGTTAATGAGGCATGCATTGTGTTCACAGCACCGGTGGAAGTGGCAGTTGTGCTCACGGCAAAAAGAACAGAGCCTCCAATCCCGAACCTCACCTCCTTGCCTTCTATATATGAACCGTTAACGCCCAGCTTCTGCACAAGCGGGTTGCCGTTATACTCAGACCAGTACATCACTCCGAGGAATATTATGAATAACATCATAATCGTTGTAAATAAAGCCCATCCCTGCCTGGTATTTCCTGCGAAGCGTCCGAATGTGTAAGTGAGAGAAAAGGGGATAATGAGGATAAGAAGTATTTCCAGATAATTGGTTAATGGAGTAGGGTTTTCAAAAGGATGAGCTGAGTTGGCATTGAAGAAACCTCCACCGTTTGTTCCAAACTCTTTTATTGCTTCCTGGGATGCGACCGGCCCCATGGGGATCATCTGATTGCTGATGATTTGCCCATCCGGTGTTTGAATGGGTTGGAGTAACGAACTGGTTGTATAAGGATCAAAATTCTGGATAACGCCCTGGGAAACCAGGAGCAAGGCTGCTATGATAGAAATTGGCAGGAGAATGTATAATATACTTTTAGTCATATCCTGCCAGAAGTTTCCAATTGTCTGGGAAGTATGCCAGGTAAAGCCGCGGATCAAGGCGATCGCTATACACAAACCTGTAGCAGCAGAAAGAAAGTTCTGTACTGCGAGGCCCGACATCTGGGTCAGGTAACTTGCTGTCGATTCACCGCTATATGCCTGCCAGTTGGTATTTGTAACAAAGCTTACGGCCGTATTGAATGCAAGATCCAAAGGAAATCCCGGAAATCCCTGTGGATTGAGAGGTAACATTCCCTGGAGCAGTAGTATCAAGAACAAAACGATTAATCCCAGACCGTTAAATAATACCAATGTCTTTGCGTAATCTTTCCAGTCCATCTCTTCATCCGGCTTTATGCCTGCCGCTTTGTAAATCAGATTCTCAAGAGGCATCAGAATGGGACTTAAAACATTCTGCTTGTCCTGGAATACATTTGTCATGTAAGTCCCTAAAGGCTTAACCAGAAGGGTTAAAACTATCAGTAAAAAGAACATCCCACCGACATCAAATAAGATTTCCATTATTGGCATAACGCCCCCTGTTTATATCTATAATTTTAATGACTTCAACATAGCCATATTGTTTATCTCTCTTAAAGTTTTGGAAAAAAATTCTATTCTCCATTTAAATAACTCTTCAGGTTGTTGTTATCATATATTTTATCCTGTTTTATATATTGTATGTTTTAAAAGAGATGGTATGAACAAACCATCCATCCCTTTCGCGCAATTCAAATCGCTCCCGTTCCTCTTTCGCTCGTCCTGACACGGATCACTTCTTCAACCGGGAGGATGAATATCTTGCCATCACCCATATTTCCGGTTTTTCCGATGTCGCATATTATTCCAACTACTTTTTCGACATCCTCATCATTTACGACCAGCTCAAGTTTTGTTTTGGGCAGGAGGTCAACCCTGTACTCACTGGTCCTGTATGAAAGCACAATGCCTTTCTGCCTTCCCCTGCCTTTCACCTCAAAAGTTGTAAGCCCTATAAATCCGGCAGTGGCAAGCGCGGTCTTTATTTCACCGAGCTTTTCCGGTCTTATTATGGCTTCTATCTTTTTCATGATGTCACCTCGAAATTTTGGTTATTTATTCTCTTATACATCTTTCCTCCATCAGGCCGATAGCCTCTTTTCGTGTACCATTGCCGCAATTTGATGTCGGATACAAGAGGATCTGTTGAAAATGGCCTTAATTCAACATATCCAAATCCTAAAGTGCTTGCGGTCTTCTCTGCAAATGAAAGCAGCCTGCTTCCGAGACCAGAATTTCTGAATTTTCTGGAAATGAAGACTTCTTCTATGGAAAGGGCTTTTTCATTATTGAGGACTTTTATTAAAAGCTCTCCCGCCATGCCTTCAGGCATTTTCAGCCTGTGGCATTGCAGTTCACCATATTCTGTCCTGTACCTGAAAAATTCACTTATTGATATATTCTCTGCATTATGGTTTGAAATCTTATGCATCTTCATCATCTCCTCACAAATATGCCTTCTCGCCATGCTGGGAAACGTCAAGGCCTTCTATTTCTTCCTCATCCTTTACTCGCAGGCCCATTGTTACATCAAGAACTTTCAGTATTATTGCAGTCCCTATGAGGGAATATGCCATTACAGCCACGATCGCTATCAGCTGCTTCACAACTGGACCTGCATTTCCGTAAATAAGCCCGTCTGCCCCGGCAGAGTTAACCGCCAGGGATGCAAATATTCCCGTTGCGATTGCACCCCATGTTCCACCTACACCATGGCAAGCCATGACATCAAGTGAATCATCAACGTTTGTTTTCTTGGAGCGCAGATGCATCGCAAAGTAACAGAATATTCCTGCTCCAATACCGATTATTATTGCAGAAACTGGTCCAACAAAGCCCGATGCCGGAGTTATAGCTACAAGACCTGCGACAGCTCCTGTCACGATGCCAAGCGTGTTGGGTTTTCCTCCATGCATCCAGCTAACGAGTGTCCATGTAAGAGCTGCAGCTGCTGCGGCTGTGTTCGTTACAATGAAAGCGCTGGCTGCAAGCCCGTTTGCTGCAAGGGCGCTTCCGGCGTTGAAACCGAACCATCCGAACCACAGCAGAAAGCCGCCGGTTATAGTCATGGGCACGTTGTGCGGCACCATCTCTTCTTTTCCATATCCAAGCCGCCTTCCTATGATTATCGCTGCAGCAAATGCTGAAACACCAGCGGTTATATGAACGACAGTGCCGCCGGCAAAGTCAAGAGCGCCAAGAGTGCGTATCCATCCTCCCATGCCCCATACCCAGTGTGCAACCGGGTCATAGACAAGAGTCGCCCAGATAACGCTGAAAACCATCATCGTGCTGAATTTCATCCTGTCGGCAAAGGCTCCAGTTATCAATGCCGGTGTGATGACAGCAAACATCATCTGGAATACCATGAATACCGATGCAGGTATCGTAGCTGCATAATCAGGGTTAGGCGCAACTCCCACACCATTGAGTCCAAGCCATTGAAGACCGCCGATCAGCCCTCTTCCCGTATCCGGGCCAAATGCAAGACTGTATCCGAAAAGCACCCACTGGATGCTTATAAGAGCCAGGATTATGAAGCTTTGCATAACGATAGCCAGGACGTTCTTCTTCCTGACCATCCCGCCATAAAAAAGCCCTAACGCGGGTGTCATTAACATAACAAGGGCAGCCGAAACAAGTACCCATGCTGTATCTCCTGAATTGATCGCTCCTGCTTCTTCGGCTAAAGCAGGCATTGTTAATATTAAAAATGCTGCTGCAATTATAGCAGCGCATCTTGTATTTCCAAATTTATTGTACACTTCATATCACCTCAAATTTCTGTATGCCTTTAATACGGTATACGGTTAGTTAGTGTAGATTTAAAAGTATATAAAGATTTCTAATAATTGAGTTATACTTATATACTAAAAGATATACAGTAGATTGCCGTTTACTGGCAGGAAAGTATTATGACAAGAATATCCGATAAACATTACAAATGTCCAAACTGTAAGCATGAGATCTTATTGACAAGTGCAGAATTTATTCAAGGGATGGCTGTGGCATCATGTGCTGACTGCGGCAGGGGTGCAGTTGCCATAGAGGAAATGTTTCTTGATGGATAAATGAAAAAATACACTTTATATTAATATATTGTATAATATAAAAGGCTTAACAAATCATAAAAATCCTTTGATTCCTCCACTGCTTAAATTGTAAATTATAATACTCCCTGCAATAATAATATTACCTATATGATTTAAAGTTCAATCTTTCTTAATATTTGATTTTGTCCATATTTTTGCTAATTATATTGATATATATATATAATTAGTTCTAATTCAGCACTTTAGAAAAGTTATTTAAAAAATTTTGAATTTCGGAATTCTTCGTGTCCTAAAAAGTATCGGTCAAAATACTTCTCAAGAATATGTTGTGTTTCTCGGAACATCATATTTGATTCATTAGGGCTCATCATATCCCTAATCATCGGATTTTTAAAGGTTAATTCAAAAATTTCAAAAAATTCTTTGACTGCAATTTGCTTTTGCTCAATTGATTTTTTTGATTGAAGTATTTTTAGCGTTTCACTACCGATTTCGTAAATCCAAGGGAACTCATTTCTATAGATACTCAAAATAATAAGAATTGGAATATGTGCTTGTGTACTAACCCTTTCAGACATATGGAAAAGGTCATCCATTATGATTGGATTAAATCTCTTTTTTCTTCTATATTCAGGGTCAACCCTATTATCTATTCTTGATGGCAAGTCTGCAAACATAATCTTGACTTCCTCGAAAAGTTTTGCAACAGATGTTTCTGCAACATTATTTTTTTTCTCTGCCGCAGCTGTTGGCTTAGAATTTTTTGCAATTATTTCATATGACTTCTTCCTAAAGGTTTCTACAAGAGCTTCGACAATTTGCTTATCTGGATCTAAGCCAGGAACCTTTTTTACAAGTTCCAAAATAAGTTTTGTCAAAGAGGGTACGTCATCCTCAAGATTCTGAAACTGTGCAAAAGGTCCTTTTATTGCTACACTTAACGGGATACCTAAAGCAACGCCCATTACTTTGGTATCTAACTTGCCTTTTGCTACACCTGCTTCATAAAGTATCCAAGGTCTGTCAACACTATGTTGTGTCAGTAAACAAACTACATCCGTTGCCTCATCGATTTTTTCCATTATTGCTGGATACCATTCAGAACCGAATTCGATTCCTTGGGTTGGTTTCTTATCAGAAGAACGAAATGATTTTAAAGCACCTGCACTTGCATTTTTTAATAAATTACTAAACTCCTCTGCAATTTCAGCGTCTCTTGTTTCGTGGCTTATGAACACAAGTGGTGGTTTAATTTTCTGAAGAATTTCTTTTGCTTCTTCTTTCTTGTGAGGTTCTTGTGTGATTTTTTTTGCCATAATATTTACCAATTAAAATTTTTGTGTTGCAGATACAGATACATCATAGCCTATGTAGACTAACACTCATATTTGTAATACACATTTTTATATCTTTTGATTACATTAAATCTAAAAAAAAATCCACCTCTCAAACTTGACGGTCTATTGTTTTATATGAGCTAAGACGGCGAGCGGGGTGCCCGCCACCCATGTTCCGCCTTTCCTAATATGATTGAATAATGAAAAAACATTCATTCTTGAAGTCAAAGGAAAAGGCGACTAACAAAATAAAAGAATTCCTTAATGAATGGATAAATGCTGTAAATTCGGTGATAGATTTGGTTTTGAGGTGTGGCCGTCTTTTCTCATCTCTATTTTCGTCGGAATTGATAGAGCAGATAGAACAAGGTTGAAATCAGTATACACAAAAAGAACACGACGTTAATAAATAGAACTGGAGATTTATTTCCCATATGAAACTCACTTATTACTTTTGTAAAAATAACAATCAACAATAAGAGAGGAAAAATAAATGTGTATAGTATCCAAGTCCATTCTGAAAATAGGGGATATGCCTTTTGGTAAGTCTTTCCTTCCCTCGTGAAAGCTTTATTATCATAATTTGAACTAATATTTTCCTCAAGTTTATGAATGTATTCATATTGTCTCTCTATATGAACTACTGTTTGAAAATATCTTACAACTAACCCAAGCAGTCCAAACCATATTAAGCTGCCTATGAAAGACATATCAATTGGACTCTCCAATTCTAATTGTTTGGTTGTGTCTAATCTTCGGCTAAAATTCTCCTCTGACTGATCTAATCTTGACCTCAGTCCTAATAAATATTAGGTTTTCTGACTTCATTATTACATTCTTAAATTCTTCATAATTTTCTT
>Ga0172370_10000715_pt1 | contig 52010 bp, 36 predicted proteins | sample LakKiv5m_FD_114538 | JGI IMG/M metagenome (GOLD analysis project Ga0172370, IMG submission 114538) | Freshwater microbial communities from Kabuno Bay, South-Kivu, Congo - kab_022012_11.5m | ecosystem: Environmental > Aquatic > Freshwater > Lake | place: Democratic Republic of the Congo...
GTCCGGAACCAGGGGCTCTGGGCCAGCGCGTGCCTCCAGGCGGCGGCGAAGGCGGCGGGATCGTCCTGCATGGGCTCCTCCGGTCCGCGCCATCGTGCCACGAGCGAGGGCCCTGACCAATCTCGAAATCGGGCACGCGCTCCGACAGTCTTTGATTGGACTATTGCCGCCTGCTAGACTGCCCCCGGCTTCGGACCAGCGTTGGGGGGACACGATGCGGTCGAACGGGCTCCTGGGGATCGGGCTCTGGTGGCTGGCGCTCGCGGGCGGGATGCCCTGGGCCTGCGGTGGTTCGCCGGGTGGCTCCGACGCGGCGCCCGAGGTCGCCGTCGACGTCGTTTCCGAGAGCGGGCCGGAGGCCGTGGCCCCGGACACGGTCGACGCGGTGGCCGACACGATCGAGGCGCTGCCCTTCCCGCCGGCCGGGCCCGACGCGGTGCCCGATCCCATGGCCTTCGGGCCCTTCCCCGTGGGCGTGCGCACCTACGACTTGTACGACGACAGCCGCCCCAACGAGGCCACCGGCAAGGGGCGCTGGCTGCGCACCGAGGTGTGGTACCCGGCCGTGCAGGCCGCTCGCGAGCAGGCCTTCGCCGTGGTCAGCCTGAAGACCGAGGCGCAGGGCATCGAGCTCGGCGACAAGGCCGACCTGATCCTGAACGCCGACGTGCCCGACATCCCCACCGCGGCGCACCGCGACGCCACGCTCGACCGCGCCCACGGCCCCTACCCGGTCCTCCTGTTCTCGCACGGCGCCAACGGCATCCGCTGGCAGTCGGTGTTCTACACCGTGCTCCTGGCCAGCCACGGCTACGTGGTCATCTCGCCCGATCACGAGAACAACACGCTGTGGGACATCCTGATCTCGGGCGTCTCGATGGCGTCCATCGGCGAGTCGATCCCCGCGCGCATCCTCGACATGCGCTTCCTGCTCGATACCCTGCTCGGCTGGAGCGCCGACCCCACACATCCGCTCTACCGCTCGTCCGACCCCGAGCGCGTCGGCGCCACGGGCCACTCGCTCGGCGGCGTCACGTCCACGGGGCTCGCCTGCGCCGACCCGCGCGTCAAGACCGTGGTGCTCCACAGCCCGCAGATCCTGGCGGGCCTGGCCGCCGGCCACTGCCTGGGCAAGCCCTACCCGGTGGCGAGCCTCACCATGGGGGGCACGCTCGACGAGACGCTCAAGTACTGCGGCCAGTACTGCGACTACCGGAGCCGCTTCGAGGGCGACCAGCCCCGCTACCTGTTCGAGCTGGTCGGCGGCGGCCACTTCACCTTCAGCGACGTGTGCCTGCTCGACCTGGTCGACATCGCTGAAAAGCTCGAGCTCGGCACGGCCGCCACGCACATCCTGAACGACGGCTGCGGTCCCGACAACGTGCCCTATACCGAGGCCCACGACGCCATCAACTACTACGCCACGGCCTTCTTCAACTGGCAGCTGCGCGGCTCCACGGGCTCGCGCGACCTGTTGATCGACCTCGGCGATCCGCCCTTCGGACACGTGAACTTCTACGAGGGCGACGTGCCCGATTTCTGGGGCGAAGGGGGCTGTGCGTCCTGCAAACAGTTCTGAGCGCGCACGTCCGATGGCCGCGCGGTTCCTGAGTCGCTGTCCGTTCCTTGTTGCGCGGCGCGGCCCAGGCGGGGTAAACGGAAGCATTCAACCGAACCCATTCGGAGGTGCCGGTGGCTCGCCTCGTCGCCCTCGTGTTCGCGGCCCTGCTCGGGCTCGCGCTCGTGGCCTGCCAGACCGACCTGCAGAAGAAGCTCTCGAAGGCCAAGCAGATGGCCGAGACCGAGGTGTCGCGCGAGCTCGATCGCCTCATCGAGGAGCGCCGCGCCAAGGCCGGCAAGGACCTGCCCGCCGAGATGGGCGAGCGCGCCACCGATCGGTCCGCCGCCGTGCAGTGGCGCGCCGACGTGGCCGCCATGGACACGCTCGAGCAGGTCGAGTCGCTGCAGAACCGCATCGTCAAGGGCAAGGACCCCGCGACCGAGAAGCTGCTCGACGACGCCCGCGAGCTGTTCCGCGGCCAGCGCTACTTCTGGATCGAGAAGAAGCGCGTCACCGCCTACGAAGACTTCCTGATCGACTTCACCGCCTCCCACAAGGAGGGCGTGCTGGCCGAAGAGGCCGCCTTCGAGCGCATTTACGTGCACGTGGCCAACCTGTGGGAACGCGACAAGTACGACGAGGACACGCGCCTCACGTCCATGCTGCGCTACTGGAAGCTCGCCTTCGGCTTCCCGAACAAGGAGCGCGAGACCTTCATGGACTACATCGCCCGGCTCTGCAACGAGCGCCTGGGCGAGTACTGCAAGCCCATCCCCTGGGAGGCACGCCCCGAGGCCATCGAGAAGCCCTACCTCGAGGCCCTGGTGGGCATGATCGCCGACTTCCAGAAGAGCTTCCCCCAGTCGATCTACAACCCGCTGCTCGGCAGCCTGTCGCGCCAGTTGGCGACCCGCGCCGCCGCCATCGAGCCCTTCGTCGAAGTGCCCCGCCTGGCCACCACCCTCTCGGCGCGCGACTGCGTGGGCGCTTCGATCCTGGCCATCGGCCCCGCCGGCATCACGTTCGAGGCCGAGGAGCTCGCGGGCTTCGTCGACGGCTACGCCTACGACAAGAAGGAGCACGACGACTTCCTGGCGCGCCTCGAGGAGATCCTGTGGGCGCGTATCGAGCAACTGGGCGGCACCGACCCCTACCTGCCGCTGATCACGGTGGTGCCCGCCGAAGACGTGCCCGTCAGCCTGGTGGCCGACTTCCTGACCGTCATGGGCCGCAACCGCGTCGATCAGGTGGCTCTCTGCGCCCGCAAGCGCAACGACGGCTCCAACCGCAAGACCATGCACCTCTTGACGCTCTTCCCCCAGAAGAACCCCAAGAAGAAGGAGGTCATCGTCGCGGCCGACGGCAAGATCGACAAGAAGGCCAAGGCCGAGCCGCTCGACTCCGAGAAGTACCTGAAGCTGCTGCCCGGAGCCCCGCTGGGCGCCACGACGGCCTGGCTCGGTTACCTGGGGCGCCTGCCGGTGCTCGAGATCAAGGGCCCCGCGCGCGCCTTCGCGTTTGCCAACGACGGCTGGAAGACCGCCCCCATCGACTACCCCTCGACAGGGCTCGGGGCAGGCAAGGGCAAGCTGGGCGCCGCCTCGGCGGTCCCGAAGCCCGAGCCGGCCATGGTGAAGGAGAGCGCGCTGGTCACCGTGCCGAAGAACCTGACGCTGAACGAGCTCTTCCAGGCCCTCGACGGCGTCAAGCTCGAGTGCGGCGACCCCGACTGCAAGGCCGCGACCTACCTCGAAAATCCGGTGGCGTTCGGCTGGCGGTGAGTCGCGGGCGCCAGCACGCCTACAGGAGCCCGGCGATCGACGAGAAGGCCGTGGCGCCCTCCCAGGCATAGCCGCCCGTGGTGCGCGTGACCGCCGCCTGTCCCAGCTGGATCTGCACGCGGTCGATGCGATCGTTCGTGGGCGGGTGCGTCGAGAACACCTCGCCGAGCTGCGAGAACACGTCCGAGACCGGATCGGCCGGCGTGGTGCCCTCGAGGGTCTGCAGGTACTGGAAGAAGTCGACCATGCCCCACGCGTTGAAGCCCGCCGCCAGCGCGTACTGCACGCCCAGCTGGTCGGCCTCGTACTCCTGGTCCTGATCGAACACGAGGCCCGTGCCCAACTGCAGCGCCTGATCGATGATGGGACCCAGGTTGCTGGTGCCGAGCAGGTCGACCAGGCCCTGCTCGACGATCTGGCGCTCGAGGGCCTGCACGCCGTGGCGCGCCGACACGTGGCCGAGCTCGTGGGCGATGACGGTGGCCACCTCGGCTCCGCTCTTCGCGGCCTTCAGGAGGCCCACGGTGACGTACACGAAGCCGCCCGGCACGGCGAACGCGTTGATCTCGTCGGTCTCGACCACGGTGAACGTGCAGGCCAGGGTGGGGCGGTCAGTGACAGGCACGATGGCCTGCCCGATGGCCGTCACGTACTGTGACACGCGCGGGTCGCCCGTCCAGGCGGGCATCTCCTTCAGGAGCTCCTGGTGAAAGGACTGGCCCATCTGGATCTCGTCCTGCTCGCTGATCAGCAGGGACTCCTGGCCGACGCCGGCGCACGCAGACGCCAGCAGCAGCGCGACCAGCACGAGGCTCGCTCTCATGGGGCACCTCCCGGGGTGGCAGACGTCGTTACGGTAGCGTACGGCAGGGAAAACGCAAGGGAGCGGGGGCGCGGGGAGAGCCGGACGACGGTCAATCCTTGTACACGGGGTGCAGGCGCACCTCGTTCTCGACGACCTGCACGACGAAGCGCACGTTGGCCTTGCCGGTGCGCAGGCGCAGTTGGGTCTCGTTCTGCGCCACCTTCTCGAGGAACTTCATGCGCGTCAGCTTGCTCATGTCGTTGCCCGCGGCCTGCTGCGCCGACACGAAGTCGATGTACAGCGACTTGTAGTACTCGTCGGGGTTCATGGCGAACACGGCCTGCGGGTCGATCGGCGTAGCGCCGCGGGCCAGTGCGTGCTCCGAGAACTTCAGGGCCTCCTGGAAGAACGCGGTGTCGTCCTCTTCTTCGGGCAGGGGCTTGCCGAGCAGCACGGCCACCATCAGGTTCAGCGTCTCGCCCAGGCTCTTGGCGATGGGCTCCTTGTACTCGAACGGGAAGAAGTACTCGCGGTCGCCGCTGATGATGCGGTGGATGCCGGCGTCGATCTCCTCGAGCGGCTTCAGGAACTGGCTGAGCAACAACCCCAGGCCGAACACGCCCGCCAGGAGGATGACCACGGCGGTGAGCACGAGCCACAGCATCGAGCCCGCGGTGAAGCTGGTGATCTCGGCCTTCTCGCGGGAGAAGACCGCGCGCAGGGGGGTCGGGGAGTAGGTGCCCGGGAAGGGCAGGGAAGCGGCCAGCAGGCGGTCGGTCTCGAAGGCCTGCTGGGCGTCCTTGGTCACCACGCGGCCCTGGCCGGCCAGCTCGGTCGAGTCCTCGTCGCTGGCGGTCGAGACCAGCACCTTGTCGGCGTTCAACACCGTCAGGTCGGCGTTCAGGACCTGGGCCTCTTCCTTCACGAACTCGGCCAGCGACGAGCCGAGCAGCACGAAGCCGAGCACCCCCTGATCGTCACGGATGGGCGTGACGGTGACCAGGAAGAACTTCTGGGCGTCGTCGAAGTAGAGGATGTCGCGGTACGAGCGCGTCGGGTCGGTGCGCGCGGCGAAGATGACGGGGTACTTGTCGGACAGGCCCGGGTCGCCCGACCAGCGCGCGTTGCGGGTGTGCGCGCGGCCGATGCCGCGCTCGTCGAGCACCATGGCGAAGTCGATGCGCGCGTCGGCCATGTCGGCCTGGATCACGGGCATGACGTCCTCGGTCAGCGGCTCGTACGTCATCTTGAACAGGCACGTGTCGACCGCCGACGACAGGCAGTTGACCAGCGTGGCCTTCTTCTGCTCGAGGAACTCGGCCCGGTCGGCGTCCTTGAAGTGCGCCGGGTCGGCCGCGAAGACCTTGTCGGCCAGCGTGCCCACGAAGCCCTGCACCAGTTCGGTGTCCTCCTGCACGGCGTTCTTGCGCGCCACGACCAGGTCCTCGCCCTCGTGGGCGGCGGCGAAGTCGAGCCCGTACAGCTCCTTCTCGGTGTCGCGGAGCGCCGTCATGTTCTCGCGCAGCGTGTAGAGGTAGGCCCTCAGCACCCCCTGCGAGATGCGGTTGCCGGCGCTCTCGAGCTCGAACGCGCGGCGCTCGAACACCTGGGCGTAGCGCTGCGGCAGGTCCTGCACGTCGGTGCGCGCCGTGTCGAGGACGGTGGAGCGATTGCTGCAGATCAGCAGGGCAGCGACGCCGGTCAACACGACCACCGTGATGAGCAGGGAAAGGTACAGCTTGAAACGAACCATCTTCCGAGCCCCTCGCGTACGATATCAGACGAATTCTAGCTTGCCGGCGCGTCCGGTGTCAATTCGTGACGTTGGGCGCCGCTCGCCGGGGAGCGGGGTTGGCGACGGTGCGGGCGGTCGGGAGGCGCTAGCCGCTCGTGGTGGAGACGACCACCATCTGGAACTTGAAGAACTTAGCGGCACCCGCGGTCGCGACCACCGAGGCCACCACGAGATAGGGGGTGTCCTTGTCGGCGACCAGCAGCATCTGCCGTTCGTAGGGCTTGCCGGCGTCCTTGGACTTGGCTTCCCACAGGCCGCCGGCCGTGTTCAGGAACTTCTCGAGCTCGGTGACCACGTAGCTGTCGCTGCTGGTCTTGGCCGTGTTCGGGATCTTGCCGTTCTGCAGCGTGACGACGGACTCACCCTCGACCAGCACGGCCTTGCGCGTGATGGTCACCACCAGGTACTGGGCGGGCGGGTCGCTCGACAGCGATTTGGGCAGCGTGATGTCGGTGCTGGAAGCCGTGATGGCGCCGGAGGTGACCGCGAACTGCTTCAGGAGGAACACCATCAGGATGGTCATCATGTCCATCATGGCGGTGATGTTCAGCCCGGTGATCTCCTCGACCTCGCCCTCGGCCTTCGACCGATAGCGGGACACCATGCGGTGCGCTTCCTTGGTGGTCAGCTTTCCCTTCATGGGGCGTCACTCTCCGACCGTGAGGGCGATCTTGGGGAACAGCGGCTTCGTCGGATCGCCCCGCGCGGTATCGGCCGTCTTGACGAGCAGCTCGTAGGGCATGTCGGGCTCGAGGCCCAGGCCCGCCGCCTCGTCGGTGGGGTGCGCCGTCTTGACCTGCTGCAGCACGCTCGCCAGGCCGTCCCAGTCGTAGTCGGCGCCCTTCTTGGCGACGATGCGGCCGCCCGCGTCGGGCTGGAGCACGGGGTCCTGCCCGGTGACGACGAAGCCCGTCTTGGACACGGCGATCTGCAGGTTCAGCGCCTTGACCTCGCCGCCGCCCCCGCCGCCCTCGCCCGTCGCCAGGCTGGGGGGCTTCACGGGCACCTGGGCCAGCGCCGCGCTGAACGTAACGGTGAGCAGCAGGAACATCACGACGTTGGTCGAGATGTCGAGGTAGGGGACGAGGTTCAACTCGCCGGATTCCTCCTCGAGCTCTTCCATCTCGGCGCGGATGCGCCGCATCTTCGCGCGCACCTGCATGAGGGTCATCTACTTGGACTCCTCGTCGGCGGGAGCCGGGCCGCTCACGGCCGCCGCGACCCACTCCTCGGACAGCATGTTCTCGATCTTGATCGCGAACATCTCGAGCTCGGAGACCTTCTTCTTGGCCATGCCGCCGAGGATCAGGTGCCCGACGATGCACGACACGGCGATGACCAGGCCGAGCCACGTGTTGTTCATGGCCTCGGAGATACCGGCGGCCAGCTTCTGCGAGCGCTCTTCGGCGGCGGCGGTGCCCACCGCGGCGAACGACGCGATCAGGCCCTGGATGGTGCCGATCAGGCCGAGCAGCGTGGCGATGTTGGCCAGCGCCCAGAGCGACGAGATGCGCTTCTTGACGTTCGGCGTGATCTCGACCAGGCACTCCTCGACGGCCGCCGCGACGGCCTCGTCGCCCTTGGTGACCTTGGTCAGCGCGGTCTTCGCGACCATCAGCAGCGGGGCCCCCGAGCGCGACACGAGCTTGATGGCTCGATCGAGGCGCTTGGAGATGAGCAGCTTGCGGATCATGTCGAGCATGACGTTCGCGTTCAATGAGCCGGACCGGATCATGAACACGGCGCGATCGACGATGATGGCGAGCGCGACGATGGCGATCGCCAGGTTGAGATACATGAACAGGCCGCCAGCGTGGAAGAACTCCGCAATGCGCTCCATATCCCGGACTCCGTTCAGTTAGTGCTCGGGCTTTCGGCGGTTGACTGTACTTGAGGGCCCGTGAGGCGTCAAGCCGGACCTGTATCGGCACGGCGCGATTCCGCGGTCAAGCCGCGACGATGAGCGGGTCGCAGAGCGCCGGTCGAGGGGCGGCTACCGCGCACGGATGACGCCCCTGCGCGCGCACCAGGGGGAGACGGGGCACGAGGAACAGCGGGGTGACAGCGGGCGGCACACGTGCTGGCCCCAGGTCACCAGCCAGTCGTTGATCGGGATCCAGTAGTGTCCGGGCAGGACGGCGCGGAGCCGGAGCTCGGTCTGCTCGGGCGTGCGCGTGCTGACATAGCCCCAGCGGTTGGTGATGCGGTGCACGTGGGTGTCGACGCAGATGCCGGGCGCTCCGAAGCCCAGGGTCAGCACGAGGTTCGCCGTCTTGCGCCCCACGCCCGGCAGCCTCACGAGCAGGTCCAGGTCGTTCGGCACCCGCCCGCCGTACTGCTCCTCGATCTGCCGGGCCGTGGCGACGAGCGCACGTGCCTTGGTGCGGTGGAAGCCGACCTCGCGGATGAGTGGCTCGACCTGCTCGGGGGTGGCGGCCGCCAGGCTCGCTGCGGTGGCGTGCACGTCGAACAGGCGGGTCGCCGCCTTCTCGGTCATCTCGTCGCGGGTTCGCGCGCTGAGGATGGTCGCGATCAGGACCCGGAACGGATCGCGGCCGCGCTTCTGGACCATCCCGGTGACCAGCGGCGGGCGGAGGCGCCGGCACTCGGCGGCGATGAGCTCGAGCACGACGTCCAGTTTCTCTGCGGTGACGGTCACGGAGACCTCCTCAGGCCCTGCCGCGGGGGTCGAGCCGGTCGCGCAGCCCATCGCCGAGCAGCGTGACGCCCAGCACCGCCAGCGCGATGGCCAGCCCCGGCGCCAGCCCCATGAGCGGCGCCTTCACGAACAGCACCGCGCCCTGCTCGAGCAGCGAGCCCCAGCTGGTGCCGTCCTGCGGGGCGAGCCCCAGGAACGACAGGCCGGCCTCGGCCAGGATCGCGGCGCCCACCTGGAACGTCATGAGCACGAGCACGGGACCCGCGACCCCGGGCAGGACGTGGCGCGCCAGGAGGCGCGGCGTGCCCAGGCCGAGCAGCCGCCCGGCCTGCACGTAGCCGCGGGTGCGCAACGAGGCGGCCACGCCCCGTACGACGCGCGCGTAACCGGCCCAGCCCGTGAGCGACAGGGCCACCACCACCGAGGTCACGCTGGGCCGACCCGCCACGAAGAGGAGCAGGATCGCGAGCAGCACCCCCGGGAAGGCCAGCGCCACCTCGACCAGGCGCTGAAGTCCCAGGTCGACCAGGCCACCGACGAACCCCGAGACCAAGCCGACCGCCGTACCGACCACGGCCGACACCAGCACGGTCCCCCAGCCGACCAGCAACGCGACGCGCGCGCCGTGGAGCAGCAGGGAGAGCAGGTCGCGCCCGTCCTCGTCGGTCCCCAGCCAGTGCGCGCTCGACGCTGGCGCGAGGATGGCGCCGCTGTCGCGAGCCTGGGGGGACCACGGCGCGAGTACGGGGCCCAGCACGCCGGCGGCGACCAGCAGGAGCAGGATCGCCAGCCCGAACCGGATGCGGGCGCTACGCCTCATGACGGAGCCTCGGGTCGAGCGCCACGAGCACCAGATCGACGGCCAGGTTCGTGACGACGTACAGGGTCGCCACGAAGATGACCGAGCCCTGGACCAGGTCGTAGTCGCGGCGGGCGATGGCGTCGACCAGCAAGGAGCCCACCCCGGGTCGCCCGAAGATCTTCTCGGTGAGGATGGCACCCCCGAGCAGCGCCGCCAGCTGCATGCCGAGCACCGTGACCACGGGGGGAAGGCTGGCCCTCGCCACGTGCCGTAGCACCACCACCCGTCCGGGCACGCCCCGCGCGTGAGCCAGGAACACGTGCGCGGCGCCCAGGGCTTCGAGCGTGGTCTCGCGCAGCAGGCGCGTGAGCTTGCCCGCCAGCGCGAGCCCGAGCACGAGCCCCGGCAGCACCAGGTGCGCGAGGCCCGTGATGGGCTCACCCGGCAGCGGCAGCCAGCGCAGCCGCACGCCGAACAGGTAGAGCAGCACCGGTCCCAGCCAGATCACGGGCAGCGCCGCCCCCAGCACGGCGAAGGTGGTCGTGCCCCGATCGAGCCACGAGCCGCGTCGGAGCGCCGAGAGCGTCCCCAGCGGCAGGGCCAGCGCCAGGGCGAACAGCAAGCCCGCGGCGGCCAGGTCGAGGGTGGCCGGGAAGACCTCGAGCAGGCGGTCGACCACCGGTCGCGCCCGTCCGCCCGGCTCGGTGCTGATCCCCAGAGAGCCGTCGGCCAGCGCGGCCAGGTACACCCCGTACTGGCGCCACAGCGGCTCGTCGAGGTGCAGGCGCTCCCGCAGGGCGCGGGCCTGGGCTTCGTCGGCGTAGTCGCCGAGCAGGTTCTGCACGGGGTCGCCGGGCACCAGGCGCACCACCAGGAAGACGAGGGTCACGACCCCGAGGAGCGTGGCCAGCGAGGCGAGCAACCGGCGGAGGAGGGCGCCGCCCGAGCGAGCCATGGGATCAGAGCTGATCGATCTCTTCGCGCGACGCGACGATGCGGTCGATGAGGCCGTAGGTGACGGCTTCGGGCGCGGTCATCCAGTAGTCGCGCTCGGTGTCGTGCGTGACCTTGTCGAGGGGCTGGCCGCACTCGTCCGAGAGCAGCTTGTTGATGCGTTCGCGCGTCTCGAGGATCTCGCGCGCCGTGATCTCGAGGTCGGACGCGGGTCCGTAGACCTCCATGGGGATCAGGGGCTGGTGGATGAGCAGCTTGGTGTTCGGTAGGCTGAAGCGCTTGCCCTTGGGCGCGCCCATCAGGATGACCGTGGCGATGGACGCCGTCAGGCCCGCGCACAGGATGCGGATCTCGGGCTTGATGAAGCGCATGGTGTCGTAGATCGCGAAGCCCGCCGAGACCGAGCCGCCACCCGAGTTCACGACCAGCGTGATCGGCTTGTCGGGATCGTCGTTCTCGAGCACCAGCAGGTGGCTCATCAGCTCGCGGGCCGAGCGGTCGTTCACTTCGCCGCACAACAGGATGGTGCGGGAGCCGAGCAGGCGCTGCAGCAGGAACGAGTCGTCTTGGGCGCGGGGTTCGCGGGCGTTCATGGGGCGTCCTTCAAGAGGGTGCGAAGGTTAGTTACCACAGCCAACGGCGGGGCCGCAAGCCGGTTGCCGCGGAGCCTAGGGGCAGGCGAGCTTCGAGTGCCGGAGCGCGTACAACGAGGTCTGGTGCACGACGTGGATTCGGCCCTGGGGCGAGAGCACGAGCCGCGGGAAGCGTCCGGTGGCGCCGGGCTCGTCGACCTTCAGGGCGGTCCACGGCCCCGCGAACGTGGGAGCGCTCGCGTAGCGCAGATCGGCCCCGGGGGTGAGCACGTGGTACGCCACGTGGAGGGCGCCGTCGTCGTCGATCGCGACGCTGGCGCCGTATTGGCCCACGCTGACCGTGGTCTCGACGGCCTGGCTGGTCCAGGTGGAGGCCGGGCGCCTGGTGATGTTCAAGACCGCGAGGAAGCTGTCCCAGTACGTGATGTAGGGCACGTCGTCCGCGTCGAGCGCCAGCGACACCGAGTAGTTAGTGGCGGAGTTGGGCGCCGTGGCGGACTCGGTCGTCCACCCGGCGGGGCCCTTGGCGGCGTACTTGACGAGCTTCGCGGTGAGGTCGGCGTAGGCGATGCGCGGCCAGCCCGTGCTCGTGAGGCGCAGGGACGCGTAGCTGCCCACGTCGGCCGTGTTTCCGGGCTCCACGTCCTCGGCGACCCAGGCGCCGCTCGCGTTGGTCGCGTAGTGCAGGTCCTTCGTGTCGTACAGGTAGTAGGCGACGTGCAGGGCATCGGCAGCGTCGAGCTCGGCCGATACGTAGTTGCCCACCGTGATCTTGTTGGCGCCCTCGCCCTCGATGGTCTGCGGAGAGCCCCAGACCCCTCCCACGCGCGAGACGAGGCGTAGCGCCTTGGTGCTGGCCCCCTCGTCGTAGTACACCACGTGCACGGTGCCGAGCGGTGTGACCGCCACGGCGCTGGCCGTGCCGACGAGGTCGGTGACGAGCGGCGTGACCGTCCAGCCGCTGCCCGGGTTCTCGGCGAAGTAGAGATCCTTGGCGCCCGTGGCGTCGTACTGCCAGACCGCGTAGAGCGTGCCGTCGGGTCCCGCGGCGGCGGAAGGGACCCCGCCGGCCAGCGTCGCGACGATGTCGGTGGTGGACCAGCCGCCGAGGTACTCGTCGATCTTGCCGTCGCAGTCCTCGTCGCCGTCGCCGCAGACCTCGGGGCCCAGGTTCGCGAGCGTCGGGCACGTGATGCCGGTCTCGTCGACCCGGCACTCGGTGGTGCCGCCCACGCAGGCGCCGAAGCCGCACGCCACGCCGATGCCGTCCACGGTGGAGCCGTCGGGCAGGTCGAGCGAGAAGTCTTCGTCGGCCTGGCCGTCGCAGTCGTTGTCGACGCCGTCGCACGTGGTCTCGGCGCCGGCCTGGAACAGGGGGGAGTTGGCGGTGAACACGGCCTCGTCGCAGTCTTGCCAGCCACCCCCCACGCACAGGCGGGCCGGCGAGACCGACCCCGCGCACGCCCCGTCCTGCTCGGTGCAGTTCGGGTGGTCGTAGCGCAAGCGCCCGTCGACTACGTCGTCGGTGTCGGCGGCGTCGGTCAGGGCGTCGCAGTCGTCGTCGACGCCGTTGCATTTCTCCTGGCCCGGGGCGCCGGGCGTACACGTGTCGACGGGTACGCCGTCGGTGCAGGACCGGACGCCGGCGCGGGTGCAGGCGCCGATGCCGCACGAGGACGGCCCGGCGGGGAACTCCTCGTCGGTGCCGCCGTCGCAGTCGTCGTCGATCTTGTTGCAGACCGAGTCGTCGGCGGCGGGCGTGCCCGGCGTGCACGTGTCGTGGACGCTGCCCGCGGTGCAGACCAGCGCCCCGGCGGCTGCGCACGCGCCCGCGCCGCAGGCGGTCGGCAGGCTCACGTAGTTCTCGTCGACCTGGTTGTTGCAGTTGTTGTCGTACCCGTCGCAGGCGACGGCGGCGTCGGTCTCGGGGCCGGCCTTGTACAAGGCGCTGTAGGCGGTGTAGTCGGCCAGCAGGCAGGGGCCCCAGGTGCCGCTGCAGCGCGCGGCCGGGATCCGCGAGCCGTTGCACACGCCGTACTGCGAGCTGCAGAGCGGGCGCTCGAGGTCGGGGTCGGCGGCGTCGGTCTTGTCGTCGCAGTCGTTGTCCTTGGCGTCGCACGTCTCGGTCGCGATGCTCGCGAGGCTCGGGCACGAGATGCCCAGCTTGGACGCCGTGCACACGGTCGTGCCGCCGGCACAGACTCCGACGCCGCACGCCTTGCCCGCGCCCGTCACGGTGCTGCCATCGGGCATCGCGAGCGCGAAGTCGTCGTCGACGGCGCCGTCGCAGTCGTTGTCGACGCCGTCGCAGGTCGCCTCGGAGCCGCTTTCGTAGCGTGCGTCGTGGGCCAGGTAGAGCGCGGTGCTGCACGCCTGCCACGCGCCGCCGACGCACAGCGCCGCCGGCTTCGTCGTGCCGGCGCACACGCCGGCGGTCTTCTCGCACGCCGGCACGTCATTGGCGGCCAGGTCGGGGTCGGAGGCGTCGGTCTTGCCGTCGCAGTCGTCGTCGCCGCTGCCGCACACCTCGAGCGTCACGTTGGCGAGCGTCGAGCAGCTGATCCCGGTCTTGCCCGCGTTGCAGCCGCTGATGCCGCCCGCGCAGTCGCCCACGCCGCACGCGTGGCCCACGCCGGTCACGGTGGCCCCGTCGGGCAGGATCAGCGAGAAGTCCTCGTCGGTCGCCCCGTCGCAGTCGTTGTCGAGCGCGTCACACGAGCTCTCGGCTGCAGCCTGGTAGGTGGCCGCGTGCGCCAGGTAGGCCGCGGCGCCACAGGGTTGCCAGGCGCCGCCGCTGCAGAGCGCTGCCGGCTTGGTGGCGCCGGCGCAGACGCCCGCCTGGTTCTCGCAGGTGGGGTGGTCGTTGGTGGCCAGGTCGGGGTCGGCGGCGTCGGTCTTGCCGTCGCAGTCGTCGTCGCCGCTCCCGCACACCTCGGGCGAGAGCGCCGACAGGGTGGGGCAGCCGATCCCGGTCTTGCCCGCGTTGCACGTCGTGGTACCTCCGGCGCAGGCGCCCACGCCGCAGGCCACGCCGACACCGCTCACCGAGGCGCCGTCGGGCAGGGTCAGCGAGAAGTCCTCGTCGGCCGTCCCGTCGCAGTCGTTGTCGAGCCCGTCGCAGGACGTCTCGGCGGGCGTCTGGTACGCCGCCGAGGTCAGGGTGTACACGATGGACGTGCAGGCCTGCCAGGCGCCGGAGACGCAGAGCCCGGCGGGCTTGGTGGCGCCGACGCACACCCCCTGCTGCTTCTCGCAGAGCGGATGGTCGTAGGTGGGCAGGTCGACGTCGGCGGCGTCGGTCACGGCGTCGCAGTCGTCGTCGAGGCCGTTGCAGACCTCGGAGGCGCCAGGATAGATCGCGGCCCCCTGGGCGGTGTCGTCGCAGTCGCCGTCAAGGTCGGCCGTGTAGTGCGTGGTCGCGTCGGGCCCACATTGGCAGCGGGCTTCGCCCGTGCGGCCGTACCCGTCGCCGTCGAGGTCGAGGTAGTAGGGCGCGCAGCCCAGGGCTCCCGGCTCGTCGACCTGGCCGTCGCAGTCCTCGTCGTCGCCGCCGCACGCCTCGACGGCCGGGCTCTCGTCGCGGCAGGTCACGCTCGCCTTGTCGGCCGAGCACACCAGCTTGCCGTAGGCGCACTGATCGGCGTCGGGGCCGTCACAGTCGCCCCCGAGGGTGGGGAAGTCCTCGTCGGTCGAGCCGTCACAGTCGTTGTCCAGGCCGTCGCAGCGGCCGTTCTCGTCGCCCGCCTGCCAGCCAGGCACTTGCGAGTAGTCGCAGGCCCAGGTGCCGCCGGCGCCGCACGTGGCGCTGACCGCCGCGTCGGTGCACACGCCCAGCGTGCGGCAGGGGCTGTCGTCGACCGTGAGCCCCTCGTCGGTGGCGTCGTCGCAGTCGTCGTCGACGCTGTTGCACGTCTCGAGCGTCCCCTCGGGCTCGGTGCCGTCGGGGTTGGTCGAGCAGGTCGTGACGGGGGCGTCGGGCGCGCACACCACCACGCCGGTACCACAGGCGCCGACGCCGTCGCAGGCGTCGCCCAGGGGCTGCCCGTGCCACGTGAGCTCTTCGTCGGTCTGGCCGTCGCAGTCGTTGTCCTGGCCGTCGCACACGTCGATGTCGTCCTCGGCCGCGCTGCCGTCGGGGTTGGTCGAGCACGTGATGACCTGGTCGATCCCGCACTCCACGACGCCGGTCCCACATTCGCCGACGCCGTCACAGGCGTCGCCCTGCGCGAGCGCGAGCCCGCTGGTCGGGTCGGTGTAGCTCAGGCCCTCGTCGGTCTGGCCGTCGCAGTCGTTGTCCAGGTGGTCGCAGATCTCGAAGTCGACCGCGACGTCGGTGGAGCAGGCCAGGCCCGTCGCGGCCGGCAGGCACATGACGACGCCGCCGTCGCACGCGCCGGAGCCGCAGGCGTCGCCCTTCTTCTTGGCCTGACCCGTGACCGGGTCCGTCCACGAGAAGTCTTCGTCGGTCTGGCCGTCGCAGTCGTTGTCGAGCCCGTCGCAGCGCACCTCGGTGCCCGCATCGTAGCTCGCGATGTTGCCGTAGTCGCAGATCCAGTCGCCGTCAACGCAGCTCGCGACGACGTTCAACACGGTGCAGACCCCGCCGTCGAGGCAGGTGGCGTCGGCCGACGTGGCGTCGAGCCCCTCGTCGGTCTGGCCGTCGCAGTCGTCGTCGAGGAGGTTGCACACCTCGACGGCGGGATCGGGCGTGGAGCCGTCGGGGTTCGTGGAGCACGTGGCCGCGGAGGTCGACAGGCACTCGACCAGCCCCTCGCCGCATTCGCCCACGCCGTTGCAGGCGACGCCGATGGCCAGCCCGTTCCACGTGAAGGGCTCGTCGACCTGGCCGTCGCAATCGTCGTCGGCGCCATTGCAGGCCTCGGGGCTTGCCTCGGCGGCGCTCCCGTTCGCGTTGGTGGAGCACGTGATGAGCTTGTCGACGCCACACTCGACGACGCCGCCGCCGCACGCGCCGATGCCGTCGCAGGCGACCCCGAGCCACAGGCCGGTGCCCGAGGGGTCGACGTAGCGCATGTCTTCGTCGGTCTGGCCGTCGCAGTCGTTGTCCTTCGCGTCGCAGAGCGTCTCGGCGCCAGGCTCGTACGTCGCGATCTTCGAGTAATCGCACGTCCAGGCTCCGCCGCTGCACGTCGCGACCACGTTGTACACCGTGCAGACGCCGAGCCTCAGGCAGGTGGAGTCCGGCGCGGTGGCGTCGAGCGCTTCATCGGTCTGGCCGTCGCAGTCGTCGTCGTCGAGGTTGCACGCCTCGACGGCGTCGCCCGGATCGCTGCCGTCGGGGTTCGTGGAGCAGGTGGCCGCGCCGCCGTCGGGCAGACACTCGACCACGCCCACGCCGCAGGCGCCCACGCCATCGCACGCGTCGTCGAGGGCCTGGCCGCCCCAGGCGTACCCCTCGTCGGTCTGGCCGTCGCAGTCGTCGTCGAAGCCGTTGCAGGTTTCGTTCGCGGCCAGGGTCGCGGTGGAGCAGGTGACGTTGCCCTCGCCCTCGTCGCAGATCGCGAGGCCGTCGGCGCAGGCGCCCGTGCCGCAGGGTTGGCCCAGGGGCACGACGGCGTCGTCCCAGTCGACCAGCGACAGGCCCTCGTCGGTCTGGCCGTCGCAGTCGTTGTCGAGGCCGTCGCAGCGGGACTCGGAAGCCTCGTAGGTGCCGAACGGGTACGCGCAAGCCCACGCGCCGGCCTGGCAGAGCGCCACGACCTCGTCGAGGTGCGCCAGGCACTCGCCGACCTTCTTGCAGTCGGACAGCGCGGGGCCCGTCAGCTCCTCGTCGGTGGCGCCGTCGCAGTCGTTGTCCTGGTCGTCGCAGGTCACCTCGGTGCTCTCGTAGACAGCGCCCACGACGTCGGCGTAGGGGCAACTCCACGCCCCGGCGTCGCACCGCCCGATGATCTGACCGGCACAGACGCCGGCCGACAGGCAGCCCGCCGCGCTGGCGTCGAGCTCCTCGTCGGTGGCGCCGTTGCAGTCGTCGTCCTTGGCGTTGCACGCCTCGACGCCGGGCGGCACGTCGCCGAGGCACAACACCAACGGCTGTTCGCCCGGAGCGTGGTGGCACGCCGAGGCTCCCTCGACGCACTCGCCCTCGTCGGTCCCGCAGGGGGCGGGCGTCCCGTCGGGTTGGCTGGCCTCGGGGTTGCCCTCGTCGATGACGTGGTCGCAGTCGTCGTCGACGCCATTGCACAGCTCGGCCGCACCGGGGTGTACGTCGGCGTCGTTGTCGTCGCAGTCGACGGCCTTCAGGTAGCCGTCACCGTCCTTGTCGAGCGTGGGCGCGCACGGCGTGTCGCCGCCGTCGCAGTCCTGGTCGATCCCGTCGCCGCACTTCTCCGGCGCCCCCGGGTGCGTGGCGGGTTCGGCGTCGTCGCAGTCGGGGCCGCCCGCGAAGCCGTCGCCGTCGGTGTCATCGGGGGCGCACGCGCTCACCGTGCCGTCGCAGTCGAGATCGCAAATCGCCGTGGCGCCGGCGCCGGCCGCTACGTCGGGCGGGCAGCACGGTTCGGCGGCCCCGGGGTGGACCTCGGCGCGCAGCTCGGCGTTCGGCACGGCGCAGGCTTCGGCCTCGACCGCGTCGGGGGCGCCGTCGCCGTCCGTGTCGTCGGCCACGCCGCCCTCGTCGGTGGCGCCGTTGCAGTCGTTGTCGACGCCATCGCCGGCCAGCTCCGCAGTCCGAAGCGACGCCGTCGAGCACGCCGCCTTGCCCGCGAGACAGCCCACCGTGCCGCCGTGGCACGCCCCGGTGCCACACGGCGCGCCCAGCTCGAGCACGCGGCCGTCCCAGTCGCGCAGCACCTGGCCCTCGTCGGTGGCGCCGTCGCAGTCGTTGTCGCGCGAGTCGCAGACCTCGGCCGCGTCGGGGTACACGCTCGGCTCGTCGGGGTCGCACGCCGGCTCGTGGGCCAGCTCGCGGCAGTCGGTCACGGTGTCGCCGTCGGCGTCGGCGCACGCGCGGCAGCGCGGATCGGTGGCGAACGGCAGCTCGAGCGCCGAGTCGTCGTCGCAGTCCGCAAAAGGAGCCTCGGCCTCGGTGCAGCATCCGGCCGTGGCGCAGTCCTTGAAGCCGTCGCCGTCGCGGTCACACTCGGCGGCCAGCAACGCCAGCACGATCGTCTGCTCGGCTTTCTTCGACAGGTCGATGGTCCCCGTCCAGGTCGCGGCGGGCTCGCCCGCGGCGAAGCCGGTCACGGCCACCTTCACGGCCGCCGCGAACGGCGACGAGCCCGAGGTCTCGATTCGCACCGTGTACGGCGTCGTCTTCAGGTCGGCCCCCCCGAGCGCGATGGATTCCTGGTGGAACACGTCGCCGCCGTCGGTCCCGAGGAACCTGAGATCGAGCGTGTCGAGGGCCGGGGTCCCGGGTGCTGCTTCGATGTGCAGGAAGGCCGCAGGCAGATCGCCGCCGCAGGAGAGGGCCAGCGCGACCAGCGTGACCGGCAGGAGCTTCGAAGGAGTCATTCGGCGCGCCTCATCGGAGCGTTCGGGTCCACATAGTATATAGAATGCAGGACCGACCGGAACACGAAAGCGACCCTGCGGCCGGCCCGGGGATGGCGCGTGCCGAAATTTGTCAGCGTGGAAAAAAATTCCTCCGCGTGCGTCGCCGCCGGAGGCGAGGCGGACCAGGACCCCGCGGAGGATCCTGCTGCCGGGCCGTGCATTCGCACGTTACTTGCCAACCCGGTACGCATCTTGCACAATCGGCAAACGACCGGAACTATCCCTTGGGGGTATCGATGGGTAACCGAACGCTTCGTTTCGTGCTCGCGACGTTGGTGTCGCTGGCCCTCTTCGCCTGTACCCAGGCCGAAGACCTCTCGAAAGAGGGGATTACCGCGCAACGCGTGACGGGGTCGGCTCTGCAGGTCGCCGTGACCTCGCCGAAAATCGTCACTGCCGAAACCGCGGTCGCGACACCCGCGCACGTAGGGCACCCGGCGTTCCAGACGTGGGCGGCCGACAAGTACAAGCCGACCGACCCGGCCGAGTTCGTGGTCAACAAAGACACGACCGGCGGGCAGTTCGACGTCGACGTCGCGTGCAACCGCGCGGTGAAGGCCATCCAGTACGACGCGAACGCCGACGGCGCCTGGCAGGCGGGCGAGTTCGAGGCGCGCGGTGCGTGCGTGATGACCTGGACGGGCGACCCCACGGGGTTGAACAGGGAGGTCTACGCGCGTCGGCTGCAGAACGCCCAGTACGCGCTCGACGCCAAGACCGACCGCGACGTCTACCTCGATGACGGCGCGATGGTCCCGACGGTGGCCGCGGGGGCCCAGGAGCAGCCCAAGGTCGCCTGGACGCCGAACAATCCCGACGGCGGCTACGTCGTGGTGTGGACCGACGCGGCCAACAGCAAAGACATCCTGGCCCAGCGCTTCGACAAGACGGGCGCCAAGGTCGGCACCCCGCTCGCCGTCAACACGACCACGGCCGGCGTCCAGCAGAACGCCGACGTGGGCATGGACAACAGCGGCAACTTCGTCGTCGTCTGGGAGTCCTTCAACCAGGCGGGCGACAACGACTACGGCATCTTCGGACGCCGCTACGACTCCGACGGCAACCCGTCCACCGAGTTCCACGTCAACGTGGCCACCACCGCCGCCCAGCGCATGCCGGCCGTCGCCGTGCACCCGAGCGGCTGGTACGTCGTGGGTTGGCAGTCCTCGCACGAGGGCTTCAGCACCGACGTGTACGCGGCCAAGTTCGCGGCCGACGGCACGCCGGACGCCACGGGCGAGGTCGCGCTCACCTTCCAGCAGACCGGTGAGCAGCGCAACGTCGACGTCGGCGTGGCCGAGACCTCGAACAGCGTGGTCGTCGCGTGGGAGACCAACGTCGACGCCGCCACCGACGGCCTGAACGTCGCGTTCCGCCGCCTCGACAGCGCCTTCGCTCCCACTGGCGCCGAGACGGTCGCGAACGTGACTCGCGCGGGCGATCAGCTCAACCCGGCCCTGGCCGTCAACCCCGACGGCAGCTTCACGGTGGCCTTCACGGGCGCCGATGCCAACGGTACGGGCGTCTACTACCACCGCTTCGACGCGGCCGGCGTGGCCCTGAACGACGCGGCCGGCGCCGACGCCGACATCCTGGTCAACGCCACGACGGCCAGCTTCCAGGAAGACCCCGTCATCGGCATCATCCGCATCGAGAGCACGCAGTTCCCCGGCCTGTCAGCGGCCCCCTCGTTCATCGTGGGCTACGAGTCCAACGGGCAGGACGGAAACAACTTCGGCGCGCTGGCCCGACGCTTCTCGGTCGACAGCGACGACGACGGTCGCGGCTGGGACGGCGACAACTGCAAGATCGCGTCGAACGCCTCCCAGGCCGACGCTGACAACGACCTGCTCGGCGACGCCTGCGACAACTGCGCCGCCGCGTCGGCCTGCCTGAAGGTCGGCAAGAACGAGCAGACCGTCGACTTCTGCGCCAAGGTCGGCACGGTGCTCGTGCCCGGCAAGCTGGCGACCACGACCGAGAACTACGACCAGGCCGACACCGACAGCGACGGTATCGGCAACGTGTGCGACAACTGCCCCGGCGTCGCCAACGCCACCGCCTGGAACAACTACGGCGCCAGCGTCAACGACGACACCACGCAGGTCGACTACGACCGCGACGGTGACGGTGACAAGTGCGACACCGACGACGACGCCGACGGCGTCCCGGACATCCACGAAGACGGGCTGAACGGCAACGACTCGGTCGAGACCGTGGCCGACTACGACAACGGATCCGCGGCCCTGCTGATCAGCCGCCACGACCTGGACTCCGACGGCGACGGCATCGGCGACTTCATCGAGTACGACTTCCTCGCCGCCGACTGCGACGAGACCATCGACGACTACGCGGCGGCTGCGGCCGATCACGACTGCGACGGCGACGGCCTGCTGAACAACTACGACGACGACTCCGACGCCGACGAGATCTACGACGACGTCGAAGGCGACGCCGACCCCGACAACGACGGCTTCGGTAACTGGGTCGACGGCGACGCGAACTCCGACACCGTCAACGACTTCGAGGCCGTCCACGACGTGGCGGGCCTGCTGCTCAACTGGGGCGCGCTCGGCGGCGACGACTACGACCTCGACAACGACACCTTCCTCGACAACATCGACACCGACATGGACGGCGACGGCATCCTCGACGGCGTCGAGAACTTCCTCGCCGGTTCGGGGTGTGACGCCGGCGACATCCTCTGCGCGGGCATCAAGGAAGACTGCAACAACAACAACCTCTGGAACTGGCAGGATCTCGACTCCGACGGCGACGGCATCCTCGACTCGGTCGAGAAGGTCTACGACTCGGACAACGGCGGCATCGGCGACAAGATCTGCGCCTTCGTCGACCTCGAGTCCGACGGCGACGGCATCCTCGACGCGCACGAGAGCGGCTCGGGCATGCCCGCCATGCCCGGCGGCACCAAGGCCGACCTCGACGGCGACGGCAACATCAACGCCCAGGACTTCGACTCCGACGGCGACGGCGTGCTCGACGACGACGAGTACAAGGACGCCGACGAGAGCGCCGACATCTGCAACACGGGCGTCGGCACCCAGAACAACTGCGACACCGACGGCTTCGAGAACTGGGTCGACGACGACTCCGACGGCGACGGCATCTCCGATTCGCACGAGTCCGGCCTCACGCGGCCCAAGAACGGCACCGGCGGCCCGACCATCGCGGCGAACTTCGATGGCGACGGCTACTTGAACTCGATGGACACCGACTCGGACGACGACGGCGTCCTCGATGACATCGAGTGGGACGGTGCGGTGGGCGCCGGTACGCTGGCCGCCGACCTCGAGCCGACCCCCGACGGCAAGGAGAGTTGGTACGACGACGACGCCGACGGCGACGGCGAGCTCGACATCGACGAGTCCGGTACGAACCGCCCGGCGTGCCCCACCGTCGCGTGGCCGACGCACAAGGGCGACCCGGGCTACAACCTGCAGCTGACGGCCTGCCCGACCCTCGACGGCAGCAAGATCGCGCAGGACGCCGACGGCGACGGCACCTTCAACTCGCTCGACTTCGACGCCGACAACGACGGCATCCTCGACGCCGACGAGAACAGCACCGACAAGGCCGGCAACAAGGATGTCGACGGCGACGGGATCAAGAACTGGTGGGATCTCGACTCCGACAACGACTGGATCACCGACGCGCACGAGTCGGGCAACGAGTACCCCTACGCCGCCAAGGACAGCCTGCGCGGCTGCCCCTACACCGGCAACTTCGACTGCAGCGCCACCGACCTGTTGCTGAACGCCTTCGACCTCGACTCGGACAACGACGGCATCGCCGACTACACCGAGTACAAGAACGGCTGCAAGGTCGCGGCGACGCAGGTCGGCGAGATCTGGACGTTCACCACGCTGGCCGGCGGCAGGGGCAACCCGGGTGTCAACTGCGACGGCGACGACCTCGAGAACTGGGTCGACGACGACTCCGACGGCGACGGCATCCTCGACGCCCACGAGTCCGGCTCCGACGCCTACGGCGGCGCGGCGCTGGCCGCCCTGACCGCCTGCAATGGCGGCGCGGGCAACACGAGCCCCGGCGGCATCAACCTCGCGCCCTTCATCGGCGCCGCGAACGCGAAGCAGGACTGCGACAACGACGCGTACGTCAACTCGCAGGATGCCGACTCGGACAACGACGGCGTGCTCGACGACGAAGAGTACAAGGACGCCACCGAGTCCGCGAACATCTGCAAGGGCGGCGCGGGCTCGCAGAACAACTGCGACGGCGACCAGGCCGGCGGCAAGGACATCGAGAACTGGTTCGACGCCGACTCCGACGGTGACGCGATCGACGACACCTACGAGAACGGCGCGACCCGTCCGGGCGTGCTGACTGCCGTGCTCTGCAAGACCTACACCTTCAACGACACCTACAACAACGCCACCGCCCGCGACTGCGACGGCGACGGCATCCTCAACAGCCTCGACACCGACGCCGACGGCGACGGCATCCTCGACGCCGAGGAAGGCGTGTCGTTCAAGGAAGACACCGCGAAGTGCGTCCTGAGCGCGTCCGACGACCTGCTCGACCCGTGGTTCGACGCCGACACCGACGGCGACGGCATCAACGACAAGATCGAGACCGACAACGATCTGCCGACCGATCCTACGCCCGCCGGCAGCCAGGCCTTCGAGGCGGTCGTCGACACCGACAAGAACTACAAGGACTGTGACTCGGACGGCGACGGCATCGGTGACGCGATCGAAGGCTCGGCCGACGCCGACGCCGACTCGAACATGAACTTCCTCGACAGCGACGCCGACAACGATGGCATCGCCGACGCGCACGAGTGCGACATGGGCGTGGCCGACGCCGGCGGCAAGGTGTGCAAGACCGGGTACGCGCCCGACCGCGCGTTCTCGCTGACGCCTCGCGACTTCGACACCGACGGCGTCGCCGACTACCTCGACGACGACTCCGACGGCGACGGCATCCTCGACGCGCACGAGAACGGCAACAAGATGCCCGCCAAGCTGGCCACGCTGGCCGGCGGCACCTACTGCTCCAGCAACGGCGGCTACACCGGCGGTACGCGCGGTACGCCGGCCGACTGCGACAAGGACAACGTCGAGAACTACAACGACCTCGACGCCGACGGCGACGGCATCAACGACGCGATCGAGTGGGAGAACGAAGCCCAGGAGAACGCCGACGTGGCCGCCAACGTGACCCGCGACCTCGACGCCGACGGGCTCGAGGCGTGGTTCGACAATGACGCCGATGGCGACGGCATCGCCGACGGCACCGAGAAGGTCGACACGAAGCCCGCCGGCGTGGTGACGGCGGTCGCGCAGCTCGACACCGACGGCGACCTGCTCATCAACTCGCTCGACCTCGACTCCGACGCCGACACGATCGTCGACGCCTACGAGTGCGCCATGGGCGTGCCCTGCGAGTGCGACGACACGGCCACCTGCGTGCTGCGCGACCCGGCTCCGAAGCCCAAGGGAAGCCCGGCCACGCTGCCCACGCCGTTCGACTACGACGCCGACGGCACCGAGGACTACATCGACATCAACTCCGACTGCGGCGTGGGTTGCAACGCGCTGAAGGACCCGATCGACGCCGTCGAAGCGGGTGATCAGAAGCTGGCCACCGACCCGATCGACACCGACGCCGACACCGAGGACGACTACCTCGACACCGACGCCGACAACGACGGCGCGAAGGACTGGCTCGACAACTGCTACGCCGAGAACAACAACCAGGACGACGCCGACGGCGACGGTATCGGCGACGTCTGTGACCCCGACTTCCACACCTGCGACACGGGCGAGGCCGACGTCGGCCTGACCATCACGTCGCCGGTCGACTTCCAGACCGCCGGCATCGCCGAGGCCACCGACCCCGACGGCGACGGCGAGTTCTACTCCGAGGTGACGTTCACGTTCGCCGCGACCGGCACCAACGCGTTCGGCCTGCGCATCCTGATCGACAACTCGATCTACGCGATCAAGGTGCCGGTCCCCGACGACGACGCCGGCACGGCGGGTAGCCAGGTCAAGGTGAACGTACCGAACGGTCAACACCGCATCGCCATGGCGGTCACGAACGAGTACGGCACGCCGTACAACGGCTGCGAGGACTCGCGTGACTCCGTGCTGCTGCGCATCACGCGTTCCTGCGTGTTCACGGTCGACTGCGACGACGGCAACCCCTGCTCGTCGTTCACGTGCAACGCCAGCAAGAAGTGCCAGTACGGCTCGAACTCCAGCGTGCCAGGCTGCTGCAACAGCGACTACGACTGCGGCTACTTCGACATCTGCTACGACAAGGACTCGAACCCCGCCACGCCGACGGTCTGCACCGAGTGCATCCCCGGCCAGGCGGGCAACTGCGCCGAAGAGAAGTGCAAGGAAGCCGTCTGCTACACCGCGGGCGACGAGACGCTCAACCCGGCGCACAAGGCCTTCACCTGCGGCTTCAACGCCGTCAGCACCTGCTGCTCGCGTGACAGCGACTGCGCGGGCTACCCCTGCGAGTCCTGCGACCTCGACCCGATCAGCGGCGAGGGCACGTGCGCCGAGAGCCAGTTCTCGAAGGACCTCACGGCGGCCGGCCAGGTGTGCTGCAAGGCCAAGACCGACACCATGGACCCGGGCGACATCGACCACGACGGCAACAAGAACGAGCCCGACGGCCAGATCACCCAGGCCGACAGCGACGCGCTGTGCGCCGACGCCGACCCCTGCACCGTCGAAGCGTGCATCGGCAACGTCTGCCGCAAGGGCGCCTCGTTCTTCGGCTGCTGCGACGCCGACAGCGACTGTGTCGACACCGCGAAGCTGAACATCTGCAACACGTCGTCCGGCCACGCGACCTGCGCCAAGGACGCCGGCGACCTCACGGGCGCCTGCGACTACAGCGCCAACGAGGAGCACTCGGGCTGCTGCTTCACGAACACGGACTGCGTCCGCGCGCTCCTGGCGGGCAAGGTCATGGACGACGCCTCGACGTGCACCACCGATGCCCAGTGCACGGAAGAGTACCCGACCTGCCTCGACGGCAAGTGCACCAAGAAGTACCCGCAGTTCAAGGGCACGTGCGACAAGCTGAACCCGAACGGCACCGCCCCGAACCAGTGGTACGAGTGCGACTACGCGCTGAACCCCGACTACTGCCAGGTGCCCGACACGGTCCCGGCCGTGGTCATCACCGAGCTCATGGTCGACCCCGCGGGCGGCGTGGGCGCCGGTGGCGAGTGGATCGAGCTGTTCAACCCCGGCAACACGCCCATCGACCTGAAGGGCTGGTACCTGAACGATGACTCGACGAACGTGGGCGACCTGGCCGCCGGCAACATCATCGGCTGGGAGACCAACGGCGTGGCGTGCGCCAGCGACGCGGCGTGCCTCGCTGCGAACGCGGCCTACCCGACCTGCCAGACCACGTGCTTCGGCCTGCAGCCGAAGGTGGTGAACCCCGGCAAGTCGTTCGTCGTGTGCCGCGACGTGGCCGCCAAGACGGCGGGCGTCCCCTGCTCGTACGTGATGTCCAGCACCGCGGCCTGGGGCCTCGGCAACTCGGGTGACACGGTGGCCCTGTTCACCAAGGACCCCGACGGCACGCTGCACGGCGTCACGCCCGAGACGGCGGCCGAGCCCGAGCTCATCGACACCGTGACCTACACCGCGGCGAAGGTCGTGCAGGGCTACACGCTGGCCCTGGGTCACCCCTACGCCGACAACGCGACCGACCTGCACTGGGTCGGCCAGAACACGAACGTTCGCCTGAAGTACGACGCGACCAACTCCGGCACGCCGCTGAAGATCAACAACGACGTGTTCGAGAAGGCGCTCATCGACGACGGCAACGTGTCGTTCCTCGACACGTGCGACGACGGCAAGGACTGCACGCTCGGCATCTGCAACCTGAACGCGGCGAACTACTGCGGCCACGTGCAGCTGTCCGGGTGCTGCGATCCGACCAAGGCCACGAACAACGTGGCGTGCACGGGCGACGCGCAGTGCACGGCGACCCCGACGTTCTCGGTGTGCGACACCGTCCTCGGCAAGTGCGTGTCGGCCGTCGGCCTCGCGCAGCAGTGCTCGGACGGCAACGCCTGCACCACCGACACGTGCAACTCGGGCACGCTGACCTGCAACAACGGCACGGCGGACCCGACCTGCTGTTCGAACGACAGCCAGTGCGTCGGCTACTACCCCGACACGCTCGACCTGAACGTCGACCTCGTGGCGCCCATCGGCTCGGTCGATGCGCTCGACGTCGCCGCCATCAAGGCGTCGTTCGACGAGATCGTGAACAAGAAGTGCGTGGCCCACAAGTGCCGCTACCGCAAGAACCCCGCGGCGCTCGGCGGCTGCATCACCGCCGACTACAAGCTGGCGGCGTTCGCGTGCAACGACAACAACACCTGCACGAAGAACCAGTGCGTGTGCTCGACCGGCGCCGAGGGCGACTGCCGCAACGGCAACCCGGCCAACGGCTACTACAAGTGCGACTACGCCACGCCGACGACGGCGGGCGACTCGTGCTGCTACGACAACATGGACTGCGCCGACGACGACCTGATCGCGCTGCCCGCGGCGTGCGTGAAGGACGCCGACTGCCGCGTGGCGCCGAACCCCGCCACGGCGCGCTGCTCGATCGACGGCAAGTGCTACGACGGCGTCGACAACGATCCGTCGACCGCCGAGCTCTGCCAGCAGTACGAGTGCCTGTCGAAGGCCAAGGATGGCTGGTGCGACGCCGACACGGACTGCGACAAGGCGACCGTCTGCCAGGTGGGCACCTGCGACCTGGCCAAGAACGAGTGCAAGTACACGGCCAACCCTGCCAAGCCGGGCTGCTGCGCGGCCAACCTCGACTGCATCAACGAGGAGATCGCGGCGGAAGGCCAGAACCTGGCGTACACGATCGACGTGTGCTGCGACAGCACGACCAACGCCATCGGCACCAACACGCAGCTCGACGCCCTGTGCGCCGGCGTGACGGGGACTCCGACGGTCAGCCAGCCGCTGTGCGTGCACGCCACCGGTCAGAACTTCTGCGACACGGCCGCCGACTGCACGGCCGACGTCGGCAAGCGCTGCCTGACCGCCTACTGCGTCGCTCACCGTTGCCGCTTCGGCCTGCCCGAGCTCGACGGCGATCCGGCCACTGGCGGCGCCCAGGAGTGCTGCGACCCGAACCGTCCGCTCGTGGGCGGCGTGAACCCCGACTGCGAAGACAACGACCCCTGCACCGTCGACGCGTGCAGCCCGGTCGCTACCAAGACGGTCGGCTTCTGCACCCACACGGCCGATGTCGCGAAGCCCGCGTGCTGCAACTCCACCGAAGACTGCACGCAGAGCACCACCGAGTGCGTCGAGACGGCCTGCCAGTTCGACGCGACGGCCGGCTACAAGAAGTGCAAGGACTTCGACCTGAAGGCCCTGGGTCTCTGCTGCTCGGCGAACGCCGACTGCGACGACGCCAACGCGTGCACGCTCGACACCTGCCAGCTGACCGACGGCAGCTGCCGCCACGCGAAGCCGGTCGCCGAGTGCTGCACGAAGGTGACCGAGTGTCCGCCCACCGGCGATGTCTGCGCCACCAAGGCGTGTCCGCTGAACGGCGCCACCGGCGCGTGCTCGCTGGCCGCCGTGCCGAACTGCCTGGCCTCGCTGCCCTACCAGCAGGACTTCGAGTTCGCGCACGACTTCTACAACGCGGCCTTCACCGACGAAGCCATCGTCGGGTGGACGGCGGCCGGCCAAGCGACCGATGCCTGGGCGCCGTCCAGCGCCCAGGTCTTCGGCCAGAACCACTCGAAGCACCTGCGCTTCGCTCCGGCCGGCGACGTGGCGGCCGACACGGGCGCGTGCATCGCGCTGCCCAAGCTGAACACGACGGGCCAGTCGGCGGCCGTGGTGGCCTTCTACCACGCGCTCGACCTGGCGGCGGGCCAGGCCGCGGTGACCCTCACCGTCCAGGCTCGTCAGAAGGCGTCGAGCAGCTGGGAGACCGTGTGGACCTCGACCACCGAGAGCGACGTGGCCGAGAACGACGTGTACGTGCCCGTCGCGGCCAAGTACCTCGGCTCGATGGAGACCGGCGTCCGCTTCTGCGTGACGACCGGCACGTTCAACGTGGGCGGCTTCTGGACCATCGACGACGTGAAGGTCGTGCGTGGCAGCCTGCCGACCCTGGTGACGACCATCACCGACAAGGCCGTGGCCAAGGGTGCCGACCTGTTGATCAACGACATCGACGCCTACGATCAGGACTCCGACACCGTGTCGTACAGCCTGGTCGGAGCCCCGGCGTTCGTGACGCTGGTCGACTTCCACACCGGCTCGGTGGCGAGCGTCACCCACGCCTACGTGGACATCCAGGTGACCGACGCGGAGTGCGAGGGTGCGGGCGGAGACAACATCTACCCGATCACCCTGAAGATCTCGGACGGGTTCGTGAACGTCTACGAGGTCTTCAACCTGACCGTCACCGGGTGCTCGGGCTTCTGATTCCGACCCTGACGGGGAGGGGGGCGACCGCCCCCCTCCCCGCTCTTTCCTTCATCCTCTCAAAAACTTGCCGACCCGCCCCCAGGCCCTAGAATCGACGCGAATCCATTGGTGCGGAATGGTGCATGCGCGTCCCGCTCGTGTTCCACGTCGACGAAGTCCTGCTGCCGCACAGCAGCACCTCGCTGAAATTCCGTGACGCACGTCGCGGGATCCTCGAGTACGTCGGGCAATCGGAGGACGGCACGGTCTTCCTGACCGACCTCGAGGGCAAGGCGGGCACCGTGTCGCGCATCGTGCGCCTGCAGCCCCAGGGCGAGGAGGGCGTGTACGTCGGAAGCGTGCTGGGGCTCCAGCGCGGGATCCTGACGCGTCGCTTCGTGTCCGAGGAGTACCGCATCGAGTTCGGCGACGTGCAGACGTTCCCGGAGCCGTCCGACGAGGACCGCGCGGCGGCCCTGGACTTCGTGCGCTGGCTGGACCCCGCGCTGCTGCAGTTGCCGGATCCGCTGGTCGAGATCGGGCTCGCGGCGCTCCGGCTGCGCGACGAGGCCGACCCCATCGCGTACCTCTACCGCGTGGCGTCGCTGTTCCTGCGCTCGTCGCCCGGTCGCAGGGAGTTCCTGCTCTTGTCCGACGTGGGCGAGCAGGTGGGCTACCTGCTGCAGGTCATCCGGCGCGCGAGCCTCACCGGTGAGCTCTCGGGGTGGACGCCGCGGCTGGCCGGCGCCGAGCGCGTTCCTCACTGACCTTGCCTCGCGCCCCGCGCGCGTGATAAACGAAACCAAACCGCGTGGATCCTGGCATGGCTGCCAGCCCCCTGGTCGAGGTGCGCGACCTGTCGCTCGCGATACGAGGCGCCGCTGGGCTGTGTCCCGTGGTGACCGGCGTGTCGTTCGAGTTGGCGCGGGGGGAGTGCCTGGCCCTGGTGGGCGAGTCCGGCTCCGGCAAGACGCTCACGGCGTTCTCGTTGCTCGGTCTCTACCCGTCGCCCGACATCGTACCCACGGCGGGCGACGTGCGCTTCGAGGGGCGCTCGCACGCCTCGCGCTCGGCCGAGGAGCTTCGGCGGGTGCGGGGGCGGCGCATCGGCATGGTGTTCCAGGAGCCCGCGCAGGCGCTGAATCCCATGCGGCGCGTCGAGGCGCACCTGGTCGAGGTGTTGGCCGCGCACGACGTGTGCCCGCCGGCCGAGCGGCGCGCGCGCATGGTGCGGGGGCTGGAGGAGGCCGGGCTGGCCGATCCCGAGGGCGTGCTGCGCATGTACCCGTTCGAGCTCTCCGGGGGCATGATGCAGCGCGTGTGCATCGCGCTGGCGCTCATCGCCGACCCGCACGTGCTCATCGCCGACGAGCCCACCACCGCGCTCGATCCGGGGGTGTCGGAGCGCATCGTCGACAGCTTCGCCGAGCTCCGGAGGCGGCGGGACCTGGCCATCCTGTACATCTCGCACGACCTGCACTGGGTGGCGCGCCTGGCCGATCGCGTGGGCGTCATGTACCTCGGTCGCCTGGTCGAGACGGGCCCGACGGCCGCGGTGCTCACGGCGCCACGGCATCCGTACACGCGCGGGTTGCTCGACGCCCTCACGCCCGACGGGCAGGGCCGCTTCCGGACCATCCCCGGCGACGTGCGCGATCGCCCGGCCTCGACCGCCGCCTGCCCCTTCCTGCCGCGCTGCGCCCGGGCCGATGCCGCGTGCGCCGTCCTGCCGCCGCTCGACCCCGACCAGCACCGCGTAGCGTGCCACCACCCGCTGGGGCCCTCATGAGCGCAGCCGACGTGGTGCTCGACGTGCGCGGGGTCTCGAAGGCGTTCGTGAAGCGCACCGGCGCGCTGCCGTGGCAACGCCGTACGCTGCACGCCCTGTCCGACGTGACGCTCCACGTGTGCCGCGGCGAGATCGTGGCGCTGGTCGGCGAGAGCGGCAGCGGGAAGAGCACCCTCGGCCGCCTGGTGCTCGGCGTGGGGCGCCCGACCCGCGGGACGATCCGGCTGCTGGGCCGCGATCTCGCCGAGGTGGGGCGTCGCGAGTGGCGCGGGCTCCGGAGGCGGGCGCAGATGATCTTCCAGGACCCGTTCTCGAGCCTGAACCCGTACCTGACGGTGCAGCAGGCGCTCTCCGAGGCGCCGATCGTGCACGGGCTCTGGACCCGGCGCGACGCCCCGGCGCGCGTGGTCCAGGTGCTGGAGCAGGTCGGGCTCTCGTCGGCCGACCTGGGCAAGCGGCCCGATCAGTTCAGCGGCGGGCAGCGCCAACGCCTGGTGATCGCGCGCGCCCTGGCCGTGGAGCCCGAGGTGCTGGTGGCCGACGAGCCGGTGAGCGCTCTCGATCGCAGCGTGGCCGCGCAGGTCCTGAACCTGCTGCTCGATCTGCGCGAGCGGCTGGGCCTGACGTATTTGTTGATCTCGCACGATCCGGTGGTCGTCGAGGCCATGGCCGACCGCGTGATCACGCTCGCGGCGGGCCGCGTGGTGAGCCAAGGCGAGCCCACATGAAACCATTTCTCATGATCCTCGTCGTACTCTTCAGAAGGCGGCTCCGGAAGGAGTCCGACGAGGAGTTGCTCCGGCGGTTCCGGGACGGCGAGGCCGAGGCGATCGGCGCGCTCTACGACCGGCACGGGCAGTTCCTGTTGCGCTACGTGGGGTTGTACATGGGGTCGTGGAGCCACGCCGAGGACGTGTTGCAGGAGGCCTTCGCGCGCCTGATGAGCGTGGTCGAGCAGGGCGGCGAGATCCAGAACGCCCGCGCCTTCCTGACGGTCACCTGCCGCAACCTGGCCATCGACCAGGCGCGGCGCGGCAAGCGCTTCCCTGGGCCCTCGCTCGACGACGACCCGTTGCCGGCCGACCAGCCGCGCGAGGAGCGCAACCCCCTGGACGACGTGACCGATCGCGAGTTCGCCCGGCGGCTCGGCAGCGCCCTCGAGCGGCTGCCCGAGGAGCAGCGCGAGGCGTTCCTCTTGAAGGAGTCGCTGGGCTACAAGTTCCGCGAGATCGCGGAGCTGACGGGGGTGACGGAGAGCACCGTGAAGAGCCGGCTGCGCTACGCCCTGACGAAGCTGCAGGCCGAGCTCGGGGACTTCGCATGAGCGACGACCGCGAACAGCGCCTGGTCGAGGCGATCTACGGGGAGTGCCACGCGTCGCCCGGCGACGAGGCGGAGGCGGCGCGCCTGCGGGCGTTCCGCGAGGGCCTGGCCGGGCGCCTGGCTGAGGTGCAGCCGTCTTCCGGGCTGCGGGCCCGACTGGTAGCCGAAGCGCGGGCCAGGGCGAAGGCGCGGCGCTCGCCGTGGGCGGTGTGGGCCGTACGCCTGGCGCCGGTGGCCACGGTGGTCCTGGTCGTGGGCGTGTGGCTCACGGTGCAGCCGCGCTTCGACCAGATCGAGACGGCGACGCCCGAGCAGACTGCGGCGCGTGTCGCCGAGGAGTGGAGGGCCGTCAAGCCGCCGGACAGGGCGCCCGAGGGGCCGGTTGCCGCTGACTCCAAGCCGCAGGTGGCGCCTGCGCTCGCTCCCGCGACCGCCGAGGCGCCGGCGCCGGCCGCAGCTCCCAAGGCCGCGGAGGTCGCCGCCACGACCGCGCAGCCCGACGTCGCCACGACCGCGCGACCCGACGCCGCGATGAACCGACAGACGGTGGCGGCCAGGCGGGAGCGTCTCCAGAAGGAGCTCGCGATCCTCGGCGCCGTGAAGACGACCACCCGTGGAGGCGGGAAGCTCTCGGACGTGCTGGGCTCCGGCGGGCTCGGCGGCGACGAGTTGGCGAAGGCGTTGAGCTCCCCGGAGCTCGACGCGGCCGGCTCCGGCGAGTCGCAGGGCGCGGTCTCGGGTGGCTTCGGCGGGATGGGCCGGCGGGGGGGGGGCGGTTCGACCGAAGGCGGGTCCGGGTACGGCCGGATCCTGGGGAGCAAGAGCGCGGCTCCCGCGCCGGAGGTGCCGCCGAAGGCGAAGGGCGACGTCGGAGGTCTGGGCGGGGAAGACGTCCCCGTGACCGCGGCGCACGAGGAGGCGCCGCGTCGCGACGCCGGTCCGGTCGAGCTCGAGGAAGCCGGCCCGGCCGAGCCGCGAGCCGCGGGTGCGGCGCAACCCATCGTGACCGACGTGACGAGCGTCGTCGCGGCGGCGCCGGCCGCCGAACCCGTCGTGGCCGCGGACGCGGACGAGGAGCAGGTCGTCGCCGAGAAGAAGGTCGCAGCTCCGGCCGCGTCCTTCCCCGCGCCGGCGAAGCCCGACCTCGAGGGCTCGTGCCGCCCGTTCGAGCGGGCCCTGACGCGCGCCACCACCACGCCGGCGCGGGTCGACGCGACGCTTGCGCTGGCAGAGTGCCGCAAGCGCGCAGGCGCACCGGGCCTCGCGCGGAGGCTGCTCGAGGACCTGCTGGACGACACCACCCTCAGCGCCGGCGACCGGGACCGCATCACCGAGGCGTTGCGCGGTCTGTAGAGGGCGTGGCCCGTGACACCCGGGGCGGCCCCGTGTAGAGGAATTTCCCGTCGCGGGCCGGGTCGGCTCGGGGCGCAAATCTCGAAACTGAGAAATTCAACGGGTTTTGGGCGCGAGCTTCCGTGGCACGCGAATTGCTCCCATGGAACCCGCCACTCTCATCGGGGGGAACCATGAGACGACGCCTCGCCGCCTGGGTCGGCCTGGTGCTGCTCGTCGGCTGCTACGATCGTCCGGATGCGCTCGACCGATCGCTGCGGGGCCTGGCCTCGTTCGCGCTCGGCGAGCGCATGCTCTTCCTGCGCGAGAGCCCTTCGGAGGCCGTGCTGCTGGACTTCGCGACAGCGGAGCCGCAGCGCACGTCCTGGCCGTTCGACTGCGATGTGGGGCCGTCGAAGGTGCTGAACGGCGGCCGCCTGGCGTTGATCTGCTGGGGCGACACCTCGGAATTGCGCCTCTTGGACGTGGACGCCGACGGCGTGCCGGCCTGGCGCATCTACCCGCTGCCGAGCGCGTACACGAGCCTGGCGGCGTCGGCCGACGGGCGCTACGTCATCGCGTTCTTCGGCCCGGGCGCGTCGAGCGGGCACCTGTTCCAGAACGCCAGCGAGGTCGCCGTGACCGACGTGACGGCCGAGCCCTCCGAGGCGAACCCGGCGGCGCGCGTTCTCGATCTGCGCGACCGCGATCCGCTGGCCGTCACGGTGGGGCCCGAGTTCCAGCACGACGGCGTGAAGGGGCGCCTGGCCGTGGTCGAGGCCCCGTCGCTGCTGGCCGTGTTCAACCTGGCGGAGCCGGGCGACCAGGCCGACGTGGTGCCGCTGGTGCCGTCGGGCAGCCTCACCGAGGTGATCCCGAACCGGGTCCGGTACTTCGCCGATCGCCCCGACGGACGCCTCGAGCTGTTCGTGGGCGCGCAGAACTCGTCGGACATCTTCGAGGTGCTCTTCGCGGCCGACCCGGCCGGCGCGGGCACGCCGCTTCCCGACTTCTCGTCGACCATCCGGTTGCTCACGTTGCCGAGCCCTCCGGCCGACTTCCACGCGTTCGTCGACCACAACACCAAGGTGCGCGTGGCGGCGCTCAGCACGGCCACCCAGGACGTGTACCTGTTCTCGCCCGACGAGGGCCTGCAGCGCGTGAACCGCATGCCCTACCGCTTCACGGGCATGACGCCCATCCTGCGCGGCGACGGGCGCGCCCACCTGCTGCTCTCGGCCCCCGGCAACAGCCAGATGGGGCGCCTGCTGGCCGACTTCGACGTGGCCGAGGCCGACGCCAAGAGCGCCGACACGTTCACGCTGATCGAGCTCGGCGAGATCGTGAGCCAGTTGGAGGCCGTGGAGGCCAGCGCCACCTTCGTGGTGCGGCACGGCTCGGGCTCGCTGACCCTGCTCGACGGGATCACGCACGCGCGCAGCCTGGTCAAGGAGCTCGGCGCCATCCGCGACGCGCGCCTGGTCGGGAACCTGTTCCACGTGCTCACCGACATCGGCGGCGGCTCGGCGTACGGCGTGCTCGACGTCGTACACCACAAGGCCACGACCGTCGACGTGCCGGGCGACACGCGCCAGTTCGTGGGCGTCAGCGACGCCGTGACGCTGTTCAGCCTGGCGGGCGACGACTCCGGGGCCCTGCTCGGGGTGCGCCGGGGCGATGGAGCGCCCGAGGTGATCCTGTGGCGCGGCTTCCTGCTCGACGGACACCTGTGAGGAGGCACCCATGAACCGCACGTTGGCCATCCTCTTCGTCCTGCTCGTCCCCGCCAGCCTCTCGGCCCGTGACCTCGAGGTCTTCCTGGGCGCGCGGGGTAGCGTGGTCTTTTCGCACGGCTTCCTCGACCAGTTCGACGATCGCACCGTGACCTCGCCGCACGTGGGCCTGGCCTTCGAGGTGCTCGACAACCTGCTGGTCGAGGCCAGCTACGGCACGCTGCGCGCCGAGGGCACCGTGTTCCAGGACTTCGCGACCGAGTGGAACGCCCACGCGGCCGAGGTGGGCGTGCGCTATGTGTGGCCGGTGCTGTCGTGGCTCAGGCCCTACGGGCGCCTGACCGGTGGCGTGCTCGTCGAGAAGTACGCCCTCGACGGGCCGGCGCTCGCCGTGAGCGCGAAGCACGTGGGCTTCGAGGTGTTGCCGCTGGTCGGCGTGGAGGTGCTGTGGCCCACCGAGGCCCTGGCGTCGAGCCACGGCCTGTTCGACAAAGCCACGGGCGGCGTCTACTTCGAGGTCGGGTACCGCTATGCCCTGCCGTTCGACGTGGGCAGTCGCACGCCCGCCGACACGTTCGAGGGAGCGACCGCGCGGCCGGTGGACCTGGGCGCGTTCGACGTGCAGGGCCTGGTGCTCGGCGGCGGCGTCATCGGTCATTTCTAGGAGGCCACCATGAAACGACTTTCGAGCCCTATCCTGGCGCTTGGCGTCGGGCTGTTCTTCGGCGGGTGCGGAGCCGGGAGTGCGGGCGATGGCAGCTGGGCGGGCGAGATGGACACCATCTCGGCGTCGGACATGGCGGCCGGCGATTCGTCGGGCTGGGAGCCCGGCGACAACCAGAAGGACTCCTCCTCGCCGAGCCCCGACTCGTACTACGAGGAGCCCGAGGAGGAGTTCGCGTTCAACTCGGCCGCCGTGGGCGAGACCGTGGTCTTCGTGGTCGACACCAACCGCGACCAGGTCATCTGGGTCGATGCGGTCACGCTCAAGATCAAAGCCGTGAAAGTCGGTGACCAGCCCGTGCTGGTCAAGGGCTTCCCCGGCACCGACTCGGCGGTGGTCCTGAACCAGGGCAGCCAGACGGCCAGTCTGGTCAGCATCGTGAACGGCGAGGCCGAGGTGCGGCACTTCGACGTGCTGCCCGGCGTGAACCAGGTCGAGATGTCGCCCTACGGACCCTACGCGGTGCTCTACTACGCGTGGGGGCAAGGCGACACCACGCTGGGCGCGCTGAACGCCGTGAACGTGCTCCGGGCCGAGCCGGGCAAGGAAGCGCTGATCGAGGTGGGCACCGGCTTCAAGCCCTCGGCCGTGTCGTTCCGCGAGGACGGCGGGGCGCTGTACATCATGAGCCAGGCCGGGCTCACCCAGGTGGCGTTGCCCGCCGACATCGACTCGCCGCGCTTCTCGGCGCCGTTGCCGCTGGTCGACGACCCGCTGCTGGACCAGTACGAGCGCGAGGTGCAGGTGACCGCCGACGGCGCCTTCGCCCTCACGCGCGTCATCGGGCAGCCCATCGTGTCGATCCTCGACCTGGCGACGAAGAAGGTGCAGTCGTTCTCGTCGGTCGAGGGCTGGATCCCGTCGGACCTGGACCTGATCCCGGGCGAGGGGCGCTTCGTGCTCATGCTGCGCGACGCCCGGCGCGTGCAGGTCATCGACATGGCCGCGCTGATGGCCGGCCAGGCTGACGCGGTCGACGAGGTGACCACCAACGACGTGCCGCTCGGGCTGGCCGAGGTGGCCGTCGACGGCAAGTCGGCGCTGCTGTACACGACCACCGGCGGCTCGAAGACGATGGGCCTCCTGGACCTGGACGCGCCCGAGCTCGAGCTCACGTACGTGCCGCTGCACAAGACCGTGCGCTCGGCTGTCATCGAGCCGGGCTCGGAGTTCGGCGTGCTCTACCACGATCGCGAGCCCGGGACGCCGTCGCCGAGCGACACCTTCGACGAGCTGGTGGCCAAGAGCCACGGCTACTCGGTGGTGGATCTCGCGAGCGGCTACGTGCAGCCCTTCCTGACCGACCACGAGCCGAAGGACCTGGTGTTCCTGCCCGAGCACCACAAGATGATCGTATTGCTGCCCGATCCGGACAACCTGGACCACCGCGTCGAGGTGGTCGATTTCCGGCGCCTGCTGGCGACCAGCCATCCGCTGTACGCGCGCCCGCTGTCGGTGCAGGCGTTCAAGGGCAAGCCCAAGGCCGTCATCCTCGAGGAGCACCTGTCGGGGCGCCTGACCATCCTCGACACCGACACCGATGGCACCGAGAGCGTGACCGGGTTCCACCTGAACGCCGACTGAGCTCGAGCCCGTTCTTCGTGATTCATCGGATCATTCGGGCCGATGCCCGTTGTCATTCCAGGGCGGCTGCGGTACCGTCCTCACCATCTGGTTTCGTCACGGGGAATCGGCGGGCATGGTGCTTCGGGGGGCCCTGCACACGCACAGTACGTGCTCCGACGGGCGCCTGGCGGTGGCCGAGGTGCTGGCGCGCTATACCGAGCTCGGGTTCGACTTCGTGGCGCTCACCGACCACGACACGTTGCTGCGCTCCGACGCCTACGCGAAGGCGCTGGCAGGCGTGACGACCGGCCTGGTCGTGTTCGAGGGCGTCGAGCTCACGCTGTTCGAGAAGGGCTACGTGCACGTGGGCCGCATCCCGGGCGACGCGGAGGTGTTGCACGTGTTCAACCACCCCGCCGAGCTCGGGCTCCCGGTCGACAAGGCCCTCGAGCGCATCCGGGCGGTCGGGGCGCGGCTGCCCCTCGACGCCGTCGAGATCACATCGCACGGCTTCCCCTCGCCCGAGTACGATCGTCCCGACCTGGGCCTGGTCAAGCTCGTCACCGACGACAGCCACACGGCCGACGGGTGCGGGCGCGCCTGGATCGAGCTCAGCTGCCGGCGGGCCAAGGACGACATCCTGAAGGCCATCAAGGCCGGTGACTTCTGGAATTGCTACGCCTCTTCAAAGGGTTGAGGGAAAGGAGCCCGTCATGGACTTCGCGTTCACCGAGGAACAACGCATCTTCCGGCGCTCGGTCTACGACTATGCCGTGAAGCACCTCGTGCCCTACGCCGAGGAAGCGGATGCCAAGGGCGAGTTCAGCTTCGCGGCGTGGAAGAAGCTCGGCGAGTTCGGCCTGCTCGGGCTGCACTACCCCACCGCGTACGGCGGGCAGGAGGCCGACGTGCTCACGGCGTGCCTGGCGTCCGAGGCGCTGGGCGAGGCCGGGGTCGACGGTGGGCTGATGCTCGCGTTGGGGGCGCACACCTACCTGTGCGGCGACACCATCCTCCGGAACGGCACCGAGGAGCAGAAGGCGCGCTACCTGCCGAAGCTGGCGTCCGGCGAGTGGATCGGCTGCATGGGCTTGACCGAGCCGAACGCGGGCTCCGACGCCGCCTCGATCGCCACGACGGCCGTGCGCAAGGGCGACCACTTCGTGCTGAACGGCTCCAAGATGTTCATCACGAACGGGCCCTACGCGCAGGTGGCGGTGATCTTCGCGGTCACCGATAAGAGCGCGGGGCACTTCGGCATGTCGGCCTTCCTGGTCGAGAAGGACACCCCCGGCTTCTCGGCGGGCAAGAAGCTGAACAAGCTGGGCGTGAGGTCGTCGGCGACCTCCGAGCTGATCCTCGACGACGTGCTGATCCCGGCGTCGGCCATGCTGGGGCAGGAGGGCGAGGGCTTCCTGATCGCGCTCGGCGCGCTGGAGTGGGACCGCTCGGCGCTGCTGGCCCCGCTGGTGGGGTCGCTGCAGAAGGCGCTGACCGACTGCGCGCGCTACGCCCTCGACCGGCGGCAGTTCGGGCGCCCCATCGCCGACTTCCAGGCGGTGCAGCGCAAGATCGCCGACCTGAAGGTCTTCGTCGAGGCGGCGCGGCTGCTCGTGTACCGCATCGCGTGCAACAAGGACAAGGGCCAGCCCCTGAACCACCTCGAGGCGTCGGTCGCCAAGCTCTTCGTGGGCGACTGGGGCATGCAGGCGGCGTCCGAGGCCGTGCAGATCCACGGCGGGTACGGGTACATCCACGAGTTCCCGGTCGAGCGCGTGTTCCGCGACGCCAAGCTCGGGCAGATCGGCGGCGGCACCTCCGAGGTGCAGCGCATGGTCATCTCGCGCATGCTGAAGGAGGGGCTCCGATGAACTTCGAGTACGCACCCGACGAGGTCGCGAAGCACACGGAGTTCGAGGCGTTCTGCGCCACGCAGCTCGTAGAGGCGCCGGACGCGGAGCCCGCCGAGGCCCGGCGCGCCGCGGTGCGGCGGAACCTGGCCGCGCTGGGCGCCAAGGGCTGGCTGGGGCTGGAGCTCCCCGTCGCCGAGGGGGGCGCGGGGCTGACGGCCTTGCAGGCCGTGCCCTGCTACGTGGCGCTGGCGCGCGCGGCGTCGTCGACCTTCGTGGCGGCCGAGGCGTCGGCGGCCACCGTGGGAGGCCTGCTGGCGCGCCTGGGCACGCCCGCCCAGCGGCGGCGCTACCTGCCCGGGTTGCTGGCCGGGACCCAGCTGGCGGCCCTGGCGTTGACCGAGGCGGCGGCGGGCTCCGAGCTGTCGGCCACGGCCGCCACGGCTGCGCAGACGCCCGACGGGTGGCGCCTGACCGGCACCAAGATCATGGTCACGAACGCCCCCGAGGCCGACGTGGCGTTGGTGCTCGCGCAGGTCGACCCGGCGGCGCCGGCCGACAAGGGCCTGGCGCTGTTCCTGGTGCCGCGCGGCACGCCCGGCGCGACCTTCGGCCCGGCGCACGAGACGATGGGGCTGAAGAGCGTGACGCTCGGCGACCTGGCGCTCGAGGCGTGCGAGCTGCCCGCCGACGCGCTGCTCGGTGCCGCGGGCGAGGGGCTGGCCGCGGTGCACGAGGTGCTGCTGGAGGGCTGCCTGCGCTACGCCGCCTATTCGCTCGGCCTCCAGAACGCCTGCCTCGACCTGGCCCTGGCCCACGCGACGACGCGCACGCTGGGGGGCAAGCCCATCTTCCGGCACCAGGAGGTCTCGTTCAAGCTGGCCGACATGTACGCGCTCAGTGACACCGCGCTGCAGCTCACGCGCCACGCAGCCTGGACCCGCGACCGGCGCGAGGGGCGGGCGACCACGCTGATCCACGCGGCCAAGCTCTTCGCGAGCGAAGCGCTGACCCGCGCGGCGCAGATGGCGGTGCAGGTGCACGGGGGGCAGGGCTTCCTGGCGGCCCATCCGGTCGAGCGCCTGTACCGCGACGCGCGCTACGCCGAGCTCGCCAAGGTCAGCTCCGAGCTGCTGCGGGGCCGCATCGCGTCCGACGTGTTCCGAAGCGTAAAGTGAGGTGAGGCATGACCAACCGCGTAGGCATCTGCGCCGTCGCCCAGACGACGTACGTCCAGAACCGCGCCGACCAGCGCTTCCAGGGCCTGGCCCTCGAGGTCGTCGAGGAGCTCCGGCGCCAGACGGGCCTCGGCTTCGGCGGTCCGGGGGGCATCGAGGCTTCGATCAGCGTGTCCGACGACGTGTACGACGCCCGCACCATCTCGGACAACGCCATGACCGACGTGCTGGGCGCGCACCACGGCTGCGAGGAGAAGGTGGCCCAGGAAGGCCTGCAGGCCCTGTACTACGGCCAGGCCATGATCCTGTCGGGCCACGCCGACGTGGTGCTGGTGGTGGGGCACTGCAAGGAGTCGCAGGGCGAGAGCCGCAACCAGGTCACGCACCTGGCGTTCGACCCGTTCTACACGCGGCCGGTGGGGCTCGACTTCCTGGCGGCGGCGGCCCTGCAGGCGCAGGCCTACATGGCGCGCTCGGGGCTCACCGCGGCCCAGGCGGCCGAGATCGTGGTGCGGGCGCGGGCGGCGGGCGCGCGGAACCCGCACACGCCCGAGATCACGGCGGTGACCGAGGACGAGGTGCTCGCGTCGCCGCTGGTGGCCGATCCACTGCGGCAGCTGCACCTCTCGCCGGTCTCCGACGGGGCGGTGGGGCTGATCCTGGCCAGCGAGGAGCGCGCGCGATCCCTGACCGACACCCCGGTGTGGATCGCGGGCGTGGGCAACTGCATGGACACGTTCTTCCTGGGCGACCGCGACCTGGCCGGGACGTTCGCGCTCCAGCAGGCCGCCCAGCGCGCCTACCGCCGGGCCGGCGTGACCGATCCGGCCACCGCCTTCGACCTGGTCGAGCTGTCGGATCCCTACGCGCACCAGCAGCCCCAGTGGCTCGAGGGGCTGGGGCTCTGCCCCGAGGGCAAGGGGCCGCGCTTCCTGGCGGGCGGGGGCGCGGAGCGCCTGAACGTGAACCGCTCCGGGGGCGTGCTGGCGGGCAACCCCGTGCTGCTCGGAGGCCTGGTGCGGGCCGCCGAGGCCGCGCTGCAGCTGATGGGCAGGGCGGGGGCGCGCCAGGCGCCGAACGTGCGCCGGGCGCTGGCCCACGGCGTGATGGGCCCGGCCGGGCAGTTCCACTCCGTGGCCGTGCTTCAGGCGGATTGAGGGGGACAGCATGCATTCCAAGCGACGCAACGTGGGCATCATCGGCACGGGGCAGACCGTCTACTCGAGCCACCGCGAGGACGTGAACCAGCCCGAGCTCATCTGGGAGGCCGTCGACCTCGCGCTGAAGGACGCCGGGGTCACGATCGACGACATCGGCTGCATCGTCCACGGCAACATGGAGCTGTTCGAGATGGTGCACCAGCCGGACCTGTGGCACGTGCTGGGCACCGGCGCCTTCGGCAAGGAGGCGCTGCGCGTGACCACCGGCGGCACCACCGGCGCCACGCTGTCCTGCGTGGGCGACCACCTGGTGGCCTCGGGGTTGCACGACCTGGTGCTGGTGGTCGGCTTCGAGAAGCTGCAGGAGGGGCACACCACCGGCGGCATCACCAACATGGCCGACCCGCTCTGGGGCCGCTCGCTGCAGACCGGCGCGCTGACCGGCATGACGGCCCAGGCCATGATCGACGAGTTCGGCGAGGAGCGCGCCAAGCGGGCGGCCATGCGGCACCGCGTGCTCATGGACCGCCACGCCATGCGGAACCGTCACGCCCACCGGCGCTTCGGCCTGACCTTCGACCAGATCGACGACCTGATGCGCACCAGCCCGCCCCTGGTGGGCGAGCTGCGCATGATCCACATGTGCTCGCAGAGTGACGGCGCGTGCGCGGTGATCCTGGCCAGCGAGGACGTCGTGGCGCGCCTCGGTTGCAAGGCCGCCTGGATCCACGACCACGTCACGGTCCACCGCGAGGAGACCTTCACGCTCTTCGGCCAGGAGAAGGTGAAGCCCACCATGCGCATCGCCGCCGAGCGCCTGTTCGCGCGGAACGGCATCACGGACCCGCGACGCCAGCTGGACCTGTTCGAGATGTACGACCCCTCCAGCTGGTGGGGGCTCGACTGGCTGCGCGAGTTCCTGCTGCTCGAGGGCGACGAGCACCTGAAGATGATCGAGAACGACGAGATCGCCATCGAGGGAGCGTTCCCCGTGAACCCCTCGGGGGGCGTGGTGGCGTCGAACCCCATCGGGGCGACGGCCCTGGTGCGCGTGGCCGAGGCGGCCAACCAGATCCGCGGCTCGGCCGGCGAGCACCAGGTCCCGAAGACCGTGCGCCGCGCGCTGGCGTCCGGGTTCGGCGGAACGTACTGGACGGTGCTGACGCTGCTCGGCGCCGATCCGCTCCCCATCCCCGCCCCGGGAGGTGCCGCATGAGCGACGTGAAGACCCCGCCCGCGGCCCAAGGAGCCACGGTGGCCGACATCTTCGGGACCATGGAGGCCCGCGTGAACTCCGCCGGTGTGGCCGGCGTCAACGCCAACTTCGCGTACCACGTGACCGGCGAGGGGGGAGGCGACTGGACGGTGTGCGTCAAGGACGGCGGCGTGACGGTGCTGCCCGGCGTCCACGCGCCGACCGTGACCTCGACCATCAGCGCGGCCGACTGGCTCGACCTGACGCTCGGCAAGCTCGACGGCATGACGGCGTTCACGTCCGGGCGCCTGAAGGTCGAGGGCGACCTTGGGCTCATGGGGAAGGCCGCGAAGTTCTTCAAGAAGTACCTGCCGCCCGGCGGAGGGGCGCGCGAGGCGCCCAAGGAGGAGCTGATCGTCCTGAAGCAGCTGCTGTCGCTCAAGCAGCGCTTTTCGACCGGGCCCATCATGGGTCGCTTCCTGGCCGAGCTACGCGACCACCAGCGCATCCTCGCCAACCGCTGCCCCTCGTGCGGACGGCACCAGATCCCGCCGCGCGAGGTGTGCGCCGAGTGTCACGTGCCGGTCCTGGACCTGGTCGAGGTGGGCCCCGGGGGCGTCGTGTGCTTCTACGACATCGCGTACTACGCGAGCCCCGACCCGCTCTCGGGCGAGAGCCGCGAGACGCCGTACTGCTCGGCGTTCATCCTGCTCGACGGCTGCTCGGGCAACGACACGTTCTGGCACGAGATCAAGCCGGCGGACATCCCGCGCCTGAAGCCCGGCGTGCGCGTGCGGCCCGTGTGGGCCGAGCACCGCTCGGGGGCCATCACCGACATCTGCTACTTCGAGATCGTCGACGAGGGGGGGCAGCGATGAGCACGACCATGACGGCCCAGCCCGGCGACGCGTTCGTGGTCGAGGGCAAGCTGGCGCTGCCGTACCAGTACTTCGCCGGCCGCACCGGCAGCAAGTTCCTGGTGGCGCTCCGCGACGAGAAGAAGCTGCTCGGGTCGCGCTGCCCCACGTGCGGCAAGGTCTTCGTGCCGCCGCGCCCCACCTGCGAGCGACACCCCGGGCCGGCCACCGAGTGGGTGACCCTGCCGGGCACCGGCACCATCGCGGGCTTCACCGTGATCCGCTACGCCGAGCCCTACCAGCCCGTGCCGCCGCCGTACGTGCTGGCGCTGATCCAGCTGGACGGGGCCGACAGCCGCCTGACGCACGTGGTGAAGGGCGTGGCGCCCAGCCAGGTGCGCGTGGGGATGCGCGTGAAGCCGGTGTTCGCCAAGAAGCCGACCTCGACCGTGCTCGAGATCGACCACTTCGCGCCCGACGTGCCGGCCTTCGAGTTGGGCCTCAGCTACGAGGAGCTCGAGGTGGGCATGTCGGCGTCGGTGTCGAAGACCATCACCGAGACCGACGTGTACCTGTTCGCCGGCATCTCGGGTGATTTCAACCCCATGCACGTGAACGAGCAGTTCGCGAAGACCACGCCCTTCGGCACGCGCATCGCCCACGGCGCGCTGGCCCAGTCGCTGCTGGCGCCGGTCCTGGGCATGAAGCTGCCCGGGCTCGGCACCATCGCGCTCGAGGTCACCGCGCGCTTCAAGGCGCCCACCCACTTCGGCGACACCATCACCTGCAAGGCCACGGTGTCCGAGCTCTTGCCCGAGAAGAAGTGGGTGCGGATGGAGGCGGTCTGGACCAACCAGGACGGGGCCTTGGTGGCCACGGGGAGCGCGCTGGTGATTCCGCCGCGGAAGGGGTAGCGTTTCCTGCACATTCGGGATGCGCCAACGACGCGGCCGCTCCGGCGCCCCTCACGGCGGCGCAGCGCACCAGGTCTCGACCTGGAATCCGCCCAGATCGAAGTAGCGACCGTCGCGCCCGAGGCGCACGCGGTACGTCCCGAGCAGTCGCAGCTCGGGCACCGACAGCCGGACGCGGGCTCCCGTCCGCCGGTGCGGCAGGGGCTCGGCGCCCTCCAGGTAGGTCCCGTCGGGCAGGAGGAAGCGCTTCGCCGGATCGGGCCACACCAGGAGCGCGTCGAAGGCGCCGGGGCTCGCGAGGTCGGGGCCCAGGCTCAGCTCCAGGGCGAAGGCGTGCCCGACCGCGACGCACGCGGGGAGCGCCGCGGCCAGGATGGCGACCGGGCGGCCCAGCACGTGCGTGACCCAGAGATCCTCCGCCGTGGTCCACGCGCCGAGGCCTGCCAGGTTCATCTCGGCGCGCAGCAGGTTGGCGCGGTGCCCCGGGCTGGCCATCCAGCCGCGCACGATGCGGCGGGCCAGGGCCTCGGGCGTACGCTCGGGCGCCGAGAGGGCCCCGGCGCCGCCCACGTGGTAGACGTTCTCGGCGTAGGCGCCGACCCACTCGGCGTAGCCGTGCTGCAGGCGCTCGCCGGGCCCGCGGCCCTCCGGGTCGTGGTGCCCGAAGTAGCGGCGCTCGGCCATGTCGCGGCTGTGGGCGCGGGCGACGGCCCCCAGGCGCGCCTCGGGGGCGAGCGGCGCGAGCCCGTGCGCGGCCCGCTCGGCGTTGACCTCGGCCTGCAGGGCCCCCTCGAGGGCGGCGCCGTCGATCGAGGGCGTGGCGGGCGCGTCGCCGCGGCCGCCCCTCAGCCATCGCAGCGCGTCGCTCGGCCACGACCCCTGAGAGTCCTCGCTGGCCATCGCAGGCCGGGCCAACACCAGGAGCACCGCCAACGCTACGACCACCCTGCCAGGCACCATGCTGCGCCTCCTGGACGTCGGCGGGTCACCCCGCGCGAGGAGCGAAGCGCCCGCCCAACTCCGGGTGCTCCCGAAGCGTAGCGAGGCACGCAGGGTTCTTCAGGGCCACCAGGTTCGCCGGCTCGCGGCCGTTCACGGCGTCGCGGGCGGCGCGCTCCGAGAGCTTGCCGTTGTGCGTGGCGGGCAGCTCGTCGACGGCCACGATCGCGGCCGGCACGTGCACCATCGAGGCGCGGTGCGAGAGCTCTTTCTTGAGGCGCAGCGTGAGCGGGCGATCGAGGACGGCCCCCGGCTTCAGCACCACGAGCAGCACGAGGCGCGTCCCGCCGATCTCGCCCTCGGCCAGCTGCTCGAGGGCCATGACCTGCCGGATCTCGTCGAACTCCTGCAGGATGGCGTAGATCTCGGCCGGGCCCACGCGGATGCCGCGGATGTTCATGACGCCGTCGCTGCGGCCGAGGATGCGGGCGCCGCCGTGCCGCGTGAGCACCACGAAGTCGCCGTGGGTCCAGAGGCCGGCGTTCTGGCCGAAGTAGGCCGCGTGGAAGCGCGCGCCGTCGGGGTCGTTGAAGAAGCACACGGGTCGCGACGGGAAGGGGTTCGCGCACACGAGCTCGCCCACCGCGTCGTCGGCGCCGTGGCCGGGCGCGCGCGTGGAGCCATCGCCGTGCAGCGAGCGCACGTCGAGCCCCAGGCTCGTGCACTGCGCCTCGCCGCGCCACACGGGCAGGAGCGGGTTCCCGAGCACGAAGCACCCGAGGACGTCGGTGCCGCCCGAGATGGACTGCAGGGGCAAGGACCCCACGTTCTCGGCCACCCAGTCGTAGAAGCGGTCGGCCAGCACCGAGCCGGTCGACTGCACGGCGCGGAGGTGCGAGAGGTCGTGAGCCTCGCGGGGCACCAGCGCGAGATCGCGGCAGTACTGCAGGAAGGCCGGGCTCGTGCCGAAGACGGTGGTCCGCGTCTCGGCCACCACGCGCCACAGGGCGTCGGGGGTGGGCCAGGTCGGCGAGCCGTCGTAGGCGACGACGGTGGTGTGCGAGGCCAGCGCCGACAGCTGCCAGTTCCACATCATCCAGCCGCACGACGTGGTGAACAGCAGGCGGTCGTGCGTGCCGAAGTCGGAGTGCAGGCGTTGCTCCTTCAGGTGCTCGAGCAGCGTGCCGCCCACGCCGTGCACGATGCACTTGGGCGCGCCGGTGGTGCCGGACGAGAACATGACGAACAGCGGGTGGTCGAAGGGCACGCGCGGCCACGCGAACGGCTCCTGCGCGGCGCCCTGCGCCTCGAGGTCGGCCAGGGTGCGCGTCGGCAGCGCCAAGCCCTCGAGCGCCGCCACGTCGCCGTCGAGGGCCACCAGCGTGCGCACCGAAGGTAGCCCCTGCACCACGGCCCGCAGGCGCGGGGCGAGGGGCTTCGTCGCGCCCTGGTAGGGGTGCGAGCCCACCGTGAACAGCAACGTGGGCTGCAACTGGGCGAAGCGCGCCAGCACAGACTCGGGTCCCTGGTCGGGGCCGATGGACGACCACGTGGCGCCGAGGCCCGTGGTGGCCAGGCAGGCTACGATGGCGCGGTCGTCGTTGCGGGCGATGGCGGCCACGCGGTCGCCCGACTTCACGCCGAGGGCGGCCAGCGAGCGGGCCGTGGCCTCGACGCGGGCACGCAGCTCGCGCCGAGTCCACTCGGCCCGACGCCCGGTCTCGTCCACGGCGATCACCGCGAGCGCGTCGTCGTCGGCGGGTCCCGCGCTCCGGAGCAGGTTCTCGGTGTACGACAGGCGGAGCCCCGGGAAGAAGCGGGCCATCTCGACGTCGTCGCCCACGCACACGGGCTCGGGCGCGCCTTCGACTACGGGCGCCGCGAACGCCAGGAAGTGGCGCCAGAAGGCGCGCCAGTCGGTGGCCGCCCAGCGGGAGAACGCGGGCCCATCGAGCGCGCGGCCCGTGGACCGGGAGACGTCGGCCATGAAGTCGGCCAGCTGGGAGCGCGCCGCGACGTCGGGGGCGGGCACGAAGACGGGAGCGTCGCGCCCGTTCATGTCAGGCTCCCAGGCGCGGGAGCACGAAGCTGAGGATCTTGTTCAGGCTGTCGAAGTTCTCGCGGTTCAGGCTCTTGCGGTCGATGGTGATGTGGAACTTGTCCTCGAGGTACACGATCAACGCCACGAAGCCGAGGCTGTCGAGGATGCCGTTGTCGAGGAACGAGGCGTCGTCGCTCGGGATGAGCGTGGCGGCCTCGCCGAAGTGGTAGTTGTCGTCGAGCCAGTCGAGCAGCAGCTGGCGCATGTCGGTGCGGGTCATGGTTCCTTCCTAGAACTGAGCATAGATGAAGGTACTCGCGCCCAGCGGTACGTACACCATGAGGAACGCGAGGACCAGCCCGTAGGCCACTCCGCGCACGGGGGCGGGCAGGGCAAGGAAGCGCTGCTTCCAGGCGGGTCCGGGCCCCACCTCGAGCAGGTGGTAGGCCACGAAGAACACGACGATGGCCGCCGCCTGCAGGCCGAAGCGCTCGGCCAGGCGTTCGACGCCCGCGAGCCCGACGAGCCCCTTGGCGTAGGCGATGGCGGCCCCGAGCGACGGCGCCCGGAACGGCACCAGCGTCAGCACGAAGAACAGCTGCGTGACGCCCCACGAGACCAGGCCGTACGAGCGCGACTTGCGAGCGGCCACCCAGCGGCGGTCCTTGCGGCAGCGGCCCTTGTACCAGCCGTCGTAGGCGTGATGGCCCGCGAGCGCGAGGCCGTGGGCCAGCCCCCACAGCACGAATGTCCAGGTGGCCCCGTGCCAGAGCCCCGACACCAGGAAGACGACCAGGAAACCTGCCCCGGCGCGTCCGCGGAACCACGAGCGGCCGGTGGTGAGGGGCGCGAACAGGTAGTCGAAGAGCCAGGTGTTCAGGCTGATGTGCCAGCGGCGCCACAGCTCGGCCAGGCTCTTCGACAGGAACGGGTGCCGGAAGTTCTCGGGCAGCGTGAGCCCGAACACCTTGCCCACGCCGATGGCCAGGAGCGAGTAGCCGGCGAAGTCCGAGAAGAGCTGGGTGGCGTAGCCGAAGAGCGAGATCCACAGCGTGCGCGTGGCGTAGGCCGCGGGGTTCGCGAACACGGGATCGACCACGCGCGGCGACAGCCAGTCGGCCACGAAGGCCTTGAGGGTGAAGCCGAGCAGGAAGGCGGCCGCGCCGGCGGCGATGTCGTTCGCCAGCAGCCGGCGCGGGACCAGGTACTGGGGCAGCAGCACGCGCGCGCGCCCGATGGGGCCGGCCAAGAGCTGCGGGAAGAAGCCCACGAACACCGCGTAGGCCAGGGGATCGCGGCAGGCGGGGGCGCGTTCCCAGTACACCTCGAGCAGGTAGCCCACCTGGATGAGCGTGGTGTACGAGATGCCCAGGGGCAGCACCAGGTGCAGGATGGGCAGCGCGTCGGGCAGGCCGGCGGCCGTGAGCAGCGCGTTCAGTGACTGGGCGAAGAAGCCCGCGTACTTGAACACCCCGAGCAGCCCCAGCTGGGCCACGATGGCCGCGGTCACCACGCGTCGGCGCTTGCGGCGCACCGCTACGAGCTCGGCCTCGGCCAGCCCCTCGGTCGGGAGCGCCCCGAGCCACGCGCCGGCCCCGAACGAGGCCGCGATGGCCGCCGCCAGCACCACCAGCAGGCGCGGGCTCCACGTGACGTAGAACACGGCGCTCGCCAGGAGCAGCACGGTGTTCTGCCACGCGGCGCGGCGCGGCCCCAGCCAGTGGAGCAGCCACACGATGGGCAGGAAGAACACGAGCTCCAGGCCGGCCAGGCTCATCGGGCACCTCCCGCGGTGCGGGGCTCGCCCACCAGGAACGACAGCCCCCCGGCCAGTGACCACTCGCTCCAACGCAGGTTGCCGTCGGGCAGGATGTGGTCGAAGTCGTCGGCGAAGTCGTCGTCGGTCAGCGGGTTCTGCCACGTCTGGTCGACGAAGCGCATGGCGTGCTGGTCGGCGAAGGTCTTCATACGCTCCGAGAAGCGCGCCAGGGTGGTGGCCTTGGCCTTCTCGGTGAGGGTGCCGGGCTTGCGCGGGTACAGGAGCAGCGTCAGGTCGAGGCCGCGCTCCTTGAAGATCGCCACGATCTGCTCGAGCGCCGCCATCTGCTCGGGGTCGCAGATCCTGGCTTCGCCGGTCTCGATCATGGTCTGCCACATCTGGATGCGGTCGTCGTAGGCCTGCCGGGCTACCGAGGGGTCGGGCTTCTTCAGAGCGTCGCGGATGGCGCGCGCGATGTTCTCGTGCCCGCGATCCTGCACCAGCACCGACCAGGGCCACACGTCGCGCCACACGCGCTGCAGGAAGTTCTGGTTGTAGGGCGTCAGGTTGTTCTCGAAGAGGTCGGCCAGGAAGTCCTTCCAGCGCCACGCGCGGGCCGGCAGGCTCATGGTGATGGTGCCGTTGCCGCCGTCGAGGGTGGTCGAGTCCCACCACTCGGTGACGATCACGGCGCGCTTCAGCGAGGGGCGCACCAGCGTCCCCCTCGCGTCGCGCTCGTCGATCAGCGGCAGCAGGCGGTGCTGGAGCGTCCACAGGTAGGGCGTGTACTTGCCCCATTCGACGGGCACCGGCTGCACGCGCTCGGCGCCGCCCGTGCGCTCGGCCAGCACGCGCCCGAGCACCACGAACGAGCGTGCGTGGCTGGAGCCGAGGACCAGCACCGTCGGGTCGCCCTCGCGGTACTGCTCCACCGCCTCGTCGATCTCGAGCAGGGGCTTCGGGGGCGCGACCCAGTGCAGGCCCGCGTCGACGGCACAGAGCGTCACGAGCGCGCACAGGCTCGTCAGGGCGATCGTTCGCCAGCTTCGCACCCGGTCGGCCATGGAGCCCCCGCCTCGCCGCTTTCGAAAAAGCCGCTCGTACCCTCAGGAAAGGAAGTATCGCGCGGGGATCCGGGGGGTCAAGTTCCAGGGGCCTCGGGCTTCAGCGGTCGTTCGCCAGGTCCGAAGGCCAGCGCATCGGCCGCGAGCCGCCATCGATGGCCGGCAGGTCCACGTGGAAGTCGGTGCCCGCGCCGGGCCGGCTCTCGAACCCCAGCGCTCCGCCGTGCTCCTTCACGATGCCGTAGCTGATCGACAGCCTGGCCTGCAGTGCCATGATCCCGGACAGCGAGCTGTCGAGCACGCTCTCGAGCAAGGTCCCGTTCTCGTCGTGGCGAGCCCTGTCGCTCATCCCGTGGCTCCTCACCTGCTCGTTCGTCCTACGGACGTCTTCTCACCCCGGGGCCACGCCACCTCCAGTCGATTGGCCTGTCGAGTTCGGTCGATTCTGCTGATGGATTGTGACGATTTCGACGACGGCGTCCGGCCGGGAGATCAGGGCTCGGGTCGCAGTTCGACCAGCGTGGCCCCCCAGGATCCTGCGCTCGCATCGGCGGTGCGGAACGACACCACTCCCGGGTGTCGCCGCAGCACGCCCTCGACGACGCGACGCTGCACGCCCGTTCCCTTGCCGTGGATGACGCGCACGCCGAGGATCCCGCGGCGTCGGCATTCGTCCAGGTACGTGGCCACCACGTCGGCCACGTCGCGGGGCGCGAAGGTGTGCAGGTCGAGCACGCCGTCGATGGGCAGCTCGATGGTGTCGGGGGGCCGGTCGTCGTCGCTCACGGTTCGTTCGCGTAGTAGTCGCCGTAGACCTTGGCGACCTCGGCCTTGCCGGCCGGCGTGAAGTGGGGGCCGCCCAGCAGGAAGACGTCGCAGCTCGGCGCCTCGAACCGCGGGGCGGCGGTGACGAGCCCCGGGTACGCGGCGGCAACGGCCTCGACGGCCTCGTCGATGAACGGCTGCACGATCGTCTCGGCGCTGCTCGCGGGGCCGCACAGCTGGTTCCCCGGGGCCCGGAGCATGGTGAGCAGCTCGACCCGGCGCAGGTTCGAGTACCGCGCGCGCAGATCCTCGACGACCGCCGTGAAGGCCGTCGTCCATTCCGCCGCCGTCGTGTACGTCCAGTTGCAGCCCAGGAAGAGCACGCGATCGGGGTTGCCCGAGCCTTCGACGCAGGGTGACGTGACCTCGGTCGACCACACCGGGTCGGCGGGGTCGCTCCACAGGTCGAGGTAGGCGTGCAGCTTGGTGATCGCCTGCCAGCGGCCGTCGTCGACGGCGTCCTCGAACCCGGCGCCGTACCACTCGCCCACGACCGACACTCCCATCACCTGGGTGCAGGTAGTGACGGGGCGGGCCGGCACGTCGTCGGCGTCCTCGGAGGGCTGTCCGGTGACCTCGGCGTCGGCGGGCGGGGACAGCGCGTCCGGCGACGGATCGCCGCCGCTGGAGCAGGCGGCGGACACCAGGGCGACCAGGACCGTCCAGATGGCGCGACGACGCACGGCGTCTCCCCTCGCGGCACCCTTGGCGGGCGTACGGGCCAGCCTATCGGAAACCGCGCGACGGCGCCACCTCGGCGGCCTGGCGGGCGTGTTCGGTCGCGGGGGGTGCGGAAGGGTCCGGATACGAAA
>Ga0172370_10000716_pt1 | contig 52008 bp, 35 predicted proteins | sample LakKiv5m_FD_114538 | JGI IMG/M metagenome (GOLD analysis project Ga0172370, IMG submission 114538) | Freshwater microbial communities from Kabuno Bay, South-Kivu, Congo - kab_022012_11.5m | ecosystem: Environmental > Aquatic > Freshwater > Lake | place: Democratic Republic of the Congo...
GATCGACGATGAAAGAGTCATGGATACCCTCATTAACCGTAGTGAAACTTTTAAGCATTTTATAAATCTTGATAATCTCGAACTCAAGCAAGCGGCCTAAAATCGCTTGCGAAACTTGAATTAATAATTAATGCTTCTTTTTATTATTTTTAACGTTTTTATAACAATTTATTCCCGGTTTCCATTATGAATTTGCGTTTGAATGCTTTAACAAGAGCAATGCTCCTGATTTCCTTTTTGCTTTTAGTGACTGCTCGTGGCTTAAGCGGACGTGATTACTATGTGACAGGGGTAGTCACTGATTCTTACGGAGCTACAATAGCAAATGCCAGGGTATCGATGATTGCCGGAACCACTGAATATGCCATTAAAACAGGTGCTGATGGCAGATATACGCTCAGATTGTCAAATCTTTATGATATAATTCCCGGATCGGTTGAGGTGGGGGTTCCTTATCCCAATCCTTTCACATATTCAGTGAATATTCCCTTCATAATAAACAGTCAGGGCAGTATCCGTTTCTCCGTTTACAGTTTTTCAGGACAAAAAATCATGGAAGCCTTTTTTGATTCAGTCAGCCCGGGCAGCTATCATATTGTTTGGGACGGGTGTAACCAGCAAGGATCGCCTCAGCGCAACGGATTCTATTTTTTTGCACTGACATCCGGAGGAAAAACATTTTCCGGAAAGCTTGTCAAGGCATCAGGCTTTTCAACGTATTCATCTGGTACTGCACTTGAACCCGACATGCTGCCCCCGTTAATGATGCCATTCCAGGGTTCGGTAAGGGTTCCGGTTATCACATCTGTGACATGCGACAGCTATTATCCGGTGAGGCTCACCGACATTAAAATAGGAAAAGATACAACTATTAATTTTGAACTTACACTCAAACAGGAGCTTCCCTATAAAACCCAGGGAAGCAACATTGCAATGCATACAGGTTCAGGTTATGAATCACTGGTGCTGAAAGGAATAAACCTCGGGTCTTCACCTCCGGGATACTGGCCGGGCGAGATAGCCTATGCCATTTCCGACAAAGAATATGAAGAATGGATAAATAGAATGGCTGAATCGGGATTTAATTGTATAAGGGTATATACGCTTCATCCCCCTGTGTTCTATGAAAAGCTTGCCAACTATAACGAACGCCACCCTGAAAATCCGCTGCTTCTTTTTCAGGGAATATGGCTTGATGAGATTGAGGATTATTCGGATTATGATTCATACGACCTGCTTAACCGGACAACTTCATTTACCTCAGCGATAAAGGAGGTAATCGACTGTATAAACGGTAATGGAGATATTGCATACAGGTACGGCAGGTCGTACGGCAGGTATATTACTGATGTCTCGCGATGGACTGTTGGTTATATTCTTGGCCGGGAGATAAGTCCCCAGGAAGTTGACACAACAGATACCCGGAATGCATCTGTAAAATCTTTTACAGGAACATATCTTACTATAGATGGAGGAACAGCCACGGAGGTATTCATTACAAAGATGCTTGACCATGCTGTCAAATATGAAGCTATGAGCTATTCGGTCCGCCGCCCTGTAAGCATGTCGAGCTGGCCGACTCTTGACCCTCTTACTCATCCGACAGAGGTATACACGGATGAAGACAAAGTATCATATGACCTTGAGAAAATTACGCAGAGGATACCTGAGCCCGGCATATTTGCTTCATATCATGCATATCCCTATTATCCGAACTTCATAAGTCAGCAACCTTCCTACCTTACCTACCGCGACAGTTACGGCCCCAACAGCTATCTTGGTTATCTTAATGCCCTTAAGGCACATTACACGTCGATGCCTCTGGTTATTGCGGAATTCGGAGTACCATCAAGCTGGGGAAGCGCACATCAGTCGTTCAGTGATATGCATCATGGAGGATATTCGGAGCAGCAGCAGGGCGATAAGAACATTAGGCTCATGCATAATATCCTTGATGCCGGCTGCGCTGGCGGTTTTATGTTTGCATGGATGGATGAATGGTTCAAACCCACATGGATTGTGTCATATCTTGAAGCTTACGGAACAAGGATCGGCGGAATAACCATTCCCACACGGCAAATCTGGCATAATCTTACGTCACCTGAACAGAATTTCGGTTTGCTAACGTTTGAACAGACATCGACTTTGCCTTTTGTAAAATATCTTACCGACAAACCGGGTGGTCCGGTTAAAGCAATAAGCGCAACAAACGACAACAGCTATTTTTATCTCGAAATAGAAGCCGGAAGACAATTATCGGCAGGTGATTCGGTTATGATTGCCTTTGATACCTATCTTGCAAGCTTCGGCGAGTCAAAGCTTCCGGATGGCAGGAGCCTCTCCAACAGGTCAGAATTTCTCTTATCAATGTTACTTTCTGAAGATACGGCTTCATATTATGTGACAGAAGCATATAACATGTATGGCCTTACACCACGATTCGACCTGTCAAACCATGCAGTTCAGAAATTCTACAGCACTGTATCGAACGGTGCACCGTGGGTCCTTATGCAATGGGTAAATGACGGATTTACCGGCACCAGACAGGATATCGGGAGGCTTCCCATGGAAAATGCTTCAGATTTCACATACGGACAGCGGACAGCTGTTGCCTGGAGCGGCAGTAAAATAAAGATACGTATCCCCTGGACAATGCTTTATTTCCGCGATCCGTCCCAGATGAAAGTTATAGATGGGGCTGTTTCCTACGATGGAGGTTACAACTTTGAGATATCGACAACTGATTCTGACGGAATTGCAGTTTCAGTGTGCCTCGACAGAGTAGTAACATCAACAACCGGAAGATACACCTGGCCATTGTGGCTTGTTGTACCTCCCACCATAGCAAAGGATAAAAAATCACTGGAAGTTGTAAGGAACGGATTGAATGCCATTCCCGATTTTACATATTGAAGCCGGAATCTTCGGTATTTATAACCCGTCTTTTTGATCTCTTTTTCTTTTCGAAGCCTGCCCTTTCAGCTTTACCCCAGCCTTTTTTACCTCTCAGGGCTTCAAGGTTACCAATGATGGCAAAATATGTATGTACCGGATAGAAGAAAGGCTCAAAAAGGGATATGGCAATAAGCTTAAGGACATCCCTTTTCTTTTTGTATTTATGGAAAGTAATTTCCTCAAATAGTACGGCCCATGTCGAAATACATATTGCGAACGTATAAACAAACAGGAAAAGAAGAAGGTAGAATGGCCAGTTAAGCGAATCAGTGGCTATCAGATATATAGTATAAATAAATCCCGAGAAGGCAATAAGTGGCGACATCCACTCGAAGAAGAACCAGTAAGGATATCCAAGCATTCCCAAACGGCCAAAACCGGGATTGAAGAAAATCTTCCTGTGTGTCCTCAGAGATTCAATAAGCCCTCGGGTCCATCGTGTCCTCTGCTTACGCATTGATTTAAGGTCGGAAGGTACTTCAGTCCAGCACAATGGATCAGGTATATAAGTTACCTCGTATTTCTGGTCATTCTCAGCCATGTAACGTCTCATCCTGAGAACAAGTTCCATATCTTCCCCTACTGTTTTAATGCTGTATCCTCCGGCTTTTATGACTGTTTCACGATCGAAGATCCCCATTGCTCCGGAGATAAGCATCAGTCCGTCGAGCTGGCTCCATGCCATCCTGCCAAGGAGGAACGCCCTTGTATATTCCAGTACCTGTAACCTTGGAAGCAGTTTTGACGGTATTTTGATCTCGCGGATATGACCTCTTTCAATATCACATGAGTTTACTATCCTTATTACACCTCCTGCTCCGATCACTTTTTTCTCCTTCTCCTCAAGGAACGGTTTGACAAGCTTCAGGATTGAATCGGGTTCGATGATGGAATCAGCATCTATTGATACGAAAAGATCGCTGTGGCATATATTGATTCCTGCATTCAGCGAATCAGCCTTGCCGCCATTGGCCTTGTCGATGATAGTAAGACGGTTGTATGAAGGATTTTTTGATCTGTAAACCCCCTTTATCCTTTCGCATGGTATCCTGTAATCGAAATAATAATTGACCCTGACAAGATCATAGGCATCCTTCATAAGTTCAAAGGTATTGTCAGTCGATCCGTCATTTACAATTATGACCTCAAAATTATTATAGTAAAGAGAAAGAAGGGTCCTGACGTTGTCGATGATGGTTTTGCTTTCATTGTAAGCAGGAGCAATGATTGAAATCTTCGGGCTCAGGGGTGAAAGCACAAGGGAGTTGTAGTTGATAAAACTGTTCTTCCTCAGATATTTACGAAGAGCTATTGCAGAAAATATGCCAAGTCCCAGGTAAGATCCGAAGAGGATCAGTGTAAGATAAAATACTATATGTCCAAATATGAATCCCATAGTTTATCAGAATATTCGCCTGTCAAGTACGTGGCGGACAATAATATTATAGTTCTTGTATTCTGATTTCATCAGTTTAACAAGTGTTTTCACTCCTTCTTCACCATTATTCTCAATTGCCTTGGTGGCTTCGATCTGAAGCTGTACGTCATCTTCCTTGTCAAGTACCAGTTTGAGGAATCCCAGCAGTGATGGATCGGGCATTTTTGCCATTGCCCTTATTATCTCGATGCAGGTATTGTAATCCTGGCTCTTGTAAAGTCTTTTCATTACCTCGAGTGTTGAACGCATCTCAAGGTCGCCGGCTACCTGAACAGCCAGCTTCCTGACCTCCGGAGAAGGATGTTCAAGAGTTTCCCTCACATCGTCTTCTGAGTCTTTCTGTTTAAATTCCCGTATCATCCTCAGTGCGAACATGACAACTGTCGGATTCCCTGCCTTGAGGAACTTTTTGAATTCCGGCACCGGGAGATCATGCTGAATAATCAGTTCATGGAGAGTTATCTGTTCCCAGAGTGAAAAAGGTTTATTAAGATGGAAAAGGAAACCAAAAGGGTCATCATCAGTGAGCCTTACCAGGGCGATCTGGGCTTCCATTCTCAGGATGTCGTTTTTAGAGTTCAGGGCTTTGTATATAACGTTATTTGCATCCTTGATGTTCATAAAGGCAAGTTCACGGAAACCCTTGATTTTCTTATGCCACCTGTAATCCTTTGCGCGCCTGATAGAGTCCCTGTCAAGGCCAAGATACAGATAAAGACCACCAAGCTTTTCCTCAGCATCCCCTTTCAGGTTTACGCTTACGTCGATCATCTGGTCGATAAGCGCCTGTCTCCTGTAGGTATCTGATGCAATTGACCTGAATCTGTCGGGACTGCTTCCGGTAAAGAGGTAATCAATGATCATCCCCTGGTATGTTTCAGCAAGGTATTGCTTAAGATCTTCCTGTTTTTCCATTCTGGCCCTGTTAAGAAGGATGACCATAAGGAGGATTATCATTGTTGTAATAGAAACGATTATAGTAATTATCAGGGCATTAACAAGTGCAAACGACTTTCCGAAATAGTTTATGCGTTTCAGCCAGGGACTTTCATCATTGATAAGGAACAGGTTACGCCGTGGCTTCTCTAATGGTTCAAGCTGCCGGGGCTGATCCTGCATCGTGCTGCTGCCGGCAAGAGTTACGGGGACAGCATGTGCGATAAGGGCTGAATCAGGGATTGTATATGCGACATTGGAAGAATCGGCTGAAGAAACAGTTGCCGTTGTATCAACAGCATTTTTAGCTCCGGCTTTCTCTGAATCGGTGTAATTCAGGATCCTTGCCTTGTCAAGTTTAGTTACCCTTACTTTAAAGAAACCGTCTTCCTCGACCATTATGACATCTTTCCCAAGGATCTCCGAAACCTTAGAAAACAGCTTCTCGGCATTTGTTTTGACTCTGAAAGCACCAATCTGAATGGGATATATATCTTTTGAAAGATCATTAAGGTCATCAATCCTCATATTATCAGGATGCATTGTAATCAGGTCGATCCCGTCGGCGATATAAATAGGTGATGGCCGGCCGGCTTTGGAAGCAGCCGGTGACAAGGGGATTACAAAAGGTTCAGCGCTGGCTGCCGTAAATACAAGAAGTGACAATATGATAAGTATCCTTCTTTTCATCACTTCATTTTAAGAGCATAAACAAGGTTAACAAATCCTTCAAATCTGTCTCTCTCAGCTGTTCCTCCTTCCACGTCATATTCCTCCCGAGAATAACCTGCACCAATCTTAATGCTGAGCCTTCCGGTTGCATTAAAGTTATAAGCCAGCCTGATGCTGTTTGCCCCAAGCCGGTTTATATCCTCCCTTATGCCAAAAGGTTCATCGGGGGCTGTACCGGTGCCCAGTGTCAGTTGCAGATAATCAAAATCATTGAAATATCTGCGGGCATTAAAATAAAATGATGTACGGGGTCCGTCATCCTTGAAGTATACGAAGCATTTACCGGAAAACCAGTATTTCCCAACATATTTTTCCAGTGAAGCAAGTCCGATGAAGATATTCCTGTCGAAATAATAATAGTTCAGTCCACCTGATATTGCAAATCCTTTTGGGAGGATCTGCCATATTTCAAATGCCGCCCTGTGTTTCGGGAAGTAAGTCCCGGGGCTATACGCATACGATACATATGCGTAATTCTGATTTGAGATCCGGGGGTATGCCTCTGCTTCGACCTGGAATTCAGTTGCAGTGATACCTGTTGCATCATCTGTTATAAGGTTACCTATATTTAAACCTGTGGCTGCCGGGCCCCAGCCGAACCTGTGTCCAGCGCCCGTACTGTAAACCTGCCAGAATCTGGTATATGGCAAGGTGAAATAATCGAATGAATATCCTGCTCTGACATCGGTTGCAACGGCCGTATTTTCTTTCGACCACAATGAAATGTCGCGTCGTGCTTCGAGGGCATCCCCGTTATCTGGATCTTTAAGAAGAAGTGTATCAATTACGGCTGCAGCCTGTTTATAGTCTTTCTGCCATGCAAGGATCCTTCCAAGCAGTACTCTTGCATCGCCATATTCCGGGAAAGCATTGACGAGCCTGCGGGCAGCGACAGCCGCTTCAGTATATTGACCGCCGAACGCCATTGTCCTGATACGCATATATTCTGCTTCAGGGTCGGTGATTTCCTGAGCGAGGAGCTGTGAAATATTTAACAGCACCGGAATTAAGAACCCAACAAATAAAAGTAAAAGATGTTTTCTCATAACTATTTGTTGAGAATTGATTTTATCCTTGCCACCAGCTCAGCCGGATTAAATGGTTTTACAATATAGTCGCTTATCCCCAGTTCGCCGGCCTGCCGCTGCATCTGGTGATCACTGAAAGCTGTAAGGATGATCACAGGAGTATCCTTGCCCTGGTCGGACCTTACGAACTTTACAAGCTCAAGGCCGCTCCGGTAAGGCAGATGAATATCGACAACCAGAAGATCATAATCATTCTTCTGAAGCAATTCAATGGCAATATTCCCATCCTCAGCCAGATCGGCCAGAAAACCTTCCCTTTCAAGAATTACTGAAAGGGTTTTCATTGCCATGGGATTGTCTTCACAAATCAATATTTTCATCTTCAAAAATTCAATGATTGTTAATATTTCCCTCCCTTAATAGCTCTGTTTTGCAAATCATTTGTGTCAAAATTGGCGAATTTTATCAGGCCCTCAAAGGAAAATCGGTATTATTTTGACTTCCTGCTGAATTTCAAAGACTAACACTGCTTTTTTCTGTGACCAACCTTTCAACCACACTTTATGATATTCAGATTTGTAAGGGTGAATTTCAATAAAATCATTAATGTCTGCCCGGTTTATGAAGTTTAACCGTTATCGGTTCAACGATAACAAGGCATCCTTTCGGCATACTTAACAATTCAGGTTCGATCAATTTATAGAACTCATTTATCACGTCATTATTGTCAATTATTTCGATCATCACAGGGAGCTTTTCAGTCAGTTCCCAGAATTTGGCCGAAGCTATTGAACTGCTTAGTCCATAACCCATTACGCCACGGTAAACGGTTACTCCCGAAATTCCTCTGTCCCTGGCCAGATTGACAATATGCTCATACAGCAGTTTCGATCCTATCCTGTCGGTAGTACTTGCATAGATCTTCAAAATACTGCTTTCGGAATATAAATCCATTGGAGGGAGTTTTAATTATTTTACAATGAGAACCAGTAATTCAGCTTAATAAGGAATATGTTGTTGGGGAATGCTTTTCTCAGATATCTGTATGAATCAGCAAAAGAAGCATTTGAAAATCCATTGTTGCCTGTTCTTTCTCCAGACCATACTAAATAAATGAAGGATCCGAGCCTGTATTCCCATTTTGCTACAAGGTTCGATCTGAACTGATGGAAATTGAAATCGGGATTCCCGACTTCAAGCATTACCGGAAATCCCCCGTCATAATCGGGAAGCAGATATTTCCCGTCAGAAAAGACTGTATTCTGATAAACTGCAAAACGGTCTTCATAATTTCCCGCCTCAGGGTTTGTGATCTTCTTAAGTTCTGAATATCTGCCTTTTGAAATAAAAGGACTTCCATAATACTGTATTGAGAACTCAGGTGACAGGTTCAAGTCGACCCGGAATGTAAGACCGAGTGTTCTCTGGTTTATTGTTCCAAGAATATATCGATTGCCGCTTTCGACTGTGCTTTTTGTGGTTATATACTGCAGTTCATCCATGTTCTCTTCATATTCAGCATTAATTCCGAGCTTCAGAATGCTCAGGGGCCTGACCGAAATCCCGGGCTGGAATGTCCATGCTGTTGCAGAGTTGTCTGCACCCTTCATATATTGGTATTCCACATGTGCAATGAATTTTTTTGAAGGATCCGACTGAAGTCCGAATGCAATTTCAGTGTTTGCAGGCATTTTCACATCAAACCCTCCGCGTAAGAGACGGGTATCGATATCAGACGAATGGTAAGCGGCTTCAGCTTCAAATTTCCACTGGTTGGTAAAATCGGCTTTAAAACCCAGTTCCCCGTCTGAGCCCAGAGAAGTTCCGTTGAAGGTCCATGAATTGCGTTGTTCAAAGTTTACAGAAAGGGTTCTGAAAACTGATACCGGCTTTGTGATGAAATACTCAATGTCATTCTGGTTCTCTATAACATCTGCGGTCCTCATGTAACCCAGATCGTTCAGATCGAATCCCGGGGTAAGCCATGACAAAGCTGTTGAATATTTCCAATGTCCTCCTGATCCTTTACCCAGCTCGATCTTGCCGCCAAAACCGCTGAGGCTGGTCTTTGTTATATCATAATTGAGATAGTCAGCACCGGGTCTTTGGAAATAATGAGCCGGTGATTCCTGCAATTCTTTAATAGCTTCCTGGCTTCCCTTGATATAGCTGCCTGATAATTTTGCGTTTACAAAGAACTTCTTGTCCTTCCAGTGATGAAGCAGGTCCACACCTCCTGTAAAGGCGTCGGATGGAAGAAATTCAAGTTCCTCATCATTGATGAACCTGTTTGTTGAAGTGAACATCCCTCCAATTATTGTATTTCCTGCTTTGTACCCTTTTTGAATGCGGCCGACAAGATAATTGGTCAGCGGCTCGACAATCTGTTTCGACTCATTGCCATAAAGGTCGGTTATCCTTGCATATTCATTTGCTGTAACACTCTGAATAAGTCCCACAGAAAGCCCTTTTGAATCGGTCCCGCTGAATTTCGCCGCGCTCAGTATTGTAGTCATATCAGGATTTTTAACAAAATGCTGATCATCTCCATTTACTGAACGAGAAGGAGAATGACCTATCCTTCTGGAATAAAAAAGATTCTGCCTGTCGAATTTGTAATCAAAGATAGTAAGACCTTCAAGGAAGAATGGCCTTTTTTCCTCATAGAATGTCTCAAAGGCTGTAAGGTTCATTACAGAGGGATCCGATTCGACCTGTCCGAAGTCGGGGTTTACAGTCAGGTCGACTGTGAAATTGCTGGATACCCCTATTTTCGCATCAAGTCCGGCATTACTGCCCCAGGACCTGCCGTTTTTCGTATACGGGCTTCCGGGAATTTCCTGCATTGTCCGGAGATCGCCAAGGACAAATGGTTGTATCTCCAGCCGGCGCGATTTCTTCAGCCCTTTCAGTCCAATGAATTCCCCGTAGTTGTACAGCATTCCGGGACCTGTCTTTGTCTGGCGCTCCCAGTTACTTTCCTCCTGAAGCCTGTCAATCCATCTCCATGTATGCAGACCCCACACCTGCTCATCCTTGTTGCTGTAACGCAACTGGCTGAGAGGGACTTCAATTTCTGCAACCCAGGCAGAATCCTCCATTCCGACTTTGCCTTTCCAGACTGCATTCCAGTTAAAATCCCAGTTTGTAGGATTGAAAAGGACAAGATCAACCTTTTGTCCCCATGCAGTTATGGTAAATTCGAATCCTGTCCGGTAATCACGGTAGCTGTCAAAATTCACGCCCACCATATCCCCCACTATGTCGTCCCTTACACCGGCATATCTGTGAACTTTTTCAGGTTCAGGATCATAAGCACGGAACGCAATGTAAAGGTTCCTGTCGTCATATTGAATATTATGTTCGGTGGGAAAAGTCGGTTTGGCGCCTTCATTCGGAATATACTGATTATAATCGCCTGCCCAGTTTCCATGTTTCCAGCATTCATCATCAAGCTTTCCGTCTATTACAGGTTTTTCAGTGACCAATCGTGTCGTTACATAAACAGGCTGCTGAAAGGTTTTATGGTTTGTGCGGGCTGTGTCCTGCTGGGGTGCAGGAGATCCGGATGACAATGAGGATGATCCGAAACTGAGAAAAAGAAAAACTAAAGCAGAAGCTGATCCGCTTTTACGATCAAGCTTGTTCAGGAACATATCAGATGTTTATAAATTCAGAACTCCAAAAATAAAACAATAAGTTATTATTTAAAATAATCCTTAAATTTCGATAGTATTATCTTATTTATTTGTTAATAAAATCCACCATGAAAAAAATGCTAACCTTAATAGTCCTGGTTTTGACGGGTTTATTTCTGAGCGCACAGGATCCTGCCGGACCGCCGCCGCCAGCAGGTTCAGGCAGGACCCAGCCAGCCAGGGACCAGATCATACCGCTGCGGACAAATAACATCAGCCTTGTTTACAGGATCAGCGGGAGGGACGGCAGACTTTACCAGGCATATCTCGGACCGGCACTCGATAATACTGATTACCTGGCACAGTCGGTAAACTCCGGCCATCCGGCCTTTGCAACATTCGGTACCGACAACCTCTTTGAACCGGCCATAAGGGCAACTCATAACGATGGCAATCCTTCCGTCGAACTTAACTATGTCAGTTATGAAATTGAGAACATCAGGCCCGATGTTAACCTGACAAGGATCTACCTGAAAGATCCCGCCTATCCTTTTATTGTTACTCTTTTCACAAAGACCTACGCTACAGAAGATGTTATTGAACAATGGACAGAGATTAGGCATGATGAAAAGAAACCTGTTACCATTTACAATTATGCCTCGTCGATGCTTCATTTCGATGCCCAAAAATACTGGCTCACCCAATTCCACGGCGACTGGGCAGAAGAAATGAAAATGACCGAAAGCGAACTCACGCCAGGGATCAAGATCCTCGATACCAAACTGGGAACAAGGGCACATATGTATCAGACTCCGGTATTTATGTTATCACTGGATGAAAAAGCCGATGAGGAAAGTGGCAGTGTCCTGGCCGGAACGCTTGGATGGTCGGGGAATTTCAGGTTCCTGTTCGAAGTTGACGAGAAGGGTTCACTCAGGATAATCTCAGGTATAAATCCTTTTGCTTCAGAATATTCTCTTGACCCCGGAAAGGTTTTCAGGACGCCATCAATGATATTTACATATTCAGATAAAGGGATGGGTCAGACCAGCAGAAACCTTCACCACTGGGCAACGAAATACGGGATACTCGACGGAACAGGTACTAGGTATACCCTTTTGAACAACTGGGAAGCCACCGGATTCAATTTCGATGAAAAGAAACTGACAAATATCCTCGACGATACAAAAAAGATGGGCCTGGATGTCTTTTTGCTCGATGATGGCTGGTTTGCCAACAAATACCCAAGGAACAATGACCGGGCAGGTCTTGGAGACTGGCAGGAAAACAAAGCAAAACTGCCTGACGGTCTTGGGTATCTTGTTAAGGAAGCTGATGCAAGGGGCATAAAATTCGGGATCTGGGTCGAACCAGAAATGGTAAATCCTAAAAGCGAGTTATATGAGAACCATCCCGACTGGATCCTTAAGCTTCCGAACAGACCTGAACATTATTTCAGGAATCAACTTGTGCTCGACCTGACAAATCCGAAAGTGCAGGACTTTGTCTTTAATGTTGTTGACGGAATGCTCACTGCCAATCCGGGAATTGCCTTTATAAAGTGGGATTGCAACAGGATGATGACAAATGCTTTTTCGGCATATCTGAAGGATAAACAATCACATCTTTATATCGACTATGTGAACAGCCTGTACGGCGTTCTTGGAAAGCTCCGCCAGAAATATCCGCATCTGCCTGTAATGTTATGCTCGGGAGGAGGAGGAAGGGTTGACTATGGCGCCTTAAAGTATTTCACTGAGTTCTGGGCCAGCGATAATACCGACGGAGTTGAAAGAATATACATTCAATGGGGATATTCATATTTTTTCCCGGCCATTTCAGTGTGCAACCATGTCACATCCTGGGGAAAACAGTCACTCAAATTCAGGACTGATGTTGCCATGATGGGGAAAATGGGCTATGATATTGAAGTTGACAAAATGACTGAAAATGAACTTAAATTCAGTCAGGATGCCGTAAAGAACTACAACAGGATAAAGGATATCATTTATACCGGAGATCTTTACAGACTGGTCTCACCCTATAAGGAAAACAGGGCGGTGCTCATGTATGTAAATAGGGAAAAGTCAAGAGCTGTGCTTTTTGGGTATACACTTAACAGCAGGTATGGAGAAACAATGAACATGGTAAGACTTCGTGGCCTGGATCCCCTTAAAACATACAAGATCCAGGAGATCAATGTTTCCAATGAAGGAAGGAGAGGCCAGGGAATGGGTTTCGGCATGACAGAGAACGGAAGGACATATACAGGCAACTATCTTATGAATGTCGGCCTAAACGTCGGTACAGGCACTCCGCTTTCGAGTGTTGTTTATGAAATTACTGAATAAGGAAATGCTTACCGGAAATAAAAAAGACCGGAATAAGTAGTAAATAAATAACATTAAATCAAGAGCTTACAAAGAGGTATCGGAAAACCGCCGAGGTCACAGGGTAAATGATTTTAACTGTATGATCCCGGCGTGTTCTCCGGATTTCTTCTGTGTAATAAAATCATTTTCCGTTCCAGCCTGCTAGGCGGGCCCATAGCCACCAGGCTGCATATGCTTTCATATTTGCATTTACAGGTTGTGTATGAGCAGCCGTACATTCAAACCAGTCGGTTCCCTTTGTATGTGAGTTCTGCCATGCGATAGCCCAGTTGCCATCCCTTGAACCATCTCCATTTGTATCGTAATTGCATCCGTCATCGGGCATTTTGTCTCCAAAATATGTTCCGTCGGGATTATAACATTCTATATCTGCAAAGTCATACAGGACTTTATTATTATCCCTGCAGTATTTCCTTATCTGCTCGTTTCTTTTGTGAAGATTGCCTGTCAGACCTGTCCCGTCGAGATGCCCTGTCATATATACGAACCTTACACCGGGGAAGTCCCTCTCAAGATTTTCCATCAGATTCAGGTAAGTGTTGATATCGGCCTCTGTGGCTGTTGATACCTGTCCGCACCACGACCACATTACAACATTTACATCCGGATTTGCCGCGAGGTAGGTTCTTGTCCGGGCTGCCCAGGTAGTTCTGTCGGGATTTCCGAGGTCACCATCTATCGCATAATCATGGATATCGAGAGCCCCTTCTTTCCCACCGTTATTCCACGAATATGACGGCCCCTTGAATGAAATTAGTCCCGACATTCCTGTAGTCAGCTGGCTACCATGTGAAGTATGACTGTATGCAATGTGAAGGTTTTCCTTTGCAGCATCTATATAAGGAGACGGGATTGCAGAAAGCTTTACTGAAGCGTGATTTATAATAAATCCACCATCTGTTCCTGCTCCGGGTTCATCATCCTTTGTACATCCTGCCATAAAAGCAAAAAATATCAAAATGGGAATTACTTTAATAAATCTCATGACAAACAATTTTAAGTTAAAACTGATTACTTCTCTGAAATATCACACTATGATTTCAACGGAATATCCTAAGTATTATTGCCACAACTGAAGATGTTTATATATAACCTCAGTCAACATCGTGTGAATCACGAAGCTGCACAGGCTTAATTATTGGTTCGGACGCTGTTTGTATTCCTGAAACAACTTCAGGTATCAGTCCCATTTTTAAATAAACCGGCCTTACTATTTTTTTTAATTCGGGAAGTCTTTTGTAAAAAACCAATGCTCCGGCGATACAGCTTATACCGCCAATAAATATTGTAACCGGTGTCCCTATTAATTTTGCCATACTCCCAGAAAGAAGGCTACCGAAAGGGGCAGTTCCCATTATAGCAAGTGTGTAAAAGCTCATGACCCTCCCTCTCTTGTCATCATCGGTTATTGTCTGAAGTATAGTATTGCTTGAAGCTGTATGAAGCATAAGCCCCAGTCCTGACATACTCATAAGCGCAAGTGCCGGAATCAGTTGGTTTGAAAATGCCAATGTTACAAGTCCGGTACCGAACATTGCAGAAGCTATTGGGATTATCCTTCCCAGCTTTATTACTGTTTCACGAGAGGCAAGATAAATGGCTCCTGCAAGCGCTCCAAGTCCTGCTGCTCCCATAAGAAACCCGAAAGTGCCTGATCCCCCTTTAAGTACTTCCCTGGCAAATACCGGCATCAGCACCTGAAATGATGTTCCAAGGAGATTTACAACCACCAGCAGTAATATAATATGCTTTATGGGTTTAAAACCAAATGTATAATCAAGTCCTTCCCTCATCTCCCGGAAAAAATGGCCGTTTCTGACTGGCTTTTCATTCTTCTTTACAGTCATTAAAAGGAGTGATGCGATAACAAATACATAACTTATGGCATTTATAAGAAAACATATCCCCTCTCCCATCGTTGCCAGCATTACTCCGGCTATTGAAGGGCCGATGAGGCGGGCTCCGTTGAACATCATCGAATTAAGAGCGATTGCATTCCCCAGGTCTTCCTTTTTTCCAACTATCTCTATCACAAATGAATGTCTGGAAGGGACATCAAAGGCGTTTATGCAGCCGAGAGCCACGCTCAGGAGTACTATGTGCCATATCTGGATAGCACCTGTAAGTGCAAGGATAGCAAGCAAAAGCGCCTGTATGAGTGAGATGATCTGTGTCAGCAGAAGTATTCGGTATTTCGGGAACTTATCGGTTATAACACCTGCAACAGGAGAAAGAAGAAACGTAGGGATCTGGCCGGCAAAACTCACAAGTCCGAGCTGAAAAGCTGAACCTGTGATGTGATAAACCAGCCATGGCATAGCAATCCTTTGCATCCAGGTACCTATCAGTGAAATGCTCTGCCCTCCGAAAAATAATCTGTAATTCCTGTATCTGAGCGAACGGAATATTGTCTTTACACGGGATGTCAGATTTAAGTTTCCAGCCAATGTTTTTTAATTGAACCTGCAAAAATAAGAGGTTTTCTGTACAGAACTGAACAGGAATTCAACACTGTAAGATTTTTTTATTATCTGGTCATGCGTGAAACATTTCTTCCGGAGTTTATGTTTATGTTTATGTTTAAAAGTATTCTATTTTAATTGCCAATTTATTACTTTGCCCGGCGAAAATTTTATTAAACAATTGATAGATATGAACAGTCTTAATAAATTACTTATTCTTCTGGCATGTACCCTTATGGTATCATGCTATCCGGCCAGACAGATGACAGGCAGAAAAAATCCCCCGGTGAAAAATGTGATTTTCTTCATCGGAGACGGGATGGGAATCCCTGCCGTTTACGCCGCAATGTCAGTTTCAAAGGCTCCCCTGAACTTCGAACGATTTCCTGTAACCGGGTTCCAGACTACTTATTCTGCAAATGCATATATTACTGATTCGGGAGCTGCCGGTACAGCCCTTGCCTCAGGTTCAAAGACCAGGAACGGTGCAATAGGAGTTGATGAGAATGGTACTCCTGTTTATTCTGTTCTTGCAAAGGCAGAAGAAGCCGGGCTTTCAACAGGTGTTGTTGCAACCTCCTCAGTTACTCATGCGACTCCGGCATCATTCATTGCGCATCAATCAAGCAGGGGAAGCTATGAAGATATTGCCATGGATTTCCTTAAAACTGATGTGGATGTATTTATTGGCGGAGGTTATGACCATTTCAGTAAAAGGGCTGATAAGCTCAACCTAATTGACAGTCTTAAAGTCAGAGGCTACGAAATTGCAACAGATCTGGTCATGATAGCCCGATCGCAGTCGGACAAACTGGCCGGCCTTACTTATCCTGTCCAGCCACCTTACAGGCTGAAGGGAAGAGGCGATATGCTCGCAATATCGACAGGAAAGACTATAGAAATACTGAGCAAAAACAGAAAGGGATTTTTCCTGATGGTCGAAGGATCACAGATCGATTGGGCAGCTCATGCCAATGCCGCTGATACGCTGATAGATGAGACACTTGACCTTGACAAAGCTGTAGGGCTTGCCCTTGATTTTGCAGAAAAGGATAAACATACTCTTGTCATTTTAACTGCCGATCATGAGACCGGAGGCGTTACAATTACAGGTGGCGATATGAAGACTGGAGTTGTAAAGCTCAGCTTTTCAACAAAAGATCATACTGCAGTAATGGTCCCGGTTTTTGCCTTTGGCCCCGGTGCTGAAAATTTTACAGGTATTTACGACAATACCGAGTTGTCTAAAAAGATCCACGAGATTTTCAGGTTTAACGAAAAGAAGAAGAAATAATTTATCAGTCAGTCAGAGATTCGTCCTTGTCTTTTGACGACTTTATCTTTGCAAATGATTTGAGAAGTTTCCGGGCCTGCCTCCATTCATCTTCATTCAGGGAGTAATTAATCCTTGGAAGCTCAAAACTACCGGTCACCAGACCGGCACTTTTTAGCTCTGACAAATGCTGGGACACCGTTGAACCGGCCAGCGGAATGACATTTGCAATCTCATTGAAACAACATGTCTCCGACATGGCAAGATGACGTATAATTGCTATCCTGGCAGGATGGGCAAGTGCTTTTGCAATTTTTGCAAGCCTGATATCATCTTTTTCGAATTTTTCCTTTTTTACCTGTGTCATTTTTTTCAGGATTTATCAGTTCTGAGGATTTCTATATAAGCCCTAATAAATGATTCCTTTTGCTTTGTCCTGTATTGCATTATAAACCTCGGATGCTCAAGCGGTATTATCCGGTCGAAAAAGTGGTATTCCCTATTGAGCTTTGAAAGAAAACTGAAGTTTTTGCCTGTACCCAGACAAATTGCTGTTTCTCTGCAGATGCCGAATTCAAGCTGCTTTTTTATCGAATCGACAGCAAAGTCATATACAGCATTTGTAAGCTCACTGCTGTCGTAATAATTATAGTTTAAAGCTCTTCCGCTGGTTCCGGTTTTTGTAAATCCCAGCGGGCTTACCGAACTTATGAAATAATCTCCGTAAAATTTTTCAGTTCCTCCATATCTGTCAATCATTTCGTAAATGAATACTGAAGAAGTCTCATATGTTTTTATGCCTGCCGGTGTCAGACCGCATTTTTCACGCATCCGGATCGTATCGGTAAACGGGATCCCGGTCGCTCCGGCTCCGAACCGTCCCGGATTTATTCCCAGGATAATACGGCGCGGATTGTTATCGGAATAGTATTTCCTGTAAAACCCGGAGGCTGCTGCAAAGACGTTATCATTCTCCCTCATGGGGTTCATAACTGATATTCCATAAGGTAAGGATCCTGTAAATTCAAGATCACGGAAAAAGTCTATAACCTTATCAGCGAAAGTTGACATGTGGGACTATGATAGCAATGTAAAAATAAGTAATTCACTTGTAATTAATAAGGTTTTTATTCTGTACATTATCTTTACAAAACCCAATCTATCCCAAAAATATTTAACTTTGGGCGCTTTGATTCTGCTTACCAAAAGAAAGTGACTGACATTCTGAAGCCATACGGTGACAAACAAAAATCATTTGACAAGAGATATCTGCAGATGGCTCTTATCTGGGCAGAGAATTCTTATTGTATCCGCAGGCAGGTGGGTGCACTTATCGTAAAGGGCAGGATGATAATCTCTGACGGTTACAATGGTACACCTGCCGGATTTGAGAATGTGTGCGAGGATGAGAATAATGTAACAAAACCTTATGTGCTTCATGCTGAAGCCAATGCAATTACAAAAGTTGCCAAGTCAAATAATTCCAGCGAGGACTCCACGTTATATGTCACGACATCGCCTTGTATGGAGTGCGCCAAACTTATAATCCAGTCAGGGATAAGAAGGGTGGTTTATTGCAACAGATACCATAAGACCGATGGGCTTGATCTTCTGAGCCGGGCAGGAATTGAACTGGTGTTTATTGATCTCGAAAACGATATTTATGAAATACAATAATTCAGGAAGAAGCATATTATTACCAATATTGCTGGCAGTTTCTCTTGTAACGGGAATAATGATCGGTTTTTATCTTCCCGGGAAATACAAGGTTCCGCGACAGTCGGCGTTCAGGTCAGGTACCGACAAGATTAACAGCATCCTCAACGTCATCGAAGCGGATTATGTCGATACTGTCAACCGGAATGAACTCGTTGAGGCCGCTATTCCGGCCATCCTTAAAAAACTTGATCCTCATTCGGTATATATTCCTGCAAAAGATCTTATACGGGCAAATGAGCCTCTTCAGGGTAATTTTGACGGTATCGGCATATCATTCAACATGATGACTGATACCATTCTTGTTATCAGTACAATACCCGGGGGCCCTTCGGAAAAAGTGGGCCTGATGGCTGGCGATAAGATCATTTATGTGAACGACTCGCTTGTTGCAGGAAAACAGCTTAGCGACGAGAAGGTTATGGGAATGCTTAAGGGTCCAAGAGGCACAGTTGTCAGAATAAAATTACTGAGAAAAGGTTATAAGGATCTTATTCCTTTTGAAATTACACGTGATAAAATTCCAATCGCAAGCGTCGATGTAAGCTATATGATAAACGATCATACAGGCTATATTAAGATCAACAACTTCGCGATGACCACTTATGATGAGTTCATGAAGAGCCTTAATGAACTGAAGAACAGCGGCATGCATAGCCTGATTCTGGATCTCAGGGAGAATTCGGGAGGTGTGATGGAAGCTGCTATCAAAATTGCAAATCAGTTCCTGCGTGAAGGTCAGATGATCGTTTACACTGTAGGAAGGGCCCAGCCCAGAAATGAAGCAGTAGCTACTGGCAAGGGCGAGTTTGAGGATGGGGATCTTGTTCTTCTTATTGATGAATTCAGTGCATCAGCCAGTGAAATCCTTGCCGGGGCAATACAGGATAATGACAGAGGCACTATAATCGGAAGGCGTTCTTTTGGTAAGGGGCTTGTCCAGGAACCAATTCCCTTTGCCGACGGATCAGGTATGAGGCTTACAATCGCACGATATTACACCCCTACGGGAAGGTCGATACAGAAACCTTATAATAACGGATTCGATGAATATTTTGCTGATCTGAACATTAGGGTTGAAAGAGGCGAACTTGAAGTATCTGACAGCATTCACTTTGCCGACTCACTCAAATTCACAACCCCCGGAGGGAAAACTGTTTATGGCGGAGGAGGGATCATGCCTGATATTTTCATACCGGTTGATACCACCGGACGTTCTCCCTATTTCATAGCCTCAAGGCCACTTATCTATAGATTTGCACTCCAGTATACAGAGAACAACAGGGAAAAGCTGAGGCAGTTTACCAATGTGAATGACCTGAAGAAATATCTGGATAAACAGGGACTTCTTGACCAGTTTATTCTTTTTGCAGAAAAGAACGGAGTGAAACGTGATCCTAAAGGTTTAAAAGCTTCAGGCGGAATAATAGATATTCAGCTAAAAGCTTATATTGCACGTAATATGCTTGACAACAAGGGCTTTTATCCTATCTGGAAAGATCTTGACACCACATTGAAATATGCAATTGACTATCTGAATAAGAAGTAATTCGTGAGATCTATTTAAGTTTTATGGAGAGATTTCATGACAGTTTTTTTACAAAGTCAGTTACGACCTCAACTGCGAGATCCTGTTCTTCGATAAAACCCATATGTCCTGAATTCCCGAGTACAACAACTTTTGCATTTGGCGGAAGGGAAACCCGTTTCTGAATATCCTCACAGTTGATAAAATTATCTTTTTCCCCTAATATCCAAAGGCAGGGGATATTACCGGCCTCCATCACTTTAAGGCGCGATGGCCTTAGCATCATTCCATTCAGAACTGCAATTATCCCTTCGTCCCTGATGGTCGCAGCAATATCTTTTGAACGTTGTATCGACTCCCTGAAGGTATTAAGATTGCCAGGGGCATACATATTTGATATGTTTTCAGGATAAATTAGATATTTCTTCCCGGAACGCACAACCCTGACCTCTTTTTCTCTTTTCTCGATCACAGCAGGGGTATCTGCAAAAGGATGGGAATGGAACAGGCAATATCCCTTCAGCATTCCGGGATAAAGTTCGAGAAAAGCAAGAGTTGCATATCCTCCCATTGAATGACCAATCAAAAAGACTTTCCTGATATTGAGGTTTTCCAGCAGCGCCTTTACTGCTCCTGCTATAAATTCCATTGTGTGACAATCCCCGTACACTTTTGACAGACCGTGTCCTGGAATATCAACCGATATGACCCTGAAACTACCTGCAAGTCTGCCTGCAAATCCATCCCAGATATCGGAAGTTTCGAGATATCCGTGGAGAAGAACTATCACCTCTCCTTCACCGTTATCAGAGTAATATATCTTGCCTCCGTTGTATAATATATAATAATTCATGGTCTGTAAGTTACAGGATATGTTCCTAATTTAATCAAATCCCTTTTCATAAGCAACATCCAGGATAAATTTAGTTAACCAATGTGATTGTTAAAATGATTTAATAATTTTATTTTTAGAGATTGTATTACCGCTCCCGAGAAAGACCCAAATCTACGCAACGCCAATGAATAAAATTATCTTTTCCTCAATCTCAAAGAAGTTTGTAATGGCACTGGCAGGGTTGTTCCTTATACTTTTTCTGCCGGTTCATCTGATAATAAACTTCATGCTTCTCAAAAGCGATCCCGGGCCATTTAATGAGGCGGCTCATTTTATGGCCACTTTTCCGGTAATAAGGATATTTGAGATAGTTCTTATAACCGCCCTGCTTATACATATAATCTGGGGTATATACCTTCAGACCGGGAACTGGCTTGCCCGTCCTGTAGGATATGCAGGGGGCAGTAAATCTGAAACTTCATTCTTCTCAAAGTTCATGATCTGGACCGGAGCATCGGTATTGACATTTCTTGTCCTTCATTTCATAAATTTTTATTTTATAAGGCTGGGGTTTGTAAAAGGCAATCCGGAAGATTTTTATTCTGTTGCCCATCAGCTTTTTAAGATCCCGTCCTATGCCATAATTTATCTTGTCTGTTTTGCCCTCCTGGGGCTCCATCTCTACCATGCCTTTTCTTCAGCCTTCCAGACTCTTGGCCTGAATCACAGGATCTGGACACCTGTTGTTAAAGTTATCTCATGGATATATTCTATAATTATACCTCTCGGCTTTGCATTTATCTTAATCACAATCTGGAAATTCAGATAGAAAAATCCCCAAAATGGCTACACTTGATTCAAAGATACCGCAGGGTCCGCTCGCTCAGAAATGGACTAAATACAAGGCTTCCGTAAAACAGGTCAACCCTGCAAATAAGAAGAAGCTTGATATAATCGTTGTGGGAACAGGATTGTCAGGAGCCGGTGCTGCATCGGCTCTTGGAGAACTGGGATACAAAGTGAAGAATTTCTGTTACCAGGATTCACCCCGGAGAGCACATTCAGTTGCTGCACAGGGAGGGATAAATGCTGCAAAGAACTATCAGAACGACGGGGATAGTATCTACCGCCTTTTTTATGACATGATAAAAGGGGGTGATTACAGGGCAAGGGAGGCAAATGTTTACAGGGCTGCCGAGGTCAGCAACCAGGTTATCGATCATTTTACGGCGTTAGGTGTCCCGTTTGCACGAGATTACGGAGGAACACTCGATACCCGCTCATTTGGGGGAGTTCAGGTATCGAGAACATTTTATGCCAAAGGGCAGACGGGCCAGCAGTGTCTTCTTGGGTGCTATTCCTCACTTAACAGGCAGATAAAGAAAGGAAATGTTGTGATGTATCCCCGAAGGGAAATGCTTGACCTGGTTGTTATTGATGGTAAAGCAAGAGGTATTATCACCCGAAACCTGGTTACAGGAGAAATTGAAAGGCATTCGGCTCATGCAGTTGTCCTGGCGACAGGAGGATACGGAACAATATATTATCTTTCGACTCTTGCTGTGAATTCAAATGCGTCGGCAGCGTGGAAAGCACATAAAAAGGGGGCATTTTTTGCAAATCCAAGCTTCATACAAATCCATCCCACATGTGTTCCTCAGCTGAATCAGTTCCAGTCGAAACTAACGCTTATGTCGGAATCGCTGAGAAATGACGGGCGAATTTGGGTACCAAAGGAAAAGAATGATCCCAGGACTGCAGCCTCAATCCCTGAAGAAGAAAGAGATTACTATCTTGAACGGAGATACCCGGCTTTTGGTAATCTTGTGCCACGTGATGTAGCTTCTAGAGCTGCAAAGGAAAGATGCGATGCAGGGTATGGAGTCGGGAAAACCGGCCTTGCAGTATATCTCGACTTCAGGGACGCAATTAAGAAGCAGGGGAAAAAGACAATTGAGAACAAATACGGGAACCTGTTCGAAATGTATAAAACTATTACAGGATATGATCCTTATGAAGAACCCATGATGATTTACCCGGCAGGTCATTATACTATGGGCGGATTATGGGTTGACTATGAGCTAATGACAACAATCCCGGGGCTTTATGCTATCGGAGAAGCCAACTTTTCCGACCACGGGGCCAACCGTCTTGGGGCAAGCTCACTTATGCAGGCTGCCGGAGACGGCTATTTTATTCTTCCCAATACAATATGTAATTACCTCGCTGATGAGATACGTGTACCAACAATATCCACCGACCACCAGGAATTTGCTGATGCTGAGAAAACAGCAGTTGAAAGGCTCAACAAACTGCTTTCAATAAACGGGAGTCAGACTGCATCTTCGTTCCATAAACGTCTTGGGAAAATAATGTGGGACCACTGCGGGATGACACGCAATGAAGAGGGATTAAAAAAAGCTCTGGTACTGATTGATGAGCTTAGAAAAGAATTCTGGAGCGACCTGAAAGTCCCCGGAAAAATCAGCGAGGTAAATCAGGAACTTGAGAAAGCGGGAAGAGTGGCTGATTATCTTGAGCTCGCAAGCCTGCTTGTGACTGATGCCATTGACAGACGTGAATCATGCGGGGCACATTTCAGGGAAGAATATCAGACAACCGACGGCGAAGCACTGCGGAATGATGCAGAATTTGCATATGTGGCAGCATGGGAATATGCCGGAGAAAACAAACCACATATCCTCCATAAGGAGGAACTGAAGTTCGAAGAGGTTGAATTAAAAGTCAGAAGTTATAAATAACAGGAGATATGGATCTTAGATTAAAAATATGGCGCCAGAAGGATGCAAAGTCCAAAGGTACCTTCGAAACATATTTTATGGAGGAAGTCTCTCCCGAAATGTCATTTCTTGAAATGCTTGATGCCCTCAATAAAAAGCTTATAGAGGAGCAAAAGGAACCTGTGGCATTTGATCATGATTGCCGTGAAGGTATTTGCGGATCATGCGGGATGTACATCAACGGACATCCCCATGGACCAGTACCTGCGGTGACAACATGTCTTCTTTCGATGAGATATTTCAGAGACGGTGAAACAATCTGGATAGAACCATGGAGAGCCAAACCTTTTCCTGTAATACGCGACCTTATAGTCGACAGGAGTGCCTTCGACAAGATCCAGACAGCCGGAGGTTTTATTTCGGTCAGCACAGGAGGCGCCCCCGAGGCGAATTCAATCCCAGTACCGAAAAAAGACTCCGACAATGCTTTTGACTCTTCAATATGCATAGGATGTGGTGCATGTGTCGCTGCATGTAAAAATGCCTCAGCAATGCTCTTTGTATCAGCCAAAATATCCCAGTTTGCCCTCCTGCCTCAGGGAAGGATCGAGGCAAAAGACAGGGTAAGGGCAATGGTCGGAAAAATGGATGAGCTAGGCTTTGGGAGTTGCTCAAATACCGGCGCATGCGAAGCTGAATGCCCGAAACAGATCAAGCTCACCAACATTGCCAGGCTCAACAGGGAATATTATAAAGCGTACTGATAACAAATCAAAAAGGCTTACAAAAAAGGATTTATATGGGAGAACGTTCAGCCAGGATAAGGTATGTAATATGGCTGTCATTTGTTGCATCACTGGGAGGCTTTCTTTTTGGATACGATACAGCAGTCATTTCAGGTACCGTCGATCAGGTATCAAAACAATTCAGCCTTGATGATATTACAAAAGGATGGTATGTCGGCTGTGCGCTGGTGGGATCTATAGGCGGAGTTATCTTTGCAGGTACACTGAGCGATATGTTCGGGAGAAAAATAGTAATGATACTGTCCGCTGTACTGTTTACTATTTCGGCAATAGGTTGTATGATATCGGCAGGGATCAACCAGCTTGTTGTTGCAAGAATAATAGGAGGCATTGGCATTGGTGTAGCCTCGGTTGTTTCTCCCCTGTATATAGCCGAAATCTCAGTCCCGGAAGCCCGCGGCCGGCTTGTTTCGCTGTACCAGCTTGCAATAACGGTAGGCTTTCTCGGAGCATACCTTGCAAATTTCGGACTTCTGCAAAATTCAGAAGTTTTGCTTGCAAAAGGAGCAACCTCAGGATTGTATGGAAAAATCTTTGCAGCCGAGGTTTGGAGAGGCATGCTGGGAATGGAATCGTTGCCTGCACTGATATTTTTTGTTGCCCTCTTTTTTATTCCCGAAAGCCCCAGGTGGCTTATAGTAAAAACACAGGAATCAAAAGCACTTTCAATACTAAAAAGGATATATGGGGAAAATGAAGCAGGTGACCAGGTCGCAAATGTAAAGAACCTCATTGCCTTAGAAACAAAATCTGACTGGAGGATGCTCCTCCAGCCCGGATTCAGGATGGCTCTCTTCATCGGCGTTGCCCTGGCAATGCTTGGCCAGTTCATGGGTGTAAATGCTGTGCTGTATTATGGTCCGACAATATTTACAGAAAGCGGACTGTCGAGCGGCGATTCATTGTTCTACCAGGTCCTGGTCGGACTTGTAAACATGCTTACAACAGTGCTGGCTCTGGCAATAATAGACAGGGTTGGCCGCAAACAGCTTGTTTACTGGGGAGTATCGGGGATGATAATTACTCTGATCCTTACCGGTTTCTATTTCAGTTTCGGTGAGGCTTTAAACATGCCGCACATATTCCTTCTGATATTCTTCCTTCTTTACATCTTCTGCTGTGCAATATCAATATGTGCAGTGATCTTTGTACTTCTCTCGGAAATGTATCCCGTAAAAGTCAGAGGAGCCGCCATGTCGGTTGCAGGGTTGTCTCTCTGGATAGGTACCTATCTTATCGGACAGCTTACCCCCTGGATGCTTTCAAAACTAACTCCCGCAGGAACATTCTGGCTCTTTGCATTCATGTGCGTGCCATATATCATGATCGTCTGGAAGCTTCTGCCTGAAACTACCGGTAAATCTCTCGAGGAAATTGAGGAAATGTGGATCCTGAAAGGAAAACAAAAATAGAATATTCAATAATGGAATTAAAACTGCTTTCAGACCTGTACAGGGATGAACTAATTGAAAATGTGGTGCCTTTCTGGCTTAACAGATCCCAGGATCCTTTATATGGAGGATATTTTACATGCCTCGACAGGAAAGGGGATGTTTTTGATACCGACAAGTTCATCTGGTTGCAGGGCCGCGAGGTATGGTTTTTTTCAATGATTTACAACAATCTTGAAAAAAAGCAGGAATGGCTTGAATGCGCAGTTCAGGGTGGGGAATTCCTCAGGAAATATGGCCACGACGGCAACTATAACTGGTATTTTTCACTAACCCGGGAAGGAAAACCATTAATTGAACCATATAATATCTTTTCATACACTTTCGCCACCATGGCTTTCGGTCAGCTCAGCAAGGCATCCGGTAACAGAGAATATGCAGATATTTCAAGAAAGACATTCGACATTGTCCTTTCAAAGGTAAATAATCCTAAGGGCAAATGGGATAAATCACATCCGGGAACACGTATCCTTAAAAATTTTGCACTTCCCATGATACTATGCAACCTGGCGCTTGAGATTGAACATCTTCTCGAAAAGGAATTCCTGATGCGTACCATAAATACGTGCATACATGAGGTGATGGATGTTTTTTACCGGCCTGAACTGGGGCTTGTGGTAGAAAACCTGACCGCAGAAAACGAGTTATCAGATAGTTTTGAAGGAAGGGTACTGAATCCGGGGCATGCAATTGAGGCAATGTGGTTCATCATGGATCTCGGCGAGAGACTCAACAACAGGCCGCTTATTGAAAAAGCGGTTTCAGTCGCATTAAAGACAGCAGAATACGGATGGGACGAGAAATACGGAGGTATTTTTTATTTTCTTGACAGAAAAGGATATCCGCCACAGCAACTTGAATGGGATCAGAAGCTGTGGTGGGTTCATATTGAATCTTTAATTGCAATGCTGAAGGGCTATCAGCTTACAGGATCGGAGGAATGCCTGAAATGGTTTGAAAGGTTACATGAATATACATGGGCACATTTTAAAGATTATGAATATCACGAGTGGTTCGGATATCTGAACAGGCAGGGAGAAGTGTTGCTGCCGCTCAAGGGAGGAAAATGGAAAGGTTGTTTCCATGTCCCCAGAGGCCTCTATAAATGCTGGAAAACACTGGAAAAAATCAAATAAAGTGTTTCTCAACGAACAGATCCGGATAAAATCGTTGAAAGGTTGAAGAGTTGAATAGTATATCTGTGGTTCGCGGTACTGAGGAATTATGAACAAGTATCCTCAATATCCTTTATTGTCTTTGGGACAGGTTCTCCAAGTAGTTTGTGGCCTTTTTCGGTTATCAAAACATTATCTTCAATTCTTACACCTCCGAAGTCCTTCCATTTCTCAACTTTCTTATAGTTGATATAATCAGCAAATTTACCTTCGGCTTTCCATTGGTCGATAAGCTCGGGTATGAAATAAATGCCTGGTTCAACTGTAAATACATGGCCGTGTTTAAATGGCAGTGCGAACCTGAGGAATGCAAGCCCGAACTGATCGCTTCTTTTTACATCATCACTGTAGCCGACATAGTTCTCTCCAAAGCCTTCCATATCGTGCACATCGAGCCCCATCATATGCCCCAGACCATGAGGCATGAACAGAGCATGAGCACCTGCTTTGACTGCCTCATCAATATTACCCTTCATCAATCCGAGATCTTTTAGTGAAGTAGCAATGATCTTACATGCATTCAGATGGAGTTCTTTGTTTGTCATCCCCGTCCGTGCAATTTTTATTGATTCCGTATTTGCCTCAAGGACAATTTTATAGATATCTTTCTGCCGTGAGTTGAATTTGCCGCCGACAGGTGTCGTACGGGTAATATCTGATGCATAATGCAGTTTAGATTCTGCGCCTGCATCAGTAACCATCATCCTGCCTTTTTTAAGTATGTTCCCATGATAATGGTTGTGAAGGGTCTGGCCGTTTATACTGAGAATAATTGGGAATGCAGTTCCTGCTCCTTTTGCAAGGGCAATTCCCTCAAGTACTCCGAAGATTTTCTGTTCCTTAACCCCCGGTTTGCACATCTTCATGGCTGTAACATGTATCTCACGGGCAACTTCAAGCGCCGATTCTATTTCTTCTATCTCTTCCTTTTCCTTTATCGATCTCAGGGAAACAACGGCCTTAATAAGCTCAACAGAGGCAAGGGTTTTCATCTGGCAGGGATTTTCCTTCAATAGTGCGCCCAATGTCATTTTTGTTTCTGCCCTGTAAGGTGGAAGAAAATGTATAGTTCTGTTTTTTGACAGGGCTTCTTTGATCACATCGGCAAGTCGTGAGAGCGGAGCTGAATTTGTTATGCCACATTTCAGGGCAAGGTCCCTTACAGTCGGTTGCGGACCCATCCAGATGATATCATCCATGTCAACATCATTGCCGAAAATGAGGTCCTCGCCCGAGTCGAAGTCCATAATCCCGGCAAAGCCCGGCATGTCGAGACCAAAGAAATACAGAAAATCACTGTCCTGCCTGAAATGATATGTGTTTGCAGGATAGTTAATCGGGGCATCTACATTCCCCGGAAATAAAGCTATCCCTGATTTCATAATCTTATGAAGGCGGGATCTCCTTGTTATATAAACATCTGTTTTGAACATTTCTTAAAGAATTACGCATTATTATCTTCCCGCTAAATTACTAATCGTCAGGGAGGATTCCTAAACCAATCCTTTAAATATGCCGGAAATTTCCTGGTATGAAGTTACGCAGTATTTCTTACTTCTGATCCGCACAATATGCCTGGATATTTCCTGGTGTACTGACAGGTCAAAAATATTGTTAAGTAATTAACAGATTCAGGTATAATTATTTTGCACATAACCTTTTATTTATCAAATAAATTAATTTGCGAATACTATGGCTAATTAATAAAACGTTATTATATTCGCAGCAGAGTTATCAACACTTTATTAACACCGACCTGACGTTATGCCGTATAGAAGATTACCAAACACTGATGCTGCACGTATCAGAGCACTTAGAATTGCACTGGAGAAAGGCAGGGAAGTACATCCGAGCCAGGTGGCTTTTTCGCCCAAAACCATTGTACGGATTCAAAAATTTCTTCCCCAGTATGAAAACATGATCCAGCTTCAAAGGCAGTCATATGCTTCTCAAAACAATAAGAGCAGGGATTATGCCGAAACAGTAAGAAAAGCCCGTATCTATCTTACACATTTCATAAGGGTTATGAACATGGCGATTTTCAGGGGTGATCTTCCCGTGGAGACAAGGGCATTTTACGGACTTGCAACAAATGAATCGACAGTTCCTTCGCTGAACACTGAAAATGAACTGATAAGCTGGGGTAAGAGGATCATTGAAGGAGAAGAATACCGTATCAGGAAAGGCGGCTGTCCGATAACCAATCCTACAATTGCTGTCGTAAAGGTCAGATACCAGCATTTCATTGAAGCATGGAATTATCAGAAGACTATTGCAAAAAGAACACTTGATTATACAGAGAAGAATGTCGAACTCAGGAAAGAAGCTGATGAGATAATTCTTGATATCTGGAATGAGGTCGAAAACACTCACAGCACACTCCCGGAGGATCAGAGGATGGCTGCAAGTGAGGATTACGGTGTTGTTTATTTCTACAGGAAAAGCGAAATGAACAAGGCAGGAGCTGCATCCGAGGCTCAAAGTTCAATCTGGCCATAAACAATCCGGTTTGACAATTGGTAATATAATTCTGGGGGATTATCCGTTATTTCTTGCTCCCATGGAGGATATAACAGATCCTTCATTCCGATATATCTGTAAGCTTAACGGCGCCGATTTCATGTATACTGAATTCATCTCATCAGACGGCCTTATACGTGACGGCGAAAAAAGTGTCAGAAAACTTGATATTTATGATTTTGAAAGGCCAATTGGTATTCAGCTTTACGGCCACCTGACCGATGCCATGGTCGAGGCTGCACTTATTGCTGAAGCTGCTGGTCCTGAGCTTATTGATATTAATTTCGGTTGCCCGGTCAAAAAAATTGCAGGGAGGGGGGCCGGTGCGGGTATGCTCAGGAATATACCTCTGATGATCAGCATGACCGAGGCGATAGTAAGGGCTGTAAGACTGCCTGTAACTGTAAAAACCAGGCTTGGCTGGGACGATGATAGCAAAAACATAGTAGAGGTTGCCGAGAGGCTTCAGGACACGGGAATAAAAGCCATTACCATACACGGACGTACAAGAGCGCAGTTATATAAGGGGTCAGCCGACTGGGCACTAATAGGCGAAGTCAGGAATAACCCGAGGATGAGGATACCTGTTATCGGAAACGGTGATATTGACGGTCCTGTGAAGGCAAAGGAGATGTTCAGCAGGTACGGAGTCGACGGTATTATGATAGGAAGAGCAACTGTCGGCAGACCATGGATTTTCAGGGATATAAAACATTTCCTTAGCACAGGAGAGCTTCTGCCTGAACCAAATACTGCTGAAAAAGCGGCTATGGCTCTTTCACATCTTGAAAAATCACTTCAGTACAAGGACGGCCCAAGAGCAATTTTTGAAATGCGCAGGCATCTCTCAAACTATTTCAAAGGCCTTCCACATTTCAGGGAAACTCGGCTTAAACTACTTACTTCCCTGGATGTCGATGAAATAAAAGAGATAATTACTTCTACAGGAGACAAATACGGAGATTACCGGACTGATGAGAGGACATCGGTATACGGACTCTGATCATCAGTCCTGCCCGGCTCCACTTTTTCAGCAATAAGGGAGAAGGATCCCCATCCGAAGATCTTCTTCAGAATTAACACGAATACAATGCCTGTGATAAAGAGACCTGCAAACTCGATCCAGGGATAAATATTCAACTGCTCATATACTGCCGATGTCTGCAATGCAGAGGCACGGTTTGTAACCAGAATGCATAAAAAAGCATTATTGGCAGCATGAGCACCGATTGCGGCTTCAATTCCATCGTCAAAAATTGTTACAAGACCGAATATCAATCCAAAAAGCACATACTGAGGCATCATTGAAAGGAATCCAAATTCCTCCACTTCAGGATTAAATGAATGCATCAGACCGAAAAGAAGCGATGTCATCAGAAGAGGAACCCATCTGTTGCGTGCCAGCACTGCAAATCCCTGCATTATATAACCTCTGAAAACAACTTCCTCAAAAGCTGCCTGAAACGGAATGCATATTAAAGATATTAATACAAGCGGTATTAGGGTTGAAGAAGTATTGTTGAGTCGGAAATTCGACGGATCAGCTTTCAGATAAATGAAAAAATACAGAGCTGACAGGGCTCCATAGGCCAGTGCAGAAATCAGAAATCTGTTCCAGCGGAAAGAATTTGTCCCGTTTATGATAGTTCTCAAATTCCTGCCGTTAAGCGGCTTAACAAGAAGCGCAAACGCCAGCAGTCCGATGAAAAAGGGGAAAAGCATCGCAAAAAAACCGAAATCCTGACCCAGGCCGAGAGCGCTCAGATCGTTCGGATTTGCTGAAATTTTACCAACAACCCCTGGATCTGATGCCGATCTTAAATACATTGCAACTAAAAGTGGTATTGCCCCTATTGTGTTTGAAGCCAGCAAAACAGCTGCAAACATAACAACATATCTCCACAGGCTGTTCCGGCCGCTGAATGATGATTCAAGATGATTCATATTTCATTAAACAGTTTTAGCGGGAGTGTGTTTTTTTCGGATAATCTATTGAATAATGCAAGCCTATGCTCTCCTTACGGTTCATTGCCATTTTTATTATAAGATATCCGACATTTATAAGATTACGCAATTCGCATATCTGCCTGGAAACAAGTGATCGCTTATAAAGGTTCTCCGTCTCCTTGTAAAGAATTTCAAGCCTTACAAGGGCACGTTTAAGGCGGAGGTCCGATCGCACAATACCTACGTAATTGCTCATTATTGCCTGTACTTCCCTGAGGCTCTGGGTGATAAGAACCATTTCTTCGAGATGTGTTGTTCCCTTGTAATCCCAGTCAGGTATTTTCTCTTCAAATCCAAGTACTTTTAGCCTTCCTGAAGAATGCATTACAGCCCGATGTGAATAAACAACCGCCTCAACAAGCGAATTGGATGCAAGCCTGTTGGCTCCGTGCAATCCTGTTGATGAAACCTCCCCTAGAGCATATAACCTGTCGATATTACTCTGGCCGTCAGTATCGACCTTTATTCCGCCGCATGAATAATGAACGCATGGAACGACAGGTATCATATCTTTCGTTATGTCAATACCTCTCTGAAGACAGTGATTATAAACATTCGGGAAATGACTTTTCAGTCCTTCCGGATCAAGATGTGTGCAATCGAGCCAAACGTGGTCGTCACCCCATATTTTCAATTCATTATCTATTGCTCTCGAGACAATGTCGCGGGGAGCAAGCGAACCCCTGCTGTCGTATCTGCTCATAAATTTCTCGCCCGCAAAATTCTTAAGTATTGCACCATATCCACGCAAGGCCTCAGTAATAAGGAAAGATGGTTTTTTACCAGGGTCATAAAGCGAAGTCGGATGGAACTGAATGAATTCCATGTTTTCGATCACGCCCTTGGCCCTGTAAACCATTGCAACTCCATCGCCTGTTGCAACTTCAGGATTTGTTGTCGTCTGGTAAACATTGCCAAGCCCGCCGGTAGCCATCACTGTGATCTTTGACAGGAAGGTAAATACGTTCTTGTTAACAAGATCAAATATATATGCTCCATAGCACTCAATGCCCGGGGAGTTTTTCTTCAGATCAACACCCAGATGATGCTGTGTTAAAATCTCAATGGCAAAGTGGTTCTCAAAAATCTCAATATTAGGGTCATTCCTTACCTTATTTATCAACGTATCCTCAATAGCTTCTCCTGTTTTGTCCTTTGCATGGAGTATTCTGTATTCAGTATGTCCGCCTTCCTTTGCAAGATCATAGGTCCCATCCTGCTTTTTGTCGAACGGAACGCCAAGGTCAATAAGGTCTTTGATACGTGCAGGAGCCTCATGTACCACGAGCCTGACGACATCTTCGTTGCAGATCCCGTCACCGGCGATCAGTGTATCCCTGATATGCTTTTCAAAATTGTCAGGTTCACTGAATACTGCCGCAATACCACCTTGTGCATAACGGGTGCTCGAGTCATCAAGAGCTGACTTTGTAACTATCGATACCCTGCCGTATCTTGCCGCCTTAAGCGCAAAGGTCAGACCAGCAATACCTGATCCTATAACAAGAAAATCAGTTCTCTTTTTCATTATCATTATTGCGTATATTGGTGCCTAAAGATACTAATTAAAGTAGCAAATCATAAACCAGCCAGGATTGCCAAACCGAACTTTTAACTTATTTTTGCTCTCTTCATACAAACAAAAATATTTATGGCTCAGGAAGATGTTTTTAAAAAACTGGTTGCACATTGCAAGGAATACGGCTATGTTTTCCCTTCGAGTGAGATCTATGACGGATTGAGTGCTGTTTATGATTATGGGCAATACGGCGTTGAACTCAAGAACAATATCAAAAAATACTGGTGGGACAGCATGGTACTCCTCCATGACAACATAGTTGGTATCGACTCGGCAATATTCATGCATCCGACTATCTGGAAAGCATCAGGACATGTGGATGCCTTCAATGATCCCCTTATCGACAATAAAGATTCCAAAAAGCGATATCGTGCCGATGTCCTTATTGAGGAACATCTTGCAAAAATCGAGGATAAGATTACAAGGGAAGTCGACAAGGCAAGGGAAAGATTCGGTTCTGCTTTTGATGAAAAGAAATTCAGGGAAACAAACCCGCGGGTACTTGCAAACCAGGCTAAATATGATGAGATATTTAACAGGTTCTCAAAGGCAATGAATGAAACCGATCTTCCCGGGCTGAAGCAGATAATACTCGACAATGAAATTGTATGTCCGATCTCGGGAAGCCGCAACTGGACTGATGTCAGGCAGTTCAACCTTATGTTCTCGACCGAGATGGGGTCAACTCTCGAAGGTTCGAATAAGATATATCTGCGTCCCGAAACTGCTCAGGGTATATTCGTGAATTTCCTGAATGTCCAGAAAACAGGCAGGATGAAGATACCATTCGGGATAGCCCAGATTGGGAAGGCCTTCCGCAATGAAATTGTTGCCCGTCAGTTCATTTTCAGGATGCGGGAATTTGAGCAGATGGAAATGCAGTTCTTCGTTCAGCCGGGGACTGAGCTCGACTGGTTTGCCAGTTGGAAGGACGCACGGGTGAAATGGCATAAGGCTCTGGGGTTCGGTGATGAAAACTATCGTTTTCACGATCATACAAAACTTGCCCATTATGCAAATGCCGCAACAGATATTGAATTCAGGTTCCCCTTCGGGTATAAGGAAGTTGAAGGAATCCATTCAAGGACTGATTATGACCTGAGTCAGCATCAGCAATACAGCGGGAAAAAAATGCAATACTTCGATCCTGAGAAAGGCGAATCCTATATACCATATGTAATTGAGACATCCATTGGCGTTGACAGGATGTTCCTCCAGGTTATTTCAGCAGCATATCTTGAGGAAGAACTCAGGAAAGAGGATGGCACAACTGATACGAGGGTGGTACTTCGTCTTCCGGCATGCCTGGCGCCTGTTAAGCTGGCTGTAATGCCACTCGTTAAAAAAGACGGATTGCCGGAAATTGCTGAGAAAATTGTCAGTGATCTTAAATTTGAGTTTAACTGCCAGTACGACGACAAGGACTCAATAGGCAGGAGATACAGGCGGCAGGATGCCATCGGAACTCCATATTGCATAACTATAGATCACCAGACTCTTGAGGACCAGACTGTAACGATCAGGTACAGGGATTCGATGGAGCAGGAAAGAGTTAAAATATCTGGTCTGAAAGATATTATTTTTGAAAAGGTAAGTATCGGTACTATACTGAAAAAGCTTTAGGATGCAAAAGGTCCTTATAGTTACCTATTACTGGCCGCCCGGATCGGGTGCCGGCGTCCAGCGGTGGCTGAAGTTCGCCAAATACCTCCCGCAATACGGATGGGAGCCTGTTATCCTTACTGTGGATCCGAAATTTGCTACCTATCCTGCCATCGATGAATCACTGAATGAAGATATCCCCTCAGAACTGATTGTTCATAAAACAAGTGCAGTCGACTATTTCCGTCTCTATAACAGAGATAAATCCAGGATCCCGTCGGCAGGATTTGCTCAGGATGATGAGAAAAGCCTGAAAGGCAGAATATCAAGATTCATACGGGGCAACTTCTTTCTTCCTGATCCGCGCCGCGGTTGGAACAAACCTGCTTTTAAGAAAGCCTGTGAACTAATAGAAAAAGAAAATATAACAAGAGTAATAACCACAAGTCCTCCCCATTCGACCCAGCTAATAGGTCTAAAGATTAAAAAGAGATACCGGTCTGTTTTATGGATTACCGATCTGAGAGATCCGTGGACAGATATTTATTATTATGATAAGTTCTCGCCGACATTCATTTCCAGGGCTGTCGACAGATCTTATGAGAAAAATGTTTTGCAAAAAGCCGACAGGATTATCACAGTCGGGAGTTCCCTCCGGAATATTTTTGAAGCCAAATGCCCCGGAATTGAAAAGAAGACAGTTATCATCACAAACGGATATGATGCTCCTGATTTTGCCGGATCCCAGCCGTCTGACCCGGAAATATTCACTATTTCATATATCGGAACACTCTCCGATGATTATCCGGCAGATACTTTCCTGAAAGTCCTTGGATCATTTGCAGAAACCGGCATCAAATACAAACTCCGGTTTGTCGGCAAGGTCTCCCCGGCACAAAAGAGACTTATGAATACACTTCCGGACCCTGAAGCCGTTGAGTTCATACCATATACAGATCACTCACAGGCAATAAATTATATGCGAAGCTCTTCGGTATTGCTGCTTATTATTCCTGACCATAAAAGTTCGGCAGGCATAATAACCGGGAAGCTTTTTGAATATCTGGCATCATGCAGGCCAGTAATCTGCCTTGGCCCTGTAAATGGAGATGCTGCGATGATCCTTAAGGAGACAGGGCATGGAATATGCTTTGACTACAGGGATTCCGGCGGGATCTACGCATATCTGAAATCGGCAATGGAAGGAAATGTAACATTATCTTTATCACGGCCTGAAGAATATAACCGGCAAAAACTGACTCTTAAAGTAGCGGAAACGCTAACTTAGTGTTAATTAATTAACAATACGCCTTTTACCCTGCCGCTAATATGAAAATCGGTATTGTAGTTGATAACGAACTGAACAACGATAAAAGGGTGCTGAGGGAAGCCGCAGTCCTTAAGGCTGCAGGACACGAGATATACGTCCTTTGCTTTGGATTTGAAGGGGAAATAATATCCGGGATAAACGGGCTGCATATTACCAGAATCAGCATCAGAAAAAAATTAAAGAACATCCTCTTCTTCTTCCTGAATTTAATCCCTGCCTATGATTGGATGTGGTCGGACGCGATTCATAAGTTTATTAAAACAAATAATCCGGAAGCACTTCATGTGCACGACATGTATATGTCCAGGGCCGCTCACTGCGCCATCAGGCTCTCTGGTAAAAAGATACCGTTGATCCTCGATCTGCATGAAAACTACCCATTTGCCGTAACAACCTATAATTGGACAAAAGGATTTTTTAGAAGGCTCCTGTCACGTCCTGAGCGATGGAAGACCAAAGAGAGGGAATACCTGGAATATGCCGACAGGATAATTGTACTGAGCGAAGATTTCAGGGATATACTTTTGCAGCGATATCCTCATCTTTCAATAAACAGTTTCACTATCCTCCCTAATGTTCCGGATACTGATCAGATGCAATCCCGCAAGGCAAAGAACCCGGTGACCGGATTCGAAAAGGGAATCGCCGTTGTACTGTATTTCGGTGTTGTAGCTGAAAGACGTGGTATCTTTGACGTTCTGGATGTATTTTCAGATCTTGCCAACATGAATCACCCTTCAGCATTTCTCGTGATAGGTCCGGTTGACAAAAAAGACATGAAAGTATTTTTTGAAAGGATTGCCTCCGAAACACTGAGAGGAAAGGTGAAATACATCCCATGGATAGACATGAGTGAATTGCAGGATTATCTCGATATTACAGATATCTGCATTGCCCCATTTCATAAAAATCCCCAGCATGAATCAGGGGTTGCAAACAAAATTTATGATTATATGCTGGGCAGCAAACCAATCATTGCATCAGATTGCGGACCACAGAAAAAGCTAATCGAAAAATACCGGTGTGGTATAATTTATACTAATAAGGAACAGATGAAAGAGGCTATAATAAAGTTGTCGTCTGATACCGGATTACGAAAGGAAATGGGAGATAATGGTAAAAAGGCAATTATCTCCGAATATAATATTAGCATCCAGGGAAAAGCTCTGTCAGATCTGTATTCAGGGCTGATACCTGAAAATGAAATCAAAGACTGATCATCAGCAGCAGATGAAATTTGCCCATTTCATAATAACCCAGTTCAATCTCAGGAATTTTTCGCTTTCTGACGTAATCAGTTTTGAAAAATGGATTACCTGGACACGGAGCAGAACGGAACTGTATATGAAATTCTGCCTGCCATCAGTTTTAAATCAGACATGCAAGGATTTTAAATGGTTGCTTTACTTTGATTCAGAGACTCCGCCTGAATTTGACAAATTTATTGATTACCTTGAAAATCAGGATTTAATAAAAATATGTTATTCAAACGGTATAGATGATTTCAATAAAAGCTATTTCAATGAAATAAAAAAAATGTTGCCGGAGAATACGGAATGGATTATTACAACAAGAATCGATAATGATGATGCTCTTCACAAAGATGCTGTTGAAACCATCCAAAAGAATTTTACTTATAAACATAAATACCTGATTTCTCTTGCATCGGGATATATTCTGAATACGGCCGACAACAAAATGTCTCATTATTTTTATCCGATGTCGCCATTCATAAGTCTGATCGAAAATACCTCTGATTCTCCCTCCGGTGTATTTGAAAGAGGACATACAAAATGGGATACTCTCAGATTATTTATCTTCAGGGAGATTTGGCATGAATTTGTCAGGCCTCTGAAAAGAAGATCACGCTTTATCCTTAAAAAGCCAATGTGGATACAGACAGTCCATGGTGAAAATGTCAGTAACAGTTTCATCAGAGGCCTGCCGGTTCTCAGGGAAATAGATTCACGTGATTTCTCTCTTGATTTTAAAAATGAAAAACAGAGTATAAAAGCATTTCCATCATATTTTAATTACGTGATGTGGAAACGCTACTTCAAATGTCTGATTATTAAAACAATTGTAGGGAAATAGATTGCAAATGATCAATCCGGGTCCATATCTGAGAAGACATATGCCAGTGATTTATTTCTTTCTGACAAACCTGGTCAAAGTCTTCAATAAGCTCAGCTCTCCCTACAGTGTTTATATAACCGATTCATTAGGAGGAAGCTTCAAGACCTATCTCTCAGATCCCGCTGCCGGCAACAGGATTGACGCACTGAAAAGGGGGCTTGACGATAAATCATTGAATTTAATCGATGTAATTCTGAAAAGGATTACTGCGTATCCCGATGAGAGCTCAAAGACAAGAATATCCAGGCATGCACCTGTTGCCGGAGGTCTTCTTCCTGTCGAAACCGCGGAAGCAAGGAAGAAAATTGAAAATAAACTCAGGATAGTCAGGCGGAAATATGGCTTTATTACTGAAAATATAGAGGAATCTGTTTTTTACTACTATCATGGATTGAGCCTGTTGCCCGAGCCTGTGAATAAATATATTATTGACAGGGATTTCATTGACCTTGGTGCTTTTGTAGGTGATTCGGCAATTGCCCTTAATGATTTTAATTACAGGAAGATCTATTCAGTGGAGATGTCATTGAAATCGATCTCCAGGTATAAGGAAAATATGATTAAATGCGGTATTGGAACTGACAAATACGAGATCATTAACGCCTGCGTTGCATCTGAAGGCGATAATAGTGCTTTCGAAATTCCCGATACCGGATCGGCGGGAATCTCATCCTTAAGGATTAAAGGCAAATATGACAGGATAGTTGTTCAAAAGAGTTCACTTGATCAGATAGTAAATGAATATGGAATTTCCCCTGCATTCATAAAAGCCGACCTCGAAGGAAATTCGCTTGAAATGGTGAAGGGAGCAAAATATACTCTCCTGAAATTCCGACCTGTTTTGTCAATTACTGTTTACCACAATCCACATGAGTTTTTTGAAATAAAGCCTTATCTTGAAGGATTTCTGAATAATTATAAATTTATGCTTAGAAAACTTAGCTCAGGAATAAAAAATAATCTTTGCCATTCTGAAGTTATTTTGCTGGGATATCCAGCTGAAATATTGGATCAATGCTGAATTCGGTAAAAACATCATTCAGGGACAGTGTAGTATACGGGCTGGGTAACATCGCGGTAAAGATCATAGGATTTCTGCTTATTCCGCTTTATACTGATCCGAAGTACTTTTCGGTTGATGATTTCGGCGTAATTGCCGTCCTTGATATTACCGGGCTGGTCCTGATCTCCCTTATGGCGTCGGGACTTCCCCAGAGTATGATGCGCTGGTACTGGGACAAGGATCACAGAAGCAATCAGAAAGGGATTTTCTTTATGGCCCTTATGTTCCAGATCCTGATAAGCCTGGCCTTTGTTCTTTTGCTTTTCCCAATCAGCGAACAAATGTCATCCGCAATATTCAGAAATACCGACTGGAGCAGGGCGATAAGACTGCTCGTACTGTCATCAGCCCTTCAGTCAGTCAACAACCTTATCAACACTCTTATGAGAGTTCAGTCGAGATCTTTACTTTTCACTGCCGTTAATATGTCAAAACTGGCTGTGGTGCTGATCCTGACTGTTTTTTTCATAATTAAAAGAAAAATGGGAATAGAGGGAATATATCTTGCCCAGGTTGCAGGCAATCTTTTGTTCATTCTAATACTTTCGGTTTATGCCTTCAGAAACAGTTCACCTTTTTTCAATCTGACGGTTTTCAGGGAGATGAGCCGGTATGGTTTTCCACTTCTTCTCGCCAATTTCGCAGCAGCCTCGCTGACTGTCATCGACAGATATTCCCTTAATTCCCTTGCTTTGCTTAAATATGTCGCTATTTATACAATGGCTTACAAAATATCCTCCGTATTGAAGCTGGTTATTGTCGATTCAATAAAGATGGCAGTTACACCGCTTGCTCTTAAAAAAATGGATGCCCCCGACAACAGCAGGTTCTATGCCAAGACAATGTTATATTCTTCATTCGTGCTTATGCTGGGGATAATTGCCGTCTCTTTGTTTTCATACGAAATCATAAAGGTCATTTCAAGGTCTTCCGAATTCTGGATTGCATTCATGGTGGTACCTGTGCTTGCACTTTCCGTTTTTTTCATGAACATGCGCGAAACAACAAGCTATGGCCTTATAATAAAGAAAAGGACAGGAATTATCGGGACAACAGTAGTTATATCAGGGGTACTTAATATCGGGCTTAACCTTCTTCTCATCCCATTATGGAATATAGCAGGTGCTGCTATTGCAACCTTTATAACACAACTTGTTTTCTGGTCACTTAATTATTATTTCTCACAGAAAGAGTATTTCATTCCATATGAGAAACATAAAGTTGCAGTGATGTTCATTCTGGGAGCAGCATTATCCTTTGCAGGACTACTTGTAAATAATATGGAGCCGGCACCCCGTCTGACAATCAAGGTTCTTTGTTTCCTGAGCTTTCCTTTTCTTCTTTATCTGTTAGGATTTTATGATTCTGCCGAGTTGCAGGCAATCAGGGGGTTTTTCAAGAAATGGGCGAACCTGAAGGATCTGGGAAGGAACCTGAGATCGCTGAAAGACATCAGGGATGAGCTTTGACAGTGGATTTTGAACGATTCCGGAACTAATTCCGGCTAAATAAATACTTTTGTATGTCGATTGTTAACATCAAATTATAAGCTACATGACATTTATTGAAAAGCTCAGGCCGGGATTGCCCCATATTGTTGCAATAATTCTGTTCATTATAATATCTTTCGCGTATTTCTTCCCTGTCCTCGAAGGGAAAACCCTGAAAGCTAACGATTCAATGGTTTCTACTATCAATTCAAAGGAAATCAGGGATTACCGTGAAAAGAACAATAAGGAACCTCTGTGGACAAACTCGATTTTCAGCGGAATGCCGGCATATCTGATCTCGGTAAAATTCCCGGGAAACCTCCTGAAGCATCTCGATACAGCTCTCAGAGTCTTTAAAATGCCTGTTTCAGTCCTTTTTCTCTCGATGGCAGGTTTTTATCTGATGTTGCTTCTGTTCGGAGTCAACCCATGGCTTTCTGCTGCCGGTGCTATTGCATACGGACTATCATCATTTTTCTTCCAGATACTGGCGGCAGGGCATAATACCCAGGCAATTGCTCTTGCCTATATGGCACCAACAATAGGAGGAATATACTATGCATACAGAAAAGATGCAATTAAAGGGGCGCTTCTGACTGCCTTTATGCTTTCGCTTGAAATACTTGCCAATCACTTGCAGATAACATATTATGCCTTTATCTGCCTTCTGATATTCATTATTATTGAATTTATAAGTTCAGTCAGAAACAAAACATTCCCAAAATTTCTCAAAACATCACTCATACTTATTATTCCTGTAGTCATTGCTATTGGAGTAAATTTCGGTAACCTTTACACTATTAATGAATACGGGAAGTATTCAACAAGGGGAAAGTCGGATCTCGCAAGTAACGACAAGGTAAAGTCAAAAGGGCTTGACCGCGACTATATAGTAAGCTGGAGTTATGGGATTGACGAAACTATGAATCTTCTGATCCCTAATTACAAGGGTGGGTCGACCAAGCCTTTTGATAAGGATTCGGAGACTGTCAAAGCCCTGAGACAGAACAATGCGGGATCGGCTGCAAATCAGGTGATGAAATACTGGGGGACTCAGCCAAACACAGAGGGTCCCCACTATATGGGGGCAATTGTTATTCTCCTCTTTATATTTGGGATTGTTGTCCTTAAAGGAACCGAAAAATGGTGGCTTTTAATAGCAACAGTCCTGTCCATTATGCTCGCCTGGGGTAAGAATTTCATGCCGCTTACAAACCTCTTTATTGACTTATTTCCGGGTTACAATAAATTCAGGGCTGTGACAATGATCCTTGTCATAGCCCAGTTTTGTATTCCTCTTATGGGATTCCTTGCCCTTCGTGATTTCTATAATGGGACCCTTACAAAAAAGGAAATGATGAAAGGTCTTAAGATAGCCGGGGGAATAACAGGAGGAATACTTCTGTTCATCTTCCTTATCCCTGGAATAGCAGGATCGTTCCTGAATTCTTTTGAAAAGGACTATCCGTCGTGGCTGACGCAGGCTCTTGTATCTGACAGGAAAGCATTGCTCCGGGCCGATACAATGAGATCTTTTCTGTTTGCAGCACTAGGGGTCGGAATTCTGAGCGCCTTTGTACTTGATAAGCTTAAAAAGGAATATTCCATTATTCTGCTGGCATTATTTATTCTTGTCGATCTGTGGAGTGCAGATAAAAGATATCTTGGTTCTGACCGCTTTGAAAGGCAATCCGTGATCCAGAAAACATTCACCCCATCAGTTGCGGATGCAGCCATCCTTAAGGACCTTTCGTACCACAGGGTCCTGAACCTGTCGGTCTCGACATTCAATGACAACACCCCTACATCCTGGTTTCACAAATCTGTTGGCGGATATCACGGGGCCAAGCTTGAGAGATACCAGGAGCTGATCGATTCATCACTGTTCCCCGAACTCATGATTTTCAGCGAAGCCTTCGATAAACGGCCATCAACAGCTGAAGAATTGCTTCCTGTCTTCAGCAGGACAACTTCACTGAACATGTTAAACACAAAATATGTGATCTATAACAGTGAAGCTCCTCCTCTTGTAAACCCGAATGCACTGGGCAATGCGTGGTTTGTACAAACGGCTGTCATGGCTGACAATGCCAATGAAGAGCTTGCCCTTCTTAAAACAATCGATGTTAAAAAGGAAGCCGCTATCGATGTTAAATTCAGTGACCTTGTCAAATCTGGTACATTTGGCATTGATTCTGCCGACAGGATTGAACTTGTTTCCTATCAGCCAAACGAGCTCGAATACAAATATACAGCCGCAGGTGAAAGGCTTGCAGTATTCTCGGAGATCTATTACCCTGCCGGATGGCTTTGCTTTATTGACGGAAATGAAAGCAGTTACTTCAGAACAAATTATGTGCTGAGAGGTATGGTATTGCCAGGCGGCAGCCATAATGTGAAATTCATCTTTAAACCATCGTCATATTACACTGGAAATAAAGTATCGCTTGCAAGTTCGTTACTTCTGATATTACTTACGGCAGGATATTTTGGTGCTTCTTTTTTACGGAAGAAAAAGCAGGAATAAATGATAAGCCACACTGTTTGTCCTTTATGTTCCTCCGGTCAGATCGGACTTTACCTGAAATGCTCCGATAACCTTCTTACAAATGAGGAATTTGATATTTACAGATGCAGTTCGTGCGGATTTGTTTTTACAAACGGATACCCTGAGGAGGAAAATATTGGCAGATACTATGATTCAAGTGATTATATCTCTCATGAAGACAATGCTAAAGGCCTGGTAAACAGGATCTATGTCCCAGCCAGGGAAATAATGCTACGCAGGAAGAAAGAAATTATTCGAAGTATTACAGGCCTGAAAAGGGGAAGCCTTCTGGATATAGGCTGTGGAACAGGGCATTTCGCAGGGATGATGTTTAGATCGGGCTGGGATGTTACAGGTATAGAGCCTGGAACAAAGGCACGTGAATATGGAATTAACCTGTTCGGAATCAGGGTCATTCATCCTGCTGAAATTTCGGATCTGCCAGATGGATCCTTTGATTGCATAACATTGTGGCATGTCATGGAACACTTTCATGATCCTTCAGGATATGCCAGGGAGATCAGACGTCTTCTTAAATTCGGGGGCACCTGTATTTTCGCCCTTCCAAACTGCAGTTCGTATGATGCAGATTTTTTCAGGGAACACTGGGCTGCCTGGGATGTGCCGCGGCACTTATGGCATTATAATCCTGTAACATTCAGAATATTTGCTGAAAAGGAAGGATTTTCAATTTATAAAACCATGGCTTTGCCTCTTGATGTATTCTACATTTCAATATTGAGTTTCCATAATAAAGGAGCAGGAATCCCATTTATAAAAGGAATAATTACAGGTAAATGGTTCTTTCTAAGATCTCTTTTCAGGAAGGAAAAAAGCAGCTCACTTTTATATGTTCTGCACAGGAAATAACCTGTCAATATCTGTCAAGCCACCTGTATTTCCTGGCACTGTCGCCGAATCTTACAGCTACTGTAAGCTCATGAGTCCCATAAGTTACACGCTGTATCTCCTGCAAGGTAAAATCAAACGCATAACCGAAATATATATTCGTATATGTAAAACCAATATTGGCAATAATGGCCTTGCTTGTTCTGTATGACAGTCCGGCCCATAAACTCTGGTTATAAATATATGTAAGACCAATATCAGCAACAGGTTTTATCTGTTCTGACATCATTACCAGGGCTGAAGGCTGTATCTCTGCCTTGTTCAGGGTTTCGAAGCTGTAGGATCCGAAAAGGTAGTAATGGCGGTCCATTCTGAAATTCCTGTAGGCTTCAGGTCCAATTTTGGCTGCAGCTCCGAAAAGCTGTTCAGTCGAGAACCCGAAATTGAACCTCGGATTCAGAACGTAAATGCCAAAATCAGCATCCGGGACGAAAATTCCCCGTCGCAGTTCGTTATTCATCCAGGGCTCATTTGGATCTTCAAAGTCGATCTCCTTTTCATTAATTTTGAAATGATATCCTGTGACAGCAAGTCCCATCGAAACCTGGGTATTGCTTTGAACCCACATATGATAGGAATAAGATGCCTGGAAGCCTGTCCTTTGTACAAGTCCGTTTTTGTCACTGAAAACATAACCACCGAATCCCACCTTACCATCTGTCTTTGGCCGGTAAATATTACCGCCTGACTTGTTTTTAACGATGAAGCTACGCTTTAGCATCCTTGTCTGTGCGCTGAATGAAAATGTTCTGGGCGCACCGGAATATCCGGCCCATTGTTCACGGGCAGTCATGTTGAAACTTGTAAATCCGTCACTTCCTGCAACAGCCGGATTAATCAAAAACTTATTGTAAAGATACTGGCTGTATAATGGCAGCTGCTGACCTGCAAGAGATATGCTGCAGAGCACGAAAGCCGATATTAATGCCAGTTTTTTCAATTTATTGTTAATTATTTCACAATAGTAATATGGCCTATAATTATCCTTGATCCATTATGCAGATTGATAGTATAATGGTATGAATCCATCGGAAGAAGAACTCCCTTGCTTCTTCCATCCCACGGAACAGGATACCCCTTCTCAGATTTCCAGACAAGCTCACCCCATCTGTTGAATATACTTACCTCCATCTCAGGATAGAGATCACGCAGACCTATATTCCAGACATCATTTATAAGGTCACCATTAGGTGATATTGCATTTGGAATATCCAGACATACATCATTTAAAGGCTTTAAAATTACCGAATCACCGGCTGTACATCCGTTTGCATCAGTAACCTTCACACTGTACAGCCCTCCTGTTGCATTTGAGATATTCTGGGTTGTTGAATTATCTGACCACAGGTAAGAATATCCGGCATCTGCTCCACCGGATACTGTGAGAGTGATGCTGCCATCAGGCTTGTCAGCACAGAAAGGCCGGGTTGTGGTAAACAACATGTTAATTGGCTGCGGCTGGGTAAGAACTATTGATGAATCAGCTGAGCATCCGTTTGAATCCGTAATAATGACTCTATAACTGCCGGCCTTCAGTTCAGTCCTTACTGAGCCTAATTCTCCATCGGACCACAAATATTCAACAGGACCGGCATTGTTGACAGCCATTATCGATATCGATCCTGTTTTCTGGCCGAAACAATTGATATTGTTATTCCCTGTTAAACTGCGGGAAAGGTCAACTGTCATCCCGAACTTTCCAGGTTCTGTAATTACAATGGTATCAATGGCCAAACAGAAATTCCTGTCGGTTACCGAGAGAATATATTCTCCGCTCCGCAGGTTTGATATTTCATTTGTCGATGCTGAAAATCCGTCAGGGCCCTGCCAGTTGAAGACATATGGCGGGGTACCGCTTGAAGGTGTTATCCTTATATATCCATCGGACCTGCCAAAACAGCTTATATTGAAACCATTAAAATCTGATATCTGGCTGTTGTAAGTCAAGGGAGGAGGAAGATTTACCCTTGCGGAATCCTTTTTGCTGCATCCGTTTGCATCTGTAACGGTAACAGAATAATATCCTTCTGTCAGGCCAGAGATATCCTGCGTCACTTCCCCTGTCGACCACAGATAAGTATACGGCCCTATGCCTCCTGAAATATTGAGATTTATTGCACCATTATCAAATCCTGAAACCTGGCAGGTTATATGGTACGGGATAAGCTCAGTCAGCATTGGCTGCGGCTCAGTTAGTGTTATAGCTGCTGATACTGAACAACCGTTCTGATCAGTCACCTGGAGATTATAGGTTCCTGCCTGGAGCGTACTCTGGTCTTCCTGCCCTGTAACAATACCTCCTCCGTCAGTTGTGCTCCAGGTGTAATTATAATTACCAACACTGCCTCCTGTTACTGTCACGTCAACAGAACCAGTCCCGCCCGAGCAGTTAATATTGTGAGATCCGTCTATCGAGGTTGAAGCCAACATATTTATTGCAAGCGGATCAGGCTGTATCAGGTTGTACGACGGCTGAGGCATAAGTATGCATCCGTTAATATCGGTGACTGTGGCTGTATAATTGCCTGCTCTTAATCCGGAAATATCCCTTGTTGTAGCGGAAAATCCGTTGGGCCCCACCCACAGGTATGTGTAATTTCCTGATCCTCCGGTTATATTCAGCTTTATAGAACCATCGGCAGAATCATAGCAGGAAATATGGAAATTGTTGTCATTAGAATGAGAAAGTTCATAGCCGGAAAGAATCATTCCGGGAGGATCAATCAATGTCACGCTGTCGGTTTTTATACACCCTAACAGGTCAGTTATTCTTATGTAATACTTTCCCGCCGGAATGCTGTCAAGCAACCTTGAGTCATTACTGACTGACAATGAGCCAGATGCCGGATACCAGAAGTAACTGTATCCTCCATTACCTCCTGTAACCACTGCCTCTGCAGATCCATCGCTGTATCCACGGCACGAAACATTTGATCCGTTATAATCACTTAAATTAAAAGCTACTCTAATTGGTTCAGGTTCACTTAACTCGCCTGTTCTTATTGTCTCACAACCATTGATATCGTGTATAACAAGCTTATATTGCCCTGATCTCAGTCCTCTACAAACTCTGTAGGTTGTAGGTTCCACAGGATCATAATTGCCAGAAAATACCCCTGTAGCTATTATTTCAGTATCATTTCTGACCAATTCATAGGTATATGGGTAGGTGATTCCATCCCTTACATATATACGGGCAGTGCCGTCATCACCTTCCGGACATGAAACATGAATATTTGGCAGAACAGGCAACGGAATGATCCTTGGTGATGCGCTCAGGTTGGCGATATTAATTGCGGTATCACCTTTACATCCCAAATTGTCAGTTACATCAAGGGTATAGTATCCCGCATACAAATTCTTAATTTCAACAGAATCTTCCTTTGTATACCCGACTGGCCCTCGCCATAAGAGATCGAACGGTCCTGCTCCTCTTGAAAGATCTGCCCTCAAAGCCGCAAGTCCTGTGCTTGCCTCACATGTGAACGGTTTCGTTATTGTTATTCCTCTGGCAGGCTTCGGGTGAAGTTCTACTTCCTGTATGTCAGGATTTCCATCCGGACAGCTTAATCCTGAGACTTTGGGTGTTATTGAAAAAAGAACAGACTGGACAGTATCATTATAGTTTCTGTATTGAAACGACAGAACATCACCCTGGTTCATATTGCTTCCCGGAACAGAATTTCCTGTGACACCCAATGGGATCGAAATAGTATAATCAAATTTTATTTCCCCTGAAGTCATTATTGTTGGTGAGGCAAGCGTGATCTGAGTGTTATCTGCATAACAAATAGCTGGTTTAACATTTACGGGAGTGGCGCGCGGAGTCGGATTTACTGTGACAGTAAATGAAACTTCCGGACCATTATTACATGCAACTCCGCTGACAGGAACCAGGGTATAGGTAACAGCAAGAGGGGCATCTGTTGAATTTACGAGGTTATCAGATATCACAGATCCCTCAGGTAGTCCGACTGCCGCCTGCGTAAATCCGGTCAGACCAGCAGGCGCTGTAGCTGTAAAGTTAATTGTTACAAGTCCTGAAGTAAATGTGCTCGGACTTTGAAGTATTATATTTGTAGCTGTATTGTCACATTGAATGGTATTCGCCGGAACCGGATAGATCCTCGGTGTCGGATTTATTGTAACTGTAACATTTACTGAAGGTCCGTCGGCACATCCTGCAGGACTTACCGGCGTGATGACATACGTTATTGTCTGAGGCCCATCTGTAGGATTGACAAGCCTGTCAGATATTATATGACCATCAGGCAGATCTGTAACACCTGTGGTAAATCCCGTTACGCCTCCTGTTGCTGTTGCCGTATACCTGAACTTTACAACACCACTCGTAAAGGTGCTTGGGCTCTGAAGGACAATATTCGTGGATGTGCTGTCGCACTGCTCAGTATCTACAGGAACCGGGAATAAACGCGGTGTAGGATTTACCTTTACCGTAACACTCACTGCCGGACCATCATTGCATCCAATGGGACTTACAGGGATAATTGTATAAGTTACTTCCTGTGGCGAGTCTGTCGGATTGACCAGCACATCTGCTATCACATGACCATTTGAAAGACCTGTAGCACTGGCTGTAAATCCGGTAACTCCGCCGGTGGCAGTAGCCGTATACCTGAAGGAGACATCACCGCTTGTGAAGGTGCTGGGACTCTGTAAAGTGATATTGGTCGAGATATTGTCACATTGAATACTGTTGTCCGGCACAGGATAAATCCTCGGCGTCGGATTAACAGTTACAGTGAATGTTACAGCCGGGCCATCGGCACATCCGCCCGGACTTACAGGTGTTACCCTGTAAGTGACAGTCTGGGGCGAATCGGTAAGATTAATAAGATCATCTGATATTATATGATTTTTCGGCAGTCCTGCTGCTGAAGGTGTAAATCCAATTAATCCGCCGGTAGCTGTCGCTGTAAATTTAAACGTTACATCACCGTCGGTAAAGGTACTTGGACTTTGGAGTGTGATATTTGTCAGGGTACTGTCGCACTGAACGGAATTCAGCGGAACAGGACTTACCCTTGGTGTTGGATTGACTGTCACAGTAACATTGACCGGCAGACCGCTGGCACAACCTCCAGGGCTGAGAGGAGTGATTGTATAAATAACATCCTGTGGAACATCAGTAGGGTTCATCAGGAGATCCTCTATAACATGGCCATTGGGTAATCCTGTGGCTGATGGGGTAAAACCTGTAACACCTCCCGGAGAAGCAGCTGTAAAACCAAATGTCAGGCTGCCGCTTATAAATAAAGTAGGACCCTGAAGCTTAATATTCGTGGTAGTGTTGTCACATTGTTCAGAGCTTGCAGGTACAGGGAATAGGAGCGGTGTCGGATTAACAGTAACTGTCAAATATACTGCCGGGCCATCGTTGCAGCCAGAAGGACTTTCAGGAATTATTGTATAGATAACATCCTGCGGCGAGTCAGTAGGGTTAACAAGTACATCAGTGATAACATGACCGTTTGAAAGGCCTGTTGCACTGGTTGTAAATCCCGTAACTCCACCAGTAGATGACGCGGTGTATCTGAACGAGACATTACCGCCCGTGAATGTGCTCGGACTTTGAAGTATTATATTTGTAGCTGTATTGTCACATTGAATGGTATTCGCCGGAACCGGATAGATCCTCGGTGTCGGATTTATTGTAACGGTAACATTTACCGAAGGTCCGTCGGCACATCCTGCAGGACTTACCGGCGTGATGACATACGTTACTGTCTGAGGCCCATCTGTAGGATTGACAAGCCTGTCAGATATTATATGACCGTCAGGCAGATCTGTAACTCCTGTAGTAAATCCCGTTACGCCTCCTGTTGCTGTTGCCGTATACCTGAACTTTACAACACCACTCGTAAAGGTGCTTGGGCTCTGAAGGACAATATTCGTGGTTGTGCTGTCGCACTGCTCAGTATCTGCAGGAACCGGGAATAAACGCGGTGTAGGATTTACCTTTACCGTAACACTCACTGCCGGATCATCATTGCATCCAATGGGACTTACAGCGATAATTGTATAAGTTACTTCCTGCGGCGAGTCTGTCGGATTGACCAGCACATCTGCTATCACATGACCATTTGAAAGACCTGTAGCACTGGCTGTAAATCCGGTAACTCCGCCGGTGGCAGTAGCCGTATACCTGAAGGTGACATCACCGCTTGCAAAGGTGCTGGGACTCTGTAAAGTGATATTGGTTGAGGTATTGTCACATTGAATACTGTTGTCCGGCACAGGATAAATCCTCGGCGTCGGATTGACTGTAATTGTAAAGGTTCGTGGACTTCCGTCACAGATCAGCGATCCTGAGGTAAAATGAGGAATTATTGTTATTGTTGCAATTATAGGAGTGTCTGAATTATTGGTTGCAGAAAATGATGGAATATCCCCTGTCCCGCTCGCTGCAAGGCCGATAGACGAATTGTCATTGATCCACGTAAAATATACTGATCCCGTAGTAGGAGAAGTAAGAACTATGGCAGATGAAGTTTCATCATCACAAAGTATCATATCTGCCGGTTTATCAACTTTCGGTGTCGGATTAACAGTTACTATGACTGTAGCCGGACCAGATCCGCAACCGGTGGCAGTTACCGGAACTATTGTATAGGTTACTGTCTGAGCTTCATCGGTAGGATTGTTAAGTACATCAGCAATCAGGTAATCCTTTGGCAATCCTGTTGCAGGAGTTGTAAAACCTGTAACTCCGCCTGTTGCAGTAACTGTATAATCAAACCTGATAACGCCGGTACTGAAAGTGCTCGGACTTCCTATTACAATATTTGTTGTTCCGTTGTTGCATATTGTCTGTGTAAGAACACTTGGAACTACTTTTGGGGATGGGTCAACGGTTATGGTAAAAGTGACAGGTGCTCCGTCGCAGGTAAGTCCATCATAGGTAAACTGAGGATAAACAGATATCGTGGCAACAACCGGTGAATCTCCAGTATTTATAGTTGTGAAAGATGGAATATCACCTGCCCCGCTCGCTGACAGTCCTAGACCCGGTTGATCATTTGTCCATGTAAAGGATGTGGATCCCCCAGTATTGTCGGTAGTGAATGTCACCGGTAATGTCGGTGCACCATTGCATACAACCTGATTGGAAACAGCATGAACATGAGCCGCCGGATTGACAGTGATTATGAAGCTTTTTGTTGGTCCGTCACAAGTGACTGAACCATTAGTAAAATGTGGAGTTACCTGAATAGTGGCAACAATTGGTGAAATGCTTGGATTAAGTGCCTTAAATGAGGGGATGTTTCCTGAACCATTGGCATTCAACCCTATTGAAGGCTGATCATTGGTCCAGGTATAGGTGACAATACCTCCTGAATTCGGGGACTCGAAATTTACGGCGGGTACTGTTGCATCCCGGCAGACGATGAGATTGTCCGGCTGATCAACTGCAGGTTCAGGATTGACTGTCACCGCAACATCATACGGAGTGCCTGCACAGCCATTGACACCAGGGGTAATAACATAATGTACAACTATAGGTTCTGTCGTGGTATTTTCAAGAGTTTCAGTTATCGCCGCTCCTGTGCCGTTTGCTGCCGGATTGCTGATACCTGAAACCGCTGCCCTTGTCCAGCTAAATGCAGCCGTCGTGCTTGAGCTTGTTGCAGTATAAGTGTTCTCAGTATTGTTGCACCAGTTGGCTGTTGCATCACTTGTAACGACTGCTGTCGGA
>Ga0172370_10000718_pt1 | contig 51907 bp, 30 predicted proteins | sample LakKiv5m_FD_114538 | JGI IMG/M metagenome (GOLD analysis project Ga0172370, IMG submission 114538) | Freshwater microbial communities from Kabuno Bay, South-Kivu, Congo - kab_022012_11.5m | ecosystem: Environmental > Aquatic > Freshwater > Lake | place: Democratic Republic of the Congo...
GAGACCGAACCACGAGAAATCTTATTCAAACCTCGATTAGTCGTGAAGCTTCCCGCACAGATAATTTAAGAAGAGAAGTCTTAAGAACAGCAACTGAAAGAGGGAATGTGCATGATATCCCCTCGAGAAGAGACCGAGAAATCACTCCCGCGGATCGACCGAACCGGGGAACCATTGATAATAGTTCTGTCAATGACCGTAGAACGACCGAACAGCCTGCTGATCGCAACACCGGGACAATAAAAAGAGAGAGAATTCCGGAATCTCGGGACGAAGCTCGTCCGCAAAAACCTCAAAGAAATTCAGAATCCACATCTCCCAAGAGAGATGAACGCAGAAGAGAATCATACTCTATTCCAAGAAGGGAATCTTCTTCTCCAAGTTATCAATCACCAAGAAGCAGCGGTGGGTCTTCACCTCGCTCATCATCATCTTCATCCTCAAGAGGCAACAGCGGTGGCGGCGGCTCAAGAGATAGGAGACGATAACATGACTAGCTTGAAAATCCTTTTAGCAGCCGGTTCACTCTTACTATTGCAAGGATGTTATACGGTAATCTGGACTCCGGATATGGATTTCCCCACAAAGGATACAAGCGAAGCGAATGATTCATTTTATGATGGAGGTTATTACGGGGGATATACTCCCTATTATGAAGTTCCCTGGTGGTATTCTTATCCGGCTGTATCCGTGAAAGAAGATATCTTAACAAAAGTGCGAAATGCGCAGCAACAGAAATTACGTGAAGGCGGTAATGCCGGGGAAGACCGGCCCACTACCATTGAGCGGAAACGCCCGGACTTACCAATCCTTATTGGTGTTGATCCGCCAAGTAGGAGTGATGATTCCGGAAATAAATCTACTGACACCCAGAAAACCGACGAAGTGAAAACCAAATCTCGAGATGAAGCACCGCCTCAACGTGACCGTGGAAATTCCGATAATTCAAAATCTACCAGAAATAATGACGGAAGCAGATCTTCCGATCCTCCAAGGAGATAACACAAATGAAAACGAACAAAATAATAATGCTACTTATTGTGCTTGTGCCGTTCCTTACGCAATCACAAACAATTTCAGACGCTCTACGTTTGGCAGAACCCGGATTAGGAGTTGGTGCGCGTCCACTCGGTATGGGAAATGCGTATAGCAGTCTCTCAGATGACGCCTCGGCGATGTTTTTTAATCCCGCCGGTTTGGGAACAATTAAGAGACTTGAAGTAGCCGGCGGTTTAGATTACTACAATTACAATAACGGAGCAACGTTATTCAACAACAAAACTGATTATTCAAACAGTGCGACAAATTTCAATCAAATTGGTTTTGTCTTCCCCTTCCCCACATTGCGCGGAAGCCTCGTCTTTGGAATGTCATACAACAAAAGTAAAGATTTAACCTCCGCTTTAAAATTTGACGGATTTAACTTTGGGTCAAATTCAATGATTCAATCAATGGAAGTCGCAAAAACTCCTTTCGACGGAACATCATACAAATACTCAATTCCATATGACCTTCTCCTAAGTAACGATAGCGGACAAGTAACCACGATTAACGGTAAATTGAATCAAAGCGGAACAACACTGCAGCAAGGCGGACTGGAAAGTTGGACATTCTCCGGCGCGCTTGAGGTTTCAAAAAATCTTTATGTCGGTGGATCAATCAATATCAACTCGGGTACCTTTAACAGTAACCGAGAATATTATGAAGATGATACAAAGGGCATATACACCAATCTCGAAACTGCCCCCGGTTTATCATCAACAAAAAACTTTACTACGTTTTATAGAAATGACGTGCTAGCCTGGGATATCAGTGGTACGGATCTTAAGCTGGGAACCATTTATCAATTGAATAAAATTGCCAGATTCGGCGCCACAATTCAATTGCCGAAAACATTCACCATTAAAGAAACATATAATTTTGATGCCTATTCAAAATTTGGGAACAATACGGTGAACCTCTCTTCCGATCTTGTCGATTATTACAGCGACAAAGTGCAGTACGATATCACCACACCGTTTGTTTTTACCGGTGCCGGATCGGTTACCTTTAAAGGACTCATCGCATCCGCCGAGGCTTCCTTCACCGATTATTCTGAATTAGAATATTCTAAACCTCAAGGAATTTCTGAAAGTTTTTTTGCTACACTCAACAAAAATATTAAAGAAAATTTGCGCGCTGTTGTTAATTTCAATTTGGGTCTTGAATATACTATTCCGGAAGTCGGAATTAGGGTAAGAGGCGGATTTATTTCTCAGCCTTCTCCTTATAAAAGCGATCCCTCAACATTTGGAAAGAAATATTTAACCGGTGGTGTCGGCTTCCTTGCCGATGAAACATTCACCATTGATATAGCATACGCTCACGGTTGGTGGAAAACGTACGGCGACAATTATGATTACAATGTATCACGCGTTTACCAAGATATTGCGACCGATAAAATGTTAGTTACGTTCAGCTACCGTTTCTAAGAGCTGAATACCACTCATTAAAAAATTAAAAGCGTCATTTTCATGACGCTTTTTTTATTCCCCTGTGAGGCGATCCTTAAACAACCAATCGGATTATCTCCGGAAGAATTCGCCAACAACCTTTTCCCAGTTTACATCAGTCAATTTTTCCAATTGCCCAATGTATAACTGACCTTCCTCAATATACTCTCCGTTTGCTTTTCCGTTCGAGAGAAGTTCTTTCATCATAACACCAAAGTGTTCAATATCTTCCTGGAAGAAACTGACGGCCGACTTCCCAATTTTCAGTTCTTTAATTTCGATGTCGAAGTTCTCGGCATCCAGCGCGCACACCCAGTTTCTTTCGTATGGAGTGATGTTAAGTGCAGAAAGATTCCGTTCAAGCAGCGTGTTGATTTGCGAAACCTTACCGCTTACCGGAGAGAGAAATGTGATGCTTCGATTTCCTTGTTTTACAGTATAGAGAGGTTGTCCAGTTTTAATCGTCATTCCAAGATTCGGCAGTTCAATCGCATCAATTTTTCCGATGAGCTTCTTCGCAAAATCATCAATACCAACTTTAGCTATTCCCTCTTGATTCATGCTCACCCATGTATGATTCTTACCAATAAAAACACCACCGGGGATCGAGAACTCCCCTTTCGTGAAATCATCCGCAGCAGGTAAATGAGTGATATGAACTTTTGGTTTCAATTGTTTTTGAATTTTATCCTGACGTTTTATAAGCGTCCTCTTTACAAACGCAAGAAGTTCATCTTCCGTAAAGGGTTTTTGAACATAATCCATCGCACCGTATTTCATGGTTTCGACGGCCGTTTCCACAGAGGCATAGCCGGTGATAATAATAACGTCGATATCAGGGCGAAGATGTTTTACCGACTTAGTCACTTCAACTCCATCCATCATCGGCATTTTTAAGTCGGTAAAGACAAAATCATAATGATGAGTTTGGATCAGCCCAAGCGCCTCTTGCCCGTTCTCCACGGTGTCAACCGAATATCCGTCAAGCACCAATATTTTCCGGAAACTACCGAGTATCACTTCCTCATCATCCACACAAAGAATTTTCGCTTTCGGATTCGGAACATCAGCACGCTTCAATGTTTTTGCTTCAGCGGTAAAATCCAGTTTGAGACTTTCCTGTAAAATCTGTTCACGCTCTGTTTTCTGTTTCTGTTCGGTTAAACGCTTTCCTATCATACGGATGAGCACATCCGCAATGATAAATATGATAACGGCAACAATTAGTAACGGCATATCATTCTCCTATTCTTTAGGTTGTTTTTTCATTTTTACGTTAGAGCAGCTCCGAGCTGCAAAGAATTAAATGTTTTTTTTCATACGCGATATCAGTTGGAATAATTCGATACATCCATCCTTCGAAATATGGGTCCTTTTCAACAAGATGAACGTCGTTTGCAATTTTTTGATTCACGGCAACGATGCGTCCGCTTAACGGAGCAAGTAATTTGTGCACCCGTTCGTCAGCAGATTTTATCGAAACACAGCTTATACCTTGCATAATTTCTTCTTCTGCTTCTAAAAGTTCTATTTCAGAAATTGAATCGATTGTTTTAAGAAAAAGATCGTAAACACCAATCAACACCGATCCATCCCGCTCTTCGAACATCCAGCTTGCATATCCTAAACGTGAATACCAAACCGGGCAATTGACGTACAACAATTCATTATTCGCGTTGGTATTGAGTAATTTCTTTTGCCGCGCTTTTATCTGTTGATATTTATTTGCACGGTACACTGAGTTAAGCAGTTCATCAATAGTAAACGGTTTTGGTATAAAATCTATTGCCCCTTTGAATAAAGAGTTCACGGCGTTTTCGACGGTAGAATAACCGGTTGTCATAATCACAGAGCTTTCACTGTTTCGGTTATTCAACGATTCTAAAACTTGAAAGCCGTCTCCATCCGGCATCATTATGTCGCAAATAATAATTGGGTAATAATGCTCATTTGTTTTTTGAACGGCTAAAGCTACATTTGCAGCATAATCGACTGTGTAATGTTCCATCCCGCAGATTTTTACAACCGCGTCAACTATCACTTGTTCGTCGTCAATCACCAATATGTTCGCAGCGTGTGCCATGTTATCTTTGCTGAGTTAGAGGTAAACGAATAATAAACGTAGTTCCCTTCCCTATCTCACTCTCCACATTGATTGTTCCGTTGTGATTATCAATGATTCCCCAAATCACCGCAAGTCCTAATCCGGTGCCTTTCTGACCTTTGGTAGTAAAGAAGGGTTCAAAAATTCTTGATAAATCATCTTGACTAATACCACTTCCAGAATCTTTAATAATAATTTCGATGTATTCAGATAAACCGGCTGAATCAACAAACTCCCATTTCTCCCAATTATTTTTTGGAGAAGAACAGACTTCGTAAATGCCTTGTCCGCCTGTATCGAAACCAAGTATTGGGCTATCACAATCCGGGCATGATTTGCCGCTTAAAACCAAAGAAGTATCGCAATCCGGGCAAACAAACTTTGCGTTCTGCGAAATTGTGAATCCGGTAGCAAAATTATTTCTGTGTTTTCCGTAAACCGGATCAAGGTGAATAAATCCCTCGTTGCCATCAGAAACAACTTTTACACGTAACGACGGGATTCCGCCAATTTTAAAATTTGAATCAAGCAGATTGTGGCGCTTCGTACATATTGCTTTTTTCACTTGTACAACTCCATACGGAGAAAGCGCAATCTGATGAGTTGTAACGGCGAGCGTTCCTCCCTTTTCTCCGATTGCATCCGAGGCATTAACAAAAAGATTTATAAACACTTGCTGAATTTGGTTTGCATCAACTGTAATCTTCGGGAGATGACTGTCTAATTCTTTCACAAGTTTCACTTTATTCAACGTTAGCTGATTTTCAATTACAACCACCGAACGCTCAATAATTTCGTTGATGTCGGCATTGTTTTTCTTTGGTACCGTTTGTCTTGCGAAATCAAGCAGACTTTTCACAATTTCCCGGCAGCGAAGCGTTTCGCGAACAATTACTTTTAAATCGTTTTGAAATTCCGGATTGTCCTGCGTCCGTTTAAGAAGAAAACTGCTGTACGTTAAAACTCCCGTTAACGGATTATTAATTTCGTGAGCGACACCGGCTGCTAATCTTCCGAGCGAAGCCATTTTATCCGATTGGAAAAGCTGCATGCGGGCCTCGGAAAGTTTCTTAGTCATATTGTTAAAAGAAAGTGCCAGCAATCCGATTTCATCATCTCCCATTCCGGTAATGGAATAATTGAGATTTCCCATTCCAATTTGATTGGTAGCGCCGAGTAGTTGATTTACCGGTTGAGAAACCCACCGTCTAATGAAGAAACCGATTAATAACCCAACACACAAGATGGCAACAATTGCGAAAACGACAATCTCCATTTCCGATTTCTTTATTGTGTCATCAACTTCTGCGAGCGAAATGGTAACATCCAACACTCCAAGCACTTTTTGATCTTTGGGATGGGCGTGGCAATCTGCAGCCCAGCATGATTTTTCATTATAAATTGGGGTGATAATTCCGATAACACGATTCGAGTCCGGCGCTAAGCGGAAGATGCGGGTCCGTTCAGTTATGGAAATTTTTTCAAGCGGTGCGTTTGCTGAATGACATGCATAACAGCTTTCCGCTTTTTTATCCACCATTCTGTTGATGTTGGTTGAATCGGATGAATAAATGATCTCTCCAACTTTGTTCAAGATACGAACGTCGCGAATCTGCGGTTGTCTTCCGATAGAATTTATTACCTGCTGAATTCTATCACGCTGATTCAACATCATATCAAACCGTGTACTTGAGATTACCGTTTCACCCAATTGATTTGCGTGCCGCTCAACCTCCATAAGAAGACTTTTACTATGATTCTGCACATTGAAATAAGCAAACACTCCGATAATGCTCAATGAAGTAAAGGCGACCGCAAAGGCTAAGCGAAAGCCAATTTTTTTGAAAATATTTTTATTGAGAAAATTCATGATTCTCTTCTGTTTCCAATTCAGTTACTTTCCACCGACAAGCTTGCCGGGTTTTTGCTTCGGAAAGGAGTAATTATCATGACAATTATTACAGCTTGGTTTTACCGCAAAATTCTTTTCAAGATGACAATCCTCGCAGTTTAACTCCGCATGTGTCTCATTCAACTGAAGCCCCGTGAATGCATGTTGGAAGTTTTTATTATCCCAATTACCATGACAGTTTGTACAGTTTTTATCAAGCTTCGAATAAGGAATTTTTGTGCCGTGACATTTGCTGCACGCCAGCACTGCATGAAATCTATTCAACTTCCATCCTGTTCGCTTTTCATGATCGAACGACTCTGCCGGTTTTGTTGTGTGACAACTTGCGCAATTGTCCGTCTTATGACACGAAAAACAAAGTTTATGATGTTCATCCAGTGACGCGTTTGCCTTTACAATTTTCTTTGTATCGGTGCTAATATTTTTTACATCATGACACTTGAGACACGTTTCATTTTTGTGGCAGCTTGTGCATTCAATCTGAAATTTTTTGTTATGATCAGAATGAAAAAATGTCACCATTTTTCCTTTTGAATAATTAGTCTCAAAGACAATTTTTTCCGGTTCAATCAACGGTGGATGGGTCATTCCGGCTAATTTTCTTCTTACCTGTTCCGTTTGATTTTTCTTTTTATCATGTTTTAATTCATGGCAACTGTTGCACCCGGTTTCATGACTCCATTCGCGATGACAGTCCACACATTGCCGATGGAGCGCTCCTTTTAAGTCGGGTCGGCTAACATCTTCCCGGCTTCTCGAGCTTTCATGGCAATTATTGCATTTTAAAATCGGACCCGAGGTATTATGGTGATGACAATTTTCACATCCACCGGACATTACCGACATCTGTGCGTGAATTTTATGAGAAAAGTAAACTGCACCATATCTGTCTGATAATTGATCAATAGTAATTAAGTCGGGAGTCTGTTCAGGTTTTTGATAGACCGTAGCTATTTTTTCTCTTGGACAAATAACAAGACAAGGCTCCGCTTTTGTTGGTACATCGCAAGAATGGCATGTTTTGCAATTGATTGTTGAAGAGGAGTGATTCTTTCCAGGGCTTTGTTGAGCCGGTAAAAAAGTTGATGCGAACACAATTAAACAGAAGATAGAAAACTTTCTCATTGCTTACCTCCTCTAATTGTATACTTCGTTCTTATTGCGGGTTGATCTGAAGGCAGACTAATGACCGGAAAATTCAAAACAACAAAGCGATAAAGCAGTACAAGCATCGCTACAAATCCTACCGTTACGGAGATTTCTCCAAACGACGGGAAATAGGATTTTACCACGTAAGGAGGTGTGTAGGCTACAACAAAGTTGTTAATCCGGTTTAGAAAAACTCCAAACACCACCAACGCTGAAGCCGTAAAAAGAAGTGGAGGTGATTTTAAAACTTTAGGCGATAAAAACATTCGCAGTGGAATGACAACGCCAAACAGAAGTTCGATGGAGAACATTACGCTTGCGGTTGTAAATTCTTTAAGATAAACGAACGTTTCCCGGATGAACATATCTCCCAACTTGAATGCGAGATAAACTCCTAATAACGGAGCTATCATTGAACCCAATTTTGAAAGGATGTGCATTTCCGGTTTTAGTCCAAGCGATCGGCTGGCAATAAGTGATTCAAAAATCACCATGGGAAATCCAACACTTATCGCCGAAAGTAAAAAGAGAAGCGGAAGAATCGGCGTTTGCCACAGCGGATGCATCTTCGGTCCGGCGATAACCATTAAGGTTCCGAGTGAAGATTGATGAAGAGTCGAAAGTACAACTCCGGCAATAATAAAAATGAACATTGCTTTTGAAAGCCAGTTATCAAGAATGCGCAAGAGTTTGTCTATCGGTTTATTGAGAAAAGAAAGTCCACCCGGCAATTTTACTTTCCCGATAAATCGTTCCGTAATCACCGGAAGAAATTCAATGTATAAAACCGTTAAATAGATCATAACACAAATGCCGACCTCAAACAATGCAGAACTGCCGTTCCACATAATAAGCGGATGCCAAATGAAGTACCACCTTCCGATGTCTACAAAGACTCCCATGGCCACAAAGGTGTATCCAAGCATCGCGGTCAGCAATGCGGGACGCACAATGGCGTGGTACTCCTCACGGTGCATGACGTGTCCGAGTGCAGCGGTAGTAAATCCGCCTGCGGCAAGCGCTACACCGGCAGCAACATCAACACCAATCCAAATGCCCCAGGGAAATTGGTTATTCAAATTTGTTACAGAACCAATTCCGAAAAAGAATCGGCCTAAAAGAAAAACGATCCCGTTTAATGCTATGGCACAGAGGATGAGTACTCCGGGTGTAAAATATTTTCTTTGAAGAGGAACAGGATGTACAGCTTCGTGGCTCATAACGTTTCCTCCTCACTAATCTCTTTGCGGTGTTTGGTAATCCACATGATTCCACCAAGTAACGCGTATAACGAAACCGGAGGAACGAAGTAGGCAAAAATGCCATGTTGAATAGATTCGGAGACTCCCGGAGCCGGATTTGATTTGAGTTTGGGAAAATCAAGTTCTGCAAAATCTTTACTTGAGAGGTACATCCATGAAGTTCCGCCGACTTCATATTCACCCAAAATGTGGTCAACATAGCGTTCCGGATTTCGTTTAATTCTTTCGCGGGCAATTTTCACTAAATCTGTTCTTATACCATAAGTAAGAGCTTCAAATGGACAAATCGACACGCATGCGGGAAGTTTCCCTTCTTTTGTTCTGTTGAAACAAAAATCACATTTCATGATATTAGGATTTAGCGCTTTTTCATATTCAAACGCGGGAACTTGAAATGGACAAGCCGCCATACAATAACGACAACCGATGCATTTATCGGTATCCCATATTACCGCACCGTTTTCTTGTTTTGAAAACGCTCCGACGATACACGCTGAGACACAAGCAGGATGGTCACAATGCATGCATTGCACTTTTACGTCAATAGGGAGTGAAGAATTTTTGCCGTGGCTAAATTCGTTCACCACCGTTAAAGCATGAACATCAGGTCGTCTTTTTGTTTTTAGAATATCTCTCTTCTCATACGAAGTTAATTCCCCGGCAGGCAGATCATGAGCTGTTTTACACGCCCATTCACAATTCCGGCATCCTACACAGACAGTAGTATCCACCAGTACTCCCATTCTGTCTTCCGACAGAACATTTTTAGGAGCTGCCTTTACACTCTTTGAAAAACCAGCGACACCCGCTCCGATAACCGCACTTGTTTTTAAAAAGTCGCGACGGCTTTTACCAGACATTTTTTATTCCTTTCGCTAAATAGGACAATTAGTATCAAAAACTTTTTTTAATACTTCTTTGAGATACAATTTTATGCCATTAGTCTTCTTTTCGCTGTTGGAATAAAATGTTTTGAATTTTGTAAAAACAGGACGTCTTTTCGCAAAGCATAGATAATACTTCCTAAAACAGATGTGATAAATTTCTCATTCATGGAAATTCTTTTATTCTTTTTTAAGGAAAGAGAATAAATGCCGACTTGCAATCTTTTTTATTTACCCACTGTTGGTAAACATGAACCACACAGCTTAAACAGCAGTTTTTCATTCAAATTGGAAAGTTGTCGATTGGAAATTATATTTGAAGTAATATTTACCGTCTTTTCATGAAATCAATAGTTACCGATTTACTTTCTTCCTATGAAATTTTTCTTAAAGGCATAGAAGTCAAACCCCAAAAGAATCTCGAGCAAAAAAGCGTGTTGAGTTTCTTTTTTTCTTTGCCTGCCTCATCCATAAAGGAAGATTTTCTCTCCTCAATAGAAAATTTTCAAAGTGTCTTTTATTCTGTTACACAGCAGGAAGAATTCCTTGGAGTCGGAAAGATTGTCTCCTTTTGGAGTGAAGGATCAGATCGATGGAAGACCGTTGAAGAAAAGATAAACGAGTTTTCTTGCGCTTGGACAAATGATGTAGAAAATCGATTTTCGGATACACCACTCTTTCTTTCCGCAATTAAATTTTACGAACGATCGACGGGTGACGAATGGAGCAATTTTAAAAATCTTGAATTCTACATTCCGGACCTTCTTGTGAAAAAACGGAAGAGTGAGCTTATCGTTCGGTACAATCGGGTAGTTGAGCATGGTGATACAACTGCATCACTACTAAATAATTTTGAAGATGTTTTAAAAAACTTTTTACCTTTGAACGGGCACAACTTCCCATTGGAACATGAAAATGATATAGTCATTCATGAAAAGAGCAGTGAGCGTGAGAGATGGAATAAAATCATTTCTGCCGCGCTTGCAAAAATTGAAGGGAACGACGCACTTACAAAAGTTGTACTTGCAAGGAGAGTAGCGTGCGAATTAGAAGCGCCGCTTTCTTCTTCCCTGTTATTGCAACGATTAAAAAAAGCGAATCCTCTTTCAAATATTTTTTATGTAAAGAATGGAAGTTCAGTTTTTCTCGGTTCGTCTCCGGAAATACTTATCGAATTTAAAGAGAACATTTTACACACCGAGGCTATTGCAGGTTCAAGGAAGCGGGGCGAAACCGCGGAACTCGATTTTGAGCTGGAGCAAGAACTCTTAGCTTCAATAAAAGAAATTAATGAGCATAAATCAGTGGTGGATTTTCTTATTTCCAACCTGGAGATATTTTCTTCCGGGATTAATTATGCTTCTACTCCCACTGTAAAAAAACTTGCCACAATACAACATCTATCAACTGGAATTACCGCAACATTAAAATCGGGAGTTTCTCTTCTCAACGTCGTTGAAACTATTTTCCCAACTCCGGCAGTCTGCGGAAATCCGAAAAGTGAGGCGCTCACCCTTATTGAAGAACTTGAAGATTTTGACCGTGGCTTGTACGGCGGATTGGTCGGGTGGTATTCTGCCACAGCGGCAAAATTAATTGTTGCTATCCGCTCAACACTAATTAACAAAAAAAATATTTATCTTTACGCAGGTTGTGGAATCGTTGAAGGCTCTAATCCGGAAAGTGAGTTCAACGAAACCGAAATAAAATTACGAACGATTCTTTCTGCATTCAATGAAAAACATTAATAGAAATATTCTCTGGTCTACGGTATTTTTCGAACAACTTGCACAATTAGGAGTAAAGCACGTCTGCATATCTCCAGGTTCAAGAAGCACACCGCTTACGTTGGCTGCAGTGAGCAATAAGAAATTAAACTGTATCAAAATAATTGATGAACGCTCCTCTGCTTTTTTTGCCACCGGACTAGCGCGTACATCCGGAAAACCTGTTGCCTTAATTTGTACTTCCGGTACCGCAACCGCAGAATATTATCCTGCAATTATAGAAGCGTACCAGCAAAGAATTCCTTTAATTGTCTGTACGGCCGATCGTCCTCCCGAACTTTTTAGCCGCGGGGCAAACCAAACTATCAATCAAAAAAATCTTTACGCAAACCATATCCGGTATTTTGCCGATCCCGGCCTTCCAAGTGTCAAGGTAAAAAAACTTGAGAGTCTCAGAAAAATTGCGGAAAAAGCCTTCGTGGTTTCAGCAGTGAATAATAAAGGCCCTGTCCATATCAATTTACCGTTTGAGAAACCCTTCGAGCCGGAGAATTCAACTGACTCGTTAAAAGCCGATTTAAAGATCAGTTACCGTGCAATGAAAGATTTAGCTATAAAGGACGATCCGTCACCGGCTTCGCTCTCATCTGTTTTTTCGTTAATGGGGAAAACAGCGCGTGGAATAATTATCGTTGGACCTGACCAATACAATAAAGAATTTCCAAAATTAATTACAGAGGTTTCTCGAAAAAGCGGTTATCCGATTTTTGCCGATGGCGCTTCTCAATTACGATTCGGAAAGTTTTCGAAACAAAATATTTTGGCCAACTTCGACGCGCTTCTCCGTTCAAAAGAATTTTTAAAGACATTCTCACCCGAAATCATTCTTCATTTTGGAAGAACAATCACATCAAAAGGTCTTGAGGAATTTTTGGAGAAATCACGCGCTCAAAAATTTATGATAAATGAATTTGGAGATTGGTTTGATCCTTCGGGAAACGCAAAGCATGCCATTGCTGTCAAACCATTTATTTTCTGTACAAAGTTTTTGCGGACTGGTAAAGTTGCTCATGTTGATGAGCGACTATTATGGCAACATCAATTACGGCAGGCTGATACTTTGGCCGAAACAAAAAAGCAACATCACTTTTCGGGCGCTCCCTTAAGCTTGGAACCGAACGTGATAATAAATTTGCTTTCACTTTTACCGGAGAAAGCAAACATACTTCTCTCGAATAGTTTGCCTATTCGGGACTTTGACTTTTTCACGTCAACTTCGCAAAAAGAAATTACCATTTACCACAACAGAGGAGCAAGCGGAATTGACGGCATTATTTCCACAGCGCTGGGAATTACTTACTCATCAAAAGTACCAACCTATCTTGTAATTGGTGACCTGGCGTTCTATTACGATTTGACTTCGTTGCTCATCGCAAAACAGTACAAGCTCCCGCTCACCATAATAGTAGTGAATAATAACGGCGGCGGCATTTTCCGCTTCCTTCCCATCGCTCAGCACAAGGAAGTGTTTGATGAATTTTTCTCTATGCCTACTTCCCTCTCTTTCGGAAAAATTGTTAAAGAATTTGGAGGGAATTATTCCCGGATAGCTTCGCCTAAAAAGTTTAGATATTCTCTTCAAACTACTTCCGAAAGGAAAAACTTTTCTGTAATCGAAATAAAAACGAATTCGGAAGAGTCGCTAAAACTGAGAAGAAGTTTTTGGAAGGAAATTGATTCGCTCCTTATAAAAAGAAATGCCGCAAAATAAGTTCTGCGGCATTCATTCCTTACATTCAAATCCCGTTATACTTTAATAAAGATTTTCTTCGCGTAGAGAATCCACATTAACCCAAGCATTACAAGTACAAAAGTAATAGCCCACGCTAATGAAGCATGCAGCGGAGCCAGCCACGAAAGAAAATATTTCTGATATAAAAACGATTGGAGACTTACCGACTCACCCGCAGCATTCAGTACTTTGATCAAACCCATGGAACGGGCAACTATTCCCGATAAGAAAAAGACGGTGATTGCGTTCACTCCGTAAACTACAAACGGTTTCGTCCACCAGGTTACTCCTTTAATATCGATGAACCAATAACAGAGCGCGAAAAAGTGAAGAGCCATACCGGCGTTGAACAGCACGTAAGAACTCGTCCACAAACTTTTATTTATTGGAAACCACATATCAAAAATAGCTGCGGCAACTAATCCCAAATTTCCAAAGATGAACATCCAAACAACCTTCGTAGTTCTGTCGTTATTCGTTCGTAACCAGGCCCCTAAAAGAACACCGCACAAGGCCGTTGAAATTGCCGGGATGGTGCTTAAAATTCCTTCCGGGTCCCAAACTTTCGTCACTTTCCATAAATGCCCCGGAAGCAGTTGATAATCTAACCAGCCGACAAGATTCGGTGCAAAAGTATTTCCAGCCGCATCCTTCAAAACCGAAACCGAGAGATTAGAGATTCCGTATCCCGGAACAGGAACCAGCGCGAGGAGTGCCCAGTAAAAGAGCAGCAGTCCTCCGGTTATATAAGCCTGAGTTTTCACATTAGTTTTCAAAAAGATAAAAGAAGTGAAAAAGTAGACAATCGCAATTCTCTGCAATACTCCGGGAATGCGAATAGTACTTAAATTATAGTAAGGGAAGCCGTGTAAAATTAATCCGATGAGAAAAATCATTCCCGCTCTTCTAAAAATTTGGAGCATCAATTTTTTCTGATCATCCCCGCGTTCTTTTCTTTTTGTAAGAGAAAGTGTTATAGCAACCCCAACGATGAAAACAAAAAACGGGAAGATATAATCGGTTGGAGTAACACCATTCCAGGCTGCATGCTCAAGTGCGGGATAAATATTTCCCCAGCTGCCGGGATTATTAACAAGCACCATCCCCATAATCGTAATTCCCCGAAACACATCAAGTGAAATGAGCCGTTCTGATTTTGCTGTTTCCATATGCTTACTTTGTTAAGTTGATACAAAAGTCAAGCAAACTTAATCGTTTTCTTTAATCTGAACAAATGAAAAGAGATTGGTAAAGCGGGAAGAGTTTAGTGTTTCAATTTTGCTTTAAGCACTTCAATGATAGCCGGCATTATTGAAATTAGTATGACGACAAGAATGGCAACGCTAAAATTTTCTTTAATGAAAGAAAGATTTCCAAAAAAATATCCGGTAAAGACAAGGAGCCCGCTCCACATGGCAGCACCTACAACCGAGAAAAGAATAAATTTTGCGTAGCGCATATTTCCTATTCCGGCTGTAAACGGAGTGAAGGTTCTCACTATAGGAACAAACCGTGCGATGATTATTGTTTTCCCTCCGTATTTATCAAAATAAGCTTTTGTCTTTTCCATATATTCGGGTTTAATAAGCCGTCCCGAACTTTTCCTCAAAATTCTTGTCCCTAAAAAGTGTCCAATCCAGTAATTTGTATTGTCGCCGGAAAGTGCGGCAACAACAACAAGAAAAAAACAAAAATAGACATTCAAACTTCCCAATGCGGCAATTGTTCCGATAGCAAAAAGCAATGAATCACCGGGAAGAAAAGGAGTAAATACAAAACCGGTTTCGGCAAAAATTACGAGGAACAAAATAAGATACGTGTACACACCGAATTCTGCCGTTAACTCACCGAGATGCTTATCAAGATTCAGAAAAATTTCAATAATATTTTGGATGAACATTTCCACCGCGTAAAACCAACTTCCTCTTATTGCGTAATTGAAATCTTAATATCCAAACCGGCTTCATTTATTGTTGAACCCGTAATTCTTGCCGCGCCTTCAGGCGTAACCGTTGACCTTCGGTAAAACACCGACAATGAAACTCTGAACTGATAACATATTTCACGCGCGGCTCAAGCGAAGTTCTTGTTGTTCCGTCTTGCGGCACGCCATCTTCTGTAAACTCATTCATTTTGTAAAGCACAACAGAATTTTTTGTGTTCGAATAAGAGAAGCTGAATTCAATATCGTTCTTTAAAGCAATACCGAAAAGCGGAACTTCAAATCCGGATTTGGAGTAGTTCAGCGAAATACCAATTTCACGCGAATAAGTTTCCGTAATGTTTTGGTTTGTTACGGAAAGGTCAAAATTATTTCTTGTTGAATACTTTACGTTCCCCGAAAAGTTTCCATCCCAAAAGGAATTTAACGTCATGTTCAAACCAACCAACGGAGAAAAGCCGTACGAAATTTTTTGCGAGGTAGTTGACTGTTTTCCGTTATCTACCTTCCATCCTTCGGTATAATTTGAAGTGTACGCATGATCAAGACTAACTCGTTTTGCAAAGCTTTTAAAGATTGCAAATTTTTCAAGTCCTTCCCAGGTAATGCGCCAGTTTGGTCTCGGGATATACTTGGCAAGGTCTTTCATAAATCCAACTTTTGAAAGAATAGGAAGCGTTTCGAACCCTTGCATAAAGGCTGCCGAAAGGTTCTCATTTTTGTTGGCCGCTTTAGGATTATAAAGTTCGCTCACCCGTTTTATTCCGCTCTTGAACATCGAGAGGAAGAATGTCGGCGGAAGGGAAAAGAACGTTCTATCCAGCGTAGAATTTGATGAAATGCTTTGAATGGATGTTACCCCATTCGCATCTGAATGAAGCGTAGTATTCTTGTTTATCGACCAACCAACTTTCCAATTTAAGTCTATTCTTGCCCCTTCCCACAAAGGTCTGGCAGTTTTTAAATCAATTGAATTTCGCTGCGAATAATTATCAGAAAGATTTCCGTTTGCGGCTCTTGGACCGATGTCGTTTTTTAAGCCAAGCATAAATAAGCGTGAAGGACCTTGATTTACATTGTAAATTCCCCAGAAGTTGCTGAATCCATGTCCTGTTCCCCTAATACCGCTGGAGCCCATACTATTATCATTTGAGAAATTCACACTTATTGTTTCATAGTCAAAAAGTGTAGTGTGCAGCAACGTTTTAAAGAACGCGAATACACGTGAATAAAGTGGCGGACGGCTTGGTATTGTATCCCTTACCGCAACAGCGGAATCTTTTACTGTCGTTGTAGAGTCTCGGAATCCAGGCGGTTGATTAGGCAAAGCATTTTGAACCGTTTCTTGATTTGGCGGTGCGTCAAAATTACGCGTGCGTGAGTTCGTCTGCGGAGTAGGTACAGCAGTTTGAGTTTGAGCCTGAGCCGGATCTTCTTTAAAGAGCGGATCTGTAAGCAATTTCCATTTCAGGGAAAATCCTAAATTTATTCGATTTGTGTATCCGGCTTTTCTTCCGAGTTCAGCTTGCCTAAAGTCATTGTCCCATTGGTAATTAGCACCATACCCGGCGGTGAATGTCAGATAATTCCTTAAGTTCCACCATGAAGGAAGACGCGGAGAAGTTTTTAGTTCAAATGTTTGCCGGTAACTAAAATCTCTTCCAAAGAAGGCGCCGCCCAAAATGTCTTTCCAAATTTCCCCTTCTCTCCTTTGATTATTTAAAGCATCTGTTTCTAAGTACGATAGTGTAGAAGCGATATCAACATTATACGTGTTTGACAAATTTAAAATGCCGTTGTCGGTTATCTTCCACGTGTAATTAAATCCTCTTGAAGCTGAAAAATCACGGGAGATGATGGTTGCCGATGCACTGTTCCCCTGCTGACGAGTAACATTGATGCTCCTATTTCTTCTCGCAGAAATATTCCAAGCTATGGTTTGAGGGGCGTAGAAAATTCTGGCGTTTTTGTAATCAGCGAAAAGTGCAAGTACTGAACCAAAGAGCGGAATATCTACCGGATAAAAATAATGCTCCGGTAGTGTAAGAGAATAGTTTGCCGAAGCATTCCACAACCAATTCTTTGCGGAAAGCGTTTGCGGATTCCTACTAAAGGATTTATTGAAATTGAAATTAAAACTGATCGCGTTCCACGTATCCTGAATCAACCAATAATTACTCGGGATATTCAATTTGATATTCGAAATATTCCACGAATCGGATGAGGTAAATGTTTGAGCTTCGGTTCTAATTTCATCAGCGGTTTTATATTTCGATTTATTTGCCGTCTCTTCAACTTTTATATCCGTTCCGGGCATATAGAGAGGCTTGCCAAGCATTTCCGTACGCGAGTAGGTCACCCGTAAATTGCTTCCTGGCATATCAAACGGCAGCAGCTTTAAGACATTTACATCGGATGCAAAACTCCAATTCTTTGTGTCAACCCTGGAGCCGAAACGGTCATTTAAACGATGGAAGTAGGGATCGATTTTACTGAAATTAAAATTGAGCGTCATCAAATCGGCAAGTTTTAACGACGTTGCAATACTATAAGCCCAGCCGGGAGTATCGTCTGCTCCTATAACACGCAGTTCGTTGATCCACACCGAGCCGCTTATTGAACCTGAAGATTTATTCACGATAACGACCGATAAAAATTTTACGGCTGTTAAAGATGGATTCCCTTTCACCACGTAATAATGATCCGTAAATCCGCTTACCGGAAATACAAATTCCGATTTAATCTCCGATGTATCTCTCGTTCCTTTTAATGCGGTTAATTCTTTAAAGAGAATACTAATTTCATTCCACCCCGGAGTGATTGGCTGTTTGTAAGCATAAAAGTTGTTGGAATCCAACCCAAACCGGAAGTAAACTTCCGCATTGGGTCCGTTAGCGCCTATATAAGAAACTCCGTCTACTCCCGGAGAGTCATCGCCGTGCACAAACAACTTCATTTCTGTATAGTTAAACACGTCAAGAGCTTTAGTCATAACTTTCAACGCTTCTCGAGACTGCCCCAATTTCAAATCAGTTAAAGTAAGATTTAAAGATTGCTCATTCCTGTAAATTTCTTCATCAGGCCTGCTTCTGTCTCTTTCTCTTTGTACTCCGGGAGGACTTTGATAGGCAGGATAATTGTCTTCAATATTAACTACGGAAACAGAAAGAGTAGAGTCTTTTTTATCCTTTTTCTCCCATTGGCTACCAACTAAATTGAATTCGGTCATACGAAAATGAACAGGACCGGAAACATTAGTTACAAACAAGCGCAGATATTCAACAACCGAAAAACTCGGGTTACCGATGGTGGTCAACGTATCTTTCAAAGGAATGCGGTAAAGGTACCAATTATTTGAACCTCCGCCGGCAACGAATGGATTGTTTTGCGGTGAAAGAGGAATCTTGTACCTGAAGTAACTATTTAACTGATCGAGAAAACCGTTATGATTTAAATCTTCCGTATCCGGGAATCTTCCGTTGTCTGTCAGTGAAGCGTTCCCTTCTGTGCCGTTAATGTTAAAGTAGTTTTCAGGAGAATAACTAAAATCGTCGTGTGCCGGATCGGGATCGGTTGAATTGTAGTAGATGCGTTCAGCGTTATCATCCATTCCGTCCAGACCGTTATCTTCGCCATTATCAATTAATTCGTTCTGATTTTTATCTTCGGTATTAAGCACGCCGTTTGGAATGACATCTTCACTAATTTTTCCCAAATCTAAATAAATTTGAGCATCGGCAGCATTCGTGCTCACGGTATCCAAGTAAGCCCAAAACTCAATGAACTCAATGTTTTCATCAACTAAATTGCTTGCGGTTGATGAAAGCGGTTTCATCATACCTCCCCATGCAAGATTTTTAGGATTCGAACTTATTGATCGCATCGGATTGTACGTTCCCGGTGTATCCGGAAGAAAAACATAATCGAGTACGGTAACCTGCTCATCCCCTCTTGCAACTTTCTTTTGAGGCCAAATTTTGTTTACCTTAACATCGGAAGGGAGTCTGTTAAACCAATAGCTCTTTCCTTTAAACGTCATGGTTGTTGAATCATTCGGCGTAGAGAGTCCCGAGAGTTTTTGCAGTTCGTTCGGAATACTTAAATCTTTCCATGAGGTGTAGGAAACACCGACGGGAATAATTCTTTTAGAGCCTTCAAAATCGTCAATGTAGGCAATGCTCTTCCCTTGGTCAGAATTAATTGTACTTTTTTTAGTATTTGGGTCGGGATTCATATAAGCAACTTCGCCTGAAAGACTAATTGATGACATTTCCCGAGTGGGGAAAATTTTGTCGATAGCTTTTGTTAAAAAAGGAAGATCGGCCGAGGTGCTAAAGTCAATTCCATAAATTGAATTGCTCAGCGGTTCTTCACCGATTCTCACCTTGTCACTTAACGTTTGTTGCGTTAATGTAAGCGCTGAGAATCCAAGTTTTGTACGTTTTGAAAAATCGAATTGACCTCTTACTCCAAAAAGTGATTTAGAAGCAAGTTGAAAGAGATCATTTTCTTCGTATGTAATTTTGAGATTCGCTCCCGGCGCAAGCGCGGCATCATTACGGATTGTTAACTGCCCGGTACTATAGTCCATATAGTAATCAACACCGGGTGTCAAATCTCTTCCGTTTAAATTAACTTTAACGGAATTTTCCACAAGCGTATATCCCAGTTGATATCGCGAAGACGCTTCACCCGAATATGAGCCCGTGAGAAGGAATTTGTCCTTCGTATTATCGTTTCGGGCGGCGTTCAACGTTGTATCGTAAACACTCAAATATTTTAACGAATCAAGACCCGGGGGAATATTTCTTCCAAATGGTTGAAGGACGGGGAAAATAATTTCACCTGTCTCCGGTAAGATTGTAGCTCCGATTCGAAAATCAAAGATACCATCACTTTTCGGCTGGTTGCTTTGGTCAACCAGATCAAGCCCAAATGCGTTCAGAAGTTGAATGTTATTATATACCGATTGCGGGTCCTGTCCCGCTATGGAATACTGTATATCAAACTTAAATCCTTCTTGTTTAATATTTCTACCGCCAACGGGATAAATATTTTTCAACATCAGTTTCCACGCTGTGGTATCTGCTGGAATTAAATTTTTAGGTTTAACAAGTTTTAGAACAAGCTGCGCACTTGTATCACCGGCGGCGTCGTCATAAAAATCACCATAATAAATATCATTATCTTCGCCAGGAAGTCCTTCTCTTTGAAAGGCAACGGCAATGATATCATCATCCAAAATATTCGTTTTGAAGGTTAGCTCACCGGTATATTTATTTACAGTGTAATCACTTCCCTCGGTAAGCAATACAAATCTTGCTTGCGCTATTTCTCCCTGCTTTTCTTTTGAGTTGCGAATCTCATTCGAGTAGGTTTCCGTAGCGGTTCGTGGGGAAAGATCAATAAGAGCTGTTCCATACCGTTCTTTAGGATTATTGGTTGGTTGATTGATAGATTTCCATACATCAATTTTCTTAACGAAGTATTGCGAGACGGTGATAGCCGGAGAATTGGCGTAATATTTATTAAAGATGTTCAAATTTTTATCTGTAGTGTCGGCGTACGCTTGATCAATGAAGTAATGATTTCGTGAATAATCGTACGCGTGAATTGTAAATTGCGAATTCGTGGAACCGCTTGATACGGTCTTCTCTTTTACTTCACCTTTCTTCTGGCTTGCAAGGGTAGTAAGAGTTAACGGTCCCATTTTAAACGTCGCTTTTATTCCGAACAACGCTTCACTGCCTCCAACCAACGGAGAAGTTTGAAGCGATACGTTACCGGCTTCAACACTCTGCACAATTTCATCTTCGTAACCGGTGTATTTTATTTTTAATTGATTTTCATATTCAAAAGTTCGTTCGGTATTCCAGTCCGCACTAATGGTAAGTTTGTCACCTATCGTTCCATTCACGTTGATCTGAACCTGTTGTTTAAAATCGGGTTCATTTCTGGTGTTTCCCATTCTGTTTGACGTTACTCCCTCGGTGGTTTCATTTCTCCATGCACCATGAATATCAACTTGACCTCCGATTCTCAAACTGATTTTCGGCGGACCGAATATGCTGAGCACTCCAACACTCGGCAGCGGAATTTCAAAATCAGTGATGTCTTTTATCAATTCTCCGAGCCCCTTTTTCGCATCCTTCAGCTCATATTGATAGGCAAGGTCATCCCATGCTTGCTGCTGTTTTGATTTTAAAGCGAGATCGACGTACTCATCCAGTGGAATTCGCAGAACAATTTTAACAACCTCATCTCCAATCTTATCCTTTATCTCAACAAACTTTCCGGTAGAATCAATCTCCACAACCCTCTTTTTTGCCGCGGAAGGTTCTGCAAATAACTTACTGGCTTTCGGTGTAAAAAATGAAAGCACCGGAGAATCTTTTCTTTTAAATTTAAATTGTTCAACTCGTGCGGTTGAATCTTTGCGGAGTGAATCAAGCCTAAGCGAATCTTTTCTGGTAAGTTCACGACGAAGCGCGAGGGAGTCTTTCGTTTTGTTTGTTTGTAATTTTAACAGTGAATCCGCTGCGAGTGAGTCGGTTTTTAATTTAACATCGTCTGTATCGCTTACCGCGGAAGTTAACGGGATCTCAAGTTCTTTTGGGGATTCAAGATTTGTTTTTTCAGGGAATGAATTTTTTAAAATCGACGAAGGTTCTTCTTTCGATCCCCCATCCAAAATCCTTTCAATGCGAAAGGAGGCATCAAACCACAACTCCGGATTCGTTTTTGTGAATTGATTTTGAGAGGACCCCATCAGAAAATACATCAAAAAGATAACCGCGCACCCGGCGGTTCCTTGAAGCAATAGTTCAAATAGAAGTACGAAAATGCGTTTAATAGGAAAACCTTTGAGCTATAATTGTTTTCTTAAAGAGTAAATATATTTCGATAATTCCTCTCAATTGTGTTGTGAAATATACTGAAATCACGTCAAAGCAAAAATTCTCTTTGCACCCCAAAATAAAGGAATATTAGGAAATAAATGAAGGTAAAATTTTCCCGCTTTTAACAAAATGTAGAGATAGTTTCAGCCCTTCAATAATACTCATTTCGCGTCATTCAATATCTGCTAACTCGGTCTCAACCGAGAGGATATCCACAACTTCCCCTTCATCTATCACTACTGCACTTAAACGGTTTCCGGTATAGACTGAAGTGTCGACATATACCGCATGACTTACATCGTTATAAGTAACTTTTAAATGTCTTGTATGCCCAACAACTTGTAATTTACCAAGATTAAGCAGCGGACTTCTGTTCCATACAATACTCGTTGGATCAGTCAGATGTTGATTACAAAATTGCTGCAGGTAGTCGTCGGAAAGTGGAGAATTTGCTCTAATAGTTTTCGCATAGACATCGGCAATTCCCGCGTGCGAAATAAAGCAGTCTTCAAGATTCACAAACATCGGCGCAACTTCAATATAATCAAGATGCTTATTGAGCATTTCAGGTTGTTTTGCGTAGGCTTCTATCGTTTTATCGTTTCCGTTATAGCCCCATGAACGGACAAAAGGATGGAGAGGACGGGTGTAAGAATAAAGGAACATGAGATCATGATTCCCTTTGGTGAATTGAATGCCTTCATCAAGAAGCAGTTCAAAAACTTCGATTGGACGATTTCCTCTATCTACAAGATCGCCCGTTGCGAATAATGTATTTCCGGGATAATGTTTACGAACTTCTTTAATTAATTTGCGAAGCGTGGCGTAACAACCGTGAATATCACCAATAACAGAAATCATCAGGAATTATATATAGTTGTTCTTCTTTGCAAATGCGGTTAGTTCTTCCCTAAACTTAGGATGGGCAATGCTGATAAGAGCGTGAGTCCTCTCCCGAATTGATTTTCCGTGTAACTGCACCACACCGTATTCAGTAACTACATAATGCACGTCTGCTCTGTTGGTAACAACTCCGGCACCCGATTTTAAAACAGGAACGATACGCGAAATGGAAAAATCTTTTGTTGAAGAAGGAAGAGCGATTATAGGTTTACCTCCCTTTGAACGGGAAGCTCCGCGGATGAAATCTACTTGTCCCCCGAAACCGCTGTAAATTTGCGTACCAATTGAATCGGAACAAACCTGCCCGGTAAGATCAACTTCGATTGCCGCATTGATAGCGGTCATATTGCTGTTTTGCGAAATCACAAAGGGATCATTTACATATTCTGTCGGATGAAATTCTATCATCGGATTATTGTGAATAAAATTATACAACCGCTGCGAACCCAATACAAACCCGGCAATCATTTTCCCTTGATGAAGTGTTTTTTTGGAATTCGTGATAATACCTTTTTCAACCAAATCAATAATGCCGTCGGCAAACATTTCAGTGTGAATTCCCAATTCTTTTTTTGAATCAAGAAATTTCAGAACGTTATCGGGAATTACTCCTATTCCCATTTGCAGCGTTGCGCCGTCTTCAATCAGATCGGCAATATTTTCTCCTATCTTGGCATAAATATCAAGCCACTCTTGCGGGAAACTTCGTTCCGACTGCGGCAGCTCCGGAATAGGTTCATCCATCTCAACAATGTACTTAATTTTGCTGATGTGAATAAAACTATCTCCCAATACTCTCGGCATTTGTTTATTCACCTGAGCAATAATAATGTCAGCTTTTTCTGCGGGAGATTTTGTAATACCAACCTCAACACCGTAGGAACAAAAACCATGTTCATCCGGAGGCGAGATATGGATTAATGCCACATTCGGTTTGATTATTCCGGTTGAAAAAAGAAGAGGAACTTCGTACAAGTAAACAGGAATAAAATCTGCATCTCCCCTTGCAAAAGATTTTCTCGCTTCTGCCCCCATAAACGTTGCATAGTGCCGAAAATGTTTTTCCATCCCTTTTTCGAAGTAAGGAAGTTTGCCTACCGACAATGCATGAAAGAGTTTAACGTTTTCAAGTTCTTCCCTTCGTGCTACCATGGCGTCAATCAGTTTAAAAGGCATTGCGCAATTTGAATGAATCACCACATTGTCGTTTGATTTAATAACTTTTACGGCTTCTTCAGCGGAGACAAGCTTCTGAGAATAATTTTTCAGAATACTTGAAGTGTAGGTCGGTTTTACCGGTGTATCGGTCATCATCGTTTACATTCGTTTTAATTGGTCGAGAAAAAATGGATTCTGCGGTACTCTACATTGAAGGTCTCGGCAATAATTTCATTTGAACAGAATCCGCCGTAAGTACAAATTCCTTTTGACAAACCCGGATCATCAAGAACGGCAGCCGATAATCCACTCTCAGCGATATCTAATATATAATTCAGTGAGGAGTTTGTGAGGCCATAACTGGCAGTACGGGCAACTAAAGCCGGCATATTCGGTACGCAGTAATGAATTACTCCATGCGCGTCAAAAATCGGATTTGAGATGGTAGTGGGCCTGCTGGTTTCCACACATCCTCCTTGATCTATAGAAACATCAACAATAACAGCGCCGTGTTTCATCGTTTTTACCATTTCTTCCGTAACAAGATGAGGAGTTTTTTCACCCTTCATTAACACGGCTCCGATCAGCACGTCGGCAAATTTTACTCCGCGCGAAATGGTATAAGAGTTGGCCATCACGGTAGTAATTTTCCGTTGAAATGTTTCATCAATTTTTCTTAGACGGTTGAGGTCTCTGTCTAAAACAATTACTTGCGCACCACGGCCGAGCGCGGCTTTTGCAGCACTTGTACCAACAACACCAGCGCCCAATATCACTACCGCCGCAGGAGCAACACCGGTAATGCCGCCGAGTAAAACTCCTCTGCCAAAACTGTTTTTGCTTTCAAGTAATCCTTCTGCAACTTGAATGGAGACCGGTCCGGCAATTTCACTCATTGCCTGAAGTACCGGTAACCCGGCTGGATTTTCAATCAGCTCATGACCTATTGCCGTAACTTTTTTGCTAAGAAGATTTGATAAAACTTTCTTCTCGCTTACAACAAGCTGCAAAAACGAAAAAAGGATTTGGTTATCCTGTAGGTATTCCGATTCTTCTTCCGTAATTCGTGCAACTTTTACAATAATTTCGGAACGTTGGAAGACTTCTTCCGTCGAGTACACAATTTTAGCGCCCAGCGATTTATATTCGTCATCTGAAAAATGGCTATCTTCTCCGGCTCCTTTTTGAAAATAGACCGTGTGACCAGCTTTTATCAGCGCGTCAACACCGGCGGGAACAAGCGCTACTCTCTTTTCTTCAAAGCTGCCTTCTTTTGGTATTCCAATTCTCATAGCGTTACTCTGTTTTTAAATTTCATCAATTTCGTTCCATAAACATGTTTGTTCTTTTTTATAAAATCTTTTTACAACTTATTAAAATTAGATTTACAAAACAATTTCGAGTGCTCATAAAAATGGTTACACTTCGGTATTTCCGGCTGCATACCGTTTGATCTTTTGCGTCGTTGTTTTTTCAAATTCCTGCTGCCGGATATAAAACTTCTTTATCTGTTTAAACGAAGCAAGCTGTTCGTTGGTCTCCTTAATTACCTCACCGATTTTTTTCTGAATCAGTTCTTCAGTTATCGGAATGTTATTCCGTTCCGAGAATTCAATAAATGCTTCGGCATCAACAAAAATTTGCGCTGCTATCCGTTCATCGTGTTTATCGTCCTTCTCGCCAAACACGAGTGACTCGAGAACGTAGGGACTTCTGTGCAAAATATCTTCAATCTCTTCGGGAAAAATATTCTTCCCATTATTTGCGATGATTACATTTTTCTTCCGTCCGCTGATGTGAAGAAAACCATCAGAATCAATAAATCCTAAGTCACCGGTTTTAAACCAACCGTCTTCGAATGTTTCTTTGGTGAATGCCTCATTCTTATAATATCCAAGCATGACATTTGGACCTTTTGCAAAAACTTCACCAACACCTTCATCATCAGGCTGATTTATTTTTAACTGCACACCGGGGAGAGGTAAACCGGCCGCATTGTCTTTAAAATTGTTCAGACGGTTTAAAGCCAATATTGGCGCGGTTTCCGTTAAGCCGTATCCTTGCACAAAATTAAATCCAAATTCTCTCAAACCCTTCGATACTTTAGGATCGGGTGCGGCGCCGCCGGCAATAAAGAGTCTTACCGAGCCGCCAAACTTTTGATGCAGCTCATGGAAGATTTTTTTCTTTGAATTTTTCCAGCCGGCTTTTTCAGCAATTTCGCTGAACGAAATGAGCGGTTTAATAATGGCTGATTTTACTTTATCTTTTTCAATAGCTTTATATATAGCGCGGAACATCTTCTCAAAAAGGAGAGGAACTCCAAGCAACATCGTTGCTTTTACTTTTTGAATATCTTCCGAGACTGTTTTTAACGAACGCGCAAAATGAATTGATGCGCCGCTGTAAAGAGGACAAAGAAATCCGCAGGTACATTCGTAGGTATGATGGATAGGAAGCACAGAAAGAAATTTATCTTCCGGATAAATGAAAAGCATCTTGGTCATGCTCATTAAATTGGCCACCAAATTGGATTGACTGAGCATTACCCCTTTCGCTCTTCCAAGCGAACCGGATGTAAAAATTATTTCTCCTAATTCATCGGGATTAACTTTCGGCAGTTGATTTTCATTTACCGGATGTGTTTTGGTAATTAATTCTTTCATTCCAAGAAATGCGTTCTCTTCATTCTCTCCATCCATTGAAATAAAAATTTTCAACCGTTTTAAGACTTCTTTCTTCTCAGAAAACAACTGTTGGAACGTGTCGGTAAAAATTACGGCTTCGGCATCGGATTCGTGAATGATATTCAATATTTCATTTGCGGTTAAATTTTTGTCTATCGGAACAACGACATAATTGAAAGCCATCAAGGTGAGGTAAGCAATTCCCCATTGTACCCTGTTTTCCCCAATAACCGCAACGTGCGTTCGTTCTTTTATTCCGAGCTGTTGCAGCGCAGTACCGAAGCGCATAATATTTTCATACAACTCTTGATAGGTGAGACGCGGAATCGGTGTCTTGCTGAGGTCTTCCATCGCTAATTTACCTCCGTAAGTTTTCGCGGAATGAAGCAGCATATCCTGTAGTGAAGAAATAAAAGGAACCGCATAAAGTTCATTGTTCGAAGCCATACAATCTCCTTATGAGAGCATAATATATAAATTCTTCTTAGCCACCTTCTTTAAAGGTGATTAAGGCACAACTCGATTCTTCAGAATAATACTAAACGATCTCCAAACATTTTTCGAGATCTTTTAAAATGTCGTCTGTGTTCTCCAACCCGCAGGCAAGTCTAATGCCGCCGGGATGGATGCCGGATTCAATCAACTTGTCCGCCGGTACTGCGGAATGCGTCATTGATGCGGGATGCTCAACCAGCGTTCTTGTATGCCCAAGACTAACAGCCAATGTCATGGTATACGCATTTGTCGCGGCGAAGTTCATAAATTTTCTTCCGAGTTCACGCATCTCCCCGTTTGAATTTCCTTTAAGCGCGAAGAAGAGCAAACCACCCGGAGCAAAATTGCCGTCAAAATCTCTCATCTGTTTTTTTGCCAATTCATAATATTTGAAAGAGGGAAGTCCGGGGTAATTCACCAACTCAACTTTCGGATGCGAGGAGAGATACTCCGAAATCTTTTGTGCGTTTTCAATCTGTTTCCTAATTCTCAAATGAAGTGTCGGCAAACCATACGTAAGAACCGTCCACGCAGCTTTTGTATTCAGTACCGCGCCAAAATCTTTTCTGTAAAGAATGAGCGCATCAAAAAAAGATTTTCTTCCAACGACAACTCCTCCCATGTCGGTTCCAAATCCACCGATACCTTTTGTGAGTGAGTGAATAGTAAAATCGGCACCCAGCTCAATCGGACGCTGACAATACGGTGTGGCAAATGTATTATCGACAACGATAGAGATTTTCTCTTGCTCACTTCTTCTTTTATTTACCTCGTCAAGAATTTTTCTAATCGCACCAATATCAATGATATCAAGATTTGGATTTGAAGGAGATTCGAAATAAACCACCCGGGTCTTTTCATTCAACACCGAATAAATATTTTCCGGATCGGTTAAATCAACTTGATTGTTTTTTATTTGATAGCGAGGATACCAATGGTTAAGGAGCGAGAATGTACAACCGTACAGCGTTCTGTGCGAAATCACTTCATCGCCGGTTTTTGTAAGGATACCGAAAATGCCGGAGATAGCTCCCATTCCGGTTGAAAACGTTAAAGCCATTTCCCCTTTTTCAACATAGGCTAAATTTTCTTCGAGTAAATCTTTATTGGGCTCGCCGAGCCGGTCGTAGATATAAATCGGATGCGAATCGTCCTGGACGCTATCGGAGTGAGCGAATTCTGAAAATCCTTCCGCACCGCGCTCAACGGAATCAAGTCTAAAAATTACCGAGGATGAGAGCGGGGCAACTACGTGGTGCGCATAATCCCATTTGCTTGATTCATTCTTCCCGTAAATGAGGTGGGTTTCCATTGAATAGGCGGCATCGTCTACCGCATTATTTTTTAACAAAATATCTTTTTCATTTTCCATAATTCTCCCTGTGGAAATGTTAGTAAATCAATACTCAAAATTAGGGAATTACCCTCGAAATGAGAAATGAACCCTCCTCACCTACTATGAATAAATTTAAAGTGAAAAGTTATTTGGTCGTGATTACGACTTTCGCGCATTTTAATTTTTCTGATGAAACAGTGACGGTAATCTTTCCTTTCGTTTCTGTGGATTGAACTACACCGAGGCACATTCCGTTAAACGCATTCCGGTAGTTCACTTTAAACGATTCATGACTTGTTTGCAATCCGTTATCAACGCCGGCAATTGTACCCGCTCCGCTAATATAAAAGTGGATAAGATTGTTTGCGTGCGGAACAAGATTTCCTTCCCTATCCAAAATTCTTACGGTAATAAAGGAAAGATCGCTGCCGTCGGCTTTGATGTTATTTCGATCAGCCGTTGCTTCAATTCGATATGGTTCTCCGGTTGTTTTTATTTCATCACTTAAAATTACTTTTCCATTTTTTTTGCCGACAGCCCTTAACGTCCCCGGTTCATAAGTAACTCTCCACATGAGATGAAAAACATCCGGTTGTTGTTTTCTGATTCCAAGTGATTTTCCATTCAGAAATAATTCTACTTCATCACTATTTGTATAAGCCCAAACATCAATTGTTTTTCCTTGTTCCCAATTCCAATGCGGAAAAAGATGGAGCACGGGCGTTGTTGTCCACTCACTTTTATAGAGGTAATAAAAATCTTTTGGAAATCCGGCGAGATCGACAATCCCAAAGTATGAACTTCGTGAAGGCCAAGTGTAGGGAGTTGGTTCGCCGAGATAATCGAATCCCGTCCAAATGAACATGCCGGAAAGGTAAGAATGTTTTTTTATCAGTTTCCATGTCTCTTCATTTGTAGAACCCCACGGTGCACTGCAATTATCATACGCAGAACACATCTGTTCGGTATTTCCTTGTGTAAAAGGAATATCCCATCGTATAGGCCAGCGGCGAATGCTGTCGGAAGGCATATCGTAATAGCCGCGGGTTGCGAGTGACGAAGTAGTTTCGCTCCCAATAAATTTTTGGTTCGGAAAGTTTTTTGGGAATGCTTCGTAATCATTTTGATGATAGCTAAATCCAACCAGATCAAGCGCGCCGGATTTGAACAAAAAGTTTTCCGGAGTCGGATGATCCATATTTGACGTAACGGGACGTGTGGTATCCAAATTTTTAATTAGTGAAACTAACTCGCGACTTATTTCAATTCCGCTGCTGTCCCGTTGCTCGGGAATCTCATTTCCGATACTCCAAATAAAAACACTCGGATGATTTCTGTCCCGCAGTATCATATCTTCCAAATCTTTTTTATGCCACGCATCCCAGTAGAGTGAATAATCGTACTCAACTTTTTTCATTTTCCACATGTCGAAAGCTTCATCCATTACCAGAATGCCCAACCTGTCACAGATATCAAGCAGTTCCGGTGCTGGCGGATTATGAGAAGTTCGTAGTGCATTCACTCCCATTGCTTTCATAATTTCCATTTGCCGTTCTAAAGCGCGAGTGTTAATTGCGGCGCCGAGAAAACCAAGATCATGATGATTGCACACGCCTTTAATCTTCATCGATTTTCCGTTTAAGAAAAATCCTTTTTCGGAATCAAAATAAAAAGAACGAATTCCAAACGAGGTTGTATAGGTATCTTGCTTTATTCCGTTTTCCAGAATGGTGGTAACACATGAGTAGAGATTCGGATGCTCCACATCCCATAGTTCGGGATTGGAAATTTTGATCCGCTGTTCCAAATTTTTTGTGTCATTTCGCGGAAGTGACATGTCGGTTGAGATTGTTCCGACCTTCTTCCCGTTTTTATTAATGATATCAGTTCTAATTGAAATTTTCTTATCATCATTCGCTTGATTTCTAACTTCCGTTCGAATGGTAACGATTGCTGAAGTCTTGTTAATGTCGGATGTGGTGACAAACGTTCCCCAATGTTCAACATGAATTTTATTGGTGGTTACGAGCCACACATTTCTGTAGATACCGGAACCGGAATACCATCTGGAATTAGGCTGATGCGAATTATCAACTTTAACTATCAAAATATTTTCTGCGCCATCGTAGTTTAAATACGGAGTCAATTCATATTGAAATGAGCTGTAGCCGTACGGACGAACGCCAAGGTAATGTCCGTTAATCCAAACTTCACTGTTTTGATAAACACCGTCAAATTCAATAAAGACTACTTTATCTTTTACGTCGCCGTTCAGTGTAAATGATTTTCGGTACCATCCTATGCCGCCGGGAAGCGCACCGCCGCTTGGAGTTGCGGGATTCTCTTTGCTGAATGTCCCTTCGATGCTCCAATCGTGCGGCAAATTCAGTGTCCGCCAATTTGCGTCGTTGAAAGAAGACTGCATCGCGTCGGGATAATCGCCAAGCGCAAATTTCCACTCTCGGGTGAACAATGCGCGTCTTGCCGGACTTTTTATTCCAGCAGCAAAAAGGGTTAGTGACGAAAGAAACATTATCAGAAGGAGAAGAGGTGCTGAATGTAAGATTCTATAATTCATAAAAGTCTCCTCATTAAAAAATTTTTTTAAGATGAATTCCAAAGCTTGCCGTGAAAATTTGCTGCGGTTCAAGAGTAATCAATCCCTCTTTATTGTTGAATGCGTTCACGTTGGAAGTCATCGGTTCGATTGCAATGCTCTTTCTATCGGGAGGTGTATAAATCACCATGTATTGATATTTTCCTTCACCGGATTCTTGCCAGACGGTTAAGTCGATTCCCGTTTGTTTATTGTACAAACGAGTTTCCGCACGAGAAACTTTTGCAAGATGAAAACATGAATCGAAGTTTTGTCCTTTAAGTAATTTCGGCTCAACGAACTGATGAAACGGCATCGATCGTCTGTTTGGAATCATATTTCCGTCCAATAGTTTTTGGGTTAACTCTTCAGTTTGCATTTCCAACTCATCAATTGACTTGCCGAGTTCAAAATAAAAGTGCCAACCGTCGCTGAGCGGCATGTTCATTTCAGAAGTATTTTTGATTTCGGTTTTGCACTCCAATCCTCCTTTACTCAACTTGTAATTGAGTCTCACGCTAAATTGAAACGGATATCCTTGAGTTTCACCGTCCGTGCGATATTCAAGAGTAGCGCTCGCAAAATCATCCGAAGTTCTTTTCTCAACCAGATGAAATTTTTTATCGTAGACAAAACCGTGACAAGCATTCTCTTCTTCGGGATAGTTTTTTATCATCTGATACTCGCGTGAATCAAAATTATATTTGCCTTCTCTAATTCTTCCCGCGAAGGGAGAAAGTTTCGCGTTCGTAAAAATATCATCCCGGTTGGTTGAGTCTGCATTGGTAATCTTCCGGACAACAGAAATGAGTTCTTTCCCGTTTGATAATTGTAACTCGCTCACTCTGGCGCCGGAATCACACAAGAGTGATACCCATTCGCCTGTAGTGTTATTCTTCAAAAGTAATTCTGTCTCTGCCGCCGGATGTTTTTCTTCGATGCTAAATTTTTTCTGATTCATTTTTGGGATGCTGTATTAGTGATTAGATACATTGACTCAAGTTCGAAAGCGTAAGATTTTTTTTGATTCCCGCATACGAACTGGAGTGCTGAAAGTTTCGTTACTTCAATTTTCGATTCACTCCCGCGTGATACAAATACTTTTGGGAGAAATAACGGATATGCATTTGGAAGCACAACCGCTTCGCCTTTCACAAAAGTAGTAATAGGAAGGTGAACTTCACTCCATTCCGAACTTAAAAACAAGTTGGATGAAAAAACTTCCCCATTCCGCATCAACAAATTTATTTTGCACGAGTCGCCGGTACCTTGTAAACTTCTTCCGCTGACGACAAGAGTTGTGTAAGCATCATCAAGCAGCTCGGTTTTATCATCAACGGCAAACTGAAATCCGAAAGGAATTGTATTACTTTGTGCCGTGTGGACAGTAGCAATCAGCGAAGCGGCGGCGCCGTTCTTTCCCGCACCGTACGATATTTGATATTGCAACGAAGAAGTAAAATGGGGGAACAAGATATTTGCTCTATCAACTGAGGGAGAAAATAGATTAACATTTTCTTTTTCCTTGTGGAGAGTAATTTGCCGCGGCGACTCAATTTTAAAGTCCCATTGGTTTGGATTCTGTTCAAGCATTCCCGGAAATGTTGTGTTTTTTTTATCAACGGTAACCGTTACGCAGTATTGCCATTCCCCCGCCGAAAGATGCCGCGAAGAATCCGTAAAAGAATACTCAAACCCGTTCCCTTTTCTCATCTCGTGCTGAATGAAATTTTTCCATCCGAATTTTTTAATGAAAAGTTGAACCGATGTAATTTTGTCTTTGGCGGCGACATCAAATTTGAATACTACCGGTTTCTCGACTGATTGATGTTTAGCAGTTCTTTCGACAACATAAACATCTGTTTTATTCTTGGGGATAAACAACCCTTGAAGGAAGGAATTTGCCGACAAATATTTTTTACTAACTTTTTCAGCAATCTTCTTTTGAGAAATGAGGTAAATTCCCGGCCGGACTCTAAACCTTGAGCTTTCCGCTTCAAACGATGTCAGCTTTCCTTCTTTCATCGTTTGAACTAAAAATTTATTTTTCAACAGAGGCAACCGCAGTTTCATTTCTCTTTCGTTCCAAAAAAGTTTGGCAACTTCTCTTGATAAACTCGTCGGTTGAAAAGGATCGGTGAGCCAAAGCGCGTCGGGATAGATTTCAAGCCGCCAAACTTCATCCTTAATCTTATCAAGAAAATACGCGCCAGTGCCGTTATAATCAACCAATGGTGAATTTCCACAACCGGCAATATGTTTTAACGCAGCGGCATGTTTTGGACTTTCATCGTTTGTGTATGAATAATAATAACATGTATCGCCGTTGGCAATACTCAAATCGTCAAAATAAGTTACCCGAAAATCTCCGAATCGATTATTCTCCGGATAATCGCCGTACGATTGGTTCATCGGAAGCTGATGAAACGCGTACCCGGCAATCATCAAACTGATTGCTTTTGATGGTGTGTACAAAAGATTGAGATAATGTGTCGGGTATTCGGTATTGCTCCACGCGATTTGTGTGGGTTCATAACTGAACATGGTTGCGAACTGCATTCCAGCTTCTCTAAAACTTCTTGCCATAGCCGGATACATGTACGAACCACCGACATCCGCAGCCTCAAACTCATAAACCATTTTCGTTTTATTTTTATAACCGGATAAGTTTTCCGAAGGAATTTTATAATGCTCTACATTCGGCAGAAAATTTCCTTTCACCATGCTGTTATGCACAAGATCTGTCGGATACCATTGAAAAGAAACTCCTTGAATATTTGCGTTGCAAACAGCTTGCGCTTGTTCGTCATTCCAATTTTGACTTATGTTGTAAAATATTGGTTTGTCGAAACCGGCATCTCGCATTGCCGCAGCCATTTCATCGATGTAGTCAACAACGAGTGAAGTATCTTCAGGATGGAAGGGTTCATTGATAATTTCCATCGCAATTATAGATGGGTCTTCTTTGTAACTTAGCTTTGTGTATTTATCTTGATGAAGTATGAACTGCTTCAGATAATTCCGTTGCGCGGCGCGTGCGGTAGGATTTGTTATCAACTCTTTTTTAGAATAAGGCTGCGAGAAACCGTGTGTTACTTCATCCGCTTCCGGCCAGCCGTTGCCCCACCACGCGATTGGAGTAAGAATGGTTTTAATTCCTGCTTTCTTCAATTTCCATAAAAGATAATCGAGCAAATCAAGATGCTCATTCTCAATAATATTTCCTGCCGAATCGGTAATCTCTTTTTCCCACACATGCACGCGAAACGCGTCAAATCCAAGCCGAACCATTTGCGCAACATCGAGATCGATTGACTGTTTTAAGGAAAGTCCAAGCTTTTTTTGCGCGCGATAAGCATAAGCGAATGGTGTTGTATAATTTACCCCAAAAAGTTTTACTTCATCGTGAGAATGTTTCCAACGCATCACTCCGGCGCTGTCAACACACACATCATCGTTATTTTTTTGCCGGACTTGTCCTTCCAGTGCACTTTGGAAGAGAAAAGTAATTATGAGAAATAAAACTCTTAAAAAATTAATTGGTGTGATGAAATGAAAATCTCGCATTTATTTCAGCAACATCATTTTCCTTGATTGCATCCCCCGCTCTGTTTTGAGCTGCATAAAATAGATGCCGCTGTTCACAGCGTGTCCCGACTGATCCCTGCCGTTCCACTGCACAGAATGAAAACCGGCAGTTTCTATTTCATTTACCACTGTTTGAACAACTTCACCAAGGGTGTTAAAAATCCTTAACTCAACCTTTTCTTCTGACGGAAGTGAATAGGTAATTGTTGTAACCGGATTGAACGGATTTGGATAATTTTGATTCAAGACAAATCTCTCGGCTACAAAATTGCCTTCTTCGTCAACGCCGGTGAGCGGATTTTTATCATTAAAAAATTTCCAGAAAAGTGTGGAATCAGATTCCGGGAAATTGAAAGCACGGTTTGGTATTCCTGTCTCGCTACCGGAAAAGTAACTTGTTGTAACCTGAAACTTGTAATTAATCGGAGTTCCTACAGTTATTTCCTTTTTCGGAAAATAGACCACACCTGACCAAAACGATCCTGAGCCGACACTTATCGGTTCTTTTTTCAGAAAAATTTTATCAGTGGTCCAAGACAGAACTCCCTTTGAAGCGGCAGAATCTCCACGAACTGTAACTTGAATCGTTTTTGTTGTATCATCAAACAGCCCTTCTTTCATCAAGTAGGCAACGTTCACTCTAAAGAGAATACCAACTGAATCTTGTTTCTCTTCAAAAGGCGTTTTGTATTGATCGACTTTTGTTCCGCTTCCATTGAAAAATTGTAAGTCAAGAACTGTGTCTTGCAATCCGGCGGTGAATAGTCTGTAGTTTATTAAAGAACTGTCGTACGGAGTAATCTGCCCTTCCCAACCCAAGTTTCGGTATGTTGATTTCGAAGAAGAATGTCCCGCCCAGAATAAAAATTGAAATTCGTCGGCGGGATACATTTTAAAAGTATATTCCCAATAATCGCCACCGACATTTTTCAAAATAATTTGAGAATACTGATCCCAACTGAATTTTTCTCCGCTCGGAAAGAATCCGGAACTAACTCCGAAGACTTGTCCCCGCACTTGAACAAATCCGGAACTTTTCAAAGTGTCGCCAAGTGTTGAAGTGTTGGCACGAATGGTAACATTTACCGTACTCAAACTGTCAATACTCTGAAACGCTTTTAACGTTGCAAAAGCATTTTCGGTAAAATCAAATGTCGCAAAATTTTCCCATGCAGATCCAACGGGCGGGTAAGAAATGTACGCCGGCTCCCAATAAAAAAATCCAATTCCTTTTCCGTTTGTCGTACTTCTGATCGCCCGAATCAGATAAGTTAGAAAATCACGCTGCCCTTGTGGTGTAACAGGATATCCCGGAGGAAGTTTTGTAGGATCGAACCCGACGTTATTCACACCGTCATTTAAATACGAAGTCGTCCATGGATAGGCAGTTTCGACAATCACTAAGTCTTTTCCATATCTCGTCGCGAGGTCGTTCAAGTTGTTCTGCATGCTGGAAAGTGAACCATGCCACCATGGATAATAAGACAATCCGATAACGTCGAAGGTAACGCCGTAAGATTTTAGATTATCAAAAAACCATCTGCACGAAGCGTTATCTCCGCCTCGATCGATATGAATCATAATTTTTACGGAAGTATCTACATCCTTTACGCCTTGAATTCCGGCTTTCAGTAACGTTGTAAAATTACCCCAGCCGCCGACACTAATTTTTCCGTCGGGCCACAGCATGCCTCCGGTAATTTCGTTCCCAATCTGCACCATATCGGGAACGGTATTTTGCTGTTTCATCGCATCAAAAACTTTTCGTGTATAAGCCCTGATACTATCCGTCAACACGCTGAATGAGAGGTTTGCCCACGCGGCAGGTTTTGTCTGTTTCCCGGGATCAGCCCACCAATCGGAGTAATGAATGTCAAGAAGAAATTTGAATCCCTTCGCTTTTATTTCTCTGGCGAAAGCGAGCGTTGAGTCGAGCCCGCAATAACCATTTGAAGGAGTATGCCAAAGTCGTAACCGGACATAGTTGGCTCCGTTCCGTTGAAAAATGTTCAAGACATTATCAGGAACGTTGTTCTCCTTCCAAAATCCGCCGGCATTTCTTATTTGCGGAGTAGTTGAAATATCTACTCCGCGAATAAATGAATCTGAACTGGTTTGTGCGGTTGCCGGTAAAGAAAGCAAAAAAACAACCGTCACCGATAAAAATTTTCTCATAACATCATTTTAACAGAAGCATTTTTCGAACTTGTGAAAAAGCTCCTGCTTGTAATTTTACAAAATAGACACCGGATGGAACCAATGCTCCTAATTCATTTTTCGCGTTCCAGGCAACACTGTACACGCCCTGGGTTTCTTCTTTGTTTACCAAAGTCGCAATTTTTTCTCCCACAATATTGAACACTTCAACTATTACTTTTTCAAAATTCGGTAGTGCATAACTGATTATTGTTGAAGGGTTGAACGGGTTAGGATAATTCTGATACAACTCATAACTGTTTGGCAAAATATCATTCTTTTCTGAAATTCCGCCAATCGTTCCTAAATCCGGCGGGGTTTCAACGGTGAGATTATTCTGCATCCAGGGCATTTCCGCTAAACTGAATGAAGCAGGCCATGTAACATTACTTCCGTTTACCGTTAACGGCGCAATGTATTGGTAATATCTTCTCCCTTTGTTCACACCTCCGCCGTTCATTACTTCACCGGTGGTTGATGTATAAACCAGACGGTAGCAAATTTGGTTGAACGTCGGCGCAACTAAAGAAATTGTTCCGGTATATTTGCCGTCGGCATTAGGCGATGAAAGCATAACACGATTATCAGTACCGTACATTGTATGTCCTTGCGTAATCGGAACCAGACTTCCGTCAAACTGAATATAAACGGTATCTATCCCGGGACGGAAAAGTGTGTTTGTCGGATTTGTACTTGATTCGGCGGCGGGAATCATATTAATCTTAAAGGTTAGGTCAATGGGAGTTCCAATAACACTGTTGGGATGAAGACTGTTAAAAAATTGTTGATCCGCGCCAAAGTCACCGGTAACGGTTTGATCCGCTAAAGCCGGGAAATTGAAAATTCTATCGCCTCCGCCCGTTACTCCCGGTTCCTCCCAGCCGTTCACCATGAATAATCCGGGAATGTAATTCGCGTGCGTCGTATCGAAGCGTGTGGAATCCCATGCGATATAATATTTATAAATAATCTCCGAACTTTTCGATAACGTGAAAGGTTCGGATAAAATCCATTCTTGCAGCGTCGGTACATACGTCATTTTTAACATTGTCGGTTCGCTATCAAAAACAAATCCGGACGGTGGCCATCCTTTAGCACCCGTGACGGCAATTTTATCTCCCAATCCTCTGTTGAATAATCCTGCTTTTTCAAGCGCGTCAAGTTTCAACCGGAAATTTACTGTTCCGGTTACTGCAGGACCTGTGGGAGGTCTGTTCCCAAAATAAGCCCAGTTAATCGTGGTATCACCTCTCGTTATCATTGAATTTTTAAAAGTGAACGAACGATCCGAAATATTTTCCCATGTAGAACCGTTGATAACAAATTTGTACGACTGGAGTGTTCCGTCACTTAGACTTGCTTTTGGGATGTAAGCCGCACCCGACCAAAATGAACCTTTGTTTACACTGTTCACTTCTTGTTTGAGATCAATGACTTTTACCCAATCAGGCGAAGCTCCAAGCGGCGCGCTTCCCCAAACTTGCGGTGTTTGCGTTGCGGCGTTAAAATCTGAAACGCCTCCCATATTTACTCTAAAATAAACCGCGACGGTATCCGCATTTGTTCGGAAGGGACGCCAATACTGCGTAACTGTATTTTCCCAACCGTTGTAATATTGAAGCGGAAGATTCATGTCGGCACTCTCAACTAAAATTCCCCTGTTCGTTTGAGACCATGCATAACCGGCGTTGATAGGACCTTCCCACCCTGTCCAGTGAAACGTCGGATGTTTTAAATCCGATGTGTAGGTGACAAATTTATATTGAATTTGATCTCCGGCGGTTGCCTGGAAAGAACCCTGCCAATAATCACCTCCGATATTTTTCATCTTGATACCGGTTGTGGTATCCCAGGTAATTTTGGGATTTGTTCCTTTCACCGATTCGCCGCACAGAAGCACAATATTGCCGGGACGAAGCGTATCAAGGCACGTGGAGGTATTAACCGTCATCGTAACCGTTACGGTTTGAGCCGAGGTTGAATTAACTGATGATCCGAGAAACGCGATCATCAGTAAGAATGCGAGAAGGTAGAATTTCTGTTTCATAATTCGTTCCTTTAATTTGTTTTTATAAAAATCTTTTTGCTGTGTTTCATAACAAACCTGTTACAATTTTACCTGCAGTGTAAATCTGTTTGAACTGCCAAGGTGAACAAAGTTTTGAAAACCGTAATCAAACTCCACAATAACTCCATCCATCACTTTAATGTCGCGCAGACTTGTCCCAAACGTAAAATTCGTTTCGTTGTTTGGCAGAAATAAATCTTTATATCCGCCCCGAATAAGAAATGAATTTTTATAAAATCCTATTTCGCAGCCGAGGTTCACACTTTGTGCGTTATCGTTCGGACTCACTCCATCAACTGCAACGGTAACCCGTAACTCATCAGTTTGAATAACTTCATCCGAAATTCCAATTCTCATAATAAGCGGAAGGTCAAAGGCGTCGGTATTTAATCGCGCGGTTATACTTTGATTTGTTCCCTGTTGATTTGAGAGCACAGCCGGAATTGATAAATCTTCCCCTGTCATCTGCAGCTTTGTTCCGAAATTTGAGATGCTCGCACCAAGCCGAATTCCCTCAAACGGTGTGTGATACAATGTTCCGACATCAAAACCAATCGCGCTGGCGTAATCATTGTAGATCGTTTCCCGTATATATTTAAATGTTCCGCCGATGGAAAATTTGTCGGTCAGATTTCTACTAAAAGAAACTCCGACAACAAAACTTGACGCGTTAAACATTTCTCCGGTTCCCATTGGTTGTGCCGGAGTAGTAATTTCCATATCGTTTGTATGCATGATGCCAAGACTCAAACCAATCGTTCCGATTTCTTTTAGAGGTAAGGCGGCGCCGATAAAATCAAAATTAATGCCCGGCATCCATAACGTATGATCTATAAGAAATGCATTCATCGTCAGTGATGCGGTCGCTGCGGGATTCCAATAGAGAGACGATGGTTCATGCTCCATAGATACAAACGCACTGCCCATGCCGACCGCTTGTGCACCTACCGGAATGCGCAAGAATGTTGCTGCGGAAGTTCCGATTTTATTTACCCGTTGTCCATAATTAAGCGAAACTCCGGTAAGGAGAAGGCAAAGAAATAGAAAATATGAAATGGATTTTTTCATTCTTGTTTCTCCGGCTACTTTATTATCGCGAATGTTCCGGTTCGCTGACCAACACCGGGAGCTTCCACATGATAGACATACACACCGTACGCAATTTCAAATTTTTCATCGCTTAAAACATCCCATATTTCTGTCCCGTTTTCAGCAACGGCGGAGTGGTCAATCTTTTTCACCATCGCTCCGCTTACATTGAAAATTCTGATGGTACACTCCTTCGGTAAATTGATAAAATGAATTTCTCTCGGACCTCGTCCGCTTGAGTAGGTATTACGCGGTTCCCATGTTTCCGCGGCGATGTAAGGATTAGGAACAACCCGGATATTAGCAAGTTCACTTTTCGCCTTTTCTATTGAAATGCCTGAAGCCGCCATCTTGAAGCGGTACGTGTCATACGAAAGGAACGGTTTGTACAAAACAATTTTTAACGTATCGCCCGGCTGAGGATTTCGCGTTCCATGTTTAATGTTTAAAACCACCTGCCAGGTAAACTGAAGTTTGCCGTTTTTATCCGGTTCAAGAAAATAAATTGCGTCGGCGATATTTGAGTTTAAAGGATTAATGCTGAACTTTCCGTCATTCCCATCGGCTTCGCTAAAGGCGAAAGGAATTTCTTTCTCCTGAGTAAGATTGAAAACTTTAAAATTTACTTGCTTCGAAGGGAACTTGATAAAACTGATTCCGGTATCTTTTGATGTTCCGGTTCCAACGTCGCCGAAAACAATTGCATAATCGCTGGGACTCTTCACACCGCTTACGGAAAGCAGTGTCACAGGATCAAAATCGAATGAGTACGCATCGTTGTTGTTCCATCCCGTTAGCGTGTTGTTTATCGCTATTGATTGAACATTTTGAAAACTTACTCTGAACCCGTCGGTTACCGGAAGTTCCGCGTTATTTTGGATTATGGTATCCTGCGCAAGCAGCGTTGACCCGCTCGTTACGTTTGTCAACGAGAACGACCGGGTAGTAGTTACATCTTTGTTGTTTACTTTGTACGTTGTATCGGAAAAAGAAATTTCATATTCGTTGCCCCCTTTAATCGCCGCCGGATCAACAACAGTAATTCCTACTGAGCCGCTCGCTCCTCCGGTTGTATGCTGGAAAGAAGTTACTTCAGGAGAGAAATAACCTGCTGCTTTTTCTGTTGGACGAACAATGTCGACATTAATTCCATGAGTAATATTTCCATCAGGAGAAACACTTACTTGAATCGGCGTTTCAGACGGAGCTATATTTCCCGATGGATATCCGAAATTGTATGCGGTTACCGCGTAAAAATAACGCTGACCGTTAACTACGGTTGTATCAACGAAACTATGTTTTAACCCGGAATCATCTCCAAGCCAGAATTTTACTCCGTTAATATCAACTTGACTGAATCCTTTCACGTCATCAATTACATCAGACTGATCAATCGGATTGAGAAGAGTTTTTACACCGAATCCGTCGGTAATAACCTTCGCATCAAGAAAAGCGGCATCGGTTGCACGATAAACACGGTAGCCTTCAAAATTGTGTCCGTTGCCGCCAATCTTGGTGATATAACGGTCGAATGATTTTTCAGCAAAATCATCCCAATACAAAGTAACTTTTTTATCTCCGGGAACTGCGGTAACCGTTACCTGCTGAGGTGCGGAAGCAAATTGATAATCAGCTTGATAAGCGAGATCCGCTTGGTGCATTTTTGCGGTAACACTGGTAACATCGTCATCTTTCGTTTTTCCTCCTCCGGCAATGGCAATCGCTACCGCCATACGTTGTCGTTGTCCAGGTAATAACGGGAAAAATCCTGATGATACGTAAACGTCGTAGTCACCAATTCCGCGAATCAAATTTATATTTCCCGGAACCATCAACAGATCCCATAATCCTTGATCCGCTGCGGTAGAAAAATTCAACGCGCCAACGGGAATTTGTACCGCGCTTGTTACGCCAAGTTGATCGGATTCTCCGACATCGGTTTTGTCGATATTCGGTTCACCCGGAAATTCTGTATTCACTCCTGAGGTAGGTTTTCCATCCGACTCTCCAAAATCTCCTGTATGTGCAACTCCATCAAGTCCGACATCATCAAGGACAGGGTCCCAATCGGAATCATTATCAAATCCGTCATCTCTCGACTCATCAATCATCGGCGCAACATTTTGGTAATTCCATGCTGCGTCATTTCCCGGAACAATAAATCCTCTTTTAATGGTATCGCCTACGGCAAAGGATAAATAATTTATGTAGCGGACCGGTTTCACAACTCCGGTGTATTGATTAACATGATTGAGATGAATGGAAAGTCTTTCGTCTAGTAAACCGTTTAGATTGTCGTCGTAACCATTTGAAGTTGTATCTTCAACGAGCGATATTCCCTGCGGAGGCAAGTCGTAATTCTTTCCTAAACTTTGAACCGTTCCACCGCCGATTGGATATGTTGCAATTACTCTGTCAAACGTGTTCGGTTGAATCAAAACAATTTTATCCCCCGGCTGTAAAAATTTTGCGCCGAAATCATTTGCGGCAAAATGAGGACAAACCGAATCTGCCACTCCCTTTATTTGTGCAAGTAGATTTGGAAAATCATCTGCGTCTCCGTCATTATCAATTCCGTCAACGCTGTTGCCCGGAGTTTCAATATACTTCACGGCTCCCACTCCAACGGGATCGGTACCGAATGCAGCACTTCCTCTTCTATCGGCACTTGTAAGGAACGTGATCGCTGTTGTTAAATCAACATAAGGATAATTGTTCGGACCGACTCCCCCGACGTAATCGGCAACAAACATCATGAACGCGGTTTTATCAACCGGTTTCGTTCCGTCGTTCAACACATCATGAATGAAAAAGACAACATCATTAATCAGCACTTGCGACCACGCCATCGAGCGTACATCAACAATATAACCGAGTCCGCCGCGTGTAATATCCGTCGTATCCGGTGTGTAAGGATACCGTTTGTAGCGGTCATCGGAAGTGACATAATAAAATTCCTGGTCGGCGTTAAAAATATTTTTTCCGAAATATCCATCCCACGAACCGGCCCAGCCGGGATCATTCGGATCGGTGCGTTTGTTTCTCCAACCACCTTGATAATCTTGCGGCCATGAATTTTTATTGTCGCTTCTCGCAATTTCCTGTTGCTGCGGATTTATGAATCCTCGCACAGGTTCAAAGTTCCATGAGTTTCCGCTCGGATCACTTTTATACACGGGCATTTCAACCAGGTGAATGGTTTTGCCGGAATTATCACTAACTTCTCCCGCAGCCCAAAAAGAAATAAGCGCAATGTAGATCCGTCCGGTATTTTTCGGCCATTCGTAATCAAAGTAATTTGCCTGTCCGTTGGGATTGCCGCTATAACCGGAATTGAAAATCGTCGCGCGGATATTGTTTCCGTCAATGTTAGAAAATCTCCGGTAGTTCTGATCTCCTCTGAAATCAGAAGGTGTGTAATGCAACACTTGCGTATGCAGCATAGCTGCGGCGCTAAGAAAAAATAACAGAAAGAGTAATTGGTTTTTCATACGCATTCCGTCATTTCGTAAATGAAATTTTTGTTCCGAGATAAATACTGCGCGGAGTACTGTAATAGTTGGGATACACGAACCATCCGGGGTCTGCATTCACAACGGTTTTCTGCTGAAGCGTGTAATCCGGCTTTCCCGTATCGCCAAAAACAATTACAGGATTTTTCGCGTCAAGCAGATTAAAAACTTTTAGAAATATTTGCAGATTAATTGCATCGGTAATTGAAAAATCTTTGTGCACCTGCATATCAACATTCGCGATAAGCGGTTTTCTTCTGCTGTTGTTCGGGAGCCCCGGTATAATATTTTTTCCCGAATACGCGCCTGCGGTTACTACAGGCGTGTACGGTTGACCCGTGCTGACAGCGGCTATAAGACTCATTCCCCAACCGCTTCCTCCGACGTAAATATTGCCGTTCAATGTATGCGTTTGATCCCAATCAAGCGGAGTTAAGTAGCGGGTTGGTTCTGCTCCGTTTTGTTGCGAATAAAATTCCTGCTCGGGAGATGAATTCGTTCCTTCCGCAATTTGAAATGTGTAATCAATTCCGAATGAATAATATTCCGCGAATCGTTTTTTAACCGACAGCGTTATGCCCCGTGCATTTGCGAAATCTCTGTTAATCCGTTTGGAGTAGGATATTCCTGCAAGAACTGTCGGGATTGCCGGACTTGAAGAAATCCAGTCGCGGATATCCCGGTAATATGCGGTAACGTCAAGCGCCAGCTCTTCGGTTAGCTGCTGCTGCAGCCCTATTTCATAGATGGTTGTACGCTGAGGCTTTAAATCGTTATTCCCAAACGAGCCTTGAATACCCTGCGTTGATGTGAGTTTGAATTGATCGCCAACATACAACTGACTGTAATCCGGAATTTGTTCAAAGATGCCGAAAGAAAATCTAATTATCCCCCTATCGGTAATCGGATAAGAAATACCGAAGCGGGGACTTACTCCCGTTTTTATTGTTGACTTTTTATACCAATATTTTTCTCTCTCGGCAACAGTAAGTTTATTGTCATCGGTCTGTTCATCAAGTGAAATTTTTCCGTCTCCGTTTTTATCACGGTAAATATTTTCCTGCTTAAAAGGATTATTAATATCGGGATCGCTTGCGTCCACCGGGATTCTTCCGTTCGGATTAAATAAATCAAACCGCAAACCAAAGTTGATGATGACACTCGAAAATTCTATTTTGTCTTGTGCGTACGCGCTAAAGCTGAAGGGAGTCCGTTCAAATAAATCGTGCTGCGGTGTTTCAATTCCCGGCACCGCCGGAACAAACGGAACAAGCTGTTGTCCATTTTCTCCCAGTGCCGGAATCAGCGTAATATTTTCATAAAATAATTTATCGAACTGCGCCTGCACACCTACTTTCGCCAAATGAATAGTGGTAAGCTGACTCGTCAAGTCCCATTTCAGCGTTAAACTTTTCGTGCTTCGGTCAAAGTGATTCAAGTTTGTTCCCGCGGTTAAAAAATGAAACCCGGGAACGGTTGCCGAATCGGGAGAAACATATCTTGCATCGTGAAGATCATCGTACAAATGAAAAGCATAAGAATTATCTTTATATGCGAAGGTGAACTCTTGAAATGTATTTGTGTGAAGCACATGAGTGAGTGTCCCCAGCACACTGTATCCGTTTGATGTACCGCTACCGGCTCCGTACGGATTCCACTTGTAAAGATGATTGTAGTAGCTGCTCTTCTCGTAACTTGCGAACGCGTCGGTTTTAAATTGTAAAGTTCCTGAAATCTTCCAATCGAGTGTCGCCTGTCCGCTCCACCTGTTATTCGAATTCATTGAGACAAAACTATTATCACCAAGATTGGAGACAAGCTGGCCATTTTCCCATTTTACTCTACCCTGCGGATTGAACTTGTTGATTCCATACAAATATCCGCCGTCTGAAAATCTTCTCCCTGAAGCAAAAAGTGTTAGGTGGTCTTTTATAAGTGGTCCGCTGATAAATCCTTGCAGATTGTAATTTGCAACAGGACTAAACGCGTCAACGTGTTCAAAAATGTCTGTGTGACTGCTGAGATAATCACCTGTCCAAAGTTCAACATTACCACTCCACTCTTCCGCGCCCGATTTGGTAACCATGTTTACAACACCGCTCATAGCGTTTCCGTATTCGGCGTTGAACGTTCCGCTTATGACTTTTAATTCCTGAATAGATTCCGTTTCTACCGAAAGCGCCTGCGTTCTGTTAAAATCATCCGTAATACTGATGCCGTTAACGAGATACGATATTTCACTCGATCTTCCTCCCCTAATATGAATTCCTCCATCCGAGCCTTTGCTTACTCCTGCTTGCTGAGTGATAAGCTGGGTAACATTTTGCAGCGGAAGTTCTTTTATTTGATCGGCTGAGATTCTCGCCTCCGTGCTTGTCATGTCTTTTACAACCAGCGGAGCTTTGGCCGTAACAACAACTTCATGATTAAGTGTAATTGCTGTCTCGGTGAGGTGAAAATCCAAACGTGTTGTTGAGCCGCTTTGCACCTGAACATTTTTAGTTAACGTGTTTGCGTATCCGATATACTTCGCAAGGAGAGAATAATTGTTTGGCGGAACATTCACAATGATATACTCTCCGTTAGCGTCGGTGGACGCGCCAAGTCCGGTTCCTTCAATCAAAATATTCACGCCAATTAATGCCTCACCGGTTTTTGCATCTGAAACTTTGCCGGTAATTTTTCCCGAATTTTGTGCGTTAATTGTCCAACCACAAAGCAATAACAGAACTGAAATTTGGAACACTCTTTCTTTCATCTTACCTCCCGTTTTGTAAGGAGATTTAGAGAGTTCAACTTCTCGGGGAATACTTTAATCACCATGTTTCTTTTTAAGTTATCAACAAATTCTTGCCTAACTTTGAACCAGGAGAGTTGGTCGAGTGTATTTGCAATTTCATTGTGAACATCTTGTAAAGGTTGAACAGCAGCTCCTTTAATCTCCGTGCACTTCAGAAAAACAAATTTGTCTTCATCATTCAACGGACCAAGCCATTCCCCAGCACGCAAACTAAATACTTGATCACCAAGAGTTCCAAGTTCTTCCTTTTTGAAGAATCCCATATCGCCATTTTTTTCTGCGGTCGCTTTTTGTATTGAAAATTGCGATGAAAGATTTTCAAACGATAAACCGCTTTCCAGCATACTGAACAGAGAATCAGCGAGCGATTTCCGGTCAACAAGAATCGAACTCAACCGCATCTCTCCCGGTTTTGTAAATCGATCTTTGTTCTTCACATAGTACGCTGTTATTTCATCCTCGGTGCTGCGCTTTTCTTTTTTTATTTTCTCTTCGACTCGCTTAATCAAATACGATTCAAACTGAAACGTTGTCTCTTCCCTGCATTCAGCCGAAGCATCTAATCGTTCCGCGAGAGCTTTTTTCACAGTCGCAAATCGGGTGAGCAGTCCTGTAATCAAGTCTTCGAAATCCGTTTGCGAATGAATCCATAATCTTTGTGCTTCGTCTGTTTTTTCCAGTTCATCGATCAACTTTTTTGCGGTCCAATTTCCTACAGCGCTTGTTACAACCACTCTCTTTAACTCCGACTGATAAATGCCCGAATTCATTTCTTGGTGATTCGCATCGTCATTCTTTTTCCATGAAGCATACACTTGCTCAAGGAATTTGGAATTGAAGTTGATCTTCAAATTTTTCTTTAGTTGTTCGGTGTACTGCAAAGCGGTTTTTTCATACGCTCTTTTTTGTACGAACGCTTTTATTCTACCGCGCGATTTTAAATACTCAGTTTCGGTCAGCAGCGGATTTGGTTTCACATCTTCAACTTTTATGATGCTGTACCCTTGAACCGTTTTCACCGGATGGGATATTTCTCCCGGCTTTAATGTATAAGCCGCTTCTTCAAATGCCGGGTCCATGTCATCCACAGAAATGTAGCCAAGATCGCCGCCATTATTTTTTAATACCGGGTCCTGAAAGATAAGCGGGGCAAGTTCTTCGAAACTTTTTCCATGCTTTACTTCATCATAAAGCTTTTCCGCTTCTTTCAAACTTGATGCGTACAAATGGCGGACTCGGACTTTTGTACTCATCCTGATGTACATCAACCGGATATCGTCTTCGCTCACGGTAACTTCCGGTTCAAGATGCTTTTTTGAAAATGCATTGAGGAGTGCCTGCGTTTTTATCCGTTCGAATTCTTTCGCAGAGTTCTTCTCTTTATCAATTTTCTTACTGTAAGCATACTGCAACAGCACTTGGTCATCAAGTAAGTTTTCAAGATATTTTTGTCGTGCCTCCCCATTATCGGTTAACCCGACACTGCGAATTTTATCGTTGTAATATTTTTGAAAATCGTCAAGCGTTATACATTTTGTTCCAACAACGGCGAGAGTATCAGACGCAAAAGTGTGTTCTTGTCCTAACGTCGTAATAGTCAATACGACAAACCAACTGATCCAAATGATCATCGAAGCCATATATGAAGATCTATAATGCATCTTCCCAGACATTATTCTTTTTTTTATAATGAACAGTTGCTGCTTGTTTTAACCGTTCCGCGGCTGCTTCAGGTGTAAGATCGCGTTGAGGCTCCGCCAGCATTTCATATCCCACCATATGTTTTTTAATGTGTGCAGAACGCAATAACGGCGGATAGAAGTGCATGTGCATGTGCCATTCGGGATGTGGTAGTCCGTCAGTTGGAGCCTGATGAATCCCTGCTGAATACGGAAAAGATGTTTGAAATAAATTATCATACTTTACCGTAACAACTTTTATTGCTTTTGCAAACGCGCTTTTTGCCTCGCTGCTTAGCGAGAGAAGCGTTGCCATTTTCTTCTTTGGAACAAGCATTATTTCGTACGGCCAAATTGCCCAAAACGGAACAACCGCCACAAAGAATTCATTTTGATAAACAACTCGTTCGTTCAACGCTAATTCAAGGTTGAGATAATCGTGGAGCAGACTTCGTTTCTCTTTCTTGTAGTGCTTCGCGAATTGTTGTAACTCTTTCACGCTTTCATTTGGCAGATGCTCTTGCGCCCAAATTTGGCAGTGCGGATGCGGATTGCTGTTTCCCATCACGCTCCCTTTATTTTCAAATATTTGCACATGCTTGATTTTGGGATGCGCACTAAGCAATTTAAATTCACGCTGCCATGTTTCAATAACTTTTACGATATCACGGACGTTCATCTCCGCAAGGGTTAGATCATGCCGCGGTGAGAAATTTACAACTCTGCAAATTCCCCGTTCGTTTTCTGAAATTAATAATCCGGTAGATTGCTTTTTCTTCTGCGGCAGATCTTCAACGAGTGCCGGAAAGTCATTCGTAAAAACAAAGGTCGAGGTATACTCCGGATTCACTTCGCCGTTCGCTCTTTTATTACCGGGACATAAATAACAATGCGAATCGTACGAAGGCAATGCAGTTTCCGCCGGCGGACTCAGCTCTCCCTGCCAAGGACGTTGATTCCTTTGCGGCGATACAAGCACCCATTCTCCCGTTAGCAGATTCTTTCTGCGGTGCGGATATTTATTGCCAGATTCCGTCATATTATTTTGCGCTTATTAAACCGGTTCCCGCATTTATTTTTGTAATGTACACCGACAATGCACGATTAAATTTTTCTTTATACTTTTTTGCGATTTGTTCACTCACACGTTCTACGGCTTCATTCTTTATGATGTTGATTGTGCAGCCGCCGAATCCCCCTCCCATCATTCTTGCACCGTAAACCGCCGGTAACGGTTTCACTTCTTCAACTAAAAAATCGAGCTCGGCGCAGCTAACTTCATACTCGCGGCTTAACCCGTCGTGAGTTTTATACATCAATCTCCCAAATGTTTTAAGATCACCATTCTCCAACGCGCTGCACCCTTCCAACAAACGTTGATTTTCTTCAACAACATATTTGCAGCGGCTATAAGTAACATACTCCATTGCTTCTTTCACCGCTTCAAGCATTGCCGGATCAGCGTCGCGCAGACTTTCTACTCCGGGAAATTTTGTTCGAAGTATCTCCACTCCTTTTTCACATTCCTGCCTTCGCAAATTATATTCTGACGAAGCAAGCGAATGAGAAACGTTCGTATTAAAAAAAACAATTTTTATATCATCAAAATCAAAAGGAACTTGCTGGTACGTTAAAGAGCGGCAGTCAATTTTAAGCGCGTGTTTATCCTCACCAAAAATATTGATGAACTGATCCATGATGCCGCAGTTCACCCCGACAAATTCATTCTCAGCTTTCTGAGCATATTTAACGAGAGAAAGCTTATCAATTTTTAAGTTAAAAAGATGATTGAGCGCGTAAGCTAAACCCGCTTCAACAGCGGCTGAGGAAGAGAGTCCGGCTCCAATGGGAATATCGCCGCCAAAGACGCAGGTAAACCCCGGAATCGTATAACCGTTTTTCTGAAGTTGATCAACAACTCCTATTAAATAATTCGGCCAACCTTTCTCCGATTTTTTTAATTCTTGCAGCGAACATGCAAAATCATCAGCAAGATCGGAGGAAATAATTTTACAGCGGGAATCTTGCCTCGGTGCGATGGCAAAATAAATTGCTTTGTCAATCGCCGCCGGAAGCACAAATCCCATGTTATAATCGGTATGCTCGCCAATTAAATTCAGTCTTCCGGGAGAACGGACAAGCAGCGGTTCTTCGTGAAACGTTTCTCTGAAAAGTTTTTCGATGTTGTGTTGTAAATCTTTACTCAAAAGTTTTCCTTTTTCCGCAATCGTTTGCGGCTCATCGTAAATTTTTTTAAGTCGAACTTCTTACAATTAATTTGGTATCCAGTACAATCGTCTGCGGTTTGATAAATCTTTTTTCATCCTCTATCATCTCCAAAAGCAGTTCCGCCGATTTCTTCCCCATCTCAAACGACGGTTGATCAACCGTGGTTAAAGGCGGATCTACTAGCGAAGTAATTTTATTATTCGAGAATCCGACTATTCCAATGTCACCGGGAATTTTTAATCCCGCTTCTTTTATTCTTTGAAAAGCTCCCACCGCAACCGGATCGTTCACCGCAAAAATCGCGTCGGGAAGATTCTCTTTATCAATGAATCTGCTCATGGCATTGTAGCCGTCCGCTTCGTGCAGTCCCCCAAATGAAATTAATCCGTTGTCAATCTCAATCCCAGCGGCAAGTAATGCGTCGCTGTACCCTTTGAGCCGGAGTTTACAAATTTCTAAATCTTTCGGTCCGGTAAAATGTGCAATGCGCTTATACCCTTTGTTGAGCAAATGATTGACCGCGTTGAATGCGCTTGCGGTATCATCAATAATTACTTTGCTCACCTCAATGTCATTGCACGCACGATCGAAAAAGACCAATGGAATATTCCTTTCCCGCACCGCCAAAAAATGATCGCTGTTAATGGTGTTCTGAGAAATTGACGCGACTATTCCCGCCACCCGCTGGTGAATAAGCGAATTGGTGTTCACAACTTCTCGCTCATAATTTTCATTTGATTGGCAAACAATAATGGTGTAACCTGCATGGTAAGCCACTTCTTCTATTCCGCTAATCGCGGAGGAAAAAAAATCGTGCTTTATCTCGGGAACGATAACCCCGATGATTGTTGTGCGGTTGTTTTTTAGGGATTGGGCAATTGAATTGGGTTTGTAATATGATTCGCTCGCAAGTTGTTGAACCTTCTGGCGTGTCGATTCTTTAATGTCCGGATGTCCGCTTAAAGCCCGGGATACAGTTGACGGCGAAATGCCCAATTGACGTGCGATATCGGTTATGGTTGTGTGTTTCATAAATCTCTGCAAACGTTTGCGATAACGATTGCAAAGCTAATAAAATCACTTTCGGTTGTCAAGCAGAATTTAACCATTCTTTAAAAAAAGAAAACCGGTTGTTGTTGAACCGGCTGCATTTTTGAGTGATAATAGCCAAAAATAGGGTAGACTAGTATCCTTTTTCAGACTTCTATCGAACATTAAAAATACATAATTTCACCTCTTTGGAATTGAAAACACTCACATGTACCCATAGCTATAAGATGAGAATTTATCATCTCCGCGAAAGAACATGCTGAACATAGTGAAGAATCCAAAACTCAGATTCTTCGGTCATTCTTCCCTCAGAATGACAAGGAAAACGTCTTTTTAATTCTGCTTTATTTGAAGAATA
>Ga0172370_10000720_pt1 | contig 51877 bp, 49 predicted proteins | sample LakKiv5m_FD_114538 | JGI IMG/M metagenome (GOLD analysis project Ga0172370, IMG submission 114538) | Freshwater microbial communities from Kabuno Bay, South-Kivu, Congo - kab_022012_11.5m | ecosystem: Environmental > Aquatic > Freshwater > Lake | place: Democratic Republic of the Congo...
AATCTCTGTAACTCCTTTCTGGCGGCCATGGCCTAATACCTCGCTTACGGTAATAAGGTTTACCTCTGCCTTGTAAAGCTCTTCTTTCACTTCTTCCAACCTATATGGCTGAATTATCGCGATAATCAATTTCATTTTGTCCTCCTTCGATTCACTTCGCTCGCTCAGGATGCTTCGGTCGAAATACTGAGCGCAGTCGAAGCACTATTCTAAAACAGTACAGGCTCTTTCATGATGCTGGGTAAGATCAAGCCCCATAGATTCTTCTTTTTCACTTACCCGCACAACTATGATTGAATCGACCACCTTATAAATTATCGTAGTCACCACAAATGAATAGACAAGGGTGGCACAAACTGCGGTAAGCTGGACTATGAATTGTTTCGGGTTACCAAAAAATAAACCATCTGCACCGCTTGAGTTTACTGCTTTGGAAGCAAATAAACCGGTTGCTAGAGCACCCCAGATACCTCCGATACAATGTACTCCAAATGCGTCTAAGGCATCGTCATAGCCCATCTTAGGCTTAACAATACTAACGGCAATAAAAGAAAATATACTCACAAATATCCCGATGATTATCGCCGGGATTACGCTTACAAAACCTGCGGCAGGAGTAATTGCCACCAAACCTGCCACAGCGCCGCTGGCTACGCCAAATATCGTCGGCTTACCATTACGCAGCCATTCTATACATGCCCAACTTAAGCCTGCTGCGGCAGCAGCAGTATTAGTTACCACAAATGCATTTGTTGCAAGGCCATTTGCTGCCAAAGCACTGCCCGCATTGAATCCAAACCACCCAAACCAAAGTAACGCTGTGCCCAATACTACAAAAGGCATATTATGTGGAGCCGGTATATTTTTCTCGATATTTTTCCTTTTGCCGATTATCAACGCAGTAACTAAAGCAGCAATACCAGCATTAATATGCACGACTGTCCCGCCGGCAAAATCAAGTGCGCCTAATTTTCTTAACCATCCCCCTACGCCCCATACCCAGTGACAGACCGGCCCGTACACAAAAGTCGCCCAGAGCAGTATAAAAACCAAGAAGGCAGAAAACTTCATCCTCTCGGCAAAAGCGCCCAGAATCAAAGCAGGAGTGATTATGGCAAACATTGCCTGAAAAATCATAAACGCCTGATGAGGTATAGTTGTGGCATAATCAGCGTAAGGCTCCAGCCCCACACCATTTAACCCAAACCATTTAAACCCACCCCAAAATCCCTCACTCGGAGCAAAAGAAATACTGTAACCGTATAAAACCCATTGCACACTTAATAAACACAATACAATGAAACACTGCATCAAGATACTCAATACATTCTTTTTACGCACCATGCCTCCATAGAAGAAAGCTAACCCCGGAGTCATTAACATTACCAGGGCCGATGACATCAAAACCCACGCTGTATCGCCTGCATTAATCATTTTTATTCCTCCTCTCTATTGTTATAATTCGATATCTACCTGAAAAGTTACCGTATCTGTTAAATTACGGTTGTTGTAGATATCATACCCAACTATCGCCGAAACATTATCCGTGAATTTCCAGGCAAAACCGTAGTTGATTGCCCCATACGAAGACTGAGTACCTTGATAATCCACGCAAACCCAAAGCCTGTCAGATATTTCTGACATGGTGCGCTCCCAGGCCAACATCGGACCGACGTTATCGCGTAGGCTATTTTTATCGCGCAGTAAACTGCCATTGCCGTTAAAATAACCTGCTGAAAACCTGCCTAAATTTAATTTACCCAACGCAATGGTCTTGGCACCTTTTAAATACCAAACATTATAATTAGTTCTATGCGACCTTGTACCCATATCATAAGAACCAATAGCGAAAGCAGGCATATTTTTAAAGTAAGCGTCTTCGGGTATTCCAAACTTGAAATTAAAATACCACGGCGTTGAATCATAAAAAGAACCAAACCCTTTTTTATAATCAAATCCGGTTTCAGCCATGATTTTTCCTAAAGGCGACCAGAACTTACCAAAAAGGTTTTCTTCGGGCTTGTCAGATAATAAACTAAAAGTTAACCCGTATACCTGTTGGACATAATTATGCTGGTCATAATTATCGGCGCTTGTGCCTTTGCTGGTCGTTGGGGTATAAGTATCAGCTGTTATGTGTATCTTCTTATACGGCTGGATATCCGTTGATGGCGCCCAGATGTGAGTTGAAGGAGTAGCATAGACAAACCCAAGACGCAAAATGTAAAATGCAAAAATTAAGATAAAAACTTTCTGTTTCGTAATTCTTCTCATCCCTTTCTATCCCCATTTTTAAGTACCGCCTTGTTTTTCCTCTCGCCTGTACTGATACGTATACAGTCGTCTATTGGCAAAACTACGATCTTCCCATCTCCTAATTTTCCTGTAGAACAGTAGGTTAACACCGTTGAGATAATATCCTTTGCTTGAGAATCAGCAGCATAAATTTCTATCTTCGTTTTGTGTACAAAGAGGAAACTGTCTGCTCGTTCACTCTGTACCCCGAACCCACGCACTTCATTCACCGTCATGCCACCAATACCGATCTTCTTTAAAGCATCAGTTACGTCTTTTAGTTTCTCCGAACGGATTATGCATTCAATTTTTTTCATACTAAACCTCCAAACAATTAAGGCGTCTTTTTACCCATCGCTGGATCAAAGACGCCCCTGTCTTAAATTAAGTTTAAAAATAAAAAAGGCGTTATATGCCTAACGCCTCTGTCTTATGCGCTAAAACCTTTGCGCCTTACACCAATACAAGTAAAAAAGTTGCTGTTTTGGTAACTTAGTCCGTATCTAAATATCTAAAGCATTTCTCCCGGATGCGCTTTGTAGATTTTACTACGCTGACATGTGAAACCCCAAGGCGCCTGCCGATTTCTCTGGTAGTAAGTCCCTGGGTATAGAAATAAAGGATCTTTTTTTCTTCCGGGGTTAGACCGTTATTCAGGATCGTCTCAGTGAGGAATTTATCGTTTAAATAAGCCAAATAAGTAGACTTGTAGGACTCATCGGGGGTTAAGACATCTTCTAATTTTATGGCTTCTTCTCGGCCGTCTTCAGAACATAGACTCACAAAATTTACCCTTTTAAGGTTTACCCTGAGATAGTTTTTCAGATGGAAATAGCACCCCTGCAGTATATAACTTTCTGTTTTAGCCTCTAAAAGCCCGCGGTTAAAACTATCCCAAAGATACACCAATCCCTCTTGATAGAGGTCCTCTTCGTTAAGGGAACCGCATCTACGGTTTAGTTTATAAGCTATCCCTTTTAATTTCGGCCGTAATCTTTTAATAATTTCTTCAAAATACATATGTTTTAGCATTATAATAAAATAAAAAGGCGCCCTTTACCCTATCATAGGATTCAGGACGCCTTAGTCCTCTGTTTATTTTCTATTTATTTTTACTTATTATTCTATTCGCTCTCGGTCACTTCGTCGTGAATAACCCGTTTTACCTTTGTTTGCCTAACTCTAATTGGCACATTGTTGCCATTAGCAAATTCTTCGCATTGCCATACGGGCGGATCTTTGGTAAAGATACAGGTCTTAAACTCTACGCAGGTAGTGCACAACCCTTTTCTTTCCATGGCTACCTCCCTACCGCTACTTTTAACCGGCGGTGATTGACATGGCTCTGGAATTTATTGTTTCCCTTACCGTTTAAGATCGCCTCTGCCTCTTTACGATAAGCATCCATCACATAAGGAATACCTGAGATTTTGGCTGCTTCTTCAGTTAAACTCATCAGATCATCGCGTGAAATAGTGGTAAGCTTAAAGTTTCTGCTTCCAGCCATCAACTGCTGCAAGCCAACCTTGATCTTCTGGACAAAGGAATATACGCCTAATGCACCCAAGGGTATATTTTTCATATCATTACCGTATTTTCCAGCTAACTCTTCGTAACAGACAAAGACTTCTTTCTCCGTCTTACCATACTCGGACACGGTAATCGGCAACTTCTCTTCCTTAATCCAGTTACCGATATTTTTCCCTACCATTCCCGGAATCATCAATGCCCTGCCCATACAAACTGCTTTAACATATGGGGCGCCCATAGCAATCACTTTAAAAACGTGGTCTTCAGTAGAAAAGCCTCCAGCAATGGCAATATCCGGAATGCGCATTCCTTTTTTGGCTAACTTCTGGCAGAATTCATAGGTGAGTGCTTCCAAATAAAAAGTAGGAATCCCCCACTCTTCCATCATCCGCCAAGGGCTCATCCCGGTTCCTCCCGGCGCACCGTCAATGGTCAGTAGATCGATCTCGGCCAAAGAAGTATATTTAATTGCCATCGCCAGTTCGCGCATAGAGTAGGCACCGGTTTTAAGAGTAATCCGCTTAAACCCTAAATCCCTCAGGCGCTGTACCTCGGCTAAAAACGATTCTTCCGAAACAAAACCTAAGCGGGAATGACGCTCAAACTCCTTTATTGCGCCATCTTCAAACGCCTTCTGAATCGCCTCTTGTATTGGGTCAGGTGTAACAATATACCCGCGCTTCTTCAATTCCAACGCTCTATCCAAACTCTTTACTTTAATCTCCCCGCCAATACATTTGGCTCCTTGACCCCACTTTAGTTCTATGGTTTCCAAGTTATGTTTCTTGCGCACATATTCTGCCACGCCTAAACGGGTATCCTCTACATTCATCTGTACCAAGATTTCGCCATAACCATCATGGAATCTCTTATACGTTTCTATCCTGCGGTCCATATCTGGCGAGTTCCTGATTTTACCTTTATTATCAAGCTCTAATCCCGGATCAATACCACAGACATTCTCACCACAAACTAAGGTAATACCTGAAATAGCCGCGCCTATGGCAAAATGCTCCCAGTTTTTTCTGGCAATTTCCGTTGAACCTAACGCGCCAGTGAAGATAGGAACTTTCATTTTTACTTTTGAATTCCAGCCATATTGGGTTTGCGTGTCCACATCCGGAAATTTGGTATTATCAGAATTTCCCTCGGCATCCTGAGGCAGCCCTTTTGCGCCTAAGGCATAACCTTGAATATTCAGGTGCGAGTAATCTACTGGATAATCCTTGTCTGCGCCGGCAGTCATCTCCCCAAAAGGACCAGGATAAATTACTTCCCTGCCGCGAAAAGTTGCTTTAAAAATATCGCAATTCCCTTTACAGCCATCCACGCACCGCGAGCATATCCCCGAACCTGGAACTACATTTTTGGAACGATTGAACGTCCCAGTTGCATCATTCGCATTTGGTCTTCCCAAATTCATCTCTCTCCTCCTTTTTTACTTTGCTCATCTTGTTTGACTTAATCCCACATGGATTAGGCGTACCTAAAAGCCTTATGAGCAAATAGCTACTTAGCCCCTGTTAAATGTTTCATATCCGCCGCCAGGATAATCGCTTCTGCAACCTCGCGCATTGTCTTGCGGTTATCCATGCTGTATTTACGTATCTTTAAATATGCCTGCTCTTCGGTTAATCCCTCATCTCGCATGAGGATGCCTTTGGCACGCTCGATTCTTTTGCGCGTCTCAAGCTCCTCCTGGATTACCTTGCTCTTCACCATCAATTCTGTATTCTCAATAGCTACCGCTGCCTGATTGGCAATGGTCGTCAAGACTTCAATTTCTTCATCGCTAAAATTGTATGGTTTGGAAGTATAGCAGTTAATCACGCCGATAACTTTGCCTTTTACGGACATAGGCACACACAATAAAGAGCTTAGTCCTTCTTTCTTAGCGATATCTTTATGCTTGTACTCTTTTTCTTTAGTCACGTCTTTTACCGCAATAGGCTTATTCTCACAAGCCACTTTGCCGGCAATGCCCTCTCCAATTTTAAGAGGCGGTTTTTTATTATATTCTTCGCTAATACTCTGCGTGGCGCGCACTACCAATTCATTTGTTTTTTCATCAATCAGCATCAGAGAACAAATATTCGAGTCTAAAACTTCTGCAGTAACTGTAACAATCAAGCGCAGAATATCATCTAAGTAAGAGTCGGAAGCAATGGCTTTACTGATCTTGGAAAGTGCTTTAATCTGTTCTGTAACCGATTTATGCATAGCTAAATTTATCCCTAGCAGGTTAAACCAAGCTTCACCCCAGCTGCTCGGGATTATTTCGGTTAGACAACTTACCTTCGCTTGCACTTCGTAAGTTGTGACCTTAATAAAAATGGCGCTTTACGCCGATTTAGTCGGCGTAAAACGCCATTGTTTTACTAAAAGAAAACCCTTATTTGTTAGCTAAGCTTTGCTAACTAAAGGAACATTCCTTTTAAGTTTTCAAACCCTGAAATGAAAAGGACAATAAAAAAAGGCGTTTCTCAACGCCTTTGTCCTTTTCTCGCACAAACTTTGTGCTTTTTTTCTTACTTATCACTTAAAAGATAACATATTATTCTAAACTTGTCAAGCTTTATTTTGGGGCACTGAAGGGATTTATGGCTTGGTATTTCCGGACTTCGCTATCATCTTGCCCCATAATTTTTTAACCTGGGTAATCGAATTATTATCCTGTATCTGTTGTTTAGTCCGGCTAAGATATTGCCTGAACTCAACGACAATAAATGCATCGGGAATATTATCGATCAACCTGTAAATATCCGGTTTATTTACTGATTCGATACTGCGGACCGCCTGCTCCTTAGTCATCGCTTCGGTAATCCCGTATTTAAGCCTCATCTGGATAGGCAACTCTTTAACTGTTGCGTAAACCTTAGCATAGCGTTTTCTGAACTTGGCCTCGTTCATCTTATTCAATTTGCGGATATTCTCCGTTTTTAATTTATCCATATCAGCTGAGGCTACAAATGTCTTGGCCAAGGTTTTAAAGGTCGAAGCGATCAGCTTATCGCCTAAATTAGGAGTTTCTTCTGCTAAAAGTAAGCCATAAAAAAGCAAACTTATCGTCAGCAGCAAGACCGCCGCTTTAGCCAGAAGCAATCTTTTGTATACCATGGTTATTCTCTTAAAATATCTTCCGTTAACTTAAGGCAATCTACCAAAGAATATCCTGAAGACTATATTTACCTTAGGGTAAGATTTTCTTGAGTTTCTCTGCCGCTGAATCTAAGCTGTCCGTAACATTACCGACTGCCGTTATGCCGAATTTCTGGCCAGCGTCCAAAACTTGGCCCGCGGTATCCTTAGCCATATCCACGCTGCTACCGACTATTTGATTCGCCATATCTTTTAACGGCGCCAGATCAAAATTGGCCAATCTGCTGATCGTCGTGTGCATTAACGCCTTGACTAATATTAAACTAGCCAGAGTACCGGGATTAGTAATATTTTCGTAGCTTTCATCGATATTAACATTAAACTCAATCATTTTCGCCGGCATACCCTGGGAGTAATCCTTATATATCACCTTATTTATTTTCAACTCTAATTTATCAATCCTTAATTCGGGTGCCTTGGCTCGGCCCTTAGGCTGAAATGATTTCAGCGATTCCAGGTTTAACGCCCCATTGCGATCCTTAATTACCCAAAATTCCTGCAGGTCTAATCTGACAGTCTTCAGATGAATCTTACCTTTAAAAAACACGCTCGGATCGTACTCCAGGTAAAATTCCGGTATTTTAACCATTATTTTATCGGGAAAATTTTCAGGATTTAACAATTTTAAACCTCTGGCTTCGACCGACGACTTAAAGAGGCCCAGATCCACGCTTTCTATCTGCAGATTGAGTCCGCTCATAGCTCTGATCCCTGTTGACACAACGGCCTTGGCGATAATATTTCTTAAAAAGTAAAAACTGACTAAGAATAAAAAAATTATAATGATTATTTTCTTCATCTAGCCTCCCTTTAAATAATACCCTATTCCAGATCAGACACCGATTTCCCCTCATATAAAACAGGATATCAATAGCTATATTACTACTGTTTAACTGTTTTTACAATCTGATTATATTAGATGATTTTTAAAAATCCGCTGACAATCTTGGGGTCAAATTGGGAACCCGCGGCTTCTTTGATGATTTTCATCACCTTATCTTTAGGATAAGCCTTGCGGTAGGGGCGGTCAGAAATCAATGCCTGATAAACGTCAGCGATGGCGATTATCCTTGCCCCGAAAGGAATCTCCTCCCCTCTTAAGCCATTAGGATAACCTTTACCGTCCCATCTTTCGTGATGGTAAAGGATAAACGGTATAATCGCATGGAGGAATTGAATCGGCCTGATGATATCGACGCCGATCTGGGGATGTTTCTTGATCTCGGCGAACTCTTTTTTCGTAAGTTTACTTTTCTTCAGTAATATCTTTTCGCTAATTCCGATCTTGCCTAAATCATGCAGTATCGCTGCCTGACGGATGCGCTCGGTCTCCTCTTTAGAAAGGTTCATTGCCCTGGCGATCTCTGTAGCATAATGGACAGTCTTCTCTACATGTTCTCCGGTATAGCGGTCCTTTAATTCGATGGTCTTGGCAAAAGCAAAAACTGCCTCCACCAGGCTCTGATTTGCCCTGCGGGTAAGCTTCTCTATCTTTTCTTTTAAAAACTTGGATTCTGCGCTATCCTTTTTCTTGGTAAGTTTAGTTTTGCCTTTCTTAACTATATCCAAAGAAGAAGAAATGCTGTTTCCGCCTACCTCCTTGACTTTATTTAAAATCCTGTCTGCCAGCCCGATAAGATCCATGCCTTTTAATACGCTATCTTCCGGGTAAGAAGCGATAGCAATACTCAATTTTAATTTTATGAGGTGTTTTTTATTTCCGAAATTATAAAGATTTATCGCGTCTAATATCCTTTGGGCTAAAATTAAAGCAGCGGCCTGGTCAGAACCGGGAGAAACGATAACAAACTCTTCACCCCCGAAACGGATAACAATATCGTATTGCCGCACCATCCGTTTTAGCTGCTTGGCTAACTGCTGTATTACCAGATCGCCGAATTGATGGCCGTAGACATCGTTAATCGACTTAAAATAATCTACGTCTAACATCATTGCTGAAAGCGGATGCGCGTATCGCCTGGCTCGGTGAAACTCGGCTTCAATTACCTCGCTTAGATAACGGTGATTATAGAGCCCCGTCTGCGGATCGCGCAGGGCCAGTTGTTTTAATACTTTATTGGAGGCAATAAGTTCTTTATTTAACTCCTCTAACCTAAGCTTCGTCCATTTACGGCTTAAGGTATTGGCGAAAATCTCTCCTGAAATTTTAAGTAACGCTATAATATCCTCTGACCAGACCATCTCTTTCGATACCGAGTCAAAACCAACGAAGCCCAATAGTCTTCCATCATAAACAAGGGGTACGCAGAGAAGGGCTTCAGTCTTCTCTAGCTCGAATTCTTCTTTTTCGGCTTTTGCCTCAAGAGGCAGATCGCTGACCCTGGGGATATAAACAGCCTCAAAGTTCTTAATCTTTCCCATAAACCAGGGAAAGTTACTTAATCGGACCCCTTGAAGGCGGCGGATTTGCGACTCAACGCCATTAGCGCACCATTCATACGTATTATCCATATACTTTTCGTCTGAGCGTAATAAAAATATGTAACTGCGGCCGGCCCCTACAAATTCAGCGATTAATTTAAGGGCATGGTTTATTCCGGGATCAATTCCGTCTAAGGAAACATTGATAAAACTTGTGGATATATCCGTAATCAGCTTTTCAAACTCTAAGCGATATTTCAACGCCTCCTGTGCCTTCTTACGTTCTTCTTCTATCCCTATCGCAGAAGCCAGAATACCGATAAGCTCTTTATCTTTTTCATCGGGAATGACATCCCTGCGGTAAACCACGCATAAGGAACCGATATTTTTCTCTCCGAACCTAACCGGATAGCCCAGATAAGTTTTTAAACCATACTTGCTGACGTTGGGATCGGTCTGGGCATAAGTAGATTCCTGCAGGTTACGCACAACAAAAGCCCCTTCTACGCTTTGCTGAATCAGATCAAAACATATATGGCCTTGGGGGTAATCCGCTTTATTAAAGTCATCAGGCAAGTTCCAGCTTCCCACCGAACAAAGTAAACCGTGGTCAAGACGATTATAAAGGGAGCAATCAGCATCTAGGAGCTGGCCGCATAGGTTGGTAATCCGGTTAATATTCTCTTCTGCGTCTATTCCGAAGCTTAAAAAACATTCATTTATCTTGGCTAGGCGCTCCTCCGCTTTTTTCTGCTCTGTAACATCGCGCACGTACTCGATTATCCCTTTCATCTGCCCAGAGTTAATATCCGTTAAGGGGAAACTATAGAGGTCAAACCAACCTATGATTTTCCCCGTAGCGTCTCTCTTAGGGATAACCTCACAAAACGACTTACCGGTATCCCTGGTCTTGCGGCTGGGACAAACCGGACAAAAATCCTGGCTACCTTGATAGGCTTGGTAACATTTTTTACCGATCAGCGGCATTGCGTGAGCATACCAACGCTCCATAGTCGGATTAACCTGAATAATATTCATATCGCAATCTAAGATGCTGATTCCATCCTGAATACTGGAGAATATACTGTTTAAAAAACGTTCCCCCTGCCTGAGAGAATCCTCTATTAACCTACGTTCAGTTATGTCTCGGGCAACCGTATATAGCATGCCCTCGGAAACATAAGGAGCGAAGGTCCAGGCCAGCCATTTATAGCTGCCATCCTTACAGCGAAAACGATTCTCAAAATAAATGGTCGGCGTACCGGAGGCAAGCTTCTCTAATTCAGCGGCGGTTCCCGTACGGTCATCGGGGTGGACGAACTCAACCAAAGGTTGCGCCAGCAGTTCCTCTGTACTCAAGCCGAGGATTCTCTCAAAAGCAGGGTTGAGCCGTCTAATATACCCGTCAAAACCGATAATGCAAAGCATATCGATAGACATGGCGAAGAAACGATCGCGCTCCTCCTCCACCCGCTTACGCTCTCTTATATCAGTGCGCAATTCCTCATTGACCCTAGCAAGCTCTGCAGTGCGCACCTTAACCCGGATCTCCAGTTCGTCGCGAGCCTGACGCAGCTTCTCCTCTAAAACCTTGCGCATTGTAATATCATTACCGATACAGAGCACCCCTTTTACTTGCCCCTTACCATCTTTAACCAGATGATTGGTCCAGACAATCCAAACGCGTTCCCCATTCTTCTTGATATTCTCATTAACGTTATTGGCATAATCATGCGGATTTTTACAGATATCTTCGATAAGCTGCCTTAAATCACGACCGCCGGTTTCTTTCTCCGGAACAATCGTGCCTACGACAGATTTACCGATAATCTCCTTTGAGGTATAACCGAAAAATTCTGCCGCAAATTTATTCCAAAAAATTACCCTGCCTTCTTTATCCATCTCCAAAATAATGCTTTTGGCGTTCTCCACCAGGTTCTGGTAATACTCTGCGCCCCTAAGCAGGACATCACCTAACTTAAGGTCGATCCCCGCTATTCCCGGGTAATCGCCAAAATTATCGCTAACCCGTAACTTATCTTTTAAATTATCCTGCATCTTACCTTTTCTTGTAATCTCAGCCTATCTTGAGAAATAAAAAAACAACCCACTGAACAGGCGTGGGTTGCTTAATGACTATGCAATTAACCTATCCTCGTTTTTACTATCATTTGCTTTATAATAAACTATACCATATCTGCGTTTAAAAATCAACCCTCCGGTTAAACCGGAATAAAACCCAAGGCCTGCTCAGAGTTAATAGTAGAATAACGCCTCTAGCCTTGATTATTTTCTCTTACGCTTAAGCGAGATTTTAAGAACGTTATTTACTGCGGCTTAATAAGTGATTTTCACAGATAAAGGAGGCTAAGCCTATCCCTACTGTTTCCGACCCCTTAACATTGAAGTGACAGTCATCATAAAAATAGTCCAGGGATTTAGGTATTATTTTGGCTAGGTCATACAATGGCAAAGAGTACTCGCGGGCTAACTGGCGCGTAATATCGTTAAATTGCTCCAGTGCCTGATCCATAAGGTCTTCCCGGTAAGTCAGGCCATAGTAATGACGCATCCAGTGGTATTTTTTAGCCTCTGGGTCGATAGAGCTGTTCCAAGTTGAAGGCTGGGTCATTAAAATCAACTTGATATTAGCGGCCCTGGTTACGCCGATTAAGGTCTTAAGATTATTCCGGAAGGCTGTCAGATTCACGTTAGGCTTTCTATCGGTAAGCGAACCAGAGGCGCAAACTTTGGCCCTTTCCGCCAGATTGAATTCTAAGGGTATTTCTTCCAATATCTCTCTTTCTGATTTGGGAGAAGCTTTTTTAATCAGATAATAAAGGCGCCGGGGGATTTGAAATTCACTAGCGAGCATCCTAGCCAGCATCGAAAGGGAAAATTTTTCTTTGATTACCACGTAATGCAAATAATCATAGCCGCATATAGATGCTGTCAGCTCATTAATTCCGGTCAGGAGAATGATCATATCCGGCTCTAGATGCACGATCCTGTGTACCAACAGCGAGATATTGTCGTCTATCCGGGCGCCAGCTATACTAGTATTATAAACTTTAACCCTCAGGCTATTAGTTATCCCTTTGTTCAACTCCTTTTGTAAGATCGCGTTCACAGATTGGGAATCATCCAGGAAAAAACACTCCAAGGCGCTCGCGTCTACTATAAATATGCGGAATTCATTATCTGGTTTAGGCCTGACCAGATAATCGCCCCGGAAACCGAAATTGTTAACAGCAAATGAATTCACTCCCGATATTCCCCGCATCCCTTCCTCCGGCTGCGTATAAACGTGTTCGTCAGGCATACGGTCTTTATTAATAAAACGATTACTATTGGTAATCTTATTCGGCTCGTAGGGATCAGGTAGAGGGGCGTAAAATTTCAAAAATAGTTCTGCGAAAAAAAGGCAAATCAAAAAAGTTACTATGCTGATTAACGGGCCGGATATCCTTTTCACGCCTTTCCTCCTGACATTAGCTCAAGCTCACTTTACTTAAAAAACACTTATCTAGCCACTAACTTGCCGTTAACAAAATACCTAAAACTATCAAGTGAAGATATTCTATCATTGAAAATTAATTTTGCAAAATAAAATATGCTTATTAATCTGCAAAGTTTGTCAAATATCAAGACCGGGTCTTGTAATCATCTGTATTGCAAATAGTTACAAGGCCCGGTCTTGGAGGGGCGAGGCGTTTGTTATTGCTATTCTCTTTGGTGGGCGAGGGTCATATCCAGAAAACTATAAAGCCTGCGCGAGCGGGTGGGGTGGCGGAGTTTCCTTAAAGCCTTGGCTTCAATCTGGCGCACTCTTTCACGGGTAACCCTAAAAACATTCCCTACTTCTTCCAAAGTACGCTGACAGCCGTCGTTGATGCCGAAACGTAAGACTAATATCTTGCGCTCCCTGTCTGTCAATGTGCCTAAGGCAGAGCCAATTTCCTCCTTGAGCATAGAGCGGACAGTGGCATTAGCGGGAGAAACTGCTTTTTTATCTTGGATGAAATCTCCGAAATGTGTATCCCCTTCATCCCCGATCGGCATCTGCAGAGATATGGGCTCCTGGGCAATCTTTAAAATAGTCTTGATCTTGTCCTGGGGCAGGCGCATTTTTTGGGCTATTTCTTCCGGCGTGGGTTCTCGGCCGTTTTCCTGGACGAAGATACGCGAAAAACGGATAATCTTGTTAATGGTTTCCGTCATATGTACCGGGATCCTGATCGTCCGTGCCTGATCAGCGATAGAACGGGTTATAGCCTGCCTGATCCACCAGGTAGCATAGGTGGAAAATTTATAACCTCTTTTATATTCGAATTTCTCCACTGCGCGCATTAAGCCGATATTGCCCTCCTGGATCAGATCCAAAAACGACAGGCCCCGGTTGGTATATTTTTTAGCGATACTGACCACCAGCCTTAAATTCGCTTCAACCAATTTTTTCTTGGTGCGGTTGAATTTAAGCTGCATGGATTTGATCAGCTTCATCTGCTCTTTCATTTTAGCGTAAGGTGCACTGAGTTGCTTTAATATCAATTTCCGGCGCCAAGACCTACGTTTATTCTGGCGGTCGAGGCGGTCGAGCTCGCGCACTAGAGTATTGAGCTTACGCACCGCTGTTTCGACTACCGAGGTCGTAAAGTTCAACTGTAAAAGTAACTCCAGGCTTTTCTTATCGCTGCGCGTACTCTTTAAGCGGGCGACAATCTTGCGCATTCTTCTTAACACATTATTCTTCTTTATCTTGATATCCTCTTTCATTACCTCTTCCAGGCTGACCTTCTCACCTAAAACAGACTCAGCCACGGAAAGTATCTGATTACGGGTGAATCTCGTAGCTAATGCCGCGCGTTTAAAATTAAGCTCTGCCTCCTCTATTTTTTTGGCCAATTCTATCTCATGTTCCCTGGAAAGCAAAGAAATAGAACCCATCTGCTTAAGATACATCTTCACCGGATCATCCAGAGGCATGAATCTTTCTTCTATCCTGAGCTGTTCAGCCAGCATATCTTCTTTAATTAAAGCTGCCTCTTTTTCCGTGACTGCCTTATCTTCCTCATTCTCCACCAGCCGGATGTCTTCATTGCCTAAAAGCTCAAATATCTGGTCGATATCTTCTGATGATGAGATATCGTCAGGCAAGAGTTCGTTTACCTCGTCATAGGTCAGATACCCCTTCTGCCTGCCTAGGGCAATAATCTTCTCCACGTCCTTCTTGGTGTATTCTCTCTTCTTCATTTTTTACTCACCTTTTTTAATTAAATGATGGAATTCTTCCAACAGGCTATGCAATCTTTCCTCGTCATTCGATTCTTGCGCGCTTTTGATCTGCTCATGCAAACGCTGGCGCCTAAGCTTTAGCCGCTTAAGTTTTAAACGCTGAATACAGTCATCCACTATCCTGTCCTTGTCTTCCGAGGACACATCCGGCATAAAAGTCGATTCCCAAATCACCCGCAGGATATCATCCTCGTCGATATGATTGGCTAAAAGATTCGGCTCTATCTTCTCCCCCCGGCTAACCAGGTCAAAAAGGATGGAAGCAATCCGCGCAGTGCGGGAATCCTGAAAATCCGCGGGCTCGACATCATCCTTGATGCGGCAAATAAGCCTCGACTCTTCCAGCATCAGCTTGATTAACAGCTTTTCCGTAGGATTAATAGCCGGTGCCTTTGCCTGTATTTCTGGCATCCCGCCGGAATTAAGCCTAGGCTCTTTTGTATTCTTAAGTTCCTGCAGTAAGGCGTCTTCGCCGACATCTAATGACTCAGCCAGCCTCTTGATATATTCGGATTTGGAAACCGCGCTTTTGAATTTATTGATGGTTAGAAGCATCTCAGAGGCAATCTTTACTTTGCCCTCGGTCTCCTCCGGATTGTAGCGTGACTTTAAAACCTTTAACTTATATTCGAAGAGCCCCTGGGCCTGTTGAATTTCTAACTTAAAGCTATCTAAGCCGTTTTTACGCACAAAAATATCAGGGTCAAACCCTTGAGGCAGTGAAACTACCTTAACGCTCATCCCCTCTTCGATAAATATATCCAGCGACCTTAAAGTCGCGATCTCCCCGGCTTTATCCGCATCATAAAGCATCACCACATTATTGGTATATCTTTTTAATAACCTGACCTGTTCGACAGTCAGGGCAGTACCTAAGGAGGCGACGATATTCTTAAATCCGGCCTGGAAGGGAATAATAAAATCCAGGTAACCCTCAACAATCACTACGCAATCATTCTCCCTGATAGCGTCTTTAGAGAAATTTAAACCATAGAGATGCCTTCCTTTAGTATAAATCGCTGTCTCCGGAGAATTGATATATTTGGGTAAGGTGTTATCCAGAACCCTTGCGCCAAATCCCAGGACGCGGGATTTAATATCAAAGATAGGGAAAACTATCCGGTTACGGAAACGGTCATAATACCCTCCCCCCTCTTTAGCCAAAATAAGCCCGGCTTTTTCTATGAGAGAAAGATTGACGTTCTTAGTCCGCAGATGATTCATCAGCATATCCCATCTATCGGCTGCAGCCCCTAACTGGAATAATTTAATTGTTTCATCTTTAATCCCCCGCCTTTCTAAATAAAGCTTGGCCGATAAGCCATTGGTAGAATCCAAAACATCCTTATAGAATAAAGCGGAGATTTCGTTTAGTTTATAAAGCTGTGAGGTAAAACTGACGACTTGGGGGTCTTCATTCTGCCTCTGCGGTAATATTATCCCGGCTTTTTTTGCCAGTAACCCTACTGCCTCTAAAAATTCCAGGCGCTCATACTTAACCAGAAAGCTGATCGCATTGCCTCCTGCCCCGCAACCGAAGCAATGGTAGATCTGCCGCTCAGGAGAGACCATAAAAGAAGGGGTTTTTTCATGGTGAAACGGGCAAGGGGCTTTAAAATTCCTGCCGGAACGCTTAAGCGGGATATAACCGGAGATCAACTCTACTATATCTACACGGTTTAAAATATCGTCGAGAATAGTGTCTGAGATACGGCCGACTGCCATACTTACCGCCTGATCCTTTTAAATCCCGAACAACTGATAACTTCTAGCTTCTCCTTCGCTGTCCGCTCAATCCGGTCAAGAAGCAAATTCAGGCCCAGTGTATCGGAGGAAATATGCCCGGCGATTACTACGTTGAGATTGGCATCTTTTACTTTTTTGAAATGCTCTTCGCTTAGGTGCATGGAAACTAATGTCCTTACCCCTGCTTTATAAAGTTTATCAAAGGCATCTTTGGAGCCTTCGGTACCGCCGGTCATCTCCATTAATATTTTCCCCGCTGACCTGCGGGGATTACCTAAAATAATCCGCGGCCCAGCCGAAATCCTGGCTGCTTCTTGATATTCGGGAATCTGATTTAAAATAGCGACTATATCCTGCACCTGCTTCGGTTTATTTTTATCCAAGAGCGCCTTAATAAAACTAGATACGTGATTATCTGCCGGGGTATGCACGCACATAAAAGGTAAATCTAATAATCTTGCCGCGTCTACTGCACGCAGGTGGTTCTGCGGCAATATTCTCCTTGCAACTTCCCGTTGCCGCTCCTGGACAAGTTCCCGGGCTACCTTGACCGAGACGCCAGCCTGCCTGAGTAATTCAACCTGCAAACACATTACTTCATGCAATCCGGCATAAGCCTTGCCCTCCGGATGATGAGATATGACCAAATCCAAACCTCGCCCCTGGCGAATCTTATCTGCCAATAGAAGTTCAGCAACCTCTATATCAACACCGATAAGGGCTTTTTTTATTTCGGTATTACGATCCCCATAGAGTATCGCTGTATCCGGATAAGAAGAAATAACTGATTTCTTTCGGGGATCACGATCGCGGCCAAACCTGACCACCTGATTATACAAATAACCTAACTTCATTTTTTAAGGCCCTGCTGGACTTCCTGGATAGTGGAATTATATTTTTCCTGAGGCATAAATTTAGAGGCGAAACCAAACCAGACCTTACTATAAGTAGCAGGCGCAATCTTAAAGAGCCGCCTTCCGGAGTAGGAATCAATAACGCTATTTTTTAAATAAGTTATGCTTGAGATGAGTAAAATAAAAATAATCAGGCTGCTTAATAAAAACCCCCGGATAACCCCCAAGGCCAGACCGCCCCACCTATTCAATTGAGGCAACGCCTCCATCTTAATAAGGTAGGAGAATACCTGACGCAATAAAACCAGGACCAGATACCCTAAAACGGCCAAGAAAGTAAAACAAAGGAAATCCAGGAAGTCTAAAGAGAGCTTCTGGCTGATGAAGCGCTGCCTAACTATATCCGAAAGGTAAGTATAATAATGGAATGACAGATAAATCGCCAGGATGGTACCGGAAATCTTAAATAATTCGGCGATGAAGCCATTTTTTATAGCGATGTAACATATTCTAATTAAAAGGATTATAATAAAAATATCTACCCAGTTGAATTGCCTGATTATCTGCAATAACATTAGTTATCCCCCTATTTTAGTAAATCTTGTCAAGTATAACATATAAAGCAGGGATTGTCAAGGAAAGCGCTTTCTTCTCGTAGGGACGGCTCTTGCTTTAAAACAAAAGTCCCGCCAAAAGGCGGGGGACACTTTGAAATTGGCTTAAGAACCCTTCCTAGGTTTTACTTTGCCCTAAAAGCTGGTTGAGCCTTTCTTGTAGCAGGGAATCAGGGTTAATTTTTACTTTCTTTAGTTCTGCAATCCGGATTTCTAAAATTTTGATCTGGCTATCTAATCGGTTCATAAAATCTTCTACGTCTTGTTTTAAAAGTGGTAATAGCTGATTCTTAGCTTTAGCCGCAGATATTTTACCCTGGCGGAAATTAATAACGATGGCGTTAATCTGCTTCTGGCGATCTAAAGCATCTTTTTTCTGCTGATAAAGCTTGGGATTTGTTTTTTTCAAGCTCTCCAGCTCCTGCTGTTGCTGCTGCCTGATTCTTTGCAATGCTTCCCTTATCTGCTGTTGCGCCTTATTATCCACCCCAGACTTAGACTGCTTCGTTGGCGCTAAGGGTTGCTGGGCAAATATGCGTACAGAAGGAAAAATTAAAACTATACTAAAACTTAAGATTAATATTTTAAGCATTCTCCTCTCCTTGCTTAAATCGTAATATGCAATTGTAATTTCTCTTTTTAGTCTATCTTAATACGGTTTTCAGTTATACCTAATCAGGAAGAGCACCACATTCATCCGGATAAATACCAGTACCAACAACAATCCCACCTCTCACCTTAAGACAATGATTAATCCCATTAAAAGTATAGGGTATGACTCCTATCTTAATACCTGGGATTCCGCCTTTGGAGTATCCCTGTGATGAATCAACCCTATATACTTGAGTTGTGTCTTGTGGATTTATAGTACCGGTTATTACCACAGGACCATTGAAATAGCCGGCTGCAGTGTCTGAGTAACCATATACTCCCGCACCTGTATCACTTACTCCATATACTCCTGCTATACTACCATTACCCTGTACTCCATACGTACCGCCTACTCCCCACACACCTTGCGTCGTGTCACAGGTGCCACCTGAACAAGAACCATCTATCTCAGCGTATACACCTTGATTGCCACCCTCTGCCTTAACGCCAATAGGCCCACCTTTCCCATAAACACCGGCAAGACGACGGGTAGGGTCTGCGCTTAAGGTCCGACCTGCTACACCATAATTATTAGCACTACTACCAGCAACACCTATAGAACTTGATCCACTAGCAGCATTACCAAAAATAATAGCGTCTGTCGCACTACATAAACCCGGGGGTTCACAAGATGACGATGTAACATATAACTTATGGCCACTAGGAGGACTCTCATCACCTATACTAACCCTGCCTTCAACGACTAAGTCAACATCAGTATTCCCTGGGTCAATTACTCCACAGCCACCAATCACGCTATCTCTCCAGCAATACTGCTGCGGATCATAATAAACATCCCCTATTGCCATGCGCTGCGACCTTAATTCTTTATAAATCCCGTAAGGTGATGGATAATAAGTAGTAATCGTAATCTGCTCCTCGGCAAAAAGAGATGACGAAATAAGCAAAATCATTAACAAGATTAAGCCGCTTATATTCTGGAATCGACGCATTTTTCCTCCTTGTTTAGCTATCAGCTTTTGGTTCGATAAGCTCACCGTTCGTCCTAACGCAAAGTCGAAGAATTGACTACACCTTAAGTATAACATATACAAGGAGTAGGTCAATAGAATTTAAGCAAGTATCAGAATTTATAAGATCGGGTCTTATGAGTTCCGAAATGCTTCACAAGACCCGATCTTGAGATATGGAAAGACCTGATCTTTAGAATCGTAAAGCTTAGCCCTTATATCAACTAACCACCCCCAAGATATAATCTTTGGTTATTTTTTTTAATCTTACGTATATGAGTTTATTTTTTAAGTTTTTTTTAGATTTAACCCGGACTTTCAGGTAATTACTGCTATGGCCCTCCCAGAAACAAGGACCATCCTTAGGCCGGCTTTCCATAAGTACAGCCAACTCTTGATGCAGAAATTGTTCCTGATAAGCAAGGCTTAAAAGAGCAGCCTCTTTTTTAAGCCGGTAAAATCTTTCTTTAACCACCTCGGGCTTTAGCTCCCGGTAAAAATCCTTGGCCGCAGCAGTCCCCTCCCTTTGAGAATAAGGAAAGATATGCACTTTTAGCGGTAAAATCTCTTTTATCGTTTCCAGGGTATGTTGAAAGTGATTCTCGCTTTCCGTAGGAAAACCGATCAGACAATCGGTAGTAATAGCTATATCCGGAATCTGATCCCTTACCCTCCTAATCAATAATAGGTAATCTTCGCGTGAATAAATACGCTGCATATCTTTGAGCACCTGATTATCGCCGCTCTGTAAGGGTATATGCAGGTGCCGGCAAAGTTTTTGAGAACCCGCTATCTTAGCGATTAATTCCCTGGAAATATCCCTTACTTCAATAGAGCTTAAACGGATACGCCAAATCCCCTCGATTTTTTCAATTGCTTCAATCGCTTCGACTAAATCTGCACTGGGGGACAAATCCTTGCCGTAGGAGCCCAGACAGATCCCCGAAAGCACGATTTCTTTAAACCCATTTTTGACGAGTTGCTGCGCTTCAGCAATAACCCGCTCTAATGGTTTACTGCGCGATCTACCCCTGATTAATGGCACCTTGCAATAAGCGCAGAAATTATTGCAACCGTCCTGGATCTTTAAAAATGCCCGGGTGTGCCCGGAAAAATTACTAATACCTTCCGGAAAAAATGCCCTGCTTACGATTAAGTCTATATCCGGGATTTCTTTCAGGGAGAGGTAATCTTTTTCAACCAGGCAACCGGTAACAATAATCCTTGCCGAGGGATTGCCTTTAATACAGCGCCGGATAAGGCTTCTGGATTTTTGGTCAGCTGAAGAGGTAACGCTACAGGTGTTAATCAGGCAAGTTCCGGCTTTCTTTAAGTCAGCACACTCTTTAAACCCCTGGCTTAAGAATTTCTCCTTGATACACTGTGTATCATATTGGTTAACCTTACAGCCTAAAGTGTATAATTTGATGGTTTTCATCTTAATACTCGTAGAGTATGGAGTAATGCGTTAGGCGGCCTAAACGGGTAGTCCGCCACAAAGCTTGGCGGGACAGGACCCGGTGAATATCAAGACCCGGTCCTGCTCTTATATCAAGACCCGGTCTTAAGATTGGCGCATAACTTCATAAGACCGGGTCTTGAACTTACTGGTCTTGAGGAATTCTTGTTTATGATGTGCAAGACAGTCTAATAAAGCTTACCACGGCAACTGCCGCGGTCTCAACGCGTAAAACTGTATCCCCTAGAGAAACCGGGATGCAGCCGCGAGCCTGACAATAAGCAACTTCCTCTTCGGTAAAATCCCCCTCCGGGCCGATTAAAACTAATATATTCCGATATTGGTTCTTTGAGAAAATCTGTTTTAATTCCTTTCTCGGGCCTAATAATGTCGGGATAAGTTTTAAATCATACCCATCTGATCCTGTTAATACTTGCCGGATATCCTGCAGGTCCTCGATCAGCGGCAGGTTATTTCTCTGGCTCTGCTTTGCTGCGCTCAAGGCAATCTTTCTCCAACGCTCCTGCCTTAGGCGCAATTTACCCTTATCTAAGTTAACAACCATCCTCTCAGTCTCCAGCGGGATAATCCTATCGGTTCCCAATTGCGTCAGCTTATCAATAATCTCGTCTATTTTGTATTGTTTAGGGACAGCGCAGGCAACCGTAATCTTAGGCCTTCTTCCTTGCGAAAGAGAGCTGATCATTGTAATATCGTTGATTACTATTTTTGAAGTTATTTCCTTGATTTTACCGCGGTATTCATTGCCCTGGCCATCAAAGACCACCACCTGGTCCTGGGGCCTTAACCTGAGGGAGTTTTTAATGTGCCTTATCTCCTGCTGATCGGAAATAATTGCCTGTTCGCTGGTGATATTTTGCGGGGGGCAAAAAAAACGCTGCATTTTTCTATCGACCTTCTTTTTCCGAGAATACTTCCGCGGTAAATATGTAGAGCTCCGTTGATTTTTCCTTCCAGGCATCCTGGTCAAGGCCAGCCTTATGAGAACAAAGATTAGATAAGAATTCCTCCTTTGACCATCCGGTCTCAGTAGCGACCTGCGGAAGGAAAACTCCGCTGTTAAAGCCTCTTCTTGCTAATACGCCATGGGTCCCTAATTTGATTCTTTCGGGATTATCCACTTTCTCCATAGGGGAAAGTACGGATATTTCAATCTCAATCTCATCCAATTCCGATTCTTTTAGCTGAGGAAAACGCGGGTCACCTACCGCTGACTCAATTGCCATATCCCTGATCGTCAGATATAAAGGCTGCCTGCCTACTAAACTGCCGATACAGCCGCGTAACTGGCCGCGCTTATTTAAAGTAACAAAAGCACCCATCTCTTTAAGCAATAGAGGATCCTCTTCAGTAAGCTTTAATTTATTCCTGGTTGATAAGTACCTCTTGATAGAATTACGGGCGATCTGAAGTAGTTTCTTTCTCTGCGCAGGGTTTAACATTTCCTTTTCTCCTTTTCTGTTCCGGCCATGTTCGGCATCATTACCCTGATTCCGCTTGGCACCGATAAGGCAAGCAGCATAACCTACTGTCCAGGTACCCTTGGCCTTCTTTTGCGTAACAATAGCGGAATTAGTATATCTTAATACGCTGAGCGTATCATATCCTAATTCTTTGCTTAAAATTATTGTCGTCACTACCCCAAAGCCGCCGCAGAGCTGTAGTTTCTGCTCCCGTAAACCATAGTACAGTCCCTGGTCATCCATATTTTTAAGATAAGAAAGCGTCAATTCGTCAATTATCTCTGCTTCCTGAAAATCATAGCCATGATACATATCGCTTGAGGCAATCACTAAGACATCCTTACGCGTACCGATTGCTCTTTTGATTAAACCTGCCAGGCGCTGGCAGGTAGCCAAACTACAGTCTCCGGTGATGATGGGCACGATCTTAAATCCAGCCAGAGATTTTTGTAAAAACGGCAATTGCACTTCTACCGAATGCTCTTCCCTGAAAGCCGCTGGGTCAAAATAAATCTCTTTATCCCGGTAAAGTAATTTTTGGCTAAACTCTTCATCAACCTCAAGCGTACCCAAGGGAGTCTGAAATTTACCCTTAGGGTAAACAGATGCTCCGATAAAACCATAATGGTGGCTGGAGCCGATAATTACTACTGTTTTGTAGCCTTTGCCTTTGATTGCTTGGTAAGCGAGGCCAGCCGTAGAGCCAGAGTAGCCATACCCTGCATGCGGGACAATCAGGGCAAAAATATCCAGACTATCTTCCCCGGGAACCGCCGGGGTGATAAAATTATCAAGCATGCGGCTTAATTCTGCGGGATTATCGGGATAGAAGCTACCTGAAACATTAGGGTATTTAATCTCTTCTGCAAGCGGCTGATGAATAAACCAGAAAAAGCTAACTATAAAATAGGCTGATAAAAATATAAGCCTTTTAACTAGCCTTAAGCGCGTATTAATACCATACCCCGGAAATCTTTTCAGCGCAAAATTTACATTTTCCATTTTGAATATTATTCTCTGAGATTACATACCCGTTGCGTTGGATGAGAACTTTTTTACAACGGGGGCAATATGTATTTTCAGCAGGATGGCCGGCAATATTGCCGATATAGACATATTTTAAGCCGCAATCCTGGGCAATTTGCCTTGCCCGCTCTAAAGTCTCTACCGGAGTAGGATACAGGCTGGCGAGTTTATACATAGGATAAAAACGTGATAGGTGCAGTGGGGTATCCGGCCCTAAATTATCTTTTATCCAGAGGCACATCTTAGTAAGTGAATCCGTATCGTCGTTATATCCGGGGACAATTAAAGTAGTTATCTCAGTAGGTACGCCGAGCTCTTTTAAAAGCTTGAGCGTTTTAAGCACCGGCTCAAGCCTGGCGTCGGAGAGCTTAGCATAATAATCGTCGCTAAACCCCTTTAGGTCAATATTGGCGGCATCCAGGTATTTGGCTAATTCTCTTAACGGTTTCTCATTGATATAACCGCAGGAGTGTATCACATTCTTTAAGCCCTGCTGCTTGGCTAACCTTGCGCTTTCAATCATATATTCGTAAAATATGGTCGGTTCCGAATAGGTGTAGGCAATAATATTTGAACCTGAGGCCTGTACTTTCTTAATTAACCCTTCTGGCTCAAGATATACGTACTCTACCTCTTCTGGCCTGCGCTGAGAAATCTCCCAATTCTGGCAGAACTTGCACCTTAAGTTACAACCCGCAGTAGCAATGGAGAACGCCGAACTACCCGGAAGGAAGTGGAATAAAGGCTTTTTTTCAATCGGGTCAATATGTATGGCTACCGGTTTAGCGTAAACCAGGGTATATAAAATACCTTCGCGGTTTTCTCTGACCCCGCAAAAACCGCGGTTGCCTTTTGAAATATGACAACTCCGAGGACAAAGCCGGCACTGTACTGCCTGATTATCCAGCTTATCGTAATATAAAGCTTCTTTCAATAATGAAGCGCTATTGCCTGAACCATAAAAAAAACTGATAGTTAAAGTAAGTAATACCAGAAAACCTGGCACTATCTTTGATCGCTTTCTCATCTAACTTTTTTAGCTCTTAATATATGGACCCGAGCGGATTTGAACCGCTGACCTCTGCAATGCGAATGCAGCGTTCTCCCAACTGAACTACGGGCCCCTGTTTGATTGTGTAATGTGATATGTGTAATGTGTAACGTTATTTCTGTAATACCGGCTACTCTTATTTTTTAGCTATCTTTCGTTAATTTAACATAACTTAGGTCTTTTATCAATTAAAAAAGGAGCTCCTTTTTTTAAATCTAGAAGGATACTCCTTATAATAAAAACCATCTAATATCTTTTAATTAAGCCATCTAGTTTGTTGCTGAGCTACGGGCAGATATATTACTCTTCATGGATACCTGAGGATTGTCAATACTTGAGGCTTCATTAGGCTTCCAACGCGCAACCAGAGCAATCTCGATCATTGTGTCATTATTCGATAGCAGTAGATAAAGTCCTTCGGCAGGGTTACTCGGCAGGGAGCCAAAATTAACTCCCGGCAGAATGTGAGAAGCGAGTATCTCTTCCGGACTAACTCCTATTTGATACTTTAAATCATTGCCAGAGAGAGTAAAATTGATTAAAGTATCATCGTTTAAATCCCGAGGGGTGGCAGGAGAATTATCATCTACTCTCACCTGAAAACCGTTTGCTAACAGAACCAATGGAGGATGAGCATGGTCACCTATCCCGCGCGCTACGACTTTATTGACAGTCTCTAAGGTATAGGCAAGCTCATTTTGCATTTTAACTCTTCTTTCGGCATTGATTACATGGTGGCGGCTGAAAATATCAATACTGGTAAAACCTACAGCAATCAAAACAATCAAGCTCGCCGCAATTAGTAATTCCACCAAGCTGACTGACTTATTATAATGTGCTCTCATCCCAATTAATATCTACCTTTACTTTCTTTAATTCTAAATTAGGCAGGGTGCCAACCTCGCTAATCGTATAAGTAGGCCTGTAAGTCATGCTATCAACCGGCTGATTGCCCGGGCAACCTGCGTTGGCGCTAAGACAATTAGAGCCCCACTCATCCAGCCGGACATCTTCTGCTATAGGATCCAAGAACCAATGGCCCAGCTCTGAACCCGTCATACGAAAACGGGTATGGAAGATATGCTTCTTCGCTGCCACGAAAATATTGGCTATGCCTGCCATGACTAAAGCCATGATCATCGCAGCTACTAAGATTTCCAGCAAGGTAAGGCCGTTTTTTTTCATAATATAAATAATCAAGGACACCTTAAGCTGTTTTGCTTAAGGTGTCCCATCCCGCTAAGCGGATCACTTAAAATTATTGATAACTCTCTTCTTATAGGCACGACCCGGAACAAACTGGGTCATTATCACTGATAAGCATAGTCCAGGTCCTGATATTTGTTCCACCTAAGCGTAACGCTGTCCCGCCTCCAGCTGCGTCAGTAGCAAAATCCCAATTTGTTTCTGAAAGGCTTAACTTCAGGTTAGTATTGAGATCTGCCACTAAAGTACCTGCATAATATCCACCCATCTCCATCCTGTAGGTCTTCTCCGCAGCCTGGATTAACTTTAGATTGGCAATCGCCTCCTTATCAACAGCGCGTTCCTTCATCCTCCCGTAATTAACAGAACCCAAGCTTACCAATATACCTATAATTGCTACTACCAGCAATAATTCTAACAGCGTAATCGCCTTTTCGGAACTCATCAGCAATGTGTCCTCTTTTTAATTACTATAACGCATCAACACAAGCTTTCCAGTTGTCCGTAATTACACCTAGATGGTCCATAGTAATTGTATCTCCTGTGCAAGGCCCGGCTAATCTCGTAGAGGTGGCAGTAAAACTATTCGTAATATCGCCGGTTGAACCAGCAACAATAGCAAAACTCCATCCGCTTTGCGGAAGGCTGATATCCAGAGTTTGCTCTTCTGCATCAGTCATGGGATCTGCGGTGGCCATATAGGTCTCATTACTTACGTAATAAACCTTTTCCGCCTCCTGGATATGGCCTAAGCCAGCATAAGCTTCTGCGCCACGCGATCTTTCCAGTGCCTTACGATACTGAGGAATACCAACTGCTGCTAAAATACCGATGATAATGACAACCACAATCAACTCAACTAACGTAAAACCTCTTTTCATCTTTCCTCCTTTTTTATCTATATATAATTACGCCGCTTGCCTCTCTCCTCTACCTGCTTAAACCACCCCCCTTCCTAATCTATCCTATACTAATTATACCTGGTTATGATCAAAAGGTCAAGTATAATAATCTCTCTTAGCCGCCGCTGCCAACCTGGGTGAGCTGAAATATCGGCAAAAACATCCCGATAACCATAATGCCGATAACCAGACCCATGAATACTAAAACCAGTGGCTCAAATAAAGAGATAAATCTGGTCAAAAATGTTTCTACATAACTTTGGTAAAAGGTATTAATACGTTTAAACATCTGGGGCAGTTCGCCGATCTCTTCGCCGATACTGACCATTTGCACGACCATTGGATCAAAAAAACCGCTTCTTTCCAGCGGCTTACTCAGGGGCTTGCCTTGACGGACATCATCTTTGATCTGACGGATAATATCCGCCATAATCAGGTTGTCCACGCTATGCTCGGTGATATCAAGGGAATATAAAATCGGGACTCCGCTTTCTATCAAAGTGGACATCTCAGAGGAGAATCTTTCAATAACCAGCCCGCGGAAAAAATCGCCAAATACCGGCAAGCCTAATTTAAAATTCTCAATTTTTCTCCGGCCGGCTTTTGTTTTAGCATAGCCTTTAAAAAGGAAAAATCCGACAATACCCAGACCGATGAAAACCAAAAAATATTTCCTTAAGGCGCTGCTGACAAAAATGAGTATGCGCGTAATAAGCGGCAGGGTAATATTAAAACTGGCAAAAATCTCGGCAAAGGTAGGTATGATTTTGATGGTCAAAAAAAGCAAGGCAATCAACCCCACCCCCATCAAAATACTGGGGTAAATCAGGGCAGAGATGATTTTTTTCTGGAATTCTGCGTTCCTTTCTAAATAAGCAGCCAATCGGCTTAAGACAATCGCCAAGTTACCACTGGCTACTCCGCTCTCTGCCAGATTAACCCATAATTCCGAAAATACGTCTAAGTGTTTAGACATCGCCTCGTGCAAAGTGAGGCCCTCCTCCATATTCTTCTTTAGCTCCAGGATTACATTATGCAACTTGCGGCTGGATACCTGCTTGGAGATAATATCTAAACTCTTAAGAATGGTTACGCCTGCCCCCAATAAAGTAGCTAACTGCCGGCAGAATAAAACCAGGTCATCGGAAGTTATCCGGCCATGCTTGGGCTTGAAATCGGATTTCTTTACCAGTTCCCCTTTTTTCTTAGGAGCAGTCTCGGTTTTTTCCGGTTCAATGCTGGATACAATCAGATCCTTAGCCTGTAACCTGATCAGCAGCTCATCCTCATTATTAGCCTCTTCAGAGTTGGTTATTTTTTCACCTGACTTATCTCTGGCAGTATAATAAAAGCGGGGCATCAATCACCCCCCAAAGTAATTGCCAAAGCTTCCTCTAGAGAAGTGGTGCCGCTTTCCGCTTTTTTGATTGCCGATTCATAAAGTGTCTGCATCCCGGCAGCCTTAGCCGTATCCCTGATCTTCTGAAAGCTTGCCCTCTGGCTAATCAGGCTTCTTATTTCTTCATTGATAACCATAATCTCCGAGATACAGACCCTGCCTTTATAGCCAATCTGGCTGCATTTGGCGCAGCCTTTTGGTCTGTATATCAACTCTGTTTTTAATTTGATGCTCTTTAGCTGATCCGGAGTTGGTTCATAAGCTTCTTTACAATCAGGGCATAGTCTTCTCAAGAGGCGCTGGGCAACAACCATCAACAAAGACGGAGAAATCATATACGGCTCAATCCCGATATCCATAAGTCGGGTTACTGCCGAGGCAGCGTCATTAGTATGCAGCGTACTTAAGACCAAATGCCCAGTAAGCGCGGAGCGGATGCAGATCTGGGCTGTCTCTAAGTCTCTGACCTCCCCTACCAGCATAATATCCGGATCCTGCCTTAAGAAACTGCGTAAGGCAGTGGAAAAAGTAAGCCCTATCTCTGATTTTATCTGGACCTGATTAATCCCTTCCAGTTTATATTCAACCGGGTCCTCAATAGTTATAATATTTTTCGCCGGGTTCTTGATCTCGCTAAGCATGGCATATAAGGTAGTAGTTTTACCGCTTCCCGTCGGACCGGTAAGGAATATCAAGCCATATGGTGAATTCATCATTTTACGCATACCCTCTAACTGTTGCGGTTCAAAACCCATGCGATTGAGGTCTAACACCACGCTAGAGCGGTCAAGGATCCTTAAGACCACCTTTTCCCCGTATATAGTAGGAATGGTAGAGACCCTCAAGTCTATCGGCCGCTCGTCTATCCTGACTAAGATAGCCCCGTCTTGAGGGAGGCGCTTTTCAGCTATATCTAACCTCGCCAATATTTTTATACGCGAGATAATCGGCAAGTGCAAATGTTTGGCCGGCGGCGGAATCTCATAAAGTTTGCCGTCAATCCTATACCTGAGCGAAATGGTATCCTTGAACGGCTCAACGTGTATATCCGAAGCGCGCTCGTCAATAGCCTGCCGGATAATTAAATCTACTAACTTCACTACCGGCGCTTCCTCTGCCCGGGCAATCAACTTATCCAGGCTCAACTCTTCTTCTCCTAACTCAGACTCATCCTTAACCGCAGCAGTAGTAATATTATAGGAGGCTTCCACTGCCTCCTTCAACATCGCGGATTTACCGTAAAACTCTTCGATTGCCTTATTGATATCGGATCTCGTAGCAATGACCGGATTAACCTCGCAATTAGTCAACTTCTTGACATTATCCAGAAGGATGATATCCAAAGGATCAGCCATAGCTACGGTAAGCGATCTTAAAGTGCGGGATAAAGGGATCACAGAATTCTTTAAGGCAAATTCCTGCGGTATGAGTTGTTCTAACCCCTGGTCTACGGCCGGCTTAAGCAGGCCTGTCCCAAGGGAAAAATAAGGTATATTCAGCTGTTTACCTAATACCGCTACGACATGATCCTCTTTAATAAACCCCAGCTTAATTAAAATCTCGCCCAGGCGTCCCCCCTCCTGCTTCTGCACGCTGATTGCCTTTTCCAGATTGGCGGCGCTAATCAGGTTTTCTTTAACTAAAAGTTCCCCTAATCTAAAATATTTTTCTTTAGACATTATTTTTTCTCTTTCTCAAAAGTATTGAGGCTGGTATTGATCGCCGCATAACGCTCATTGGTAGAAACCGTATTCTGCTCCCTGCCGCTAGCTGCGGCTTGCTCTATCTGGGCCAGCTTGGATTTATCCGTTTCCTTAACAATGCGCGGGGTAATAAAGACCAGCAATTCCCGCTCTTTATTTTTTTTCAAATCCTTATGCCTAAACAATGCCCCCAAAATCGGTATATCACCCAATATAGGAAGTTTTGTAGTAACTAACTGATACTCATTGCGAATCATACCGCCGAGAATAACCGTCTCTCCATCCTTAATTCTTACTGAGGATTTGGTAGAACGTGTCTCAACATCTCTGAATTGGTAGGTCTTGCTTGCGGCAGTAAGCGAGCTGCCTTGAGCAGCCTCTCTTACTTCAGGGTAAATAAAAAGCGTGATTTCGCCGGTTGCTTCGCTGACCTGCGGAGTAACCCTCAGCAAAACTCCGGTATCAGCCCTTTCCGGATCACCACTGGTATCCGAGGTTAACCCACCGCTTGAGGTAGAAGAACTATTCTTGATACCTATAGATTCGTTAGTAGTAATCCTGATTTCCGCTGTTTCATTATTTAAAGTCAGGATCTTGGGCCGGGCTAAATATTTGGTATCAGTCCTGGTCTTTAAAAAATCTAATAATATCTTATAGGTACTTACCGGAGAGCTGGTGGTCCCCGTATTGATGCCGAATAAACCTTTGGTCAGGGTATCTTCCGTATTGAAGAATGAGCCGAAAGGGAACTTGGAAGTTGTCGAAGCGCCCTGCCAGACCGTATTAAGCGTGATCGGGGTCTGGCCGAATTTTATCCCTAACTGGTCCACATCATCTTTACTGACATCGAGCATTTCAACTTCAATAAGCACCTGGGCGATAGGCACATCTAAGGCGGCAAGGGTACGCTCGATCACCGGCATACGGCTGGGTATCTCCGTAATAATCAGGCTATTAGTGCGCGCATCTTCTACTACCGAACCGTAAGAAGAAAGGATCTTCTTGACTATATCAGCCAGGCTCGTTTGCTCTGAACTTCCTGATGACGTTGAAGTATTCTTCTGGCTACTAGTCCCTCCGGAGCTACTACCGGAGCTACTGCTAGAACTGCTTCCGGACTTGCTATCTCCTTCAGCGGATGAACTATCAGTACTCATAATATTAGTCAACTCTTTTCTTAACGAGGAGCTGGAAACCGAGGCGTATTTTAAGGGAAAAACCTTAGTAATTGTCTCAATCTGCGGCTCCCCCCAGTCCTTGACAATAAAGATATTGGCTTTTTTATCCAATTCATAGGAAAGGTTATTAGCGCTGAATAGCTTATCCATCGCCTCTTTAATCGGTACATTATCTAAGTACAGTGTAATATCCCTGTCCTGTACTGCCTTGGAGGCAATAAAATTCAGGCCTGATTGTTGTGAAAGTAATTTCAATATATCTTTCAGGCTGGCATCCTGCAAGTCCATGGATATGGTTGTCTTAGTGTCTAGAAGCGGCACCTCCTGGGCTGCTGCTAAGCCGGGAAAGATATTCGATAGAAAATAGATAAAAACGACTAATTTAATGGCGCTTTTCATCTTGGCCTCCTTGTGACTTATTCTGCATATTTTCAAATTTGACGATTGCCGGAGAACGCAGGGTATAATTACGATTATCGTAAAATAAGACTATCCCTTCTTTCTTTATCTCGGTTATTTGCGCTCCTTCGATGACATCCCCGACCTTTACTACCTTACCATTAATGATTGCCTGAGGTAACCTCCCACCCCAGAGTAAACCTTGAATATTGAAAGAAGGAAGCGGAAGCGCCTGAGTTGCTGCCTGGCCGTCTAAACCTGAGGATTTCTCTGACTGCGGAGCATCTCCAAAGGGGTCCCTCTCTTTACCAGCGTCATATTCCAGGGGTGGCCTTAAAGAAACCTTGGGGCCGGCCTCCTTATCAATAGCCCAAGCTCTTTGGGAAGTAAAAATAATCAAGAGGATCAAAAAAAATATTTTTGTTGCTCTGGTTATTTTTTGCATACTTAATCCGGAATTATAATCGTCCTGAATTTCAAAGTAACAATCAGCCGGCCTTTCTGACTTTCCGGGTCTAAAACAATATTCATACTATCCACTATATATATATCAGGGTCACTCTCTAGCTTACTCATAAACCTTCCCACTTCATGGTAGCTATTAGCGCGCATTTTAAGTTCAAAAGGGTAATTAATATAAACCGACTCTGTGTTTTCAGCTAAAGGCTTAAGCAGGTCAATTGACAATCCGGATTCTCTAGCTATGTTACTTATATTATTGATAAGCAATGAAACATCTTTTTTATTGATCGCTTTCTTATAGGTAAGAAAGGCATTGTCCAGGCGCTTGATGTTATTCAAGACCCTATTCTTTTTGAGCTCTTTCTCGTTATTCAGTTTTATCTTCTCAAAGGCCTTAGCCTGGTTTTTATAAATAAAATTAGAGATAACGAGCGCTAAAACAATTACCAGGATATTCAAGATGATATTCTTATACTTATGCAGCTTATGTATTAATGGTGTCAGTTCCATAGTGCTTATTTCTCTTTCCCCTTTTGGGTTAAGCCGGAGATTTCAAAGTTAGTCTGGGTATCCCCGGTTTTCTCATTTGTTCTATCCTCAAGAGAAACTACGTTGATTTTTTCAAAATACTTGGCAAAGATATTATTCCTTTTCAAATTGGCCAGGAGGCTATTCACTGATTCAAACTCTTTAAGGTTATCCTGCAAAGATACCGTACCTACTATGACAAAGCTGGCTTTACCCTTCTCCTTAGAGATAGAATACATCTTCAAGAGCATTCCCTCTGTAGTAATCTTCGGTACAACATTCAGCAGATCCGTAAAAAACATCTGTTTCTTGATCAGATTGTCTAAAGTAGAGATCCTGCCCGCATATTTTGTTTCTATTTTTAAAAGCTCTTCGTAACTGGCGGAAGCTGAAATGCCGGAAACGGAAGGCCTGCTTTTTATATTCTTAGCTAAATCTTGGCGTAATGGCTGTATACGCAAGAAAACAAGCGCTATAGTGGACAAGCAGATAAGTAGGCCTGCGATTAACACTGCCGGCTTAACTTTAAAACCAACCAGAAAAGGCATTACCTCCGGCATAATACTTTTTGCTTTTAAAACCTGACCCCTGTTCCTGGCAGCCAAAAGATCAATTTTTAAACTGGTTTTAATCGTCTTATATAAAGAGACAGTGTATGCCTTAATCAGGCTTAAGGAAAAGGGGGTTTCCTTACCGATAAATTTGGCGGATTCCAGGAAATGCGCGGAATGACCGATCTCCTTTATAAATGATTCCAATTCGCCGCGATAATCGCTTCTGGATACAAAAAACATCCTCTCGATATTTTTTGCGCGGAAGGTACGGTCATAATAGTCAAGGGATATGCGGATTTCGGTCTTTAATTTTTCTAACACCGCAGCAGGAGTCAGTTCCTCTTGGAGACTAAAACTACTCGGGCTCGCACCCAAGGTAATATCCCGGCTAAATAACGGGAAACCATTATCCAATACCATAAAATTAACTTCTTCGTCTTCTGAAAAATCCACGCTTACTACCCCGATAATCCCTTTCTCCCTGATGCCGTTTAAATTAGCCAATCTCAGTATACTGAAACCAGAATATTCCACTGATTTAACCTGAATATTGAGTTGATTAACAATCGAAAAATACTTGTTAATGATCTCCTTCTTGATCCCCACAAATAAAATCAGGTTCTTGCGGTTTGCCCTATCGGGGTGGATCTGGAAATCAGATATCAACTCCTCGACTTTAAAGGGTATATACTTTCTTACCTCAAAATTAACTGCGTTGGACAGTTCATTGCGCGGTAAAAGCGGGAGCTCAAAGGTCCTGACGATCCAATCCTTACCCGAAATGCAGATAGCCGCCTCCCTGGCATTGATGGACTTCTTCCTTAAGTTATCTTTAAGCGCGGCGACAATCTTGATATCATCCGGGACCTTTTCTTCCAACCCGCCAGCCGAAAGTAAGACATTGATATCATTGACCACTTTCTTACCTCTAGTCTCGATCAGGCTGACAATCTTCGGCCCAAAATATATGCCAAAAGTGTTCATTTACTTCCTCCGGGGATTGAGTCCTTGGATAAACGCCTTCTACTCTTTAACCAATCATCTACCTCATGGCGTTCAAACCGCCAGACCCCACCCACTTTAATTCCCGAGATCTTACCCTGATGTAACCAATTATAGATCGTCTGCTTCTGTAGTTTTAAATACTCGGCTAACTCATCAACATCGATTAATCTCGACATGGTATATTTCCTTATTTCATAATTAAATACAATGGAGTTAATTAAAACATAAAACTACTATTTTGTCAAGTGTTTTTTTACTTAGTTTATTGTTTAGTTAATTATACTTACTTAAACTTACTCATAGCCTATAATTAGCTTCAAAATTTAGATATAAAATTTTATAAGGGATTTACTTAGATTATAATAGAATATTACAGATTTAACTACTGTAGGTATAGGTTGTATTTGCGCTAATGCAGAAATCTATTCCAGGAGGGGGCTGACAAATAGGTGAGTCTGCGTCCGGGCATCTATCATTGCGGTCACAGAAGATAATCTTGGTTTGGCTTAAATCAGGATCCGGAATAGTACAAGGGCTGCTTTTAGGGCAGGAGTTAGTCGGGGCATAACTCCATCCCCCCTCATCCGGCCCTATCCATAATTGATATATAGCGTAGGTAATCCCGGCATGGCTGGCATAATAAGCCTGAATTCGGCTCACTTGATGGTGGGTAAATCTGGCATTACTAGAGACAATGGCCAAAATGACGTTAGCTAAAACAACGACCACCAGCAATATCCCCAGGACCATAAAAATAGCTATACCTTTTTCTCTATTTTTTAACTTAGGCATTCTTTCTCAGGCTCACTTGGTATTCGTGATCTGATTTCTGAAGGATGACGTGACCTTCGCGGGCCAACCATCCCAGGCTCATAAGTATATTATCTCTCGGCCGGTCAATATTTTTCAGCAGATCCGCAAGCGCTACTTCCCCATGCTGGTCCAGATAATGCCATATTTCACCTGCCACAATCCCTATTTCGGTAATCATTTAATTTCCTCCGTATTTTAACCCGGGAGGTTAATTATCCCGTGGCTTTCGTTGATTCATTATAAGTATAAATAACTACCAGGTCAAATACTTTTTTTATTATAACTTCCGCAACGCGGACAAATTGAGAGTAAGTCTTCCCGCGTATTAATATAGGTATAGGTACATATCGAACAAAACCAGATAAATTTGGGGTCCAGCGGCCAATCTTTTTCTTTTTGTTTTTTAGCCATCAGCCAGAACAATAAGAGAATATTCACGAAAAGGATAATATAGCCGGCTATAGCCCAAGAGAAATCAATGCTAATCATTTTTTGGCGAAAGCTCAATTTTTACTGCCTGCCACTTATTAGGCATAAATCTTGACTGCTGCACAAAAAGATAGTGATTGATATAGCGCATGCTTAACAAATCAGCTTCCAGATTACCTGAAGCGATCTTCCTTTTGATGGTTACAGAGTTGTTTTTACCCTGAGAGATGATATTAAACATCAATTCGATATGTACCACCTGCCGGTCTTTAAAATATAACAGGAAGTTGTATGGAAGTTGGGGATAAAGCATAATCAACGGCTCCTTCTTTATCTTTGGATAGGAAGACAACGTGCTCACCGGCCTTGACAACAACTTCTCTTGCTGAGTTAGTGAGAATATCTGGGGCTTTAGATAACTGTTCAGCAGCTGCGGAATATCCTGGCTGGGCTTAACCAATAACACCATCTCTGCCTGCTTTGCAAAATTCTCTTTGGTGGTGAGCTGAACCGGAATTTGCTTACCCACCGTAAGTTCAGAGTTAAGCAAAAACGAACCCCAGAAATAAACTCCGGCATAGTTTGTCTTAAGTATCTTTTCACCAAACGAAAGGCTAAACAGGAAAAAAACGGCAAGATGACCCAACAGGGAGAAACAAATTGTTTTTTTATAAACAGAATCGATCATTCCTGGTCAGTGGCGATATTAATCTGGCTAACCCCTGAATCCCGGCAAAGATCCCAGACCTCTACCACCCTGCCTAAAGAAGCACGCTTATCGGCTTTAATCAGGATCGCTTGCTGCCTTTGCGCAGCTTGTTTGATCAGGGGTTTTAATTCGCTAGTCGTCACTACTTTGCCTTTTAGATAGGTCACATTCTCCCCGGATATCACTAATTCTATATTCTCGTATTTCACCGCATCGCTGGTAACTGCCTTAGGCAGGTTAATTTTTATACCGGCCTGCATTACAAAGCTGGAAGTAAGCATAAAGAATATCAGCAACTGAAAAATCATATCGATCAACGGCGCAATATCGATCTGTTTGAGTCCGTGTTCTAATTCCATATGTTTTTTGAAATGCATATAACTGCCTCCTATTCGGTGAGGAAATTAACTAATTCCGTAGCCGCTTTTTCCATTTCCACAATAAAATTATTCACCCGGCTCACCAAATAGTTATAAACTACAAAAGTGGGGATAGCCACCGCTAATCCGGCTACGGTAGTAAGCAAAGCCTCCCAGATACCCCCGGCTAAATCACCTGGGGAAACCGGATGGAAAGCCGTGGACTTGGCCTGGATAGTCTGAAAACACCTGACCATCCCGGTAACTGTCCCCAATAAGCCTAAAAGCGGGGAAACATGGGCGATAGTAGCCAAGGCAGTAAGGTTCTTCTCTAGTTTCGGTACCTCATATAAAGAAGCGTCTTCGATCGCCTCCTTGATCTGCGGCCGTGGCCGGTCATACTTTAAAATACCTACCTTTAATATATGGGCTATCGGGCTCTTGGTCTGATCGCAGACCCGTAAAGCCTCCTTAATTTCATGGCGTTTCATCTTTTCCAAAATGTTATTTAAAAACTGCTGCGTGTCTATCCTTATCTTATGTAAATGCCAGAATTTCTCCAAGATGATCGCCAAGGCAAAGATAGAACATAATAGTATCGGCCACATTACCGGGCCGCCGGCTAAAAATACCTGCCATAAACTCATCTTATACAGTTCCATATCCTCCTCCTTATGATTACCTTCGCACTAATATGCTGCGGGCCCTATCCTGCCAATTTTTGCGGCGGGCCATCCGTTTAATTCCCCAAGACCCGGTCTTATAAAGTTATATATTAATCTAAAGACCGGGTCTTGACTTAGTAAAGACCGGGTCTTGATATAAGAGAACATATCCTACGACTCGAATATAACCTTGACTTAACTGTTGTTTATCTTGGCGGCCGGGACTTATTTTTATTAGCTTCGATATTGTCTATCCTCTCCTGGGCGTATTTGGATTCTTCTACTTTCATTGCCGCAATCCTGCGGTAGATATTGACTGCCTCGCGGAAGTTTTCCCGGTCTTCATAGATCGCAGCTATCCTCAATAATGATTTAACCGTCAATTCATTGTTATCGGAGTAAAGATAGGTGACTTTTAGATACTCCTCAATTGCCTCCGGGAACTTACCTTGGGCCTGCAAGGTCTCTGCAATGCGGAATTGCATGTTAGCCATTTCCCTGGCCGGTACCTCATCGAGGCTCTTACGGTAAAAAAGTAATGCCTGGGTATAATCATTGTTCTTGTAATAGATATCCGCTATTTTCGGATCAATCAAGTGGGCCAAATTAGGGTATTTACCCCCTGCATCCTGGTAAGCCTGGATAGCTGTATCGAACTTATCCTGCCTGGCGTAGATATCCGCGATAGCAATCGCTGCAGTAGCCGCTAAATCAGATTTGTCAGAAGCAATTACCTTATTAAAGTTAGCGATGGCCTCCGGATAAAGCCCTTCATTTTCATAGGTAGAGGCTAAGGCATAATAAGCCGAAGGTAACAGGTTACTTTTGGGAAAATCCTGGATCAAGGAAGAGAAATACCGGCGAGCCAAAACCTGGTCATCGTGCCGGTAGTAATATTCGCCCAGCCACCACATAACTTCGGCAGTAAGATTTGAATCGGGATATTTTGAGCGCAGTAACTTAAACCTGCTCATCGCTTCTTTTTCCTGGCCCATCTGGTAATAACAATCGGCTATTTCGTACTCTACTTTCTGGATCAACTCCCTATCCTGGCCGTATTGCTTGATAATATTTTTAAAAATCTCGATTGCCTCGAGGAACCGGCCCAGATTATAAAGGCTGGTGCCCAGAAGGTACATCGCCTGCGGCCTTAAGTTGCTGTCGGTAAATTCATTCTGGAACTTAGCCAGTACCTGGCTACTTGAGGAATAATCTTCTCTCTGAAAATAAGTCAGGGCCAAAGAATAGGTCGCATCGTCCAGCAGCTTAGAATTAGGGTAATTATTCTTGAGGCTCTGAAAAGCCAATAGCGCGCCGTCATAGTTATAGCTCTTCAGTAACGCTAAACCTAACTGATACTGGACATAATCGCTGTAGAAACTGTCCGGGTAATCCTTGAGTATCTGGCTATATGTGGCTGTTGCCTTGCTGTAATCTCCGGAATCCTGGTAAGTATCCCCGATCTGACAAAGAGCAGCTACTTTAACGATTTTGTCCTCGCTGCTTTTAACAATCTTCTGGAATTCTTCTATTGCCTCTTTAAACTCTCCTTCTTTTAAAAATGACCAGGCTAAACCATAATGCAGTTTATCTATAATCTCTCCGGGGGTAGACTGCGTTACTTTACCCAAAGCCTCCCGATAAACGCTGATCGCCTCAGTGTAATTTGCCAGATTGTAAAGCGCTTCCGCCTTGCCTAAATAGGCCTGAATAACGATATTGCTGTCATCCGATGCGCGCAATACCCCATCGTAGATATTACTGGCCTCGCTGAGCCGGCTGGTTTCAGACATCAATATCGCTTTGACTAATGACAAAGTATCCTGGCTTTTTTTATCCAGGCTATCCCTCTTTATCTCGGATAAAATACCCTCTGCCTCTTTATAGCGCTTAAGTTTCAGGTAAGCCCATGCCATGCCCAGCTTGGCTAAGGACTTAGTCTTCTCATCAGGGGCGGCTTGGATCACTTTAGAATACCCGTCGATTGCCTCGCTAAAATTATTCAGATAATAATCCGCCTCTGCCAGGTAAAAATACAAGTAAGGGGCCCTGGCGGCATCCTTAGGGGCTGCCTTGAAACAAAAGTTGACTTTATTTTTTAAAGCAGGGTAATCTCTTAAATTATAGAGGCACTCGATAATCTTGAATGTCGCATCCTGAGCCTGCGGGTCATTGCGGAACTTCTCTTCTACTATCCTAAAATATTTCAAGGCTTCCTGGAATTTAGCCTCCTGGAACAAACACCATCCTAGGGAATAATAAGCATTAGCGGCATAGGGTGATTTTGGATAATCGGTAATAACCATGCGGTAATATTCTGCTGCCCGGCCAAAAACATTGCCTTTAAAATGCACCTCGGCAATCCAATAGAAAAGTGCATCCTTGATCCGGCTTGCCTGGGGATGCTTTAAGGTTTCCTCAAATTTAGTTAAAGCATCAAGGAAGCGGTTCTGGTAAAAATAACATTCCCCGATCAATAAATTCACTTCCGCAATCTTGGTTGAATTAGGATAATCCTTCAGATAACGCTCGAATAAACCAAGGCTGACATCATAGAAGCCGTCCTCAAATGCCTTCTGGGCGACAAATAAGGTTTCCTCCCCCCTTTTATCCTCTGTTATATTAGAAGAGGGCGTAATTTCACCCTGCGCTAAAGAGGGTAAAGCCAGACAGGCTAAAGAAAAACAGATGGCTGCGGTTTTAACCTTAGGCAGGCAACATCTTAAATAATCAATTAATGCGCTCTCTTTCATTGGTAAGTCAAATATATCACTTACTTATTTATTATTCAATACCTTTCTTAGAAATTTTCCCGTATAGGATACCCGATGACGCGTTAATTCTTCCGGGCTGCCACAGACTACCAACCTGCCCCCTTCTGGCCCTCCCCCCGGACCTAAATCAATGATATAGTCGCTGGATTTAATCACTTCCAGGTTATGCTCGATTACGATAACCGTGTTTCCCTTATCCACCAACCTCTCTAAGACTAGGATCAGCTTCTCTACGTCAGCGAAATGCAGGCCCGTGGTAGGCTCATCCAGGATATAAACTGTTTTACCTGTAGAGCGCTTACTAAGCTCGGCTGATAATTTAATACGCTGCGCCTCACCTCCGGATAAGGTAGTCGCGGATTGCCCGAGCTGGATATAACCTAAACCGACATCATAAAGGTAACCCAGGCAATTTTTTATCTTGGGGATATTGGTAAAAAGATTTAGCGCTTCCTCTACCGTCATCTCCAAAACATCGGCAATAGACTTACCTTTGTATCTGGCTTCCAGAGTAGCCTGATTAAACCTTGCGCCCTGGCAGACATCGCATTTGATGTAGATATCCGCAAGAAAGTGCATCTCGATTTTTTTAATACCGTCACCGGAACAAGCCTGGCAACGGCCGCCTTTGACGTTAAAAGAAAAACGGCCGGGGCGCCAACCGCGCACCCTCGATTCGGGCAATTGGCTAAAAATATCCCTGATATAACTAAAAACCCCGGTGTAAGTAACGGGATTTGAACGGGGAGTCCTGCCTATAGGAGATTGATCAACTACAATCACTTTATCGATATACTCGGTTCCCGTAACTTTATCGCAGAGCCCCGGCTTATCCTTGGCTTTATATAATTTCTGGGCCAGGCTGCGGTATAATATCTCATCGATCAGAGTGGACTTTCCCGAACCGGAAACCCCGGTTATACAGGTAAAAGTCCCTAAAGGAAATTTTACATCGATATTTTTTAAATTATGTTCTCTGGCCCCTTTAATCTCCAGGCACTTTTTATCACTCCAGCTTCTTCTTTTTAGAGGCAGTTCTATGCGTATCTGTCTACGCAGATACTTTGCGGTTAATGAATTGCGGTCTTCTAATAGATCTCTGCTCGGACCGGAAAAAATCACCTCTCCGCCATTACTGCCTGCGCCCGGCCCTAAATCCACCACGTAATCCGCCGCACGGATCGTGTATTCATCGTGTTCGACTACAATCAAGGTATTGCCTAAATCCCTCAGCGCCTTTAGCGTGGCGATTAACTTAACGTTATCCCTCTGGTGTAAGCCTATGCTCGGTTCATCTAAAATATAAAGCACTCCCACCAGCCGCGAACCTACCTGAGTGGCCAGGCGGATCCTTTGCGCCTCTCCGCCGGAAAGCGTAGAACTTTTTCTTTCCAGAGTCAGGTAATCCAAGCCGACATCAATACAGAATTTAAGCCTTGAGGAGATCTCCTTTAAGATCTGCTGGGCGATCACTCTTTCTTTTTCTTTGAGCACTAAATTCTGGAAGAAATCACGCGCCTGTTTTATCGGCATCTTAGTCACTTCCCAGATATTTTTATTACCGATCTTCACGGCCAGGCTTTCTTTCCTTAACCTTGCCCCCTGGCAGAGCGGACAGGCGAGGCTGGACATATATCGCGATATCTCCTCTTTTAAATAATCGCTCTTAGTCTGCCGGAATAACCGCTCTAAATGCGGTATCACCCCTTCAAACGGCTTACTGCCGATCCGTTCATCAGCGCCGTAAAGTATGGCTTTTTGCACTGTCTTAGCTAATTGATTAAAAGGGGTATCCAGATCAAAACCCATCCGGTAAGATAATTCGCGGATCAACCAACGGTAATAAAGAACATAACCCCTGCCCCCTCTTTTCCACGGCTCAATTGCTCCGGCATTGATTGATTTATTCCTATCCGAGACGACTAAATCCGGGTCAAACTCCAGCTTCGTACCTAAGCCATTACAGTCAGGACAGGCCCCGTAAGGAGAATTAAAAGAGAAGATGCGCGGTTCAATCTCGCTAATATTAATCCCGCATTTGGTACAGGCATACTGCTCGCTGAATACCAAATCCGTTCTCAGGTTCTTTGGTTCTTTAGTTCGCAAGCTAGAGGTAGGAACTTTAGAGCTTAAGAACGATAGAACTACTATACCCTTGCCGACCTTAAGCGCAGTCTCAACCGAATCAGTCAGCCTGTTTTTCACTCCCGGATTGACCGATAGTCTATCGACTACCACCTCGATATTATGGGTTTTGTATTTCTCTAGTTTTAACTTAACCGGCAACTCGTAAATTACACCGTCAATCCGGCAACGCAGGAAACCGGATTTCTGGATTTGCCTGAATATCTCCTCGTGCTCCCCTTTTCTTCCCCTGACGATTGGCGCAAGGATCTGGATCTGGGAACCCGGCGCAAACTCCAGGATTCTCTCTACGATCTCCTGGGAACTCTGTCTGTTAATCGGCTCTCCGCACTGATAACAATTGACCTTGCCGATGCGGGCGAATAATAGCCTTAAATAATCATAGATCTCGGTCTGGGTTGCTACAGTGGAACGCGGGTTACCTCCGGCGGTCCGCTGTTCGATAGCTATGGCTGGCGATAAACCTTCGATATATTCTACGTTGGGTTTTTGTAACTGCTCTAAGAATTGGCGGGCATAGCTGGATAGACTCTCCACATAACGCCTTTGTCCTTCGGCGTAAATAGTATCAAAGGCCAGGCTGGATTTGCCTGAACCGGATAGTCCGGTAACTACGATCAATTGATTACGGGGGAGCTTCAGATTTATATTTTTGAGGTTATGCTCTTTAGCTCCTTTTATAACAATAAAATCTTCCATAGGGATTAGATTATACCAAAAAAGAGAACCCCTGTAAATCCAAGATAAGAGATCTTACAGGGGTTCTCTCCTTTTTTACACGAGGGGCTTATCTTTTTTTCTTCTTGCCGCCTCTTTTCATCTTGGCGCAAGAGACATCGCCTTTTTTGTCTACGAAATAAAGGTACCCTTCTTTCCTCTTGATGCCGCATTTGGCTACCTTCTTCGGGCTGCCTCCTTTTTTCGCGCCTCTTGCCATTTTAGCGCAGGAAACATCACCCTTCTTGTCAATGTAGTAGAGATACCCTTTTTGTCTCTTGATTCCCAGTTTGACTAATTTTTCTGCCATATCCTATTTCACCCCCCTTCTCTTGACTATTTTTAATTAATTGCCGATTTTCAGCGGAGCCAGAACCTGCTTTAAAGTAGCTACCGCCGATAAAACCGCCAGATAACTCGTTTTAGGGTTATCCGGATGGACGACATTCTCCGTCCGGCTGATAATCCTGGCTGCATTAGACCTGATCTCTATTTCGTGGGTATTTTGCGCTGAATCAGGTGAAGCCACGATACGCACCAAGGTTTTATGCGGGCCGATCCCGGCTATACTTAAAATCGCCGCCACATTGATATTCTGCGGAAATGCCTTTACTGCGGAGATGGCATTCCCCGTAAAAAGGACTTTTTCTTTCTTGATCTTATCCAATCTGACTTTCTTTTTTAACAAATAAGCTACATTTCTAAAAGCCTTAGGGTGTTTCCTGGTAGTCAGGGTTACCTTATCTATCTTCCCGCAAACCGCTGCCTTAAGGCCATCTATACCGCAGATCGCTCCTGAAGGAATAAATATCCTGGCATTCATCGCTTTTGCCTGTCGGGTTAATTTTTTATAATCGCGGATGATCCCGCCTACGCTCATGATCATGATATCCCGGGAGTGCATAATAGCCTCTCTGGCGATTTTAAGAGCTGAAGCAGCACTAGCTGCCTCAATCACTAAATCCGCATTAATAATTAATCTTTCGAGGGTCTTCGACACGCAAACCCGATAACCAAGTGCCTCGGACAACCTTCTGGCTTTTTGAGAATCGATATCGAAAAGTGAGACCAATGTGGCCTGAGCGGAAAACTCTTTTACTATTGAACGGGCTAAAGAAGAACCTATAGCTCCGCAACCAACAATACCAATCTTTAATTTTCTTTTCTTTCCCAACCGCATCTCTTTAGTCTTGGGCATGGTTTTTAAGTCAGGGCAAAATTATCCTCAGGGGACACTTTCAGATTGCGTTCAGAACCGTCCCTAAAGATGATTACGTTATCAATAAGACGGACTCTGCCTATATATACTGCCAGGGCGATCAGGAGATTATCCTTAATCCTGGATACCGGCTTTAAGTCTTTCAAATCTACGATGGAGATATACTGGATTTTCGCAGACTTACTTTTCTTAATCAATTGCTTCATCTTACGGATAATCTCTTGAGGGCGCCTTTCACCCAGGCTGATTAATTCCCTAGCCCTGATTAAAGCCTTTCTTAAAACTAAAGCATCATGCCTTTCATCCTTTTTTAAATAGCTATTCCTTGAACTCATCGCTAATCCATCGGGTTCACGTACGGTAGGCAAAACCTCAACCTGAACCGGCATATTCAGATCCTGAACCATCTTTTGTATTATCAGCGCCTGTTGGGCGTCTTTTTGTCCGAAATAGGCGATATCCGGCTGGATTAGATTAAAGAGTTTGGCCACTACTGTAGTTACCCCCTGAAAGTGGCCGGGCCGGAATTTCCCGCATAAGAGATCACTTAAACCTTGGACCGTAACATATGTCTTATACCCCTCTGGATACATTTCTTTTATATCCGGATAGAATATTATCTTAACACCTTCCTTCTTACAGGATGCGAGATCTTTTTTAAAGTTCCGCGGGTATCTTTTTAAATCATCCTTAGCCCCAAACTGGATAGGATTAACAAATATGCTCACGACTACCTGTTGATTTTCCTTGCGCGCGGCACGAATTAATCTAAGGTGCCCCTGGTGCAGGAAGCCCATCGTAGGCACAAAACTAATGCCCTGCCCTCTCGATTTTAGGCTGGTGATTACCTTGCGTAAATCTTTAATTTTTCTGATTATCTGCACGGAATAACCCTTCGACTACTCTAGGAGCAATCTCTTTTAAGGGAAGAATTACAAATTCCCTTTCCTTCATCCGCGGATGCGGGACAATCAAATCATCCTCATTGATTTTTTGATCCGCATAAAGCAGAATATCCAAATCAATAATGCGCGGGGCGTCTTTAACACTACGCACCCTGCCGAGTTCCTCTTCTATTGCCTGTAAATGACCCAATAACTGGCGGCAGGATAAGTTGGTTTGAATCTCTATTGCGGCGTTTAAGAATTTTCCCTGAATAGGACCACCGACTGGTTCAGTCTCGATATTAGAAGACACTTTAGTGATCAAGGTATCCTTTAGCTGTTTTATTTTGAATATCGCTGCAGCGATATTCTCCCGGCGCTCGCCTAAATTCGAGCCGAGCGATAAATAGCAAGTAACCATCAAAATATTTTCTTTAAACGGCTGACTGCTTCCTGAATACGCTCTTTGCTGACAGTCAATGCTATGCGGATATAGCCCTCACCGTGCTTACCGAAACCTACGCCTGGAGTAACTACAATATCAGCTTTCTCTAGTAGAATCTGCGAAAATTTGATCGAACTTATTTTCTGCGGTATTTTTATCCAGATGTAAAAAGTAGCCCTGGGTTTAGCCAGGGGCCACCCCAGAGAGCTCAAGCCGCTGACAAGCGTATCGCGCCTTTCTTGATAAAGCCTGCAAATGTCCTGAAGCTGTTTTTCAGGCCCCCCTAAAGCAGCGATCCCGGCTAATTGGATGGCAGAAAAAACCCCTGAATCAATATTAGATTTTACTTTTGCTAACGCACTGATCAGCTTAGCGTTCCCACAGGCCCAACCGAGGCGCCAACCGGTCATGTTGTAAGTTTTAGATAGCGAATGGAACTCAATAGCTGATTCTTTTGCTCCGGCCGTCTCTAGAAAACTACGCGGCCTAAAACCATCATAGGCGATCTCTGAATAAGCCAAGTCAGAAATAACGATGATTTTATTTTTACGGGAAAATTTCAACAGGTGATCATAAAAATTATCTTCGCAGGTCGCGCCTGTCGGATTATTAGGGTAATTAACATAAATCAACCTGGATTTTTTAAGGATAGTCGGGGGTATATCTTTAAAATCCGGCAGAAAGGCATTTGCCTCTTTAAGCGGCATAAGATAAGGCCGGCCTCCGGCAAAGATTGTCCCGCCTTTATACGGAGGATAACATGGATCGGGAATAAGGCTCAAGTCGCCTTGATTCAAAAAAGCCAGCGGGAAATGGGCAATCCCTTCTTTGGAACCGATTAAAGGAAGCACCTCTTGTTCCGGGTCAAGCACAACCGAAAAACGCCTTTTATACCAATCGGCGATTGCGCAACGTAAGGCAGGCATCCCCTGGTCTAACGCATAACGATGATTTTCCGGCAGAGAAGCAGCCTGATAAAGCGCCTCAATAATATGGCTGGGCGTTGGTTGATCCGGGTCGCCGATACCCAAATCGATGATATCCCTACCTTGCGCTTTAGCCTGTCTTTTAGCTTTGTCAATCTCCAAGAATAAATAAGGAGGCAATGTGCTTAATCTCTTTGAAATTTTGAACATTATTTATACCTTTTTAGCTTTTTTTAAATTAACCGTTAAACTTTACACATTACACTTTACCTGCCTACCGGCAGGCAGGCCCGCCTGCCGGACGGACAATTACATTACACAATTATTTCAAGACGTCCTGCATGGAATATAATCCTGCGGGTTTACCCACTACCCATTTTGCCGCTTTTAATGCCCCTAAGGCAAACAGATCGCGCGTATGTGCCTGGTGTTTTATCTCGATCCGTTCGGAATTACCGCAGAAAATAACGGTATGGTCCCCAACAATATCGCCTAACCTTAGAGAATGGGTAGGGATTGCTTTTCCGGAAGCTTCCTGCAGGATCTGGGCTATTTTTTTAGCTGTGCCGGAAGGAGCGTCCTTTTTCATTTTGTGGTGCGCTTCAACTATCTCTATACTATAATCCGGACCTAACTTCCTGGTTAAATCCGGCAGGATCCCAAATAAAATATTCACCCCTACCGACATATTCGGAGAAAATACTACCGGGACCACCTTAGAAATGTCTTCGACCTTTTTTAGCTGGTTATCGTTTAAACCGGTAGTCCCTAAAACTAAGGCCTTTTTGTATCTGGCAACGTAATCAAGGTTGGTTTCAGTTGCCTCCGGCATAGTGAAATCAACAAATACATCCACCAGAAATAAACCATCAGGGCCCGAGGAGATCTTCAGCTTCCCGATCTCTTTACCGATTTGCGGGATACCTTTTCTCTCCAGCGCCAGGCTTAATTCAAACTCCTTATCATGCTGCGCCAGCTCAAAAATACGCCTGCCCATTTTACCGCAGACACCAGCGATTCCTAGCTTAATCATAAAAACTCCTTCGCTTTGTGTAATGTTTAATGTGTAACGTGTAATGCTACTGTAATGTTTTATCATATAAAAGCACTTCTGTATCCATTACACATTACACTTTACACATTACACAATTATTACAGTAGCCCATAATCTTTCAGGGCTTTCTTTAGTTTCTCCAGGTTATCGCCAGACATAGCGCACATCGGCAGCCTCAGTTCCGGATCGCACATCCCCAATAAACCCATAGCAGTCTTAACCGGAATAGGGTTAGTTTCTAAGAAAACCGCCTTGATCAAGGGTAATAATTTATAGTGGATCTCCTGGGCTTTTTTTAGATTTCCTTTTTCAAACTCACTGACTAGATCCGCTACATCCTGCGGGACAATATTGGCTACTACCGAGATAATGCCCGTACCAGCGATACTTAAAACCGGCAAAGTCAGGCTATCATCACCGGAGATAAGGTCAAACTTTGCACCGCAAAGGGCCTTGATCCGCGACATCTGGTCTAAGTTACCTGAAGCCTCTTTGACGGCCACGATATTTTTACAATCGCAAGCTAACCTAGCGATAGTTTCCGGCTCAATGTTGACACCCGTACGCGAAGCAATATTATAGAGGATAATCGGTATTTCTACGCTACTGGCAACAGCCTTAAAGTGCTCATAGAGACCTTTCTGCGTCGGGCGGTTATAGTAAGGGGAAACTTGCAGCGAGGCATCTGCGCCGGCCTTGGCAGCATGGCGCGTCAGCATAATCGCTTCTTCGCTAGAATTAGAACCTGTCCCGGCTATAACCGGCACCCTTTTCTTTACCTGCTCGATGGTAATTTCGATTACGCGGTCGTGCTCCTGGAAAGAAAGAGTAGCAGACTCTCCGGTAGTCCCGCAGGGGACAATGCCGGAAGCAGCATTTTTAATCTGGAACTCAATAAGCTCCCTTAATTTTTTCTCATCTACCTTGCCATTTTTAAATGGCGTCACTATCGCGACAATTGAGCCCTTAAACATAGTATACTCCTTTGTAAACTATCCTGGCAGACCCCTCTAACCAGATATCCTGGAAACTATTCTTAGTTCTATCAAAATATATTTTTAGTAATTCTCTACTTTTGGTTAGGGCATCTATCCTCTGGCGCCCGAAAAGAGAGAGCTTAAGGGAATAGATGAGAGCCGAAGCAACAGAACCAGTGCCGCAGGCAAGGGTTTCATTCTCCACCCCCCTCTCATATGTCCTGATCCTTATGGAGTTCTTGTCGACTGCTTCTACAAAATCGACATTTGTCCCGGCAGGGGCAAATTTCCTATGATAGCGGATCTGCCTGCCCAGGCTAAAAACATCGATCTTCTCTAAGCCTTCGACAAAGACTACGCAATGCGGCACTCCGGTATTAATGAAATTTACTCTTAACGGCCGATCATTAATTTTAATGGAAATATCCGTTTTAATTGACCTGGGTTGGGTTAATTTAATCCTTACCTGATTATTATTAACCCGGGATTCAATAATCCCCGTCTTGGTCTCAATCTTTAGCTGACGACTGATGACTGACGACTGATGACTGATATATAGAGCAACGCAACGCGCACCATTACCGCACATCTGGGCCTCTGAGCCATCGGCATTAAAAATACGCATCCTGACATCGGCAATTTCAGATTCTCCTACAGTTAATAGGCCGTCTGCGCCAATACCGTACTTACGCTCGCATATTTTTCGCGCCAGATTCTTTAAGGCAGGGGTAGAAAGGCTTAAAGGGTGAACGATTACAAAATCGTTTCCTGCGGCCACCATCTTGGTAAAATTGATCGTTTGCATTTTTTAGATACTCAAAAGAAACGGAGGAATCAATTCATTGCGGATTAAATCCTCCTGCGATTCTCTCTTCCTGATTACGAAAAACCGGTCTTTGACTACTAAAACCTCTTCTGCCCTGCGCCGGGAATTATAGTTCGAAGACATACTAAAGCCGTAGGCACCTGCGCTCATTATTGCCAGATAATCATCCTCTTTAACAGTCGGCATCAGTCTTGCCTTAGCGAAAAAATCCCCGCTTTCACAAATCGGACCGACTATATCGAACTTCTGCGTCGGCGACCTAGCAGGAGCTGCTTTTAGGGGAAGGATCTGATGGTAAGCATCATATAAAGACGGACGGATAAGGTCGTTCATACCGCCGTCTACGATCACAAATTTCTTTTTTGTCGAATCTTTAATGTATAAAACTTTCGTAACCAGAATTCCGGCGTTACCCACAATAAACCTGCCCGGTTCCAGGATAATCTTTAAGCCTGTCTTTTTTAATAGTGGGATGATTTCTCGCGCGAAATCTTTGGCAGTCTGCGGCGTCTCCTGATCATAGACAATACCCAGGCCTCCGCCTATGTTTAAATATTCTATTGCAATACCCTGGCCTTTTATACGGCTAATAAAATCCACCATCTTCTTTATTGCCGCTAGAAAAGGTGCGCTCTGCGTAATCTGGGAGCCGATATGTATATGCAGCCCCTGAATATCAAGATGAGAAAAGCTAGAGCGCATGCACAATATTTTCTCCGCGCTCTGAAAATCTATACCGAACTTGTTAGTCAATTTCCCCGTGGTAATAAATTTATGGGTCCTGGGCTCTACATCCGGGTTGATACGGATAGCTACTTTAACCAGGCGGTTTAGTCTTTCGGCGATACGGTTGATATTCCTTAATTCCGATAATGACTCTGCGTTAAGGAAAAGGATTTTTCTTTTAATTGCCTCCTCAATTTCCCGGTCTGTCTTGCCGACTGAGGCGTAGACAATTTTTTCCGCCGGGCACCCTACGGATACTGCGCGGAACAGTTCGCCGCCTGAGACGATATCCAGACCGGCTCCCTTATCAACCAATGATTTTAGAATAGCCAGGTTAGAATTGGCTTTCACCGAATAGCATATAAGCGGCTGAACAGGCTTAAAAGCCTCTTGCAATTTCAGGAAATGACCGATGAGGGTATGGTAGCTATAAACATACAGCGGCGTGCCGTACCTATCGGTTAAATCCGTAATTTTTACCTTCTCACAATAAAGCTGATTGTCTAGGTATTTAAATTCGTGCATAGCGGAATCCAACCTTTCTATTCATTCTTGAGTTTTCGCATCCGCGTGCTGAAAATTTCTGCCGTCTGCTTTGGTTTGCTCCGTCAATACGGAGAGTCTTTATCGAATCAGCAACCTACGCTTCTCGTAAGTCCTCGCAAATATCTGCCAAAAGTTTTCTTATGCGCGCTCCAGCAAAAACTCAAACTTTGGCTTTTTTCCTCTTAATCGACTTCTTCGACTTTACTGAAACTAAAGGATCAAATAATTTAACTATCTCTTTTTTAATAAGTTTATCGGAAAACTGCTTAAGCAAATTTTCTGGCATATCTTCGATCTTAATATCATTATCAATGGAATATTTTACCAGTTTTCCGATAATAGTATGCGCATTCTTAAACGGTATTTTTTTATCTACAAGATAATAAACCAAATCCGTAGCGTATAAAGATTCGTCCTTTAACTGTTCTTCTATCTTCGCTTTATTAAACTTCAGTGTCTTAATCAGACCCGTCAATACCTTTAATTCTGAAGAAACTATCTCAAAAGAATTAAACAACGGCTCCTTATCCAGCTGCATATCCCTGTTATAGGTTAAAGGCAAGCCTTTCATCATAGTCAATACGCTTATCAGGTTACCATATAATCTTCCGGCATAGCCTCTCGTTAACTCCAGGACATCGGGATTCTTCTTCTGCGGCATAAGCGAACTACCGGTACAGAAAGCTTCGTCAATCTCCACAAAATCAAATTCTTTGGTGGACCAGATAATTAAATCTTCGGCTAATCTGGATAAATGCATGGCTATAATTGATAGGGCAGCGATAATTTCAATCACAAAGTCCCTATCGCTTACCGAATCTAAGGAATTATCCGTTGCCTCAAGGAAATCTATGCCTGACTTTTTTAATTCTTCGATACCTTCCGATGCCTTAATCTTGTAATCGTTGGCACTTATAGGCGTCCCGGCCAAAGCACCGGCACCCATAGTTACTTTCATGTTATCAGAAACATAAAATAATCTTTTTGTATCTCTGGCCAACATCTGGGCATACGTCCCAAGATAATCCTTTAACATCACTGGCTGGGCATGTTGCAGATGCGTAAATCCGGGAATAATAATATGTTTATTATTTTCGCCTAAAACCTTGATTGCCTTTGCCAATTTAAGAATTTCAAGCTGCACATCCAGAATGGTTGATTTACAATATAATTTAGTAGCAAAAACCACCTGGTCATTTCTGGATCTGGCAGTGTGGAGTTTCAAAGCCAAGTCTCCAACTTTTTTCTCTAAAATGTTCTGGATATTGGTATGGATATCTTCGCATTTAGGGTCTGGCTTAAATGAGCCTTTTTTTATGCTTTCGCCAATAGAACTCAGTCCATCCTGAAGTTTTGATGCTTCCCCAGAATTCAGATATCCGCTTTTTTTCAATATCTTAACGTGTGACATCGAGCCTAAAAGGTCGTACTCGGCGAGTTTATAGTCATATTGTATAGACTTAGTAAACTCCTCAACTTGAGGGTTTGTCTTTTTAGCAAATCTCCCACCCCATAATTTTTTTACCATTTTAGCTCCTAAAATTAAAACTGCCTCTGGCGTTTTGTTTTAATTTTATCCTGGCCTCTGGGCAGGATCTGTCAGAATTTAAAACTGCCTCTGGCGTTTTGTTTTAATTTTATCCTGGCCTCTGGGCAGGATCTACCAGAATTTAAAACTGCCTCTGGCGTTTTGTTTTAATTTTATCCTGGCCTCTGGGCAGGATCTGCCAGAATTTAAAACTGCCTCTGGCGTTTTGTTTTAATTTTATCCTGGCCTCTGGGCAGGATCTGCCAGAATTTAAAACTGCCT